>Ga0210395_10000057_pt1 | contig 104716 bp, 92 predicted proteins | sample IncBWH4OmetaG_FD_150861 | JGI IMG/M metagenome (GOLD analysis project Ga0210395, IMG submission 150861) | Forest soil microbial communities from Barre Woods Harvard Forest LTER site, Petersham, Massachusetts, United States - Inc-BW-H-4-O ...
CCTACGACCTGCAGAAGGTCGAGCACATGTCGAATCAGCCCTACGAGACCTCGGCGATGTACCAGCCCAAGGTCGGGCGCATGCAGCCCGATCCTGAAGTCGTGGCCGAGGCCGTCGCGCGGCTCTCCGCGGCAAAGCGGCCGATCATCCTCGGTGGCCGTGGCGTGGTCTGGTCCGGCGCGCGCGATGCGGTGGTCAAGCTCGCCGATCGCTGCGGCGCGTTACTCTCCAACACGCTGCCCGCGCGCGGTCTTTTCCACGACCATCCGTTCGGGCTCGGCACCACCGGCAGCTACTTCACGTCGTTGGGCAGGGAGATGTACGAGTCTGCCGACCTCGTGCTCGCGGTCGGTACCAGCCTGTCCTATTACGTCGGCGGCGGGCACTACTGGGGAAAGGCCGTCAAAATCCAGTTGGACGATGCGCCGCGCGGCTTGCGTGATGGGCAGAAGGCCGCCGACATCTACGTCAGATCGGATGCGCTCGCCGGCGTCGAGGCTATCGTTGCCGGCCTCGACAACAAGCTCGGCGTCGGCAAACCGACGGCGGCGGCGATACGCTCGAAAGAGCTCGCGCATCGCATCGCGACCGAGCCGGCGGACTCCATGCCATTCGACATCGCGCCCGGGGAGCTGGATCCACGCAAGGTGATCGAGGCCATCGACGCGGTCGTTCCGAAGGATTGGGACTGTGTCGTCGGCGGCGGCCATCAAGCCTATTTCAACACCCAGATGCGTGGCCGGCCGGCGGAGCGCTACACCACGGTGCGTGAATTTGGCGCGGTCGGCAACGGCCTGTCCTATGCGCTCGGCGTTGCGGCGGCGCGCCGGCAGGGCCGCGACGGCAAGATCGTGCTGTTCGAAGGCGACGGTGGGCTGTTGTTCCATATCCAGGAGCTCGAGACGCTCAAGCGTCAAGGATATCGCATCCTGATCTGCGCCATGAACGACGGCGGCTACGGCTCGGAGTTTCACAAGCTGCGCGCCGACGGCATCGACGACAGTCTGGCTGTGTTCGGCCGGCCCGCGTTCGAAAACATCGCCCACGGCTTCGGCCTGCGCGGCCACGAGATCCGCGATGTGTCGGTCATCCCAAAGCTGTTCGCCGACTTCACCGCGCAGGGCGAAAGCGAAATCTGGAACATCCAGATCTCCGACAAGGTCACCGCACCGGTGATCCGCCAGACCATCAAGCGCGGCCACGGCAATATGTAAGCGGCGGCCGCTGCCTTGGTACCGCTGACAACTTCATAGGAAATCCGGCGAATCCGCCGCCATCGCCAAAGCCGACACAAGCGGTCGGTCGCCGCGGTCACAGGCGATTGCCGCACACGACGTATTGTGCTAATATACAATGTCACGTTGCTTCTATCTGCCGGTTGGAACTTCACCTGTACTTTAAGGTCGACAAACCAGTCGAGGCGTACAATGGCTACAGCGACAGTGAGCATTGAAGAAGACACGAACATAGTCAAAGTCGTGGTGCCGCCCGGGACCAAATGGACCGATGTTGGCAAGATCGTCGAATTGTGCACGACGAAAGTCTTCGGACCTCCGCGTCTATGTAACACGTGCATTTCCGGCCGCGTGTTGCAGATCGTGGAAGAACTTCCGGCGGTTACGCAGGTCGATATCGGCTGATAACGTCGCTTTCCTCCCACGGGGCGGTCATGGCCGCATGGTGGTGGATCGATGCGCGATTCCGCGTCAGCGCTGGGCATCGGTATTCTGCATAATCCGGTCGTCCCGGACTTACTCAAATCGGATCCGGGCATGGTGGATTACGTCTCCATCATGCCCGATCTGTTCTGGGCCGACGGCGGACCGGGCGCGAATCCGCGCTTTGCCGAGTCCGAGCCTTGGATGGAGTTTATCGACTGGGCGTACGGTCGATATCCGCTCGTTGCGCACAGCGTCGGACTTTCGCTCGGCAGTGCGGTGTTTTCCGACGATGCCTATGTCGAGCAGCTTGCCGATTGGCATCGGCGCTATCGCTTCCTCTGGCACAGCGATCACCTGTCCTTCGCACAAGTCCGATCGGCCTCCGGCCAGGAGCAGCACGCCGGCATGGCAGTGCCCTTGCCGCTCGATTTCGAAGTGCTGGGACTGCTGACCGCGAGAATTCAAGCGCTGCGCCCGCGCTTGCCGTCGCCATTTCTGGTCGAGAACGCCGTCGCTTATGTGACCTTCTCCGATGAGGAGATGAGCGAACCGGCGTTCCTCAATTCGCTGGTCCGCGACAGCGGCTGCCGGTTGCTGCTTGACCTGCACAATCTCTACACCAATGCACGCAACCATAAATTCGATACCTCCGCCTTCCTGCGCCAACTCGATCTGGACGCGGTGGTCGAGGTGCATGTCGCAGGGGGAACCGAAGAGGACGGCATCTACACCGATGCCCATTCGGGCCCCTGTCCCGAGGCGGTCTGGTCGCTGCTCGAAGAGATCATGCCGTGTACGCCGAATCTGAAGGGAATCACCTTCGAGTTTCATGACTCCTATTTTTCGATCTTCGGCGCCAAAGACGTCCGCGCCCAGCTGGACCGTGCCCGCGCCATCTGGTCTCGGCATCGGCCGCGATGAGCGTGGCGTCTTTTCAGCAGGCGCTTTGCGATTTGATCGCATCCCCTCGTCTCTGTCGTGCGCTCCGCGCCGCCCCCGAAGAGGTACTGGCGAACTATGAGCTCTCCGCGCGGGAACGAGCGCGATTGTGCGACGTGGTGTGGCAGCGCGGCATGTCGACGAATTGCTCGCTGTATCGCGCAAACCGCGTCACGCCGCTCTACATGCTCCTCACTTACACGTGCCGCTCTCTGGGCGATCAGTTTCGGTCCCTGCTCGATGAATTCTGGGACGCGAAGATTTATCGGGACGGTCAATTTCCGAGCGAGGCGGAGCGATTCGCCGCTTTTCTGCGCAAGCGCATCGCCGACGGTATCGTGTCGAGTCCATTTACGGCCGAACTGCTGGAGTTCGAGCTCAAGCTCAACGACCTGAAGATCGCCCCACGCAAGCAGTTGCTGCGCGACGTCGAGGCCTTGCCGGCTCCCGGTCCGGATACACCGTGCCGGATTCATCCGCTGGCTCGCTTGGTTCGGTTCCACCACGATCCGGCCGCGCTCCTTGATGCCGCTGCGCGCGACGTCATCGCTTCCGCGAAAATCCCGCGCCAGGAAGCACTGCTTGCGCTGAGTCTGGCGGACGGCGGCGCGAGCGTCATCCAGCTTCCTGACGACATCCGTCGCGCGTTTGACGACGACGGGCAATTCCTCGAATCGTTGACGCCGCAGCCGGCGCCGGCGTTGGCCGACGCCGGACTTCTTGTAGAGCGGCGAAATCGGACCAAATCCACGTGCCACCAGCAAGCGTGAGGGTGGGCAAAGGCGCCAACGGGTTCGGCCCGATGACACGCTCCGCGCCGTGCCTACGCGTTCATTCACCGCAGCGGACCTAACAGATCGGACACGAGCACGGCCGGGACATCCCATTATCGGATATTTTCCCCGTCGACAGGCCGATGACTTCGCGCGAATATTGAGGACGCGTCGCCATTCTCATACCCCCATTGAGAGGACCCACGCGTGCATAGGAATTTGAAATACTTTTTTGCCGTTCTACTGGCAGCCGCCGCAATCGATGGCGCGGCGTCCGCGCATTCGACCCGTACCGAGGCACTTGCGACCCCCACCAGGGCACCTGTTGTCCGGATCGACAGCGGACAGGTTCGCGGCTTGGAGGCGGACGGCGTTGTCAGCTTCAAAGGTATTCCTTATGCCGCGCCGCCGATCGGCAAGCTGCGTTGGCGCGAGCCGCAGCCGGCGCAACATTGGAGCGGCGTGCGCGATGCGACGAAATTCGGCCCGGAATGCATGCAGACGACGGACGAAGTGCCGAAATCGGAAGCTTGTCTTACGCTCAACGTCTTGCGGCCCGCCACCTCGGCCAGGCAGCTGCCGGTCATGGTTTGGATTTACGGTGGCGCGAATGTGGACGGACAAACCTCGCTTTATCCCCGGGGCGACGCGCTGGCGAAGCTTGGCGTCGTCTTCGTCAGCATGAATTATCGGATGGGCCGGTTCGGTTTCTTTGCCCATCCGGCATTGCTCGCCGAGACGCCCGATGAGGTTCACGGCAATTACGGCTACATGGATCAGCGCAGCGCCCTGCAATGGGTTCAGCGCAACATCTCAGCTTTTGGCGGCAACCCGAAGGCGGTGACGATTTTCGGCCAGTCGTCCGGCGGCGGCTCCGTCGTGGTCCACCTCACTTCGCCACTGTCACGCGGCCTGTTCCAGCGCGCGATCATGCTGTCGCCCGGGTTTCCGGCCCCGCGGGCCAAGGCGGGCCCGCTCACCGAACTTTCCGCTGCCGAGACCATGGCGGTCGATTATGCGCGCTCAGTCGGGATCACGGCAGAAGGCCCGGCAGCCTTGGCAGCGCTGCGCGCGCTGCCGGCGGAGAAGCTGGTCGAGGGCACGGACCACGAGGCCGAAGAAGCAGCGCTTGCGTCGGGCAAGCCCATCATCGGCTTGGCTGGACCGATGCTCGACGGCAAGCTTGTCGTTGAGGCGCCGGAAATAGTGCTCGCCGCCGGCCGCGAGGCGAAGGTGCCGGTCATGATCGGTGCTACCGACCGCGACCACGCTCAGGGTTCGGCGGATAGCAAGGACGAACTGTTTGCAATCTTCGGCGCCAATGCGGTGCAGGCGCGAAAGTTCTACGACCCGCAAGGCGATCAGACGCTCGACGAATTGAAGCAGCAGGTATTTTGCGACAAGATACACATCGAACCGGCGCGTTATCTTGCCGACGCGGTCGCTCGCGCCGGCCGTCCCGCCTATCTCTACCGTTTTTCCTACGTGGCTGAATCGTTGCGCGGCCAAGTGAAGGGCGCGCTGCACGGTTCTGAGCTTCCCTACGTCTTCGATATCCCGGCGGAAGTTTTCGGCGATAAAGTGACCGCCGACGACAAGAAGATGGCGGAATTGGCCAGCGCCTACTGGGTATCATTTGCCAGGACCGGCAATCCGAACGGCGGCAACCGGTCGCAATGGCCGCGTCATGACCCGGCCATCGATAAACTGATCGATTTCACCAACACCGGCGTCGTCGTCGGACCGGACCCGTTCAAGGAGAGGCTCGACCTGTGGCGGAAGGTATGGAGCCAAAACCAATAATGGCTTTGCCGGACGGGCGCCTTTGCCCACCCTGCGCTCGCTTCAATCGGTGCGCTTGAACACCTCTGTCTTGTTACCATTGACGACGGTCAGTTCGAGCGGTCTTGCCGCATCGCCGCCGGCAAATCGCAGTTGCAGGTTGATCGCTGTTGCGAAGAATTCCCCGGCCGCCGCGGGATACACTTGAAGCGCCTGCTGATGCGCGAACGCGACGAGAAGGCGATTGCCGTCCCGTGCCACCATGATCTTGCCGTTCACACTCTCATAGGTTCCGGCATACGCTGCGTCCGGTACGACATCGCTGATCTGCGGAATATCCTTGAGCGCGGGCCAGCCGTATTCACGGCCTATGGCAGCCGTGATCTCGCCCCGCAACATCCAACCCTGATTGGAATTGAGTATCACAACCGCGCCTTTACCGGTTGCCGGCAGCATCAGCATCGTGGCCACGTAGCCATGATTCCAGCCGTCGTGGCCAAACCGAAAATTCTGCTCTTGACCCGCGCAAAACCAACCGAGCCCCACGAACTCCTGCCCGATCTCCTGGCCCGGCAATTGCGGCCGAAGCATGCTGCTCACCGTGTCGGGCGCGAGCGCGAGTTTGCAAGTGTCGCCCCGCAACGCGCGCATGAGCTGCGCGCCGAGCAGCACAAGATCGGCGGCAGTGGTCCAGAGTCCCGCCGCTGCCATTTCGGGATAGACGTGAGAGCCCCCTTCAATTTCGCTGCCGTTCATGGGGTGCCCCCTGGCGGCTCGTTTGGCGAAAGCGGCAGGCGCGGGCTGTTCGTAGCCGCTATCCGTCATTCCAACCGGATCGAGAATGAGCTCCCGCATGAGTTCCGGAAACGGCGTTCCCGTCACGTCGACGACGACTTGCTGGGCGATCGTCGTCCCGCCACCCGAGTAGCGGAATTGCGTGCCCGGAAGAATATCGACCACGACGGGCTGCGTGTTCGCCGGCGGCACGCCGCGCAGGATTTGCGGTACCGTCGGCCATGGCCCCGAAGCCGGATAACCCGGAAATCCGTGTACGGTGGTGCCGGCGGTGTGGCTCAACAGCTGCCGCAGCGTCACGCGCGGTTGCCAGCCGTCTTTGCCGGGCAAGCGCCACGATTTGAGGTAGTCGTTGACGTCGGTATCGAGATCGATGGTTCCGGTCTCGGCGAGCTTCATCACGGCGAGCGCGAACACCGGCTTGCTGATCGAGCCGGACTGGAACGGCGTATGCGCTGTTGCGGGCGCAGCCCCCGCCGCAAGCGTGCCGAAGCCCTCTGCCCATGCCACCTCGAAGTTATCGATCACGCCCACGCTCAGCGCCGGTGTGCAAGTTTGCGCCATCCTTTGCTGGACCGGGGAGGGCGAACCATACTGGCCCGCAATGGTGGTCTCCTCGCGCAAGTCCGACATCACCCGGCGGATCCGTTGTTCCAGGGCTGAGGTCGACATGAGGCTCATGTCCCGACATGGCTGCAAAATTGCAGCAAGCGTAGGACGGGCAGAGCCCTCGCGAAACCTATCATTCGCGGTTGCGCCGATCTCGAGGGACCAGGAAGGATACGGCGCGGACGTGTTGGCGGCGTTCGAGGATGCCGGGATCCGGGCCGTTGCCTATGACGGCGCCGAGACCCTTTCGCGGCGCATCGTGGCGGCGCGTGACATGGCGGTGCCGGTGTTGGCCATCGTCGGCGGGCGCGAGATGAGAGACGGCCGGGTCACTCTGCGCGAGCGCGACGGCTCGCAAGCCGACGTTCCGCTCCCAGAGGCGATGTCCCGCCTGCGGGCGAGAGCGCGGCCGGACGCCGTTGTGGCGCAAGCGTCGTAGAACGCGCTTTGGGCGCTCGCCGATCGAGGGGCTTGTCCTAATTTGGGTTTTCCACTCGCAGCCGAAGAAGGGGGTAGGTCGCCTCAATTAATGCGGAACAAGCAGCCTCCGTGTGATTTGACATGTGGCGGGGAGAATTGGCGGTCGGGTGCTATGTCAAAGTTCTCCGGAATGGTGTGGCCCGATGCCATGCTCGACATCGTGAAGGCGCTTCCCCGCTGTTACCAAACGTCGGCGGAAGTTCCGCAGCATATTTCGACGCTTCTCGACCGGATCGGGCAAAAACCGGCGCTTCAGCAACAACAGCCACAAACCGACCCCAACAAGATGGAATAGGCCGCCTCAGTCGGCGGCCTCGTCGTCTTTATTGCTCGCCGGCGTGATAGCGCGACCGCGCGTCGCCACTCACGTGCGCGGGGCTTTCCTAATACGAACTGGATCGTCAGAATCCAAACGCCGAATGAAATGTTACCAAGACAAGCCCGAGCGCGATTGCGCTTCCAAGCACTACGAATTCGATTTTCACGTTTGGAATGCTTCCCGACAGATCGTCATCGACCAATGGCGAACGGGGCATCGTAACCGGCCATTCCAGGGCCCACTTCAACCTGGTAGGGCCATAAGCATCCCGCATCGATACCTCCCCAAGATCTGAATCCCAAGATCCGAATGAAGTGCCGTTGGGCTAATGAGTCAAAGTAAACGCCGGCTTCCCGCGCTGCTTCATTGAATGAGCAGCGAGGGCTAATGAGTTCTGCTGCTCGACCAATTCAGCACACCGTATCCATCGTTGTGCGATGCTACGCCATACGGTCTTATTCTCGCGATCCCGCGTGACTTTCGCCATATGCTCGCATTCGGCGGCAAATCGCAGAAACCGTTCTGACGTGTCCATTGGCCGACCTCCGTGCTTCGTCAGATGTCTGAAGAAGCGAACGCAATCGCCTGTGAGAGGTTCCGACCCAACCCTGCATAAATATTATGCACCTCGCTTTCGGAGCGAAGCGGGCGCTGAGCCGGCTGGCAAACCCCCGCTAGATCAGCGGCCAATGACCCGGAGCGGTCATTGGACAGGGCAAGCTTTCGCGTTGCACAACAGCGCAGCCGCGACGCGTCCGAAGTGAGGAGCAGCCGCTAGTGAATGCTGAGCGCGGCGTCGATCTTGTCGTAATTCTTGACGACGAGGTCGACGTTGTCCTTGTTCTGATCGGGCTCCTTGGCCTTGGCCGCCATATCGAGATAGGCAAGCTCCCGCTTCTTGTTTGCTGCAGACATCTGCTTGTCGGCCTTCACCTCATCGACCTGCAGCTTCAGCGCTGCATCGGAACCGATGTATTGCTTGGTTTTCGGATCGATGCCGTCCATCACCAGGCTGATATTGCCGATGACGGTGTTGTATTCGTCGAAGCTGGCAAAGCCGTGCGCCTTGGCAACGTCTTCGAGCTGGGCCATCGCTTTCGAACTCGGCGGTGCATTGCGCGGCAGCTTTTTGGTGATGGCGGCTATCTCCTTCTGCGAAGCGAGCACGTTGTCGATCTGGGTCTGCGTCAGCGCCATCGGTTTCAGCTGGTCCGGACTGCCGATCTGTGCCAGCGCCGGGTGAAGCGAGAGGATGCCGAACGAAGCGGCAAGGCAGGCAATACTCAACGCGGTGAGGATGGAACGGAAGAACTGACGCATGGGAAGCTCCTTGTGATGAGGGGCGACTGTAGGGCAGGATTGCGTACGGTTTTTGACGACGAATGACTGGCGGCAACGAGCGTCCGGCCACTCCCAACTCTTGGGTCGCGCCCGTTCCCGGCAATGGCGCATCAGTGCGCGTAAGCGCCCGCAGCCTATCCGATTTACCGTCGCGCTGCCACCTGGTGCGAGTGGCCGCGTTAGCATCTGACGGCCGTGCCCTACAGCAGCTCCAGCCCCTTGGCTTCAAAGATCCGCTTCGCCGACGGCGCGGCGAGTGCCTGGATCAAAGCCCGGGCCGCGTCGGGCTGTCTGGCGCCGGTCGTGACGCCGGCGGAATAGGTCGTGATCTGCTGCAATTCCGCCGGCAGCATGCCGATCACCTCGACGTCGGGATTCGACATCAGCTCGGACACCTGCTGCAAGCCGATCTCGGCTTCGCCACTCGACACCAGGACGCTGACGCGCCCATCGGGTCCGCCGGCAGCGAGTTTTACTTTGGGTGTGACCTCCGCGGCGATGCCGAGCCGCTCGAACAGCCTCATGATATGGGCGGCGGTGATGCCGCCGCCGGCAGGCGCGGTGTGAGCGATGGATTTGGCGGCCAGCAAGGCGCGTTTGAGCGCTTCGGGCGTCGAGACATCCGGCCTGGGCGCGCCCTTGCGGACACAGATGCCGATGCCGGTGCGCGCGATAGCGGTCGGGCCGGGCAAAACGTTGCCTTGCCGGATAAGATCGTCGAGCGCGCCGCTGTCGATGACGATCACGTCGGCCGGCTCGCCGCCGATGAAACGGCGGGCGATGCCGCCGGACGGTCCATAGCTCACGCGCACGGTGTATCCGCTGTCGCGCTCGAACGACGGCACGAGCTCGTCGATCGCAGCCTTCATGGCCGTCGTGATCAGCGCTTCGATTTCCGCCGCCCGCGCCGGCCCGGCGGCGATCAGCACGGCTGCGAACACGAGGGCTCGCATGACGAATCCTGTCCTCATAGCGGATCGAGTCCCTTGGCTTTGAAGATCGGCTTTGCCGACGGCGCGGTCAGCGCCTGGATCAGCGCCCGCGCCGCGTCGGGTTGTTTGGCGCTTGTCGTGATGCCGGCGGAATACATCGTGATCTGCTGCAAGTTCCCGGGCAGCATGCCGATCACCTCGACGTCGGGGTTCGACAGAAGCTCGGTCACCTGCTGCAGGCCGATCTCGGCTTCGCCGCTCGCCACCAAGACGCTGACCCGGCCGTTCGGTCCGCCGGCGGAAAGTTTTGACTTCGGCGCCATCTGCTCGGCGATGCCGAGCTGCGCGAATATCGTCTGAATATGCGGCCCGACGATGCTGCCGCCGGCCGGCGAAGCGTAGCCCACGGTTTTCGCCGCCAGCATGGCGCGCCTGAAGGCTTCCGGCGTCGATACGTCCGGCTTCGGCGCGCCCTTGCGCACGCAGATGCCGATGCCAGTGGTGGCGAGATCGACGCGGCCGGGCACGATCTTGCCGTCGCCGATCAGCGTGTCGATCGCCTCGCGGCCGGTGAGGAAAATATCGGCGGGTTCGCCGGCTTCGAAGTGCTTGAGCAGCGCGCCGGGCGGCGCATAGAGCCCGCGAACCGTGTAGCCGCTGGCGCGCTCGAACGGCGGCATGAGTTCGTCGGTGACGGTCTTGAGCGCGGTCGAGATGAAAGCATTGATCTCGGCGGCGTTGGCGGTCCCGGTTGCGGCGAGCATGGCGATCGCGATGGCGAGTGTGCGCATGTTTTAGGCCATGGCCTCTTTGACCACATTGCCGTTCGCCTCGACGAACCAGCGCTCGCTGGTGAACGGCTTGCCCTCGAGCCGCGCCGCCATCCACTCGGCCTGGTACTGCCGCGGCTCCGGCCCGTTCTGCGTCGCCGTGGTCAAGGCGATGCTATGATTGCCGCCTTCATAGACCATGAGCTGCTTCGGCCCGCCCAGCGCCTTCATGAAGCTTTCCGTGTATTCGAGCGGACAGAGCTGGTCGTATTCGCCGCAGGCGACCAGATAGGCGCCTTTGACTTTCTGCGCGTAGCCGTTCCAGTCGATGGTCTTGCGGAACTCGTCGAAGTCGCGCTCGTCGGTGATGCCGGACATGAACATGAAGCGCTTCTTGAAGGTCGGCGAGGCGCGATTGAAGATCGTTTCGCCACCCGGCTCGTAGCAGGTGCCGCTCACCGCGCAGGCTTTGTAGCGGGCGTCCGCCGCCATCATGATCGCGGTGAAGAACGAGCCGTAGCTCACTCCGGTCATGCCGATCTTGCCGGCATCGATCTCCGGCCGCTTGGCGAGCCAATCGGCGACAATCTTGCCGGATTCCGCCCAGCCCGGCACGTCGACGAAAATGCCGCGCAGCGGCGGCTCCCAATAGCCGGGCCCCTCGAAGGCCAGCACCGCATAGCCGCGCTCCATCCAGGAATCCTTGTAGAGCGCGACCGAGCGTTCCTTGTAGCCGTCCATGCCCGACACCACCACGATCACCGGCACCTTGGCGCCGCTTTGGTAGTTGGGCGGCAGATGGAAGATCGCCGGCAGCGATTTGCCGCGATAGGGCAACTCGACCCATTCGATAGGATGGTCGGCGAGCGCGGTATATTTGTCGAATGCCGCGCGTTTCTTGTCGTTCAGGCTTGTGAGTTTCTGGTTGAGCTCGTCGATGGTCCACATTGCCGAGGCCCAATAATTGGCGGCCATGAAATAGTTGTCGCGCGCCGCGGCCTTGTCGCCGGCTTGCGCGGCCGCCTTGGCCATCGCTTCGCGCTTGGCGGCGAGCGATTCGAATGCCGGACAGATATCGACCAGCCGCTTCACGCGCTTGCGTAATTCGTCCATGTCCGGCGCGGCGCCAGGTCCGAGGCCGCGGATGGTGGCGCCGGTGCGGCCCTGATCCCAGTCGATGCCGTTCGCCTGGATGACGTTGTCGAGCACCCAGCGCTGCTCGTCGAAGCGCTTGACCACCGGCTCGCCCTTCGGCTTGCGGTTCGACCAGTCGCGCGCGTGCGCGGCGGTGCCGGCGCCGGGCGTCTCGGCTGCGGCGGGAGTGACGACGTTTGCGATTGCCGCACCCGCGGCCGCCGCCAGCGAACCGGATTGCAAAAATGCACGACGATCCATGACGCTCCTCCCGAGATCGATGTTATCGCGCGCCTGGCCGTCGCCGCGCCGTTTTCTGCCTCCATCATAGGAGCCGGGCGCGGCGGCTTGAAGCGGCATTTCCGGCGTGAGGGTCCGGCTGACTCGACGCTACTGCTGCGCAATACCGGCCGCTTCGCGCACGGCGTTCCAGCGCTTGGACTCGCTCGCCATGAACGTGCCGAACTCCGCCGCGGTCGAGCCTTTGACCACGACGCCGACCGTGACCAGGCGCTCGCGCACTTTGTCGTCGGCGATGATGTCGTTGAGCGTCTTGTTGAGCTTGGCGACGACCGGGGCCGGAACACCGGGCGGACCGAACACGCCGTACCACGTCGTAACATCGTAGCCCGGCAGCACGCCGGATTCGCTCGCCGCAGGGATGTTGGGCACGGCGGGAAAGCGATCCTTGCCGGTCACGGCAAGCGCCTTCAACGCGCCGGACTGCACCTGGCCGAGCAGCGCCGAGACCGTGTCGAACAACACGTCGGCGTGTTTGCCGAGCACCGCATTGATGGCTTCGGGCGAGCTGCGGAACGGCACGTGCAAGAGGTTCACGCCGGCGATCTGCTTGAACAATTCGCCGGCAAAATGCTGAGTGGCGGCAAAACCGGGGCTGGCGAACACGATCTTGCCCGGATCGGCCTTGGCGGCCGCGACCAGCTCTTTCACATCGTTCGCCGGAAAATCCGGCCGCGTCACGATCAACAGGCTTGCGCTCGCGACTTGTGCCACTGGCGTGAGCGCGGCGGTGTCATAGGGCATGTCCTTGCGGGTCACCGCGGCGATGATCTGCCCCGCGGTCATGATGCCGAGCGTGTAGCCGTCGGGCGTGGCGTGCGCGACCAATTCATTGCCGAGAATGCCGCCGGCGCCCGGCTTGTTCTCGACGATCACCGGCTTGCCCAGACGCTCCTGCATGGCGTCGGCGAGAATGCGGCCGATGATGTCGGCGCCGCCGCCGGCGCCGAACGACACGATGATATGGATCGGCTGCGCCGGCCAGTCCTGCGCCGGCGCCGGCCGCGCGCCGGCGAGGAGGCAGACGGCCATGGCAAGCGCCAGCATCGGTTTGGTCACGGACAGGCCCTCCCGCATGGTCATTCCGCCGCCACCGCTTCGGACCGCACGCGGCGCACCCCGATGCGCTCGATGACGCCGACGATGCCGCGCGGCATGAAGATAATGCACAGAATGAGCAGAATGCCGTAGATGGTATTGGCAGCGCCGATGAAATTGGTGCCGAAGGCGATGCGCAGGCCTTCGTTGAGCGAGATCGTCAAGAGCGCGCCGACGGTCGGGCCGAGCATCGCATACATGCCGCCGACGATGGCGGCAAAGACGATCTGCAGCGACACCGCGATGCCGGAGACGGTCTCGGGGTTCAAGTACATCAGGTATTGCCCGAAGATCGCGCCGCCGAGCGCGGTGAGCGCGGCACTGATCACGGTGACGCGCAGCTTTTCGCGCATGACGTCGATGCCGACCGCGGCGGCGGCTTCCTCGTCCTCCGAGATCGCGTCGAGCACCTGGCGGCCGATGCCGCGGTCGATCGAGCGCCAGATCGCGAGCCCGCCGAGCCACAGCAAGAGCGCGATGACATAGAAGTAGCGCTTGTCGGGAAATTGCAGGGCATACCAGGAGAAGCCGGCCGCCTTCGGCGTCAGGCCCAGCGAACCGCCGGTGATGTCGCGGGCTGCGGTGATCGAGAGCAGGACGACCTGGCTGAGCGCCAGCGTGACCAGCGCGAAGTAATGCCCGACCACCTTGAGGCGAAAGCACGGATAGCCGATGACGACGGCGAGCAGCACCGCCAGCGCCACGCCGAGAGGAATGCCGAGCCACGGCGTCAGGCCGTAGTAGTTCCATAACAGTGCCGGCACATAGGCGCCGACGCCCATGAAGGCGCCGTGGCCGAGCGAGACGAAGCCGAAGCGACCCATCATCGACCACGCCGTGTAGACGAAGCCCCACAGCAGAATCTGGATCACCAGATGCATGAAATAGGGCGGCGCAAAAAACGTCAGCACCATGAGGATGCCGAGGCCGCCGGCGAGCAGGGCTTGTCGCGCGGTCATCACGCCAGAATCCCGCGCGGGCGCACGAACATCAGCACGATGAAGAACGTGAACGCGAGCACGTAGGACAGCTCGGTGTTGGCGTAATAGCCGCCGATCGAGATGATCTGGGCGATGACGAAAGCGGCGATAAAGCCGCCGATCATGTCGCCGAGGCCGCCGAGTACGCAGATCATGAAGATGAGCGGCCCGAACGTGTTGCCGATGAAGGGGTGGACGTCATATTGCAGTGCCAGAAGGCAGGCGGCGAGCCCCGCCAGCGCGCCGCCGATCATCGAGGTGATGAGATAGATCCGCCGCTGATCGGCGCCCATCAGGCCGATGATGTCGCGGTCCTGCGAGATGGCGCGGATCGCGGTGCCGATGAACGTCCGCTTGAGGAAGAAATAGAGCGCCACCGCGCCGATCAGCGCCATGGCGAAGGCGAGCAGGCGCGCGTAGCTGATATAGATGTCGCCGAGCTCGATGACCGGCAGGCGTACGCCGATGTTGCGGAAATCGGTGCCGAACAGCAACGTCGCAAAGCTTTGCAAAAAGAACAGCAAGCCGCCGGTGGCGAGGAGCTGATTGATCGGCGCCGAACCCAGAATCGGTTCTATGATGAAGAGATGCACCAGCATGCCGAACGCCGCCAGGCCGACGATGGCGGCGGCGCAGGCCAGCGGCAACGGCCAGCCCAGCCCGACATAGAGCCAGTAAACGAGATACATGCCGCACATCACGATGTCGGCATAGGCGATCCACACCACGTCGATCACGCCGAAGATGAGGTTGAGGCCGAGCGCAAGCAGCGCCAGCACCCCGCCGAGCAGGACGCCGTTGACGATCGCTTCGACGAGATAGATATCCATCGCCGCTACAGCCCCATATAGCTTTTGCGAATGAAGTCGTTGCCCTTGAGCTCGGCCGCGGTGCCCGCAAGCTTGATCGAGCCGACTTCCAAGAGGTAAGCGCGGTCGACGACTTCGAGCACCTGAGGCACGTTCTGCTCGACGATCAGCACGGTGAGCCCGTCGCCGCGGATGCGGTGGACGAGCTCGAACACTTGCTGCACGACCAGCGGTGCGAGGCCGGCGGACGGCTCGTCCATCAGCAGCAGTTTTGGCCCCGACATCAGCGCCCGGCCGATGGCGCACATCTGCTGCTCGCCGCCGGACAGCGTGCCGGCAAGCTGGTGGCGCCGGTCTTTGAGGCGGGGAAACAGCGCATAGACCCGCTCGCGCTCTTCGGCAAAGCGCCGGCGCGCCTGCGGAATGAAGGCGCCGATGCGCAAATTGTCCTCGACGGTCAAACGCGGGAACAGCCGCCGGTTCTCCGGAACGTGAGCGATACCCTGCTCGACCATGCGATGCGCCGGCAGGCCGCCGACGGAGCGTTCTTCGAGCGTCATGGCGCCGCCGCGCAGCGGGATGAGGCCGGAGATGACGCGCATCAGCGTGGTCTTGCCGGCGCCATTGGGTCCGATGACGCCGACCGCTTCGCCCTTCGGCACTTCGAGCGACACGTCGAACAAAGCGCGGAACGAGCCGTAGCCGGCGGAGACCGCGGTCAGCGACAGCATTGCGCTCAAGATCGCCCCTTGCCGAGATAGACCTCGGTCACGCGGGGGTCGACCGCGGCCAGCGCCGGCGTGCCGTCGAAGATCTTCTCGCCGTGGTCGAGCACGACGACGCGATCGACGACGCGCATCAGCACGCCCATGATGTGCTCGACCCAGATGATGGTTATGCCCATGCGGGTGCGGATGCGTTCGAGCAGATCGGCGGCGTGCTCCATCTCCGTCGAATCCAGCCCGCCGAGACTTTCGTCGGCGAGCAGGAGTTTTGGCCTGGTGGCGAGCGCGCGGGCGAGCTCGAGCTTCTTCAGCGCCGCGGCGCCGAGCCCGTTGGTGGTGGCCGACGGATCGGTCGGCAGCCCGACCAGCGCCAGCGCCTCCTCGGCATGGGCTTGCGCCTGGGCGCGTGAGATGCCGCCGGCCTTGCCGTAATAGGCGGCGAGCGTCACATTCTCGATGAGGGAGAGCTTGCGGAACGGCCGCGGGATTTGGAACGTTCGGGCGATGCCCTGCCGACAGATCGTGTGTGCGGCGAGGCCCGCGATCTCGGTACCTGCGAAGCGGACCGACCCGGCGCTCGGGCGCAGGTTTCCGGCAATGAGGTTGAACGTCGTGCTCTTGCCCGAGCCGTTCGGGCCGATGAGACCCAAAATCTCGCCTTGGCGCGCTTCGAAGGAAACCTGGCTGACCGCCAGAAATCCGCCGAAGCGTTTGGTCAGGCCATCGACTGAAAGCATTTTCAGCGCATGGCGTAGACGGACGACGCCGGCAGCGGCAGAACGGGCTCCTGGGTTTTGATGTTGCTCGGCCAGACCACCGAAATATGCTCGCCGGCGTTCTGCATGACGACCGGCGTCGAGCGCTCGTTCTGGCCGGAGAGCGGTGTTCCGGGACGGTAGAATTTTACGCCGTAGCCCTGGATGGTGCCGCCGGGCGGGATGTCGACGTCGAGCGCCGCCTGGCGCACCGCCTCGGCGTCGAAGCCGCCGTATTTCTGCTTGGCCACCGGCAGCACGTTGTTGAGCAGCACCCAGGTCTGGTTGAAGCCCATCGAGCAATGCGGCGGCACGTCGGTCGCATTGGTCTTGGCCTTGTAGCGTTCGACCATGGTCTTGGTCAGGTCGCCCAGCCCGGGCAAAAGCGAGGTCGGATTGATCAACTGCGCCGGCACCGGATCGATGTTGCAGAAATTGTCGATGTCCGGACCGAAGGTGGCGCGCAGCTTGTCGAGCTGGCTGTAACCGGCGCCGTCGCCGACCAGCATCTTGAACCGCAAGCCGCTTTCGCGCGATTGCCGCAGGAACAGCGTGATGTCGGGATTATAGCCGGCGTGGGATATGACATCGGCGCCGGCGCGCTTGAGCTTGGTGACCAGCGACGACAGATCGGGCGCCGCAGCCGAGTAGCCTTCGCGCATCACGACCTGCAGCCCGAGCTCCTTGGCAAATCGTTCGCTGGCCTCGGCGACGCCGACGCCATAGGGACCGTCCTCGTGAATGATCGCGACCTTGATGTCGTTCGGTTCCTTGCCGAGCTTCGCCTTGGCATTCTCGGCGACGAATTTGGCGAATGCCTCGCCATACTGATCGGAATGAATTTGGGCGCGGAAGACGTATTGCAGGTTCTTGTCCTTGAATACCGCCGTCGCCACCGCCGTCGTAATCCAGAGAATCTTCTTTTGCGCCTCGACTTTGGCGGAGAGCGGCACCGCGTGCGCGCTGGAATAGACGCCGTTGACGATCTCGACCTTCTCCTGGCCGAGCAGGCGCTCGACCTCGTTGATGGCGACGTCGGCCTTGCTTTGCGAGTCGGCGTTGATCGGCACCACCTTGTACTGGCCGGCAATGCCGCCGCGCTCGTTGACGAGATCGATGGCGATCTGGCAGCCGATCGAGCAGGCGACCGAGCCGCCGGCGGCGAACGGGCCGGACAGGTCGTAGATGACGCCGATCCGGACCTCCTCGGCCTCGGCTCTGACGAGACGTCCGCCGAGGCTCAATGTGGCGGCAGTTGCAGCGGAATTCTTTAAGAGCGATCGGCGTGAGGTCGCCATGGTGTGTTCCTCCCCTGGCTCCCGGTTCTATGGCCGGTTTTATTGTAATGAGACTTGCAGTATTTGGAGATCGGACCGGAATGTCAACGCGCGTCGATCGATCTGCAGGTGATTCTACAGGCTGCGAAAGTAATCATCCAACGCAGCCTGAACGCGCGCCATGACGCTGTCCCATCTGCGTGTCTCATCCTGACGAAACAGCCGGGCCGTCGGGTACCAAGGGCTGTCGTCGCGATCGAGCAGCCAGCGCCAGTCGGGGATGTACGGCAACAAAATCCAGACCGGTTTTGCCAGCGCACCGGCGAGGTGGGCCACGCTGGTGTCGACGGAGATGACAAGATCAAGATTCGCGATCAGCGCCGCCGTGTCGGCGTAGGTCTTCAGCTCCTCGCCGAAATGAAGAATGTCGCCGCGGCCTTGCAACACGGGCGCATCGTTTTCGCGCACCTCGCGCTGCAAACTGACATAGGTCGCATTGGAATCCGCAAAGGGCGACAGGAAAGTGCTCAGCCTCATCGATCGATTGTGGTCGTTATCGTGCGCCGGCAGGCCGGACCAGGCGAGGCCGATTCTGGGTCGATGTCGCGGCCCCAACCGGCCGTTCCAATCCATCACTGCCTGAGGGGAAGCCCGCAGATAGGGCGTTTGCGACGGTATCGTCGCGAGCCGGGTTCCGAGCGCCAGTGGCAGGCTGAGCAAAGGGCAATGCAGATCGAAATCGGGCAGCGGATCGCCCCGCGACACGATTTGCGCCGCTGCGGGCAGCGTGCCCATCAGCTCGCGTAATGGCTCTTGCACCTCCAGGATCACGCGCCCGCCTCGCTCCACGACCCGTGGGACGTAGCGGCAGAATTGAATGGTGTCGCCAAAACCATGCACGCCATGGAGCAGAACGGTCTTGCCCGCGATCTCATCCGACCCGAGCCACAGCGGCTGCGAGAAAGTGCGCTTTGCGTTTTTCAGCTCCTCGGTTTCCCATCCCCATTCGAGCTTTTGCCAGCCGCGATCGAAGTCGCCGATCAACATGCGGCACACGGCTTCGTTGAAATGGGCCTGGGCATAATCCGGCCGCAGCGCGAGCGCGCGGTCATAGCTCGCCAGCGCCTCCTCGAACCGTTTCAGCTCATGCAGGGTGAAGCCGCGATTGACGAATGCGTCGGCATAATCCGGCCGCAAGGCGAGCGCGCGGTCGTGGCTCGCCAGCGCCTCCTCGAACCGCTTTTGCGCATGCAGGGTGACGCCCCGATTGGCCAGCGCCTCGACATAGTCCGGCCGCAGCGCGAGGGCGTGCTCGTAGTCCGCCAGCGCCTCTTCGAAGCGCTTGAGCGCGTACAAGACGTTGCCACGATTGTAGCGCGCCTCGGCATAGTCCGGCCGCAGCGCCAGCGCGCGGTCGTAACTTGCCAGCGCCTCCTCGAACCGCTTCAACGCATGCAAGGCGCTGCCACGATTGCCGTGCGCGTCGGTAAAATCCTGACGCATGCCAAGGGCGCGGTCGTAGCTCGCCAGCGCCTCCTCGAATCGCCTGAGTTCATGCAAGACGTCGCCACGATTGAGGTGCGCCTCGGCTAAACCCGGCCGCACGGCAAGCGCGCGGTCGTAGCTTGCCAGCGCCTCCTCGAACCGCTTCAGCGCCTTGAGGGCGTGGCCCCGACCCCACAGCGCATCGGCATAGCCCGGCCACAGCGCAACCGCGCGGTCGTAGCTCGCCAGCGCTTCCTCGAACCGCTGCAGCTCTCTGAGCGCGATGCCACGATTGTTCAGGGCAACAATATTATTGGGATTTATTTTGAGCGCGAGGTCTATGTGCCGCAGCGCTTGGACGTGATCGCCGCGCTGATGAAAAACGATACCCAGCAAGTGCAGGCTGTCGAAATGGTCGGGCTGCGTTGCAAGAATTTGATGGTAGGTCTTTTCCGCCTCCGCCAGCCGACCGGCTTGATGCAGCGCGAAGGCTTCGGCCAACAATGATGTCACCTCGGACACTCATCAATCCCGGCTTAGGAGTTACGTCGATGCGGCAGCGTGACACGGCCCATGACACGGCCCATGACAACCGTGAGCGCCAAAGGGTAGGTTACATATATCGGCCGGCGCCGGCAGGTGCTGCAACAAAAAAGTGGAGGACGTTTTGAACGGGGAGGGTGTTTTGGCGCGGCTGACCACGATCGCGGCGGCCATCGCGGCGATTGTCGCTTTCGGCTTGTGCCGGCCGGTCGCGGCCGACGATTACCCGAGCCGTCCGATCGTCCTCGTCATTCCGCTACCGCCCGGCGGCACCAACGACATCATGGCGCGCTCGGTCGCCGACAAGATGAGCGCGGCGCTGGGCCAGCAGATCGTCATCGAGAACCGCAATGCCGGCGGCAGCGGCACCGTCGGCACGCGCCAGGTCGCTCACGCCACGCCGGACGGCTACACCATCATCCTCGGCTACACGTCGCCGCTGGCGACCGGCCCGAACCTCTATAAGAACGTCGGCTACGATCCGCGCAAGGATTTTGCCCCGATCGGCCTGATCGCCTCGGCGCCGGCCTTGCTGCTGGTGCACAAGGATTTGCCGGTGCACAGCGTCGGCGAACTGATCGCTCTGATGAAAAGCTCCAAGGAGCCCTATCAGGTCGGCACGCCAGGCCTCGGCACGGTCAATTACCTGGCGTCGGTGCTGTTCGCGCAACAGGCTGGCGTCAAGGTCGAGCAGATTCCGGAAAAAGGCTCGAACCCGCTGAACACCGATTTGATGGGCGGCTTCGTCAAGGTCGGGTTCAATCCCATCCCGGTCTCGCGCGCCGCACTCGACGGCGGCTATATCCGCGCGCTCGCGGTCACTTCCGCCAAACACTCCACCCTGATGCCGCAACTGCCGACACTTGCCGAATCCGGTTTGCCGGGTTTCGACGCGACATTGAGCTACGGCCTCTTGGCGCCGGCCGGCACGCCGCGGCCGATCATCGAGCGGCTGAACAAGGAATTGCGCGCCGCGCTCGCCATGGACGAGGTGCGCAAGCGCATCATCTTCGAAGGCGGCGAGCCAGAGTCGACGACACCCGAAGAACACGCCGCGATCATCGACCGCGAAGAGACCAAATGGTCGACGGTCATCCACGGCGCCGGCATCAGTCTCAGCGAGTGAACGGCAAAGCAAGCAAAGCCTCAGCCGGCCGTAAATAGGAGATGAGGATGACCAAACCGATCAAACCGTCCGGCCTGTCGCGGCGCGGCCTCGTCAAAGCCGCCGGCGTGCTCGCCGCCGGTATCGCCGGGCCTGCGGTGTTGCGCGTGCGCTCGGCCTATGCCGCTTATCCGGATCGTCCGGTCAAATTCGTGGTTGCTAACACGCCAGGCGGTCCTTCCGACATCGTCGGCCGCTTCGTCACCGCGGCGCTCGAGCAGTCGACCGGCAAGACATTCATCGTCGACAATCGCGGCGGCGCCGGCGGCAATATCGGCATGGAATACGTCGCCCATGCCGAACCGGACGGCTACACCATCCTGCTCGCCACCAATGCCTATTCGGTGAATTATGGGCTTTACAACCAGCTGCCCTATGACCCCTACAAGGATTTCGTCGCGGTCAGCGAGCTTGCGACATCGCCGAACACGTTCGTGGTCAAATCGGAGTTGCCGGCGAAAGATATGAAAGAGTTCATCGCGCTCGCGCGCGGCAACCCCGAGCAATACAACTGCGCGACGCCGCCGATCGGCACCACGGCGCAGCTGCAATTGGAGCTGCTCAAGATCCGCGAGAAATTGCCAAAACTTTCGGACGTCGTGTTCAAGGGCGGCGGCGACGCCATAACGGCGCTGCTCAGCGGCACCGTGCAGCTCAGCTCGGGCTCGCTGGCGCCGGCATTGCCGCATATCCAGGCCGGCACGCTGCGCTGCCTCGCGGTCAGCGCCGCCGGCCGCTGGCCCGATCTGCCGGATGTGCCGACCATGGAGGAGGCCGGCAACAAAGATTTTGTCTTCGCGGTCGATTGCGTGCTGCTGGCGCCGGCGAAGACGCCGCCCGAAAACGTCAAGTGGCTGGAGACGGAAACGCTGAAGGTTTTGGGCACGCCGGACATGAAAGAGAAGCTGTTCAAGTCAGGCTTCCTGGTGCGCCCGCAGGGTGCGACTGCCGCCTGGGCGCGCGTCACCAAGGAGATCGAGGTGTTCAAGCAGATCATCGACCAAGCCGGCGTTAAGAAGCTTTAGCGAGATCCGGCACGCCATGAAACCAATGCCGATCGTTGCAGTCGCGGCAAGCATCATGGTGTTTGCCATTGTTGCGTTTTCTATGGCGGGTCTGGCACCCGCCAATGCCGCCGATTATCCGGCGCGGCCGATCACGCTGATCGTTCCTTACCCGGCCGGCGGCGGCAACGACGTGATCGCGCGCCTCGTCGCTGCCAAGATGAGCGCCAGCCTTGGCCAGCCAATCGTCATCGAAAATCGCGGCGGCGCCGGCAGCACCATCGGCACCCGCGATGTCGCCCGCGGCGCGCCCGACGGCTACACGCTCTTGATCGCCACGAGCTCGCTGGCGATCAATCCGTCGCTCTATCCCGATGTCGCCTACGATCCGAAAAAGGATTTTGCGCCGATCGGACTGATCGCGACGAGCCCGAATTTCGTGTTGGTGAATCCTGCCGTGCCGGCGCATTCGGTCGCCGAACTGATCGCGCTCGCCAAGAAAGAGCCTGGCAAGCTCGACTTCGCCTCGACCGGGACCGGCACCAGCACGCATCTCGCCGCCGCGCTGTTTGCCATGATGGCCGATATCAAATTCACCGCGGTTCCTTACAAGGGCGTCGCGCCGGCCATCACCGATCTGCTGGGCGGCCAGGTGGCGCTGATGTTCTGCCCGATGGCGAGCGTGGTCGGCCAGGTGCGCGGCGACACTTTGCGGGCGATCGCGGTGACCGGCGCCAGGCGTTCGCCGCTGTTTCCGGACGTGCCGACTGTTGCCGAAGCCGGACTGCCCGGCTATGCGGCGGAGCTGCACTACGGCCTCGTGGCGCCGGCCGGCACGCCGCCGGAAGTTGTCGCCAAACTCAACGCCGCGCTCAATAATGCGCTGGCCGACGGCGACATCCGGCAACGGCTCGGCGCCGACGGCACCGAGGTGTTGCCAGGTACGCCGGAGGCCTATGCCGCCGACATCGCCAGCGAGGAAGCCAAATGGGGCGCCATCATCAAACAGACCGGCGTGACAGCACAATGAGTCGACCATGAATTTCGATTACACCGACGAGCAAAAGCAATTCGCCGAATCGGTGCGGCGCTTCGCGCAAGCCCATCTCGCTGCGGGTGCGCTCAAGCGCGCGCACGATCCGCGTTTCCCCTACGACGTGGCGCAGCTCATGGCCAAGCAGGGCCTGATGGGCATCGCGCTGCCGGAGCACGACGGCGGGCAGGGTGGCACGCTGATGGATGCGGTGATCGCCATCGAGCAGGTCGCCGCGGTGTGCCCGCGCAGCGCCGACGTGGTGCAGTTCGGCAATTTCGGCCCGATCCGCGTCTTCGCCGAATACGGCAGCGAAGCGCAGAAGAAGCGCTGGCTCGGGGAACTGTTGGCCGGCCGCATGGTCATGAGTCTCGGCATGACCGAGCCCGATGCCGGCTCGGCGGTGACCGATCTGAAAACCAGCGCGCGGCCGGACGGGTCGCACTACATCATCAACGGCAGCAAGGTGTTTTCCACCTTCAGTCCGGATGCGCAGATTTTCCTTATCTATGTCCGCTACGGATCCGGCCTCGGCGGCATCGGCTCGGTGCTGATCGAGCGCGGCGCGCCCGGCTTCACCATCGCTGCGCCGTCCGAATTCATGAGCGGCGAGGAATGGTGCGAGCTGCATTTCGCCGATTGCCGCATTCCGGCCGAGAACGTGCTGCTCGGCCCCGGTGGCTTCAAGAAGCAGATGGCCGGTTTCAACGTCGAGCGGCTCGGCAATACCGCGCGCGCTCTCGCCTGTGGCCGCTACGCCTTCACGGCGGCTCGCGACTATGCGGCGACGCGCCAGCAGTTCGACCGGCCGCTGTGCGAATTCCAGGGCTTGCAGTGGAAGTTCGCCGACATGGCGCTCAAGCTGGAGAGCGCGCAGCTCCTGCTCTATCGCGCCGCGACCCACGCCGATAACGGCCTGCCGTCGGCCTACGAGACGGCCATCGCGAAAGTGGCGTGCAACCAAGCCGGCTTCGAAGTGGCGAGCGAGGCGGTGCAGATCATGGGTGCCATGGGCTTTTCCCGCGAGACGCTGGTGGAATATTGCATGCGCCGCACCCGCGGCTGGATGATCGCCGGCGGCTCGGTGGAGATTTTGAAAAACCGCATCGCCGAGCAGGTGTTCGACCGCCGCTTCGACCAGCGCAAGCGCCAGCCGACCGCGGCGGAATGACGGATCGTCAGCTGCGGCCGTACTGGTCGCCAAGACGCTCGATGTCGTCTTCGCCGAGATAATCGCCGACCTGAACCTCGATCAGTTCGAGCGGTATCGTGCCGGGATTGGCAAGGCGATGGACGCCGCCGATCGGGATATAGATCGACTCGTTTTCATGAATTGTGCGGATGTCCGATCCGACGGTGACTTCGGCCACCCCGCGCACCACGACCCAATGCTCGGAACGGCGGAAGTGCTTTTGCAACGACAGCATGGCGTTCGGCTTCACGACGATGCGTTTGACCTGATAGCGCGCGCCGGCGTCGACACCCTGGTAATAGCCCCACGGCCGGTAAACCCGCACATGGGTGACGGCCTGTTCGCGGTTTTGCGCTTTGAGGCGCTCGACGAGCTCTTTGACCTGTTCGGCCTTGTCGCGCGACGTCACCAGCACCGCGTCCGGCGTCGCCACCACGACGAGATTGTCCACGCCGACCACCGCGGTCAGGATCGTTTCGTCGGAATGAGCAAGGCTGTTGCGGCTGTCGAGAAAGACGACGGAGCCGGCGGCGGCATTGCCGTCGGCGTCGTGGCCGAGCGCGTCCCAGACCGCGCTCCAACTGCCGACGTCCGACCAGCCGCAATCGAGCGGCACCATCGCGGCATGCTCGGTGCGTTCCATGACGGCGTAGTCGATGGATTTCTTCGGCGCCTGTGCAAACGCCTCGGCGGGCAGGCGCAGGAAATCGAGGTCTTTGGTCATGCCGCCGACGGCCGCCTTGGCGGCCTTGGCGATGTCCGGCTCGAAGCGCGCGATCTCGCCCAGCATCACATCGGCGCGGAAGACGAAGTTGCCGCTGTTCCACAGATAACGGTCGGCGATGTAACGGCGTGCGGTCGCGGCATCCGGTTTCTCGACGAAGGAGACCACCGCAAACGCCGCTCCGCCGTCGAGCTTGGCGCCCGGCCCGATATAGCCGTAATTGGTCGCCGGGAACGTCGGATGGACGCCGAAGGTGACGATCCGGCCATCGGCCGCGGCGGCTGCCGCCTCACGGCAGGCGCGGGCGAAGGCATCCGGGTCGCGCACCACGTGATCGGCGGCAAGCACGATCACGGTCGATGTCGGATCGCGCGCGCCGGCAAGCATCGCGGCGACGCCGACCGCCATGGCGGAATCGCGGCGTATCGGTTCGAGCACGATGTCGCCCTCGATGGCGCATTCGCGCATCTGCTCGGCGACGATGAAACGGAAATCCGAATTGGTGATGACGATCGGCCGATCGAATATCGTCGCGTCACGGATACGGCCGAGCACTTGTTGAAACGTCGAGCGCTCCTCGACCAGCGGCACGAACTGTTTGGGCATGCTCTCGCGCGACACCGGCCACAACCGCGTGCCCGCTCCACCGCACATGATCACCGGTATCAAAAGACGGCTGCCCATCGCCCGCCATCGTAATCTGGTGTCGGTGGTTCGTAGCACACAACCATGCGGTTGTGTGAGCGCATTTCGCTAAGCGCTCGCCGCCGGCTGCGCTTGCGCATTTGAATTGCGATAGGCGGTCAGCACGCTATCGATCTCGCCATAAGCGACCAGACTGCCATGGCTGAGCCAGACCACCTTGTTGCAAAAGCGGCGCAACATGTCGTCCTGATGCGAAGCGACTATCAGAATGCGCGATCGCTCCACGAGTTTGAGAACACGGGCAAATGCCTTATTGAAAAACCCGGCGTCGCCGACGCCGATGACTTCATCGATCAAAAGGATTTCCGGATCGCGGACCGTGGCAATGGCGAACGCCAGACGGAGCAGCATGCCAGTGGAGTACGTGCGGATGGGAATTTTCAAATAGTCGCCAAGTTCGGTAAAATCGACGATGTCATCGACGCTGTTTTTGATCTGCGCGCGCGTCATGCCCCAAATCGTGCCCGCAATCTGAATGTTTTCGAGGCCGGTGGCATCCATATTTATGCCCATCGTCGTCTCGAACATCGGCGACACCTTGCCAAGGATGTGCACCGTGCCACTGGTCGGCGGGTAGACGTGCGAAACGACTCGCAGTAGCGTACTCTTGCCAGCGCCGTTGTTGCCGACCAGCGCGATGCGGTCGCCATCATGCGCCTCGAAATCCAGATTCTTGAGCGCACTCACGGTCATGTATGAACCTGATGCGGCGAACCGTCCGCCGATGGTGCGCCCGAGCAGCGCATTCTTCAGCGAGGCGTGTCCGACGTCGAAGATCGGAATATCGACGCCGACGTTCTTGAGAGATATGGCGGCCACGGTGTCCTCGCAATCAGAGCCAAAAGACTATTCGGCGAGACGCGCGCACCATCAGCGCGATCGCGAGCGCCGACCCGCCAACCGCCATGCCGCTGGCGACCAGCCATGATTGCAGTTCCGGCGCCATGCCGAGCAGCGGCGCGCGCGTGATCTCGATCAGGTGATAAATCGGATTGATCTCGGCAACGATCTTGCTGTTGCCGAGCGCGCTTACGGGCCACATGATCGGGGTCGCGAACATGCCGAGCTGGATGACCGTGCCAACGATCGGCTGGATGTCGCGATATCGCGTGCTCAGGATGGCGATGACCGTCGTCAGCCAGATCAGGTTGACGCAGACCAGAAAAAGGCCCGGTATTTCGTAAAGCGTGGTCAGGTTTGGCTCGACCTTGAAAATGATCGCCATAGGTATCCAGATAACAATGGTGTGTAGAAGTATGATGAAGTTTCTCCACACGACCCGCAGCACGTAAATCGAGTATGGCAGCTTAATCTGTTTGATGATGCGGCCGGCATCGATGAACGCGATGCAGCTGTCATTGGCCGCCGCCGACATGAATCCCCAAATAATATAGCCGGCTGTTAGATACGGGAGGAAGTTTTCGATTTCTATGTGGAAAAGGCGGCTGTAAATGATGCCCAGGACCAAGATGAAGAAACCCGTGCTCAGAGTGATCCAGAACGGACCGATCACCGAGCGACGATAGCGCTGGCGAATGTCATCCCAACCCATGATGGCCCAGACCGGCCAAGCGCGGAATCCGGCTACGAGTTCCTGGGAGATCGTGTGTGCGATCCTGCCTTTCAGAGTCGGATTCGATAGCGCGACAAAATCGACAGGAGAATTGCCTGCTGTCGTCGCGGTCGGCGCATTCTGAATTTTGGTCAGCATTTCAGCGTAGTAGCCTTAAGTCGGTCTCGAGTTAGGTCTCGCCGGGAGTGGCACGGTCGCCGTCATACCGGGTATTCGCCCAAACCGAAAGCCGAAAGCGAGTCGCATGGTTCGCATCGCCAGCATCGTCCGGAACAGAGCCATCAGTGAAGTTGGTCGGAGCCGATACCACAGCCAGGCTAGGATCACCAAGCGCGCCGGCTGACGGGGTAGCAGGGCCAAAATCGGTTCGAATTTGGCCTTCTCTGCGGCAGAACGTGCGCCCAGTTCGAGGACCATTGCCCGGTCAATTGGATCCGCCTGGAGCGCCAACCGGCACACCGCGAAGCGCCAGCGGTCGCGGAACGCAGCGGCGTACCATGACGGGAAGCCGGGATCCGACGCAATGATGCCAGGAATCGTATCGAGAATGTACTTCGAGTGCTTGAGATCGCTTGCCGTCCGGCGCGAGACGCTGTCGGGGAACACGACCCAGCTCGCGACGATCTTCGGCTCGAAATAAAACCCGTATCTCAGTGCGATCTTGCGCGCGACAAAGCCGTCGGCGAACGAGCTAAGTCGCGGATCGAAACCACCGGCCCAGGTAACGCATTCTCGGCGAAACACCGCGCTACCCGTTAGAATCCAATTGTCCGTCGATTGCAGCAAGTCGGTGACCTCGGCGGCGTCGATCGGCCCGGCGCTCATCCGCGGCCACACCGCCGGTCGCACGGCGAACGGCCGATTGCTTTGCCCATCGATCAGCATCGCCTCGCCGCAGAACACACCAACATCGGGATTGGCCTCGAGCCGCCGCAGCGCCAGCGTAAAGAAGCCCGGGAAAACCCAATCGTCCGATGCCGCGAAATAAACGTACTTGCCGCGCGCCGCTTCCAGGCCGCGCTGTAGCGTGGCAATCACACCAACATTATTCTCGTTATATAACACGCGGATCGTCGGCGCCCTCGCAGCAACCTCGTCAATGATGCGGACGCTATCGTCGGTCGACCCATCGTCGATGACGATGATCTCGTCCGCGGCACGTTTCTGGGCTAAGAGCGCCCTCAAGGCACGGTCGACAAACCTTGCATGATTGTAATTCGGCAAGATCACTGAAAGCGTAACGGTCATGGGGGTCGTCGCTGTTTCCACTTTTGCCGGTCTAAGGTGCCCTTTGCGCCGGATGGCCCGGGTAACTATGGGCGGGCCGGCGAAGACCTCACCATGCCGCAAGGCCGTAAGGTTTGGTACCATGACCGTGCCCCTATCGGGCTGAAGCATATTTTGAGACGGCTAACGTTATCATAGGCTGTTGGCGGAATCTCTTGCGTAAGCGATTGCGAAATTGCAGAAGGCATGTGGGCTCTCTGACAGGCGGTGCCTTAAAGGGCCAGCGCACGGCGGAGCCGATTGGAAACGCAGGAGACCTGGGCCTCGATTCCGCAGCGACGAGTAGCATGGCATCGGCCATATCGAGTGCCATTGTGACTTCGACGTTGCTTTGCCATTGCCCACACGAAAGCAACCGTAATGTTGGAATGGACTCACGCTAAGCTGGCCGCGAAGTACACCGCTAAAGGCGTCATCCGATAAGCGCCGCCGCGCGATAAGTTGAGTGTTTGCTCGGAATCGCGAGCAAACATTCATCGACCGCCAAGTCTCGCTGCTACTAGCCGGAGTTGGCGCAGAGGCCCAGTGACCCGCCAAGAGGTTGAGTTTTTCATCTCAGCAAGCAAAGCCATCAGTCCAGAGCGCTCGGCCTCAAAAGCGGCCGCATTTCGAACTACCTCAAGTTCGAGGTTGACACAATCGCGGGCGAAGCGCTGCGCAATGAGATACCAGAGGCTGTCGCGAAATCCCTGAGTGGCAGCTTGTGCCCGCCAATAGGCCAAGTCATCGGCGCGCTCTTGGTCGCTAAGATGGGGACGCTGGTGGGTCCAGGTATTAATCCCGGTCGGAACCATGGCGGACCGTGCACGGCACCACGGTTCGGCCAGGAACTGGCGCCACATATATAAATCGGTCCACGGGAACTCAGGCGGCGTCGTGCGCCAGCCATGGGGCAGCCGACGATAGGCCGCCATCGTGTGGCCTGCGAAAGTTAGATCAAAGCGATTAAACAGTTCGGTGAGCATTCGGCCGCGGAACGCTGAATTTTGCAGGTCGGCGGGCAAAACAACAATTTGGCGATTAGCATCGATGCCTACCTGCAATGTGTGACCGAAGTCCGCATCGGTTAGAAGCGCGTCAAGCGTTTTTAGGTGGTTCTGCATCCAGCAATCGTCGTCGCCGAGATATGCGACGAAGCGACCTTGGGCGTGCTGCAAGGCTTGGTGGCGATGGATTTCGCCTTTGCGCGGGCCCTTGGGAAAATCGAAAAACCGAATGCGGCTATCGGACGCCGATAGCTCCGCCACTAAGACGCGGGTTGCATCGGCAACGCCGTCACCAACAATGAACAATTCGTAATCCTGCAGACTCTGCTGTTCCACGCTGGCTACTGCATGGCGCAGCGTTTCGACATGTTCGTGAGTTGGGATCAATACCGTGGCGGCCGTCATGGGAGCGTGTTGCCCGGCGCCGCTATTACCATCGCTTCGTATTGCCGCAGCAGCGTGTCGAAATCAGGCAGTTCAAGGTCGCGCGACAATGCGAGCGGGGTTGCCGAAGGCCATTTTATCGCAAGAGTGGGATCATCATAACGGCAGCCCAGATTTTCATCACTGCCGTCCCACGCCACCGTCAGGCCGTAGAGGTAGAGCAACGCGCTGTTCGCAAAAATGCCATGCGCAACCCCCGGCGGAATCGTGATAACGGTCGGCTGCCCGCCGCTCACCTCGATTATCATGTTGCGACCGAAACTTTTCTGATCGCGCCGCGCGTCCTTCAATCCGATTGTGGCGTGCCCGTCGAGCACGATTATGTAATCCCACCGCAGACAGTGGACGTGCACACCCCGCAACACACCGGGCTTGGTGGTCACAAAATCCCATTGCACTGGCCTAGGTGCCAAATCCCATTCATCGCGGTGGATTTCGCAGAGACCTCCGCGAATATCGCCGATCGGAGTGACCGTGCGGACCGTGACATCGACGATGCCACTTCCGTTTCTCACTCCGCCGTCGTCGCGAAAACTATTCATCGCTTAAGCACCGCCGTGCCTGGGCACTATAATATGCTGTACCTACAAAGAAAACACTGCTCCTAAATAGGAGCTAGCTGGCCTTCGGATGCGGGCGGCCATGTGTGGCGGCGCCGAGTTGGCAAGCCTTTTTTCGCGAGTGCAGCATTGCTCGTTGCGGCTATGTGTTCGGCCTTTGAGCGCGGTTCACGTGACCGCTGGCCATAATGCCCTCCGCGGATCAGGTCAAAACTTACGGCTGCTGCTACGCCCGCATCGAGCTCCCTACCGCGTCCGCGTGGCCTCGGGGCAGTACACGTCTTAGTTAGCCGAGATTAGCGCGATGCGTCCTGCTTACGAGGTCAGGCACCCGATTTAGTCCGATCCCAAGACGCCCCCGCCACCGGCCTAGGGGAACCTGCGGAACTCGGCCCTGAGCGAGCGAAGCTCGCAACTTGAAATTGGTGGTATTTGAACGCATAAGGTCGCCAACGCAGCAGGGGTACTGGCACCGCAGATGGGAATCGACTTGGTGACGGGGGGGGCCGGCTTCATCGGGAGCCACCTTATCGACCGTTTGCTGGAACAAGGCCGGTGGGTGCGCGCGTTCGACAGTTTCATTGTCGGGCGGCCGGCTAACCTCAGGCACCATAATGGAAATTCACGCCTCGAAATCATCGAAGGCGACGTCGCCGATGCTGCGGCTATTGCGGCGGCGACGGCCGGCGTCGAGCGGGTCTTTCATCTGGCGGCGCGAGCCGATATCGTTCCCTCGATCCAGGAACCAGAGGCGTATTTCCGCTCCAACGTCGACGGCACCTTTTGCGTGCTGGAGGCGGCTCGCCGCCACGGCGTCAAGCGCCTGGTCTATGTCGCCTCCTCATCCTGCTACGGCATCCCAGCGCACTATCCGACTGCCGAAACGGCCGCGGCCGATCCGCGCTACCCCTACGCCTTAACCAAATATCTGGGCGAGCAGCTTGTCATGCATTGGGCCCAGGTCTACCGGCTGCCAGCGGTGTCGGTGCGTTTCTTCAACGTTTACGGGCCGCGGGCGCGCACCAGCGGGACTTATGGCGCGGTGTTCGGTGTTTTCCTGGCTCAATTGCTGGCCGGTCAGCCGCTGACCGTGGTCGGCGACGGCCAGCAGACCCGGGACTTTACCTTCGTGGCCGACGTGGTCGATGCGTTGATCACGGTCGCCGAGAGTGACAAAATCGGCCAAATCTACAATGTTGGGAGCGGGCGGCCTGTCAGCGTTAACGAGCTGGTGAGGCATTTGGGGTCGCCGCCGACCGTGCGCATCCCCAAACGCCCCGGAGAACCGGATTGTACCTGGGCCGACATTGCCAAGATTCAGCGCGACCTGGGATGGCAGCCCAAGGTCGGCTTTGCCGACGGTGTGAAGGTGATGCTCGAGAACATCGACTATTGGCGCGACGCGCCGGTCTGGACGGCGTCCCGCATCGCCGAGGCGACCAGCGACTGGTTTCGCTTTCTCGACGCCGAGCCAGTGACGTAAGAGGACGAGAATGGACTCAAGCGTCGCAAAACTGATCCCCCAGCCGCCGGTCGGCCGCGCGCCGAGCCCGCGCGACAAGGTGCGGACCTTGGCCGAGGTCGCGGCGGCTTGCGAGCAGGCCCGGCGCGCCGGCCAGACCGTGATCCAGGCCCACGGTACGTTCGATCTCCTGCATCTCGGCCACGTCCGCCACCTCGAAGCCGCCCGCAAGCTCGGCGACGTGCTGATCGTCACCGTCACCGCCGACCGTTTCGTCAACAAGGGTCCCGGCCGCCCGGTGTTCAACGCCGAGCTGCGCGCCGAGATGCTGGCCACGCTCGAATATGTCGATTGGGTCGCCATCAACGACGCCGCCGACGCGGTGAGCGCCATCGAGCACATCCGGCCCTCGATCTACATCAAGGGCCAGGACTATCAGAACCCGCAGGGCGACATCACCGGCAAGATTTCGCTCGAGCGCGATGCGGTCGAGACCTATGGCGGGCGCATGCATTTCACCGACGAGGTGTCGTTCTCATCGAGCGAGTTGATCAACCGCCACCTCAACGTCTTCGAACCGCACATCCGCGAGCATCTCGACACGCTGCGTCAGGACGGCGGCCTCGATCAGCTCTGTGAGCTGATCGAACGCGTCGCTGACTACCGCGTTCTCATCGTCGGCGACGCCATCATCGACGAGTATCAATACGTCTTGCCGATGCACAAGACGCCCAAGGAGAACATGATCGCGACCCGCTATCAGGACCGCGAATTGTTCGCCGGCGGCGTGTTCGCCGCCGCCAACCATGTGGCGTCGTTCTGCAAGCAAGTGGATATCATCACCTGCATCGGCGATTCCGAAACCCACGACGACCTGATCCGCCAGAGTCTGAAGCCGAATGTCGGCTTGCGGGCTTTTACGCGGGTCGGCGCGCCGACCACGCTGAAACGCCGTTTCGTCGATCCCTCGTATATGCGCAAGCTGTTCGAGGTCTACTTCATGAACGACGAGCCGCTGACGCCGGACGTGCAGGGCGAGGTCGATCGCGCGATCGTCGACCGCGCGGCAGACTACGACGTCGTCATCGTCGCCGATTTCGGCCACGGCTTGATCGCGCCGTCGTCGATCGAGGCGCTGACCTCGAAAGCCCGCTTCCTGGCCGTGAACACGCAAAGCAACAGCGCCAATCTCGGCTATAACCTGATCACCAAATATGGCCGCGCCGACTACGTCTGCATCGATGCGCCGGAGGCGCGGCTTGCGGTCAGCGACCGCATCGCCAATGTCGGCGACATCGCGCGCCGGCTTGCCGAGAATCACATCGACTGCTCGAAGATCATCGTCACCCAGGGCAAGCACGGTTGCGTTACTTTCGAGGCCGGCGGCATCACTCACACCATCCCTGCTTTCGCTAAAAACGTGGTGGATACGGTCGGCGCCGGCGACGCGTTCCTAGCGGTGACGGCGCCGCTGGTTGCGGCAGGCGCGCCGATGAACCGCGTCGGCTTCATCGGCAATGTCGTCGGCGCGTTGAAGGTCGAGATCGTCGGCCATCGGCGCTCGATCGAGAAGGCGGCCTTGATCAAGGGCATCACAGGCCTGCTCAAATAACACTGGAGCCGGGGACAAAAATGCGGGAATTGCTGGATCGTTGGATCGGCTCTTTGGCTAACGCCATGCGCGCCGCCGAAGTGACCGATCAGGCGTCGAAAAAGCTGACGCTCGAATCGGGCTGCGAGTGGGTGCGCAAGGCCGCGCACGAGGCGCACAATGCCGGCAACAAGATTATTTTCATCGGCAACGGCGGCAGCGCCGGCATCGCCAGCCACCTGGCCATCGATTTTTCCAAGAACGGCGGGCTTCGCGCGCTCGCCTTCAACGATCCGTCGGCGCTCACCTGCCTCGGCAACGACCTCGGCTACGAGAACGTGTTCGCCAAGCAGCTCGAGTTCCATGCCCGACCGGGCGACCTATTGATCGCGATATCGAGCTCCGGCATGTCGCCGAACATCCTTGGCGCGGTGAAGGAGGCGCGCGCGCGCGGCTGCAAAGTCGTGACCTATTCGGGGTTCGGCGAAAGCAACGCGTTGCGTCGCACCGGCGACGTGAACTTTTATGTCCGCGGCCAGGACAAGGAATACGGCTTCGTCGAAGTCGCGCATCTGGCGCTGTGCCATGCCGTGCTCGACATCGACATGGGTTGGGGAACGAGCTGGGGCACCGGCTTGGCAAAGACCGCCAAGGCGCCGGTCGCATAATTGCAGGGATATTGGAAAGCGTGATGGCTAATCGGTTCAAGCGCGTCCTCGTAACCGGCGGGGCTGGTTACGTCGGTTCGAACCTCGTGCCCAAGTTGCTCAACGCCGGCTACGAGGTCGCCGTCCTCGATCTCTATATTTACGGCGAGGTTTTCGCCGGCCTCGACGGCGGTGAAAAGCTCATCCAGGTCAAAGGCGACCTGCGCAATCCGGCGGATGTGCGCAACGCGCTCACCGGCTGCGACGCCGTAATTCACCTCGCCTGCATTTCCAACGATCCGTCCTTCGACCTCAATCCCGACCTCGGCAGGTCGATCAATTTCGATTGCTTCCGGCCGCTGGTGAAGGCGAGCAAGGACGCCGGGGTCAAGCGCTTCATCTATGCCTCATCGTCCTCGGTCTACGGCATCAAGGACGAGCCGAACGTCACCGAAGACCTGCCGCTCAAGCCGCTCACCGACTATTCCAAGTACAAAGCCATGTGCGAGGATGTCTTGGAGGAAGAGCGCGAGCCCGGTTTCGTCGCGGTCACGCTGCGCCCGGCCACAGTGTGCGGTTATGCGCCGCGGCTGCGGCTCGATCTCACGGTCAATATCCTCACCAACCACGCCATCAATAATGGCCGGATCACCGTGTTCGGCGGCGAGCAGTTGCGCCCCAACCTGCACGTCGAGGACATGACCGACCTCTATCTGATGCTGCTCGAACAGCCGGACGAGGCGATCAACGGCAAGACATGGAACGCCGGCTATCACAACCTCAAAGTCCGCACCATCGCCGACATGGTGCGTGAAGAAGTCGGGCAAAAGGTCGACATCGTCGTCACGCCGAGCGACGACCATCGCTCCTATCACGTCTCCTCGGAGAAGATCCGGCGCGATCTCGGTTTCGTCGCCGGCCGCACGGTCAAGGACGCCATCGTCGATTTGAAGACGGCGTTCCTCACCGGCAAGGTACCGAATTCCATGTCGGACGACCGCTACTACAACATCAAGCGGATGCAAGCACTCAGGCTGAAATGAATAAGCTAGAGCTCGTGTCGCATAATGTTGTTGTGGAAGACAGTCCGGTGAGGCGGCACGAACTACGCCCACCGCCGAAAGCCGCAAAGCTGTTGCTTTGCGTCTGGGGCTATCACTACGTCCGGCAGTTCCTCGAATGCGGGCTGCCGACGTTGCTCGCGCCCGGCAATATTCCCGCTGTCGCCGCGGATTTGTCGACTGAATTCGTCATTTTGACCAGCTCCGACGATGCAGCCTTTATAATGGAGCATCCCGCGTTCAAACAGCTCGCCTCGATCTGTAAAGCCACGATCCATCCGATCGACCATCTTATCTCCGACGGCAATTATTCCACCACCATTACACTCGCCTATGCCGAAGCGGTGCGTGACGTCGGTGAAGCGATGCTTGATGTGTGTTTTTTCTTTCTGGTGGCGGACTATATCATGGCCGATGGCTCGCTTGCCAATATCCTCAAGCGCATGCAGCAGGGCGTCAGTGCTATTGTTGTCGGTAACTTTCAAGTCGCGCGCGAATCCGCATTGCCCTGGCTGCACGAACGGCTGGCCGGAAATGAGCTTTCGCTGTCTATGCAGCCGCGCGAAATGATGCAATGGGCGATGAATAACTTGCATCCGCTCACCTTGGCCAACATCGTCAATCTTCCGTTCAACCACAATACCGACAGCAATCGGTTGTTTTGGCGTATCGACGGCAACACACTTCTGGGACGCTTCTATCTGATGCACATGCTTTGCGTGCGTCCCGAGGTCACCGATTTTGTCATCGGTTCATCCTGCGACTATTCATTTATACCCGAGATGTGCCCGTCCGGAAATGTCGACGTTATCACGGATTCCGATGAGTATCTCGTGATCGAGATGCAAACTCGTTCTCACGAAGAAAAATTCCTACGTCCTGGTCCGATTGAAGTAATTCCACTCGCCAAGAGCTTGAGTGAATGGACAACGGATGTCCACCGCCAAAATGCAAGTCATTCGCTGTTCTTTCATGCCGACGAACTGCCGCCCGATATTAATGACCGCATCGAGGAAGCAGACGCATTCATTGCCGATATAGCGAGTCATCTTAGCCGCAAGCCGCAAACGTATCGTGGCCATCCGTACTGGCGCGGCGCTATGGCAGCATTTCACGAGGTCAGCGGCCGTAAGCTCAGCGATGAGGAATGGTTTTACGCGCTTGGTTTGCCAGAGGTTCCTAACAGATTGACCAATTGGCTGCTTTGGCATTCCAAATTTGCCCTCATGGGCCGACCGCCGCACGTCTTGCCATGGCATCCGGCTTGGCCAGATTATCGCGTTGTGTTTCGCGAGATCGACGCATTTTATAAGGATCCCAACCAGCGATTATTGCTGCTATCGAATGAGCCCACGGCCTTCAGCGTTTCGCTCGCCGACAGCGGCGAGCGGACACGTCGGCTGCGCTGCCGGCCGTTCCTGAGAACCCCGCCCGAGCGGTACGCACGGCTGCACGGGATGTTCGATCTATGCCTGCTCGAACTCAGTGAAACCGATATGGAGGATGGTGGCGAGTTGACAGATCGGATTGTGCCGCTGCTAAAAAACGGTGGTTGCATCATTCTCTTTGTGCTGAACCGACGTGAAGGCGATCAACGTAAGTTCAATCACTCTGTTACCTTCCAAAGCGCACGATTTGTCCGCGCCCGTGTGATTCCAACCGAAATCCACTTCGTGCCGTCAAATGCGGCCCGTCGGTGGGGCCGCAGCGGCATATCGAGATTGCGCCGACTGATGAACAAAGGGGTATGGCTTACCGCGCCGTTGACTACGGTTGGCGCCGGATTGTCACTGTTGTGCTCGTTCATTGGCAACCTCGACGCCTGGCGGGCAACACGACGCGTCGCAGGACACGGCTACATGTCGAGCTTTGTCATGCGCTTGGTTGTTGACGCGCCGAAAATTGCGACAGTGGATCCATTCTCGGGTTCCGACAGCGCGGGAGAGGGGCGACAAGCTCAAGCCAGAGTCGCCAGCGGGAAGCTCTCCTCTACTACCAACGAGACCCGTGAACCCCAATACAATCGATGCCTTGACTTGCGAAATACCATCGGACTTACGTCACTTGGATTGATGACCAATCAGGTTTGGTACGACGATCCGCGGCGTCTAACCTTTCTGCTCGCGCGTTACAAATTTGTTGCCAAAATGTTAGCTGGTCGCCGTAATGTGGGCGAAGTCGGTTGCGGTGACGCCTTCGGTACGCGTGTGGTGCTCCAAGAGGTGTCGGAAGTCACCGTTTACGATTTTGATCCGCTCTTCATTCAGGATATTCGCACCCGCCGCGATAAGAAGTGGTCGCTCAAGGCCGAAGTCCACGACATTGTGGCTGGGCCGCTGCCACGCAAGCATGAAGCGCTTTTCAGCCTCGACGTCATCGAGCATATCGCGCCTGACAAAGAGGACGCCTATCTGGCAAATTTGTGCGCGTCGCTCGCGGAAAATGGCATGCTTATGATCGGTACGCCGTCGCTCGAGTCGCAGGCTTACGCCTCGCCGCCGAGTAAGGCCGGACACATTAATTGTAAGACCGGTACTCAGCTCAAGGCTTTGCTTGAGAAATATTTTGCGCATGTATTCATATTTTCAATGAACGATGAGGTCGTTCACACTGGATTCTCCCCTATGGCACACTATCTCTTTGCTCTATGCACAGTGCCCAAGTGGGAGGCGAAAGGTTTTGAGACGAGGTCGAGTGGAGAATCTCGCGAATTCGCCATTTGCGAAGCCAGGGATGGCACCGGATACTACGTGCGCGTGACCCACCCCAAAAACGAGCCGCAAAGGGTCGAAGGCTTTGCGACGATCGCCGACGCGGCTCGTTGGATTGGCATCCAGGCGCTGGATTGGTCCCGGGCAGATCGTCCGCCCTTTGCCTGAGTCAACGCTCGAAGAACCTCTCACATTTCGCCATGAGATCAAGTTTGCGGATTGGGATCGATTTCGACAACACCATCATCACCTACGACGATGTGTTCCGTGCCGCCGCCGAGGCAGGCGGCTTGATCGCGTCCGGTTTGCCCGGAAATAAGCAGGCGGTGCGCGACACCATCCGGCTGTTGCCCGATGGCGAACTCGCCTGGCAGCGCCTGCAAGGCCAAGTCTACGGCAAGGGCATCGGCGGCGCGACCATGGTCGCGGGCGTCGCGACGTTTCTGCGCCGCTGCCGCGCCGAAGGTTGCGCGGTCGTGGTGGTGAGCCACAAGACCGAATACGGCCACTTCGATCCCGACCGCGTGAATTTGCGCAAAGCTGCGCTGGACTGGATGGCCGGGCAGGGGCTCGTTGGCGGCGATCACGGCATCGCCTTGGCGAACGTTTATTTTGAAAGCACGCGGGCCGAAAAACTTAAGCGGATCGCGGCGCTGGCGTTGACGCACTTCATCGACGATCTCGAGGAAGTGCTGACCGATCCCGATTTCCCGCCGAACGTCGAACGCATTCTGTTCGCCGATGGCGCCCAGCCGGCGTCGCCGTCCTACATCGGCTGTTCGACCTGGCGCGACATCGAGCGGCAGGTTTTTGGCGGAGCAGGTCCTTGAGTACGACCGACGGCGCGCTCGCCGAAGCGACCGAGATAGCGCAGGCGCTGGCCGGCGGCACCGTGAAGGTGAGCCGGCTCGTCACCGGCGGCCGCAACAGCCGCATCTGGCGCGTGGTGAGCGGCGGGCGCGCGTTTGCGCTCAAGCAATATCCGTCACGCCGCGACGACCCGCGCGATCGGCTCGCCACCGAAGTCGGCGCGCTGCGGCTGATGGAGCGCTGTGGCATCGAAACGGTGCCCCGCGTGCTCGGCGTGGACGGCGAGCGCGGTTTTGCGCTTTTGAGCTGGATCGACGGCAGTGACGTTGCCGAAGTGAGCGATGCCGATATCGACGCGGCGATCGTTTTCCTCACCGCTGTCCACGGCCTGCGCGCGGCACCCTGGGCCGCCGAACAGCCGCCGGCTGCGGAAGCCTGCCTGTGCGGCCGCCAGATCGAGCAGCAGATTCAAGAGCGCTTGGCGCGCTTCCGCGACACTGCCCGCGGCGAGCATGAACTGATTGATTTTATTGATAAATCCGTCGTGCCGCGGCTCGCCTTCGAGAGCCCTAAGGCGCATAGGGCGGTGACGGCGGCCGGCCTTGCTTTTGACGCCGAACTCCCGCAGGAATGGCGCAGCCTCGTTCCGTCCGATTTCGGCTTCCACAACAGCTTGAGACGGCGGGATGGGTCGTTGGCGTTCCTCGATTTCGAGTATTTTGGCTGGGACGATCCTGTGAAGCTCACCGCTGATATTTTGCTGCATCCGGGCCGGCCGCTAAAGCCGCCGCATTGGAAGCGCTTCCGCCAAGCAGCGACGCGGCTCTATGGCCGCGATCCGGCATTCGCCAGCCGGCTGTCGGCTTATTTGCCGCTGTTCGGCTTGCGCTGGGTGCTCATCCTGCTCAACGAATTCATCCCCGAACGCTGGCAGCGGCGCGTGCTGGCCGGCGAGACCGGCAGCTGGAGTGACGTCAAAGCTCGGCAGCTTGCGCATGCGCGTGCGTTCCTCGCGTCGCTTTTGCAAAAGCTGGAGGCTTAAGCGATGGCAGCTCAGGCCGCGCCGGCGCTCAACCTCGCGACGCCACCGCTCGACGAGCGTTCAAAACATCTGCGCCGGCTCGCGGTGCGCACGCTGCATGGCGGCGAGCGCGGCCATGTCGGTTCCTCGATGTCGCTCATCGAGATTATGCGCGTGCTCTACGACGACGTGCTGCGCTATCGCCCTGACGAGCCGAAATGGCCGGGCCGCGACCGCATGATCCTGAGCAAGGGTCACGGCTGCATCGCCCAATACGTCATGCTCGCCGAAAAGGGTTTTATTCCCTACGAGACGCTAGACACCTTCTGCCGCCGCGATTCCATTCTCGGCGGCCATCCCGAAGCGGCGAAGATTCCCGGCGTCGAGGCTTCGACCGGCGCGCTCGGCCACGGCCTGTCCTATGGCGTCGGCATGGCGCTGGCGGCGCGCATCGAGAATCGCGATACCCGCGTCATCGTGGTCATGGGCGACGGCGAAATCAACGAAGGCTCGGTGTGGGAGGCGGCACTGTGCGCCGGCAAGCACAAGCTTACCAACCTCACCGCCGTCATCGACTACAACAAGATCCAGTCAGCCGGCCCGACCTGGGAAATCCAGGACCTCGAGCCGCTGCTCGACAAGTGGCGCGCTTTCAACTTCGCCGCGGTCGAGGTCGACGGTCACGACGTCGAGGCCTTGCGCAAGGTCTTCGATCGCCTGCCGCTCGCCACCGACCGGCCGAGCGCCATCATCTGCCATACCGTCAAGGGCAAGGGCATCGCGTTCGCCGAGAACGATGCCAACTGGCACCACAAGTCGCAGATCGCCAACGACGTGGTGACCAAGCTCTACGCCGCTCTGGAGTAACGCATGCGCCAGACCTGCCTCAACATGGTCTACGACCTCGCCAGGCGCGACAAGCGCGTGCTGTTCATCGGCTCCGATCTGAGCCCGGGGCTGCTCGGCGACATGAAGAAGGAGATGCCCGAGCGCTGGTACATGGAGGGCATCACCGAAGCCAATGTCATCGGCATGGCCGCAGGTTTCGCCATGGAAGGCTACATTCCTTACGTCAACACCATCGCGACCTTCATCACACGGCGCTGCTACGAGCAGGTGGCGGTCGATCTTTGCCTGCACGAACTGCCGGTGCGGCTCATTGGCAATGGCGGCGGCCTGGTCTATGCGCCGCTCGGCCCGACGCATTTGGCGATCGAAGACATCGCCATCATGCGCGCGCTGCCGAACATGACGGTGACGGCGGTGTGCGACGCCAAGGAGATGGTGCGGCTGATGAACTGTACGCTCGAGTGGCCGAACCCGATCTATATCCGTCTCGCCAAGGGCGGCGATCCGGTCGTCAGCCGCGACGAAAACGGTTTTGCCATCGGCAAAGCGATCCCGATGCGGCGGGCGCGCTCGCGACGCTCGATCGTGCTGCTGGCGACCGGCGTCATGACCACCAACTGCCTCGCCGCGGCCGATCTGCTCGCGAAAGACGGTCACGATGTCTCTGTCGTGCATTTCCACACCGTCAAGCCCCTCGACGAGGAGGCCGTGCTGGAATTCTCCCGTGACGCCGAACTGGTAGCGACTGTTGAGGAAGGCACGATGATCGGCGGCTTCGGCAGCGCGGTGACCGACATTCTGGTCGAAAAGCTCGGCGCCAATCTGCCTGCGCTCGTTCGCATCGGCCTGCCGGACGCCTTCCCGCACAAATACGGCCTGCAGGAGGAGCTGTTCGAGGTCTATGGGCTGGCTCCCGCCCAGATTGTCGCGCGGGTATCCAAGTCTCTGAAAGTAAAGGATAAAGTAGCCTGAAGCGGTTGGCTGCTCCGCGGTTGGGGGCGCAGGCGAAATGCGGCCATGACGAAGAGGTGATGGATGTTCCTCATCGTCGGCGGTGATTCCGAAATCGGCGGCGCGGCCTATCGCGCGATGAAGGCGCAAGGCGCAGCGGTCGCGGCGACGACGCGGCGCAGCGATCGGGTCGCGCCCGACCGGCCGTTTCTCGATCTTGCCGCGCCGCTCGACGACTGGGCGCCGCCACCGGAGACGCAAGCCGCGTGCCTCTGCGCCGCCATCGCGCGCCTTGCCGCTTGCGCCGACGACCCGGAAGGCTCCGCGCATATCAACGTGGTGCAGACTTTGGCGCTCGTAGAGAAGCTCCTGGCGCGCGGTATCGCGGTCCTGTTCCTCTCCACCAATCAGGTGTTCGACGGCCGCACGCCCCATGAGCGGGCCGAGGCGCCGCATTCGCCGGTGAGCGAATACGGCCGCCAGAAGGCGCGCGCCGAAACGGCGCTGCTGCGTCAAATGGAAAACGGCGCGCCGGTTGCCATCCTGCGTCTCGCCAAAGTGGTGTCCGACACGATGCCGCTGATCGGCGGCTGGATCAAAGACCTCACCGCGGCAAAGCCGATCCGCGTCTTTAACGACCTTGCGCTGGCGCCGACGCCGACCGGTCTGGTCTGCACTGCGATCGCCGCCTTGCTGCAAGACCGCGCTTGCGGCGTCTTTCAGCTCACCGGACCGCGCGACGTCACCTATGCCGACATCGGCGGCTTTCTCGCCGCCTATCTCGGCGCCGATCAAAAACTCGTCAATCAAACAAGCGCGCGCGCGGTCGGACTGCCGGAGGGTGCCACGCCGCTGCATACCACTCTTGATTCAACTCTGTTGCGCGTGCATTACGGGCTCGAAGTGCCGGACGTGTGGGACGTCGTCGAGCGGATGGCAACGAACACAAGAGACAAGGTGGCGAGCCCCACTCATGCCTGAGACCGCCGAGCAGACAACGCTCTCACGAACGATTCGCAATGCGATTCGTTTCAAGATAAGAACCAAAAAACTCGCGGCACGAATTTTTGATCTGGTCTTGGACGGCGTGGTGAGGCCATATCATCAGAACGTGTTCTGGGGTGATCGGTTGCTCACCCTGGACAAGACGGCTGGATTTCTCGACGAGCCGGGCTTTGCGGCGGCGTTGGCGCAGGCCGATAGCTCCACCGGCCAAAATCAATACCGATCGCCGCAGGGCATCGCCTGGCGCTACAACACGCTGATCTGGGCGGTGCGGACCTGCATGGCGGTGCCTGGCGATTTCATGGAATGCGGCGTGTATCGCGGCGACATGACTTGGATGATGACCGAAATGGTCGACCTGCGCCGCGCCAGCAAGAAGTTCTACATCTACGACACGTTCACAGGCTTCGCCCCGCAATATTCATCCGCCGCCGATTTCCCCGGCGCGCCGCAATATCTCGATCACATCGACAAGGACTATCGGGCCTCGGATATCGAAAGCTACGTGCGCAATCGCTTCCGCAATAAAGAGTACGTCGTCGTCACCAAGGGCGTCGTGCCGGATATCCTCCATGACATCGCGCCGGAACGGATCGCATTTCTGCACTTGGACCTGAACTCTCCCCGCGCTGAAACCGGAGCGCTCGAGGTTCTGTTCGACCGCGTCTCTCCGGGCGGCGTCATCATTTTCGATGACTACGGCTGGAAGCACTTTCAAAATCACAAAGAGACCACCGATCGATTCATGGCGGAATGTGGCCAGGTCATTATGGAGCTGCCGACCGGCCAGGGGTTGATGATCAAGCGATAGCCTTGGTTTTAGCCGGCCCCCGTAATCCCCAAGACCGATCAGAACGGCTCCGGCGCGGCGAGCAGCTGCAGTGGCTGGGCACCGTGCCAAATCAACCACGGCTCGACCGTGAGATAGGCGAACTGACCGTCGACTTGCGCCGGCTGAGTGAGCGTAATCGACAATTCCTTCGAGCCCGCCTCGACCTGGACGCTCGCTTCACCGGTGGTCTCAGCCGGCATCGCGCCGAAGCCGCGCAACACGACCTGTGCCGTGAGCCGTCCCGGTTGCGGCAGTGGCACGAACTTGAGGCGCAGGCCAACGACTTTGTGGGAATTCCAGCGGATGCGTCCGGGGGTGAACGGCCGTTCGCCGACGCCGTGCACGACGGGTGCGCGCAGCACCATGAAATCGGTATCGACAATCGTAGAGCGGCGGTGGTCGAAGGCCTTGTCGCGGTCGTAGTCGATCGCCGCGGTGCCAAGCTCGCACCAATCCGGGTTGGCCGCGAGGAAATCGCGCACCGCAAAGAACGGCCCGGGCTGGGCTACGTTGTCGACGACAATATAGCCGCCCGGCGTGATCGCGCGGGCGCCGCAGGCGATATCGAACGCGGCAAATTCGTAGTCGTGGTTGCCGTCGACGAACGCCAGCGCAGGGTGAATGTTATGCCGTTCCATATCGCCAAAGAACGCCATCGAATCCTTGGCGTGGAGTTGGACGTGACGAAATAATTCCGGCGGCCAAAGCTTGAGCACCGCGGCAATATACTCGCCCCGAAATGGATCGACCGCGTGAGCGATGCCTTTGCCGTTTGCGTAAAGCGCACGGCAGATCGCCTCGGTGGTCCCTGCCTTATAGGTGCCGATTTCGAACACATGGTCGGGACGAAGATTGCGGATGAGGCAGTACAACAGGGCTTGTGATTGAGACGATACCAGCGAGCGGGGAGCCGCCGGATTGTCGAAAAAATATGCCTTGGTCGCCTCGAACTCCGGCGCCGCCATGATCTCTTTGACCGGATTCCTGCTGGCGGCCAGATCCATCCGTGGAAAAACGATGTCTGAAATAGGCTTAACTTCGAGCCCTTTATGCAAGCCGTCCAGGCGAATTTCGAGTTCTTTTGCCTTGCGTCGCAGGGCATCAGCGGCCATGGCGCCGCCACGCGCAGCGACCAGCTGCGCCAGGCGAATTCCGCGTGCAGCAAGCCGTCGCGTCTTGTCGACGACGCCGTTCGACGGCACAGGATTGTCGGAGCTCATTCTCAACGCCTCGTGCGCTCGCCGCCGCGAACGATCCGCAGCACCGCTCAGGCCCCGCCGATCCGCAACAGCACGCGGCCGGCGGTGCCGCTGCGCACCACGTCGAGTGCCGCGTTGATGTCGTCGAGCGGGAATTCGTGGGTGATGAGGCCTTCGAACGACAGCCGCCCGGCCTCGATCAGCCTGATTAGCCGCGGGATATCGACATGCGGCACCGCATCGCCGCCGTGCGAGCCGGTCAGCACTTTGTTGAAATGGATTGGTAGCGTGTAGATCGAAACCTTCTCGCTAGGCACGCCGACCAGCACGCAGGTGCCGTCGGCATGGGTCAGGTTATAGGCGAGCTCGATCACCGATTTCGCGCCGGTGGTTTCGATCACCTTGTCGGGACCTTTGGCGCCGACGATCTTGCGGATCTCCGCGTCCATATCCGACACCGCATTGCCATTGAGGCAATGGGTGGCGCCGCGGCTCTTCGCCATGTCGAGCTTAGCGTCGACCAGATCGACGGCAACGATCGGATTGGCGCCGGCGAGTTCGGCGAACTGCACGACATTGAGGCCGACGCCGCCGACGCCGAAGATCACCACGGATTCGCCGATCTTGACGTTGGCGTCGTTGTTGATCACGCCGGCGGCGGTGGTCACCGCGCAGCCCAACAGCGGCGCGTCGCGCAGGTTATAGCCGGGCGGAATCACCGTCATTCGGTTCTCGGACACCACGGCATAGTCGTTGAACGTCGTCACCCAGCCGGCGTTGAGCTTCTTGCCGCGCCATTGATAGGCGGGCGGCTGGCATTGGATGCCCTGGCTCGGCCGCCAATGCAGCACCACGGTGTCGCCGGGCTTCACCGTGGTCACGCCCAGGCCGATTTCGATCACCTGCGCGGAAGCTTCGTGGCCGAGCAGGTGCGGCAAGAACTTGTCGGGGCCCTTGGCGGCGGCGATCTCATTGAGCTGGGCGCCGCAGATCGTCGAGTAGAGTACCTTGACCAGCACTTGGCCGACGCCAAGCGCGTCCGGAAGGGCAATTTCATCGACGATAAGCGGCTCACGCGACTGCGCCAGGATCGCCGCCTTCGCTGTCTTGATCTGCATCGCTACGGCCTATTCGAAATAGATGAATTCGTAGTCGCCGGTATAACCGAAATGATTATAGAGCCAGATCCATTCCGACGTATGCAGGATCGATTCCGCGGTCAGCGCCCAGCATTCGAGATTGAACTGCTCAAGCTCGTTCCGGTAGCCCTCGACCATGATGTATTTGTTCTTGCCGACCCGGTTGATTTCCTGCACCGCTGTCTCGAGCTCGAACAGGCGCAGATTGTGCAGGCAGCCGAGCGAGATCACCAGATCGAACGCGCCGTCGCCGTAAGGATAGCGATCCTGGGCGCGATAGCGGAACAAATACGGCTTGATCTCGTCGCGGGCGTCGGCGAGGCCGTGTTTTGACATGTCGAAACCCGCGATCTTGAGCCCCGGCAGAATTTTCTTCATTTCATAGAGCAGGAACGCCTTGCCGCAGCCGACGTCGAGCACGCTTGATCCATCCTTAAGCCCGTAGATGTCGATCAAGGCCTGGGCCACCGGCTTCCAGCGCCCATCGATGAACTTGTAGCCGCCATACCCGTAACGGCGGTCGCCATCCCAGTAATCGAACTCGTATTCCTTTGCCTTCACCATGCAAAGGACTTTGTCGTCGTTCATGCGCGCGAGGTAATCGCGTTTCGTCGCCTTGTGCAGCGGGGTGACGATTTCGAGCAGGCGTCCCATTACTCACGTCCTCACTGAAAATGCTTGTCGGTGAGATGGCCGACAAACAATGCTGTCACCCAGCACGAGCGGACAATCGAAGGTCATTGACCGGCGATCGTTTTGGGACCGCGCGGGGTTTTAACCAGCCCTTGGCAGTTTGACAAGCGCGGCAACGGAATTGATCTCGCCGAAGTGACCCGCGCAAATGCATGTTTTTCGCCAAATTCAGGCGGGCCATCAATCGCCCTACCAAGGCAGCTGGAAGGCGGTCCATGGGTGTGGTGTCGCATTCAACCGCGCGAAAATCTGCTTCATCGCGTCGTAGGGAAAGCTTTGCACGGTTTCCGACTGTTCGACGGCGTGACGGTAGTCAGCAAGCCAGGCTTGGTCGAGCGGCTGCACGCCGGGACCGAGCCACGTCAGCAGCGACGTAGTGCCATCGGTCCAGCGAATGCCGAGATAGCGCGCGATATCGTTCGGTGAAAACAGCTCGCTCAATGGCAGAGCGTCTGCGAGCGGAAGCTCGCGGGAGAACAGGAAATAATTGTGTCCCGACGCCTGCAAGGCGCTGCGCGCCTGTTCCGGGTTGCCGAACATCACGTCGTCCCATTTCGGTAAAATGAACGAGTTCATCGTTTCGATGCGGCAGTCCGGGAGCATGCAATAGGTGAGGTAGTGAAAAGACCAGATCGGAATGCCAGGGCCGACCACGGAATACGCGCCGCGTGCGCCCGGATAGATGGCGCTCAAAGGGAGGTCAGGCTGCACGGTATAGCCGGTGTCGATGCTGATCCCACCGCTGGCGAAGCGCCAGACGCTAGGCAGGAATGTATGGAAGAAACTAGCCGGATGGGTTGCTTTTACGATCGTGAACAGAGAGAGCGCGAACACGACGGCAGGCATTCGCCGATCATGGACCAGGCGCACGACGCGGTTGCGGGCGTCGGAAACAGGTATGCCCCACAGCCCCACGGCTCCAACGATCATGAGCGGCACGACAAAGTCGGCATAACGATAGAACGACAGTGGCTGCACCCGACCGCCCGTCAGCGCGATCGCGACGAAAACCGGGATTGCCGCGAGCAAGATGCCGGTTTGATGCGGGGCGTGCAGCGTGCCCGCCCAGCGGTCGTGCCGCAAGCGAAAGACGAGCGCAGCAATGCCGATTGCAGCGGCAGTGTAGATCAACGGATCAATGAGATCGAGCCGCGACGAATATTTCAGCATTTTTGGGAAGTGCGACAATGGCAAGGTGTCGGCGACATAGCCAAGCCGCCCCCAATATTGCGCGATCACCGTCGGTAGGGCGCCCCACTGGTCGAGCTTGTCGAGGTTGCTGATAGACCAAGTCGAGAGCAGGACCTGATCGCTGAGGAGGCCCGTCGTGGCATAGTTGACGGCAAAAGTGCCGGCCAGCAAGACCCCGGCGATCGCCGCGAATACGAGGGACAATCGAGCCCGACGGAAGTCGCGAGCTATCAGATACCGGGCCACCATCAGACCGAAGCTTGCGCTCAGGAATACGGCAATGGTCGGCGTGACAATCACCGCAACCGTAATGGTCGAGACCGCCGCGACCGGCCAGACGGCGTTTTGCGATTTCCCGCAACGCGCGAACGCGCCGCCGGCAGTCCACACGACGGCGATCACCAGCGCGGTCGTCAACTCGTGCGTTTTCTGGAATTCGCCCCAGTACGGCGTGTAAAGAAAAATGGTGAGAAAGAGCAGCACCGCGACCCACGGCCAGCGTGTGCCGGGCGCGGCGACGCGGCTCGCAAGGAAAATCACGAGCGCGGCCGCAGCCATGAAGGTGAAGGTCACGAGCTGCGGAGCGAGCAGATCGGTGATCAGGATGCCGAGAAAATACAGGCCGGCGCCCTTATCGTAATAGTAGTGATCCCAGACGTCGTTCGGCCACAGTCCGCCACGCGCGATGACTGTCTGGAAATAGTAGAAATAGTGCGTGAAGTAATCGTGCCCGCCGCCGGGATAGAGACCCTTGACCAACAGCAGCATGCCGAAGGTGACGGCCGCGAGAATGAGCAGAATCCAGCCGAGCGGGTCAGGGCCGAGATCGTGGGTAACGTCGTCGGCTTTGACGGCGCGACAGATGTCGTCTGCGGCCTCGCGGGCAGGAGCGTACGACAGTATGACCAGGGGCAAGGTCACGGCGATGGCGACAGGCACCGTGTAGAGATCGAGATAGCCGAGCGCGAGCATGAAGACGTGCCAGATACCCGCGCCGGTGAAAAAGCCGAGCGCCAGCCGTTCGAGTACGCCGGTCTGCGCAAGCTCCCGGCGCGCAACGACGCTCAGCAGCAGAAGACCCGCGGTCGCGACGATCCAGAATAGATAAAAGATAAAAAGTACTCGGAAGCCGTTGTAGGCGATGACGACGAGGCCCGGTTCGGCGAAGTGCCGGTGATAGACGTCGACCCCGTGGAACCAAACCAGCATCACGCCATAAGGCAGCGCGAAAATGAGCTGCGGCAATCCGAAAAATTTGGCAGATCGTGCGGCACGGCCTTGTCGCGCCGTTACCGTGTCTGGTGTGTGCGGTTTGAATTGCGACGGTGCCATCAAGAGGTTCGGCCGGGGCGATTAGCGATTATTCCCGAAGCAGGCGAAGCGGAAGAATGCAAATCAGGCAAGCATTATCTTCACCGCCACGCAAGCCGGTGACACCGCGCGGCCAATGTGTCAAAACGCTGCCGCGATCGGGAACCGCAAGGAGACTAGTCCGCCATGCGATCCTCCATGGGTCGGATCCTGTTCGGGGTCTTAGGCGCGCTTTTGGTCGTGGCGACATCGTTTTTTGTCACCATGAAAACGCTGGATTATTGGTTGACGCCGACGGACCCAAACGCGAGCGTGATCCACATCGTGGCCGCGACCTACGGCTTGGCCTGTCAGAACTTCGTGCCGTCGCCCGGCAAACACAATCTGGTGAAGTTCGGCAATGTCACCGCGGCGCTGACAAGCGCCTGCGATAAAACCAAGATGACGTGCACGTTCGCAGTCGACACGGTTCAGCTCGGCGACCCGGCCGACGGCTGCGCCAAGGACTTTATCGCCAATTGGAACTGCGGTGACGACCAGAATGTCCATCGGTTCTATCTGGCGCCGGAAGCGAGCGGCCGATCGGTTGTGCTCAGCTGTCCGGCGCCGTAAGCACCGGCACGCGCGGTGGCCAATAGCGCACGAATCCACGTGCGCGCCGGGCGCTCGATCACGGCGTAGGATACCAGGCTGATCAGCGCCAGCAGCACGAGCGATCCTGACCAGGTGATCCAGGCCACCGCAATATCCGTGGTCGTGAGGCCGAGCCGCTTAAACGCGGACGGTATGATTTCATGGAGCAGATAAATCGAATGGCTCACTTCGCCGAGCCGCACCGGGATGGTGTGCGAGAGCAGTTGCGACCACGGCGTATCGTAACGCGCCACCAGATAGATCGTCATGGCAACAAGCGGCCCGTATAACGGCGACGCGGTGCGGCCGATGAACGAGCTATGGTATGCGACCACGCCATAGAGCCACAGATGGATCGTGACCACCGCCAAGATCGCGGTGAGCGTGAAGGCTGCGCCTGGGGCAGGAAGCGTCGCCGGACGCCGCCGCTGCGCCAGATAAAGATGCGCCGCCGCAAGCCCTGCAAGAAACTCGCCGAGCCGGGCGACGGGATTGAAATAGACCAGCCAACGCATCAGCGAATCTTCGTAGCCGTTGTCGGTCGAGGCGGCCGGACCGAAAATCGCTAGCCCTATGCGATTGATGTATTCCTCATAAAGTCGGCACAGCAGGAAATAGACGACGACCAGACAAAAGGCCGTCGCAGCCATGACGACCACGTCGCGCGGCGACCATTTGCGCCGCGCGATCAGCGTCGCCACGACGACGTAGGCCAAATAGAAGAACATCTCGACGCTGATCGACCATGACACCGCGGCGACCGGTCCGTATTGATAGGCTAGCGACGCGTGGCAGGTCACGGCGTAGAACCAGCTTTGCGTCAGCGTTAGATAGAAGGCGGGGCCCAGCCAGTGCTCTTCGGGCGCGCCTATTTGTCCGCAGGCGCTGCGCGCGGTGAGCCCGGTATAGCCGAAGTCGAACAGGAACAAGAGAATATAGAGCGGATAGAGCCGCGCGAACCGCGCCACGAAGAAAGCGCGCACTCCGCCGGGGCGGGGGACTGTCGCGCTGTAATTGTAATGAATGACGAAGCCGCTTAGCACGAAGAACAAGGTCATGCCCAAGCCGACCAACGTCGAAGCCATCGCGGACAGCGGCGCGCTGCCCTCGAACGACATGTAGTGCCCTCCCGCCACCAGCATGGCCGCGATGCCGCGCAAGCCATCGAGCGCCGGGATATAGCGGTCATGCGGCGCGGCACTGCTGTCGCTCGAATTATGCGGGTCGGTCATGGTTAAAAGCCGGGGGGCAGGGTGCCTTGGCGGCGGTTCCAACGTGGAATCGAAAGGGAAATCGACCGTAGGCATTTTCCGTTTTGCTTGGAAGCCCATGTTGCTTGGAAGCCAGCCACAGCGCGGCAATTGATGCCCGGAGCCCTTGAGGCCTGTCGGCAAAGCTGCCAAAAGTGCCGCCTCTCGGCAGAACGGCATTCATCGGGCCAAGGCACATCACTTTGTCTTTTCAGGATTCGACATCGCGCTCGCAGACGCATCGGCATTGGCTGGCGCTGGGTTTTTCCTTTGCGCTCACCGCCGTCACGCTGTTTTTCGTGTTCCGGGGAATCGACCGCCAGGCTTTTGCGCGTCTATTGGCAACGCAGAACCGCGCCTGGCTCGCCGTTGCCGCGGTTTTCCTTCTCGCGCAAATCTTTCTCGGCGGCGAGCGCTGGCGCTCGATCCTCTACGCTTTGATGCGCGGCCCGCCGCCGTCCGTGGCGAGCGTGCAGGCCGTGTTCTACGCCAGTATTTTCTTCAACTGCCTGCCGTTCGGCACCGTCGGCGGCGACGTCGCCCGGGTCTGGCTGGCGCGGCGGTTTGCGCTGTCATTGAGCCAGATCGTGCTGTCCATTCTGGTCGACCGCGTGCTGACGGTCGCCGCCTTGATCATGCTTGCGCTGGCGACGTTACCGACGATCTCCAGTCCGCTTGCCGTCACCGCGTGGTTCGGCGGCGCCGCCATTCTTGTCGCCGGCGTGCTCGGCATTTTACTGCTCGCGGTCATCGAGCGCGTGCTCGGGCGATGGCGGAAGCAGCGCTTCATCCATTTCGTCCTGCGCGTGGCGGAGGAGTTGCGCCAGGTGAAGACACGCGCCGGGCTGATCGCACTTGGCTTCGCGCTCGCGTCGGGAGCCTGTTCCGGGTTTGGCGCCTATTGCATCGCACGCAGTCTCGGCCTCGCCGTTGGTCCGTTCCCAATGATCGCCGTCACCTCGATCATGACGCTGGTCGTTGCCTTGCCGATCTCGGTCGCCGGATGGGGCGTGCGCGAAATATCGCTCGTGGCGCTGCTCGGCCTCCTCGGCGTCGACCGCGAGGCGGCGCTGGCGCTGTCGGTGGAATTGGGCCTGATCAGCACCTTGCTGAGCCTGCCGGGGGGCGTGGTCTGGCTGACGCTGCGCGACCATCGCAATGCCGCCTCACCGGCGAAATAACATGGCAGTTGGCATTCGCGGGATTTCCTGGCAGGCAATGGTGGCGCGGTCCAAGATGCAGCGGCAGGGGTTCGGGAGAGGCAGATCATGACCGGCGATCAAGTCCACGGCAAACCCGACGATTATTGGGATCGGGCGGGCCAGCAGGGCTATGGCCAGGCCATGTATCGAAGTTCCGACGTCGAATCGCATGTCCGCGGCCGGGGTTGGCAAACCGCGCTGGATATCGCCAGCAAATTGGGTGTGCCGGCCGATGGGCACGTGCTCGATTTCGGCTGCGGCGACGGCGCCTTTGCCAATCAGATCCTCGCGGGCCACTATCGAACCGTCGACGGTCTCGACAAGTCGGAAGCAGCGATCCGGCGCGCGCAGGCTGAATCGCAAAATGGCGCGACCTATCGCACTGTCGATCTGGTGACGTTCGACTACGACTCGCTGCCGCGCTACGATGCGGCGTTCGTGCTCGGCGTCCTCCATCACGTCAAAGCCGCCACGCCCGACATCGTCCGGTCGCTCGCGCGGCGGACCAACAAGATGATTGTGCTGGAGCCGAACGGCAATAATCTGATGCGCAAAGCGATGGAGTTCACGTCGTCCTATCGCGACGCCGGCGAGGACAGCTTTCGCAGCAGGGAACTCATGGCGATTTTTGCAGCCGCCGGTTGGCGCATCGAGATCTGGCGGCGGCTGAACCTGTTTCCCAATTTCACGCCGGGCTTCGTCTACCGCTGGCTGGCGTCGGTCGAGCCGCGGATCGAGCAAAGCCGCTTCTGGAACGCCTTGTGCACGGTCGACATGTACGGCCTGACGCTCGGATGATGAACGAACTTGAGCGACCGGCGCCCGTTGCGACGTTCACCAGGGCGGACATGCTCGCCGTTGCCGCGCTGATTGGCGGTTTCATCGGCGTGGTGCTGTGGTTCGACTGGGTCGATTTTTACAACAAGCATTTCTTCGACACCGGCGCGATTGTCTTCGCCGACAATGTGGTACGCATCATCTTTCTCGGGATTTTTTGCTGGCTGATATACGCCCCGGGCGCCGCGGTCTTAACCCACATCATGCCGCCGGGCGAGCGCGCTGCGCTGTCTGCCGCAGAGCGTGCCGTGCTTAGTTTCGGCATTGGGGCCGGCATCTGGTACGTCGTGATGCTGATCCTCGGTGTGCTCGATTTGTACTACCGCTGGATCATGGCCGGGCTATGCCTGATTGTCCTCGTCGCCTCCGCCAGATGTTTTGCCCGAACCGCGGTTGCAGGACGCCGCTCGCTCGCTGTCCGTTTCACCGACTTGCGGCAGCTCCGCGCTTCGCCACAGACCATCGGCGCAATCGTGGTCGCTGCGGTTGTCGCGTGGCTCATCGTGCGACGCGGACTGTTTCCCGGCGGCGGCTCCGATTATTTTACGCATTACTTCTATTACTATCTGGAAGTCCTGAAAAATCACGGCTTGGCACCGAACGACGTCTGGTATCAATACTACTACTCAAAGGGCAGCGGCCTGGCCTTTCTAGGCATGCTGCTGACCGATCCCGAAGCGCCGGCGCTGAGCGCGCTTCCTTGTGTCATCTGCGCCGCGGTCGCGGTCGCGACGCTGGCGGAGCGCTTGGCGCCCGGCTCGCTGTGGCCGACAGCGGGCGTCCTGGTTTATCTGCTGTTTTATCTGGTCGGCGTCAACAGTGGCATTTCTGAAGGCGAGTTTCAGAAAGACCACGAGGGGGCTGCGGCACTCGTGGTGCTCTTCACCTGGGCGCTGTGCATGGAGCGCTGCGGTCCGCCGCGGCCGTTCCGCATCATGGCCGCCGCGGTTGGCATTGCCACGGCAATCCTCAATCAACCCGTCGCCATCCTGCTCGGCCTATTCGCCGGATTGCTGTGCGCTTGGTCTATTCTGCGTCGGCGCTGGAGCGACATGTGGGGCTATGGCTGCGTCGCAGCTGCGATCACGGCCGCGGTGCTTGCCATGTTCATGTTGAGCTACTTCGCGACGGGGCTGCCGCACGATCAGTTTTACGAACTGACGCTGAATTTTGCCAATTTTGGCCGCCTCGATCGCTGGGGCGTGATCCCGATGGTGATTGCCGAGGTTTGGATCCGGGACAACTACCTGGCTCTGGTTCCGCCGTTCGGCTGGGGAGTTTTCAAGCAGCTCTTCCAATTCATGCGGCTGAGAGGCCTATGGCCATTTCTGATCGGCCCGATCATCGCGGCAGTCATTATCTACGTGATGGACAGATTTTCGCTCTGGAAGCGCCCGCGGCGCAGCGATCCATCGGAAGCTTCGTTTGCTGGAGCAACGGCCGCGAGACTCGCCGCCCTTTTGCTCTTCTTCATCGTCATCGCACTTTTGGTGGGGCGCGCTCAGAGCATATCCTTTGAAAGAGTCAGCACTTTTTTTGTTCCTTTGCTGGTGCTGTTTGCAATTGCCTGCAGTGCATGGCTGTTGAATGGCAAGCTGCAGTCTCGCGGCGATCCATGGACGTGGACGGTGCTGCCCGCCGTGTTGCTCATCGCGGTGCTCGGCGCGTGGCAGGGGAAGGACCATTGGACGCGGCGCGTACCCGCCGAAACGGCCAATGCGTTGCGGTTTGTCGTCGGCCGGTCGAGCTCGGCTGACGCGTACGCGCACGTCGATAGCATATACCCTTACGGCGCGATCTATCCAGGCGCGCTCGCCGCCGCGCGGCAGCTCCCCTATGGAACGCCGATCTGGAGCACCAATGTCGAATCCTATTGCATGGTACCGGGGTGCCTGATCGAAGACGTCGTGTCCTTCAAAATGTCGGGCCGGCTCGATGAAATTCTAGGCGGCGCCCCCGATCTGGCGAAGCGACGGTTGCAGGAGGCTGGCCTGAACTATTTTCTTTTCACGAAGGAATTTCGCATGATTGATCTTCTGCCCTTTAGCAGACTGTTTGCGCCGGACACGATCGGTCGCTATCTCGGCATCAAATGGACCGACGGCACGACGTTTCTTTTGACCTGGATCGGGCCGGACACGCGCCCGATCGGGCCGGACTTCCTTGATGCCTATTCGCGCCGGCGCGCCGAACCTGACGCATTGCGCTGGTTCAGATTCGACGAGCTTGCTCCGCTCATCGCCGCCATTACGCCGCGCATGAGGGCGGCGACGCGATGGGGGGAGTTCACTAAGCTATTCACTTGGCGGCAAACTCGGATAAAAGAGAACATGATGGGTGGGGGATACTGGGCGCAAAAGACAATATGCCGCGCGAATTGACGGCCAAAACGTCCGCTGCTGATTCCGCTAAGGCGCAGGTTTTAGCCGCTGCCGCACTGATTTGCGGCTTCATCGGCGTCGTGCTTTGGTTCGCTGGCGTCGATTTTTATCATCGGCATTTTTTCGACACCGGGCCGATTGTCGCTGCCGACAACGCGGCGCGCATCATCTTTTTCGGAATTTTTGCGTGGCTGATCTACGCCCCGGGCGCGGCAATCGCCGCCCTCATTATGTCCCCAGACGAACGGGCCGTGCTCACACCGGCCGAACGCGCCGTGCTCGGTTTTGGCATCGGCGTCGGCATCTGGCACGTCGCGATGCTGTTCCTTGGGATCCTTAATTTGTACTACCGCAGCGTGATGGTCGGATTGTGCCTCGCCGTCCTTGTCGCATCCGCGCGGCACTTTGCCAGTGTCGCCGTCGCTGGGTGCGACGTAATTGCCGTCCGCTTCGGCGAGTTGCGACGAGGCCGCGCGTCTCCCCAAACGGTGGGTGTGATGTTGATGGCTGTGGTAGCGGCGTGGTTATTGCTGCGGCGCGGGCTTTATCCAGGAGGCGGTGGGGATTATTATACACACTACTTCTATTACTATCTGGAAGTCCTGAAAAACCACGGTCTCGCGCCGAACGACGTCTGGTATCACTACTATTACTCGAAAGGCAGCGGTTTGGCCTTTTTGGGCATGCTGCTGACCGACCCTGAAGCGCCCGCGCTGACCACGTTTTCCTGCGTCGTGTTTGCCGCCGTCGCGATAGCGACGCTGGCCGAGCGAATGGCGCCCTGCTCGCTGTGGCCGACTGCGGGTGTCTTGGTCTACTTACTGTTTTATCTCGTCGGTCTCAGCAGCGGTCTTGCCGATGGAGAGTTTCAGAAGGACCACGAGGAGACTACGGCGCTCGTCATAATCTTCACCTGGGCGTTGTGTATGGAACGCTGCGGCCCATCGCGGCCGTTTCGGGTTGTGGCCGCCGCGAGCGGTATTGCAGCGGCAATCCTTTCGCAGCCTATCGCCATCTTGCTTGGTTTTTTCGCAGGATTGCTGTCCGCATGGTCACTGCCGCGCCGGCGATGGCGCGACATGTGGGGCTACGGCGTTGTAGCTGCTGTAATCGCGGGCGCCGTGCTGGCCGTGTTCGAGTGGAGCTATCTGGCGACGGGATTGCCGCACGATCAAGGATACGAACTGACGTTGTATTTCGCCGATTTTGCCCGCCTCGATCGCTGGGGCGTGATCCCGGTGGTGATCGCTGAAGTTTGGATTCGGGACAACTACCAGGCTTTGGTGATGCCGCTGGACTGGAGTGTATTCACGCATATGTGGAAATTTATGCGGCTTGTCACATTGCTCTGGCAATTTATGCGGCTTGGCGCGTTGTGGCCGTTTATGGCGGCCCCGCTCGTCGCCGCCGTCATTCTGCGCGTGTCGGATAAGTTCGCAGGCGGCAGGCTCACGTTGTTTCCCGACGCGGCGGCCGCCTCGTTTGCTGCCGCGACCGCAGCGCGGCTCGCCGCGCTGTTGGGCTTTTTCGCCGTGATCGCATTGGCGATGGGACGTGTTCAGAGCATTTCTTTTGAAAGGCTCAGCACATTTTTTATTCCGTTGGTGGCGCTGTTCGGGATTGCCTGCACCGCTTGGGTTCTAAATAAGCTGGCCCGGGGTCGTCGCGATCCGTGGGTGTGGATTGCGCTTCCTGTCGTGCTGCTTTTTGTTGTTGTCATCGAGTGGCAGCTATCGGCGCATTGGACAAGGCGCTTACCCGCCGAGACGGCCAATGCATTGCGGTTTCTATCCGGTCAGTTGAGCTTGGCAGAGGCGTACGCGCATGCCACCAGCCCGTACGCCTTCGGCGGGATTAACCCCGGCGCGCTCGCCGCCGCACGACAGGTGCCGTACGGAACGCCGATCTGGAGCACCAATGTCGACTCCTATTGCATGGCGCCGGGATGCCTGATCGAAAGCGTCCTGTCCTTCAAGATGTCGGGCCGGCTTGATGAAATTCTTGGCGGCGAACCGGAACTAGCGAAACAACGGTTGCAGGAGGCCGGCCTCAACTATTTTCTCTTCATGAAGGACTATCGGATTATCGATCTTCTGCCCTTTAGCCGACTGTTTGCGCCAGACACGATCAGCGGCTATCTCGGCGTCAAATGGACCGACGGCTCGACATTTCTTTTGACCTGGATCGGGCCGGACACGCGCCCGATCGGGGCCGATTTCCTCGACGCCTATACGCGCCGCCGCGCCGAACCCGACCCTTCGCGCTGGTTTAGATTCGACGAGCTCGCCCCGCTCATCGCTTCGATCACGCCGCGCATGAGATCGGCGACAGGATGGGGCACAGCGGTTAAGCTGTTAGTTTGGCGTCATCCGCAGTGAGTATCGATCGCAGCCGGCATTGCAGTAATCGTCGTAAGCTCCGAAATACGCTATTAGGATTTCTGCCAGAAAGTGGCGACTTGACGCTAGGTCGTGTTACAGATAGTCGGGCGCGGCAAAGCGAGAAATGAACCGCGGTTGCCATGCTGATCACCAATTTCCGGCTGAAATACGTGCTCTACAAGATCGTCTGCGGCGCCTATCAGCTTGCCGACACTGGGCGCATCCATCCGGCCCGCGAGCGCGCCTTGCGCGCGTTGCAGCGAAGCGTCGACTACATCGACCGCGTCATGCCCGATGCGCTCGGATTCGATAGCCAGCGCGAGGTGATCGATTATTCGCTGCGGGCTGTCCCCATCGACGGCCATTTTCTCGAATTCGGCGTCTTCACCGGTGGCACCATACGTTATATCGCGCGCCGCAGCCAACGCACCATCCACGGCTTCGACAGCTTCGAGGGGTCTCCGGAAGCGTGGTCGGGATTCGGTCTTGGGGGCAGGTCGTTCGACGTCAAGGGCCGCCTGCCTCGGGTGCCGCATAACGTGCGACTGCACAAGGGCTTGTTTGAAGAAAGCTTGCCGCAATGGCTGGCCGAGAATCCCGGGCTGGTTGCGTTCATCCACGTCGATTGCAATCTTTACAGTTCGACCAAGGCCATTCTCGATCTCATCGCGCCGCGGCTGGTGCAAGGGACTGTGATCCTGTTCGACGAATATTTCAATTACCCGAATTGGGAACAGCACGAATTCAAGGCGTTCCAGGAATTCGTCAGCGCGCACAAGGTCAAGTATACTTACCTCGCCTTCGCCCGGCAGCAGGTGGCGGTGCGAATCAATTCGATCGGAACCGGGGATTGATCGTGCCGACGGTGTTGTTTCCCGCTGACGTGACGATGACGCCGGCAGCGCAAAAGCTGCACGACGCCGACATGGTCATGCCCGGCCTGCAGGCGCCGCTCGACCTTACGGTGTTCGTCTCCTGCTACAACGAGCAGGAATTCATCGTGTCGACCATCGAAACCGTGCGCGGCGCGCTCGACGAGATCGGCAGCATCAGCTACGAGATCATCGTCGTCGACGATTGCTCCAAGGACAACTCAAGCGAAACCGTCAAGGCTTATATCGCGGCGCATCCCGACGAGCGTATCGTGCTGCGCACCAACAAGGTCAATCGCGGCCTGGCGCAGAACTATCTCGACGTCGCCTTCGTCGGCAAAGGCAAATATTACCGGTTGATCTGCGGCGACGATGCGGAGCCGAAAGAGACCATGTTCACCGTGTTCCGCGCGATCGGCCAGGCCGACATGATCATCCCTTATTACGTGTCGAACGAAGGCAAGAGCCTGTACCGCCGCTCGCTGTCCAACGTCTATGCCGGCATCGTCAATCTCATCAGCGGTTTTCGCCTGCATTACTACAACGGACTCGCCGTGCATCTGCGCTACAACGTGATGCGCTGGCACCCCAATACGCGCGGCTTCGGCTTTCAAGCCGACATCATCTGCATGCTGCTCGACCAGGGATTCAGCTACAAGGAAGTGCCGGTCATATCTATCGAGCGCCGTGTCCAAGGTTCGAATGCCTTGACCTTCAAGAACGGGCTCTCGGTGGCGCACACGCTGGTCGATCTGATCTTTCGGCGCCTCGCCAATTGGGTCTATCGACGGCGGTGAGTGGCGAGCGGAGCGTTATTTGCCTCGGACCATTCGCAGCATAGCGTTCGCACTCCGCTTCGCCATCGCACGCCAGCGCGGCGCGCGGCCTTGAGACGAAAGGATCGCCCATCTGATATTGCGGGCTTGGCTGCGGCGCTTTCGTTTCACCGTCGACGCGACGTTGTCGAGACCATGCCGGCGCAATAGCGCCTCGAATTCGTTGTCGGCCCGCCGCCCGTAGCGTTTGAGCTGGCGCAGATAGGCGGCATCGAAGCTGCGCAGGCCCTCGAATATTCCAGGCCATTGCTGGAAACTTGCCGCGGCGGAATAGTCGGCAAAGCGAAGCGGCGGCAGGATGGCGGAGAAAAGCGGCGGCAACAGCTTTGCGTCGCGCTCATAAACGTCCCGGCAGGCCGCCACAAAGCGTTCGTAAGCTCTGGCCTGCGGCAAGGCCGCGCCGCGCAGCGCCGTGATGCATTGGATGGCCAATTCGACGACGCCGAAGCTGAGCGCAAAAAAGCACAGCTTGGTCAACAGCTCGCCGTGGCTGGCGGCATCGTGCGCGACGCGGTCGCAGCGCCGCAAAAACAGCGCGTCGGCGAAATCCTGGTAGCCGTCGCCGCGAAAGCCGAGCGGCGCCCGTACCGACGTCTCGCCGATCGCCAGGAAACGCACGAAATCGAAGCCGGCGCCGTCAAGCAGATCGTAGACGTCCTGAAAGCGCCGCTGCCCGACATACATTTCGCCGAGCTCGACCTCGACGATCAAACCGCAGATGCTTTGTTCGAGCGCATCGCGCGCGCCAAGCAGCACCTCATATTCGCCGGATTGCACATCGAGCGACAAGAAATCGGGAGGCGGGCAAGGCGCCGGTTGCGCCGCGATGAGGCCGTCGAGGCGGCGAGTCGCAAGCTGGCGCTTTTGCAACAGCCTGGCGCCGTCGCGGCCGAAATCGAAGTCGATGCCGAATGTATTCTGATAGCGGTGGTCGAGGACGTGACTGAGCTCACGCAGCGAGGTGAGGCCCGGGTTGACGTAGATATGCAGCAAGCCTTCGCCATCGCTGTCGGCAAGGCAGGCCGGAATGACGATCATCTCGTTTGGGCGGTCCTTGCCCGCCTGACTGATCGCGGCAATGGCGTCGATATCGGCCTCGTAAAGCACCTCGACGAAGTCGCCGGCGAAAGCGGGCAGCCGCGGGAAGGGATGATTGCCCCAACGCCCGCCGACATGGTGTAGGACGATTTTAGAGCTTGCCGCCATCCGCGATCCGACCGCCCGCCGCCTGCTTGGCCCTGCTTGTTCTGCGGCGAGGCGTATAGCACATGTTAGAACAGATGGCCGCGACTGGGGGCTGCCAGCGGGCGGCGGAACAAGCTAGGATCGCAATGCCGCCGATCATGCCCAAAATCCTTTACCTCGTCACCGAAGAGTGGTTCTTTGTATCGCATTTCTTATCGATGGCGCAGGCGGTGCGGGATTTCGGCTTGCTGTTCGCAGTGGCGACCTGCGTGCGTGCCGAAAGTTCGAATGCCTTGACCTTCAAAAACGCGCTCTCGGTGGCCCGCACTCTGGCCGATCTGATCATTGGGCGCATCGCCAATCTGCTCCATCGGCGGCGATGATGTTGCATTCGGCCAGGCCATTGACATCCGCAAACTTACTGTGTTCACGACCCGGTCCGCGTTTGCATTTACCTTGCACATCCGGAAGCACGGCAGCGGCCCGGCCGGGATCGGCCTCAGCGGAGAGTGTTAATTGCGTTATCGTGGACAGTTACGGTAGGTCGTCGACGATGTTAAGATTGCCATTGCAGCGCCTGCGGATCAGGTGAGGCATTGAGCTGCGGGCGAGCTTCTCGAGTGGCCTTCGGTCCACGGGTGGCGATGCACAAAAAGCGAACGAACTTATCCATGGTGAAATCGTGAAAGGTGTCATTCTTGCGGGCGGGGTCGGCACACGACTGACACCGCTCACCGAGATCATTAACAAGCACCTGCTTCCGGTCGGAAAGGAGCCGATGCTGTGGCATCCTGTGCGCCAGCTCGTCGGGTCGGGGATCGCGGAAATTCTGGTTGTTACATCCACTCATCACATGGGGTCTGTCGTTCAATCGCTGGGATCGGGCAAGCGCTTCGGCTGTGAATTCACCTATCGCGTGCAGGAGGAATCCCAAGGTGTTGCACACGCACTAGCGTTGGCGGAAGCATTCTCTGCCGGCGAGCGAATCGTCGTTTTACTCGGCGACAATGTTTTCGAATATTCGATCGGTCCACATGTTGAGGACTTCCGGCGGCAAAAACGTGGAGCGCGTGTCCTGTTAAAGGAAGTAGGAGACCCGGAGCGATTCGGCGTGGCGGCGCTCGACGAGAAGGTCATTCTGTCGATCGACGAAAAGCCGGCACGGCCGCGTACAAATTACGCTGTCGTTGGTTGTTACATGTATGATGAGCGCGTATTCGAAATAATCGCTCACATCCAAAGGTCTGCGCGTGGGGAGTATGAGATTACCTCGGTCAACAATGTTTATGTCGAAGACAAACAACTTGAGTATGGTTTTGTGAAAGGCCGCTGGACCGACGCCGGCACTTTCGAATCGCTCATCGAGGCAGGCCAGTTGTTGCTCGAGCTGGGCAACCAGATTCGAACATGACGACTTGGTTAGTTACCGGCGGTGCGGGATTCATAGGCGCAAATTTTGTGCGCATGGGGGCCGATAGCGCCGTTGACACAATCGCCATCCTTGACGCGCTCACCTACGCCGGCAACTTTGCGAATATCTCAGATCTAGTCGATGGCCGCCGCGTACAATTCCACAAAGGGAACATTTGCGATGCCGAGCTCGTGGACCGATTGTTCGCGAGCTATCGCTTCAACTGTGTCGTACATTTTGCCGCCGAAAGCCATGTCGACAGATCCATTCTTGGTGCACAACCGTTCCTGCGCACCAACATCGAAGGGACTTATGTGCTGATTGAGGCCGCGCGTCGGGCCTGGCAAGGCGAGACTGGCCGACGCTTCATCCACGTATCAACCGACGAAGTTTTCGGCGACCTCGCACCGAACGATCCACCGTTCACGGAAAAGACATCGTATCGGCCGTCCAGTCCGTACGCCGCGTCGAAGGCGGCTGCCGACCATTTGGTGCGCGCGTGGCAGCGGACCCACGGGTTGCCTGTGATAGTAATCAATTCCGGGAATAATTACGGGCCGTGGCAGTTTCCCGAGAAACTTATTCCGTTGATGATCCTGAATGCGATCGAGGGATGCGAGCTGCCGGTATATGGTGACGGCGAGCAGGTGCGCGATTGGCTGCATGTGTCCGATCACTGCAGGGCGATCAGATCCGTGATCGAAAGGGGCGAGATCGGCCGGACCTACCTGGTGGGAGGCGAGAACCCCCGGACCAATCTGGAGGTGGTTCAAACCATTTGCCGTACCGTCGACGCCGAACTTGCGCGCTCACCCGGGACATCGGAGAAACTCATCCGACATGTTAGAGATAGGCTGGGTCACGACCAGCGATATGCGCTGGACTCCTCGTTTCTGCGCACGAGCCTTGGTTGGCGCCCGCTCGAGAAGTTCGAAAGCGCTCTGCCATCACTCGTGCGATGGTATTTGGAGCATAAAGATTGGACGGATGCGGTAAGGACCGGCGCATATAGGCAATATTATGAACGTCAATACGCCGGACGGTGAGCCGATGCACCATCTCTCTCGATCGTCATTCCGGTCTTAGGATCAAGGAACCTGCGTCGCGCGATCCTCGAGTGCGTGGCTAACGGTTCTTGAAGCAGAAGGGAACACGCCGATTTGTTTGTGGCGGCGCGTGGTCAGAGGGTAGGGCCCGATGATCAAGCGCTGAGCCACGTCCGGGGCGGGGGTGCCGTCGGCGGTATAATAAGCTAGGATCGCGTACTGTCCATCATGCCCAAAATCCTTTACCTCGTCACCGAAGACTGGTTCTTTGTCTCGCATTTCTTGCCGATGGCAAAGGTGGCGCGGGATTGCGGATTCGAAGTGGTGGTCGCGACGCGAGTCCGCGAGGAGGGCGAGCGGCTCAAGGCCGAAGGATTTTCCGTGATTCCGATCGAGAGCAAACGCGGAAGTGCCAGCCTGTTGCAGAGCCTGCGCGATTTCGTTCAGTCGTACAAAATTGCAGGTAGCGAGCGCGCCGATGTCGTGCATTGCATCGCGCTGCGGCCGGTGGTGATCGGCGGCGTTGCCGCAAAGCTTGCCGGGACCGGCGCACTAGTGCTGGCGCCGACCGGTTTGGGGCATCTTTGGATCGAGCGCGGCATCGCCGTGCGTGTCGCCCGCATGATCGTAAGCGCCATCGTCGGCTCATGGCTGCGCGGCCCGCGAACCCGTTATCTGTTCGAGAATCGCGACGACCTGCAGGAGTTCAGCATACTCTCGGACGCCGCCGATATCACCATCGTCGGCGGATCGGGCGTCGACCCCGCGAATTTTCCCCGCAGCCAAGAGCCTGCGTCGCCGCCGCTGAAAGTCGCCGTGGTCAGCCGCATGATCCGGCCCAAGGGTATCGCCGAAGCCGTCGAGGCGGTGCGGCGAGCCCGCGGCGCTGGGGCGCCGATTGAGCTTCATCTGTTCGGTGACCCCGATCCGGCCAACCCTCGCTCCATCCCGCAGGCGACCTTGGAGGGCTGGTCAGCCGAGCCTGGCGTAGCCTGGCATGGTCGCGTGGCCGACGTGGCAAGGGTGTGGCGCGAGCATCACATCGCCATGCTGCTGTCCTACCGCGAAGGCCTGCCGCGCTCCCTGGTCGAAGCTGCCGCCGTGGGCCGGCCGATCGTCGCCACCGATGTTGTAGGCTGCCGGGAGGTCGTGCGTGACGGCCAGGAGGGCATCCTGGTGCCGCTCGGCGATATCGGCGCAGCGGCGCGGGCGCTGACGACGCTTGCCGCCGATCCGGACCTGCGCTATCGGCTGGGGGCCGCAGCGAACGCACGCTTTCACGAGCGGTTTACCGCCGACGCCGTCAGGCAAAAGGTGCGAAATCTCTACCTCTCGTTGGCGCCATCTCCATGACCCTCGATGATCCCGGCTTGTGGTGCGAGATCAATCCAGCGCCTCCTTCCGGTCGCGGGACGCTATTTCTTGATCGAGATGGCGTCATCGTCGCGGATACGCACTACCTGCACCGCGTCGAAGATCTACGTGTGATTGCAGGATCAGCAGCCGTAATTTCTCGTTGTAATGCTTTGGGAATTCGGGTCGTGGTGGTGACAAACCAGGCCGGTATAGGACGGGGCTATTACGGCTGGGATGACTTCCATGCCGTCCAGGCGGCGTTGGCGGCCGAGCTTGCGTCCGCTGGCGCGCATCTTGATGCCGTTTTGGCCTGCGCCTACCACGCCGAAGGCCGCGAGCCCCTACGGGTCGCCAGTCATCCCTGGCGGAAACCCAATCCGGGAATGATCCTCGAAGCTGCAAGCCGCATGAATATCAACCTGGCTCGCTCGTGGATTGTCGGTGACCGGGCGCATGATCTTGCAGCGGGCCAGGCAGGATGGCTTCCCGGCGGTACTTTGCTGTCAGCAGACCCCAAAGAGCGGCAGGCCGCGTTCCAGCTTGATGACGGTGGATTTATTGTTGAAACCGCCGCAAACCTTGCCGACGCAGTCGGCGTCCTGATCGACCGCGGCCATTTCTGGGATCATGAGCCTTCCCGACGAGGACCTCTTGCCCTCGTCGAACGTTCGTCCCGAGACAGGCGCCATTGAGGGCCGATCCGGCATTTGGGCGGGACGGAATGCGCGAGTCCATTCTTGTCACGGGGGCGGCTGGGTTCATCGGCTTTCATCTGGCGCGCAGGCTTCTCGCCGACGGCTGGACCGTCCATGGACTCGATAATCTGAACGACTATTACGACCCTAGGCTAAAACAAGCCCGTCTCGACGATTTGAAGAAAAGCTCGAATTTCCATTTCGAGAAATGCGATCTCGCCGATCGTGGCGCCGTCGCGGAGCTATTCGCCAACCGGCGCTTCGCCTATGTCGCGCATCTTGCGGCGCAGCCCGGCGTCGCCCATTCGGCCGTTAATCCCGCTGCCTATGTCGACGCCAATCTGGTCGGCTTTGCCAATATCCTCGAAGGCTGCCGTCACCGAGAATGCCGGCACCTGGTCTATGCCTCGTCATCCTCCGTGTATGGCGCCAACCGGCGCATGCCGCTGCGCATCTCCGACCGGGTCGACGAGCCGCTGAGCCTCTACGGTGCGACCAAGCGGGCCAATGAACTGATGGCCTATGCCTATGCGCATCTGTTCGGCTTACCGGCAACGGGTTTGCGCTTTTTCACGGTCTATGGGCCCTGGGGCCGCCCGGATATGGCGGTGTGGTTATTCACGCAAGCGATCTTCGAGGACCAGCCAGTGCGGCTCTACAATCACGGCCACATGCGCCGCGATTTCACCTATGTGGACGACGTCATCGAAGCTGTAGTGCGGTTGATCGAGGCCCCGCCGGTGGTGACGGTTGCAGACGCCGCGCCAACATCGACGCCGCCGCACCGCATCTACAATGTCGGCAACGAGCAACCGGTCGAGGTCGTCGCATTGCTCGATATTCTGGAAAAGGTCATTGGCAAGCCGGCCCGGCGCGAATTGCTGCCGATGCGTCCGATCGACGTCCTCGAAACGTTTGCCGACAGTTCGGAGTTGCAACGCGCCACGGGGTTTACGCCGCGCACGCCAATCGAAGACGGCTTGCGCTCGTTCGTGACCTGGTATCGCGACTACCGCGGCGAAAAGTGAAACGGCGGCGCACGCGGTCTGCCATGCTTGCGTCATTTGCGACGCCGGCGTTTGACAGCGCGTCATGCAACGGGCATGGCTGATGTTCTAACGAGGCAACGCGGCGGACCATGGCGAAAGCGGTTTTGGGAATAATCGGCGGCTCGGGCATTTACGATTTGCCGGGCCTGGAGAAGACGCAAACAAAAATCATCGCGAGCCCATGGGGCGACCCGTCGGGGCCGCTATTGATCGGCGAGATCGACGGCCTTCCGATCGTGTTCCTGTCGCGCCACGATAAGGGGCATCGGCATTCGCCCTCGGATATCAATTACCGGGCCAATATTGACGTACTCAAACGCGCCGGCGTCACCGATCTGGTCTCGCTGTCGGCATGCGGCTCTTTCAAGGAGAATCTGCCGCCGGGTACCTTTGTTTTGATTGATCAGTTCGTCGACCGCACCCACAAGCGCGAAAGTTCGTTCTTCGGCAAAGGTTGCGTGGCGCACGTCTCGATGGCGCATCCGGTGTCGCCGCGGCTGCGCATTCATCTCGCCGAGGCGGCGATGGCCGAGGGCATCGCCGTCGTGCGCGACGGCAGCTATGTGTGCATCGAGGGACCGCAATTCTCGACGCTCGCCGAAAGTCTGACCTACAAGAATCTCGGCTATGCGGTGATCGGCATGACCAACATGCCCGAGGCCAAGCTCGCCCGCGAGGCGGAGATTTGCTACGCCACCGTGGCCATGGTCACCGATTTCGACTGTTGGCATCTCGACCACGACGCGGTGACCGTGCAGGACATCATCAAGGTGCTGATCGCCAACGCCGAAAAGGCGACGCGGCTGGTGGCGCGGCTGGCGCGGGATTTTCCGCGCCAGCACGAACCGTGTCCGATCGGCTCCGATCGCGCGCTTGACAACGCGCTGATCACGGCGCCGGAAGCGCGCGATCCGGAGCTGCTAAAAAAACTTGAAGCAGTTGCAGGTCGCATCCTGCACAGCTGAAAGTTTTCTTGTGATAAATCGGCGCTTTCGTTGCATGTGCGATTTCGACTACGCCATTACCAGCCGCGGCCGCCGTTTGGTCAAATTTACATGATAATTGTGGACAAGGTCTGACTTGTGCGGCATTGCCGACAGATGCGGCGCGTCCGCGAACGAATTATTGACTCGATCAAGGCATAATCAAGCGACATGGCGCCGAGTCGTGCCGCGCTTGGTGGACTGGAACGGCCAACCAAGATCGGTGTTTACCGAAGGTTAGCCATACCGGCCGCAGCGTTGTTCCGGATGGTGTTTGCGGTGAACGCCAAATAGTGAACGTCAAACGGTGAAGTCGAGACGCGCCCGATGTCCAACTCAGTCCGACCGATCGCTCCGCCGCTGGCGCCCGTCGCTATCCATGACATCTTGCGGGACGCCGACGCGCTCTTGGCCTTGATGGGAAAAGAGTCGCTCGGCGTGGTCGCCGAACTGGCGAACACGCTCACCGTCTCGGCGCACGATGCCGGCGCGTGGGAAATCGAAGAGGCTGCGAGCAATGTTCGCCGCCTGGCGTCGAGTCGCGGTCCGGTGGTGCTCGCTGGCGCCATGCGCGCGCTGACCGACGCGATCGCCCGCACCGAGAGTGCGCTCGCGGCTTGACTGCCGCATTCGTTGCGGCGGCGGCTTTGCCGATCGCAACGTATCGTGTCTTCAGGTGGCTTCCGGGGCGGCCTTGTCGCGCGCCGGTTGCGCGGCGCCAGGGCGCCGGTAGAACGCGATCACGCGGACGATATTCACCACGCCAATCACAATCGATCCGGCGACAACGGGGGTAAGGTAGCGCGGCTCGAGATGCACGGCGGCGTATAGTCCGCCGACCACCAGATAAAAGCACCAGATGCCGGCCGACACGCTGGTTTCGGCAGTCCAGCCTTCGCGCACCAGCCGGATCGGCGTGACGACGAGAAACGCGCAAAACACGAAAACCGAGGCCGTCATGCACAGCCAGTTGGCGATCACGGCGGGGATCATCCACCAATTGCCGTTGCGCACGGCGCGCTCGGCGCCGAAATCGTGCGAGCTGCCGGTATTCCAGAGCAGCACGTCGCGCACTGTCTCGATCGGCCGCACCGCCTGGTGCAGCTGCGTTTCCGAGATGTGATGAAATACATGAAAGATCATCGCCCGCGGATGGTCGCGCCAGGCGCGCAAATACGCCAGCGTGACTTCGTGATTTATGCGAACCGCATCCCAGCCATAGTCACGGTGCAGAGCAGCGTTTGCATCGGCTTCATAGCCGTGCTGGTCCGCTTCCATGACATTGAGCTGAGTCCGGCCGACGTTGTCGATCGGGGTCGAGCCGGAGAATATCGAATGATCGTAGTGCGCCGCTTCGATCAATGCGCCGAACAGCGCGGCCCCCGAAATGGAGGTGGCGACGGCCGCGCCAACGCGGGCACGGTTCCATTCGGTATAGGTGATATGCGTCGCAATCAGCGGCAGGAAGACGAGCGCACAGGCGGTCAATTGGCGAAGCCGCGACCGCTGTACCAGGGCAGCCGCCACGGCGAGGGGAACGAGCCCGATCGCCAGAAACGCCATCACGTCCCGCATCAGGAAGGCAACCGCGATCAGCGCGCCGACGCCGAGATAGGCAAGCAGCGGCGCCGCTGCTCGGCGCAACGCGATCAGCCCCAAGACGCAGATCGCAATCGTCGTCGTGCTGCCAGTCAGGCTGTCGGTCAGGACCGCTTGATCGACCATGAATTGCATCGAGGTCGCCTGTGCCGCGACAACGCCGAGGCTCACCCAGACACCAAGCTGAAATGCGCGCGCTAAGCGATAGACCATCGCGGTCGCCCACAGCGACACGGCGAACTGGAAGAACACGACGGCCCAGGTCCAGTGGTGTCCAGCCAAGATCTTTGCCACCGCGATGACCGCCGGATAGCCGATCATCCGCGTCAGCGTAACCGGCATCGGATCGTTCGCCAGATCAACATGGCGGAATTCGCCGCTGACGATCGCGTCGGCATATCTATCGTAACCGAATGAATCGTTCTGAAGCGCTGGGCCCAAAATCACAAGCACGCTAAGCTTTACGGCGACAAGGACGGCAAAAGCGCCGAGTACCGGCCGCGGCGTCGCCTTAAGCCAAGAGGACAAACGATGCGCGATGGCCCCGCTGCTCACTTTTTGTCTTTCCACCTCGCCTCGACTGTGACTAGCGCGAAATATCCTCAGAAGGCAATGCCTTGAGGGCGACGACTGTCATGGACGAGGTGACGCGGCGCGCTTGAAGTGCGCCCTTGTCGGCGGTAGTGGGCCAGCCGAAGTGCCGGTTCGGCGATCGGTGGATCCGCGCGTTCTTTGCGTCGCCGGGGGTTCTCAAGAGGGGCCATCGCAAGGCCATCGACCTCGGCTCAGGGCAGGTCTTGGACCGATACCGCGTGCCGTTCCCGCATGTCGACCTACGCTCAGGCCATTCGACCTCCTCTCGTGCGACCAATGCATTGAGGTCGAGAAGGCGATAATTTTCCTTGTGAACAAGCACGGGCTGCTCAGCTTTGTCGTGGCTGTGATCGAGCAGGACTACGCCCGCTCGTTTGAGGGGAACAATGCCCCCAAATACCTAGCGCACCGAAGTCGCGCCGACGTGCACGAGTCTAACCTCGAACGAAATCGAAGAAGGGTTCTCTCTCATTGACTCCAAACTGCTCCGGATCGAGGTCCGGCACGATCTCCGCGTGCGGCACTAGACGGCCGACGAACCCGACCGCGGCGAAGTATTGTTCGATATCCGACCCGAACAGTCGGACGTGATCCTCCTGTCCATAAAAGAAAAGCCTGTCATCCGTCGTTTGGAGCCGCGGGTCCTCGAACGTTTTCGTCAGACGCGGAGAATACGGGGTCTGGCAAATCGCCCTTCCGCCCGGCTTGAGCACTCTGTGAATTTCGCGTAACGCAAGCTCGGCGTCAGCGACATGCTCCAGCATGTGGTTGCAAATTACCAGATCGAACGTCTGATCCGGATAGGGAATTTGTTGCAGATCGATTTGCTGCACACCCTCGGCTGAGGGCGTGAGGTCGCCTCTGATATAGGAGCCTAGGTCGTGGCCCTCGATATATCCGCGAAGCCGGTACTCTGGCGACATATGAAGGACTGCGCCGCCGCGGGCGCGTTCCATGATATTGAGTCGTTCGAGGAAGAGACGAAGGTGGCGCTCACGATCTATGGACGAACAGTGCGGACACCAGAAGCGCTCGACGTTAGAGCCGATGGACTGCAGCTTTTTCAAAAAGGCGGACCGGTCGGATTCTCTGATGCGAAAGGGCAGCCAGGCTTCGACCATGCCGTTGCAAAATACGCACGTTCGCGCGGGTGACAGACCGAGCTCGGTCGAAACGCCGTTAGACTTTTGCGATAGCTCACCTGACATTTCCCCTTTGGCTTCTCGGAGCTCCAGCCGCAGTGTATCGCGCTCTCGGATCAGCGCCGCCCGCTCGGCGAGCAGAAGGTCGCATTCCTGGCGAGCAACGTCCCGCTGGTAAAACGGCCTCCTGATCAATGGAAATCTTGCCAATAGGGGATGCATGCACATTCTCCGCCGTGCACTATAATTTCCTTGCGACTTCCGCGTCGAGTTCTAAGAACGCCACTGCGAGGCTAAAGTACCAAATTGTCGCGATACGCGGATCAGCTTTTTTGACATTTCTACTTGCTGGATGGTCAGAAGTGGCATGATCCGCTCGGCGACGGGGCCGTAGCGTTCCGGCGCTTCGGCGCACAATCGGTTGAGTTCCTCCTCCATCAGAAAAGCGTGCGCAAGATGAGTGAGAAAAATGCGCTCTTCAATCATGGCCTTTTCCAGCGAATCCGCCTTTTCCGCGCCGAGGGAGAGCGAGGTATTTTGTCGATGCACGCGATACCTAAGCAGGGGCCTATTGAGGAACCGGGCTCCGCTCAGAAGGTAGGCGTAGAATGGATACATGATGTCGTACGCGCGTAAGTAGCGCGGGACCCAATCGAACTTCTCGTAGATTGCCCGCTCGAAGCCAATTGCGGGCCCGAAGCAACAGGCATTTGTGCCGTCTCTTGCCAGAGTCTCAAAACTATCATCCGCCAGCTGGGCGGGATCGCGAAAGGTTCGGTTCAACGGTCTTGAATTCTCGTCAATGTAATATGCGTTGGCTGTGACGAGCGAAACTCCTTCGGCTGTCCAGACCTTCACCATATCTTCGACCATATTTGGAAGCATGACGTCATCGCCGTGGCTGACGAATATGAACTCGCCCTTAGCCATGCGCAGTCCCATCCGGCAAACAATATTAGAGTGCTTATTCTCTGGATTGCGGATGAAACGAACGTCATGTCGGCGGGGGTGATCAGCGATGGTGCGCTCGATAATATCCGCAGTTAGATCGGTCGAACAGTCATCGAAAATGCAGATTTCGAGAGGAGAATAGGTCTGTGAGAGGACGCCGCTGACGGCTTCGGCGACGAAATTCTGCTGATTATAGCACAATAGGATGATCGTGATCAGCGGTTCGCCTTGATTGGACGACGCCATAGTTGTGTTCCTAGCGACCATTGCGTCTGCTAAATGTCGCGCCGACGATATTTTGTTCGTCGATCGCGTGCTCGCGCGTGAGCAATGGGAGGTCGGCAAGCGTGAAATAGGTTTGTCGGCCAATCAATTGAATGTCGCCTCTCGGTGTCCGGTGGACTGATTTGCGAATTGGAGTGTCACGACGGGACAGGTAAAGTCCAGGGGTGGGACCCTGGCAATCTCGCCACAGCCGGACAAGACCAGAACCAACTGATTCATTGCCTCAGCTCCTCCATCTGCAATATGATATGATAAATTAGTCAACACCGCCAGTGAATCAGAGAAAAAATGTCCGAAGCCAATCTCGCCTTGCTCTATGAATCGCATGCCCGCTCGTGCGACCCCAAGGATTTTCAGGGCCAGGTGATGAGAAACCCACACGGCAAGTCGGTGGGTCACGACCAGGTCGTGATGATCCTCGACGCGATTGAGAAGGGTCTCGATATTGCTCCGAACGACGCTGTGCTCGATCTATGCTGTGGCAATGGTGCGATTACCGATCCGATTTTCGCTCGTTGCCAAGGTGGAGTTGGGGTCGATTTCACGCCCTACCTCATTGAAGTCGCTAAAACGAATTTCGAACGGCCGCCCAACCGCCTCTATTGGCTGGCGGATGCCCACGAATATCTCGAAACAACAAATGATACCGAACGCTTCACCAAAGCGTTTTGCTATGGTGCCTTTCAGTGTCTTTCGGAGTCGAAGGCGTCTGGTGTACTCGCCGCACTCAGTCGGCGCTTCCCCAATGTTCGACGCGTGTTTATCGGAAATTTGCCAGACCTCGACCAGGTCGGAGTTTTTTTTGGCGTCGACATCCCCTCTCTACAGCATTTGAAAAGCCATGATACGCCCTTCGGCATTTGGCGAACCGAGCAGGAGGTAACAAAACTCGCCTTTGAAAGCGGATGGCGTGCTGAATTTTCACGAATGCCTACTGGGTTTTACAGTGCGCATTGGCGTTTCGATGCAACTTTGACTGTCCGTTAGAGGCATGAGCATAGCAAAGTTTGTGATGCGCACCACATCAACGGCGTGGACCGGCCGGCTTTGATTGGGCTTTAAGAATACCAAATCTCGCACTGCAATGAGAAAGTGTCTCGATGGGGCCGTGAGGAGGCGCGGGTTGGACGATAAACTAAAAAGGGATTACCCGGCGAATTATGATGCACATGCGCGGTCCGTCGCGGCCGACGCCTATTGGAAGCAAGTCAGGCGAACGGTCAATGGTGAACCCATCGATGAGGCGCAAATCTTGCTCATCGCCAATGCGATTACCATCGGGCTTTCCATGACGCAATCCGATGTTGTTCTGGATCTGGCTTGCGGTAACGGAGCTTTATCCTCCTATCTGTTTGACAAATGTGCCGGACTTGTCGGCATTGATATTTCTCCTTATCTGATCGAGATCGCCCAGAGGGATTTCGGCCGACCGCCGGGCTATCATTTTCATGCGGAGGACGCGGTTTCCTATCTAGCGCGAAATCACAATCCTTCGATTTTTACCAAGGCTTTGATCTATGGTGCGTTCCAGTATTTTTCGAGGGAAGATGCTGTTGCCATGCTCAGAGCTCTCAACAAAGGATTTTCTGGAGTGGCGAAGGTATTCATCGGCAATGTCCCCGACAGGAGACGTTTTGATCAGTTCTTTCGGGAGCGCGCACCCACTGAAGCCGAGTTGAACGACCATGAGTCGCAAATGGGCATTTGGTATCGGCCGGACGAGATCGAGGCAATGGCTCAAGTTGCGGGCTGGCATGCTTTATGCTCCTGCATGCCGGCGGGCTTTGCAGCATCCAACTACCGTTTCGATGTGACGCTGGAGCGTCCAGGGCCATGAGCGGCGAGCCTCAAGCTTTTTTGTTCGGCGCAAAGCCGTTGTTCGCGGAAACCAAGCCAACCGGCAACCTTTATCGACCCAGCATCGAGGGATTTCTAGGCTATTCGCGTCTGTTCTATAAAAATAAAAACTATAGCGACGGCGATCTGTGCCGGGCGCTCGAATCTCGTCTCGCGGAATTTCACGCAGTCGAGCGGGCCGTTTCCCTAAACAGCGGTTTCTGGGGACATGTGCTGGCCATGTCCGCCTTGGCGCTGCCCGGACGGCAAGAAATCATCGCTCCTGCATTCGGCTACCGGCGGACCGACGATATGATTGCGTGGGCCGGCTACGTTCCACACTTTTGCGACGTCGACCCCGAAACGCTGGGCCTAAGTGTCGATACCATCAACGCTGCGCTAAACGATAACACCGCGCTCATTCTGGCGCCGCATCCGATGGTCAGTTGCTGCGACGCCAAGGGCATAGAAAATTTTGGCCGGGAGCATGGCATACCTGTGGTCTTCGATTCGGTAGAAGCTGCTTACAGAACTTACAATGGCGTAAGGATTGGAGGCTTTGGCGATGCGGAAGTATTCTCGATGCACTCGACCAAGTTGCTCAACGCGTTCGAGGGTGGATACATCACCACTAACAATAAGCAGTTGGCCTCTGAGCTTGACAATATGAAGCGGTTCGGTTTCGACAACGAAGACAGCATCGATACCGGCAAAGGCCTCAACGCGAAACTCAGCGAGGTGCATGCAGCGATGGCGTTGGCATCGCTTGATGAAGTGGATGAGCAGGTTGTTCTTAACCGCAGAAAATACGATCTGTACGTCGCGGGCCTACGGAATATAGAAGGATTGAAAATTGTAGAGCATAAGGAATCGGAACGCCCGGATTATCGGCTCATTGTTTTAAAAATCGGCGATTCATGGCCCCTCTCGCGCGAGAATACGCTTCGCTTCTTGCAGGCTGAAAATGTGCTGGCAAGACCGTACTACTCCCCACTAAACCACAAAGAAGTTGAGTATCCTCGGATCTGCCCGAAATTGCCCATCACCGAAGCGATCTTTGGCAACTTCGTGGTTCTGCCATGCGGCGCGCATGTCTCTGGCGACGATGTTGAGAAGATTGTCGACCTTCTTGCGAGGATCCGTCGGCACGGCGCGGAACAGAAGTCGCTCTGGAAATCGGGATGACCGGCAAACCCTGTTTGGCCATTTTTGGTGAAAAACCAAGATTCGGCGAGTTGCTGCCAGTCGGCCAGTATTACTGGCCTGAATGGGAAAGATACGAAAAGGCGGCGCGAGATATTTTTTCGCGACGGTTTTACACGTCGCAACGCTTTGCAGGTCCGCTGCTCGTTCAGTTTCAACAGCGTCTGCGGGAGTTCCTTGGTGTCAAGCACGCCATTGCTATCCGAAATGCCACCAACGGATTGATGATTGCGACTCATTCGCTTGGACTGCAGGGAAAAGTGATCGTGCCGTCCTGGACGTCCGTCGCCACCATTCAGGCGCTGGTGTGGTCAAAATGCCAACCAATCTTTTGCGACATCGATCAAGAGTCCCAGCAAATATCGCTTCAGTCGACCCGACGTCTACTCGCAAACGGCGAAATCAAGGGCATACTCGGTGTTCACCTTTGGGGAAATGCCTCGTCTGTTTTCGAACTCGACAACCTAGCCAGGGAATACAGTGTGGAATTGTATTACGATGCGGCGCATGCGTTCGGATGCCGAGTGAACGAGCGGTCTATAGGCACATTCGGACGGGCGGAAGTTTTTTCGTTCCATGCCGCTAACATCTTGAGCACCGGAGAAGGCGGCTGCATCACCACAAATGATGACGCGCTCGCTGCCAAGTTTATAGCGATGCGTGGAGACGAAGTATCCGGAGCAGGTGCGGCAATGCAGTCAGCGACCGCGCGCATGTCCGAGGTGCAGGCCGCGATCGGCATGATGATGCTTGATGACTTCGAGCAAAATTGTCGTAATAATGAAGAACAGTACCGTCGTTACGACAGGCGATTGAGTATCCTTCCCGGGATCAAGCTGCTCAAGCACGGAGGCGTGACGACCTCCAATTTCCAAAATCTAGTCGCCGTTGTCGACAGAACGGCGTTTGGACTTGATCGCGACCAGCTGCTTGTGGTGCTGAGGGCCGAGAACGTTGGCGCAGAACGGCTCTTCTACCCTCCAAACCATCGAATTCGGCCTTTCTCCGAAATCGCCTTCGATAATAGGCAAGTGCACAATACCGAATTGGCGGCACAGGGAACCTTGCAATTGCCCATCGGGGCCCGGGCGACGACTGATCACGTCGAGCAGATATGCGATATCATCCATCAGGCGCACGTCCATTCCCAGATCATAAAGTTGGCGTCGACGTGTGATTCTGGAACCTAAAAAGTCCGCGATCGCGATGAGGCTAGGCATCATGCAGCCGTATTTTTTCCCATACCTTGGGCATTTTGCGCTCATTGCAGCCGTGGATGAATGGATTGTCTTTGATATTAGCCAATACGCACGGAAGACGTGGATCAACAGGAATCGCGTGCTGCACCCCGATGGCGGCTGGCAATACGTCTCAATACCGCTGCGGAATTCATCAATTCATGTCAAGATCTCAGAAGCGGTCGTGGCCAAGCCCGAGGATCAAGAGCGCTATGTTCTGGGAAAACTTTCACATTACAAACGCCGCGCACCGCGTTACATTGAAGTCTGCGAGATTGTTAAACGTACGTTCGCGGACGCCGTCAACGACAGCTTGGTGTCGCTCAACGTCAGTGGGTTACGAACGGTTTGCGCGTATTTGGGCCTGCCGTTTCGTTATCGTATTTGCTCGCAGCTCGATACCGAGCTCCCGGACAAGCTTCGTGCCGGACAGTGGGCGCCCTGGATTTCCGGACGGCTCGCTGCAGATGTTTACATCAACCCGGTCGGCGGTCGCGCGCTATTCGATCCTTCTGACTTCGCCCGGCACGGCGTAAGTCTGCGGTTTTTGGACTTTGCGTCTTTCGCCTACGCCACGCCTGGTTACAAGTTCGAAGAAAATCTGTCGATTTTGGACGTGCTGATGTGGAACAGCCCCGACGCGATCGCCCAAGCAATCCGGGAAAATTCTTCGTTGATCTCCGTGGCCAAAGAAGACGACCGCGCGGCGGCGCACGACAATTAACCCCAATGTCCGCTGGGCACTCAGGCAATCACTTTTGCGGGCTAGTGCAAGCGGTGAGCCCGCGGCGACGACAGTGATAGTCGCCGCGGGTCGTTTCAGGTGTTAGGCTCTATTGTTGCGTGATGGTCGAGTTGGGAACGGTAGCACCGTTGACATTGACCCTATTGTTTCCAGAAGTGGCGATCGTTCCTCCGCTAGCGATCGAGAAGTTCGCATTGTTGTTGTAGATCGTGTTGTTGGAAATGCGGATGATCGCGCCAGAAGCCGCACTGAATCCTGTATTGCTGGCTGTGATCGACGAGCTGTCGACGTTCAACCGCGTGCCGCCTGTACCGGCGTTGACGGCGGTACCGACGTTGTTGTTGCCGGCGATCACGGTATTTGTGACGTTAAAGACCATGATGCCGCCGCCGCTCGTGGTGATACCGTTGCTCGACGTGTCTTGGATCGTCACATGATCAATCGCCCCGTACAAGTTGCCTGCGGACGCTGTCAAGCTGATGCCGTTCGGTGTATTAGTTATATAGGTGTTCGTAATATTCATTGACGCGCTGGCCGAGGTACTTGTGCCGATGCCCGCGGTGCTGAAGCCGTAGATTGCGCAATTTTCGACGGTGAGCTGCGCTCCCGAATTGAACTGGATACCAGTCAGGCCTGACCCGTTTACGCCTTGGAACCGTATGTTCCGAATGGTCACGACGTCGGTCGATCCGGCCGCCACCGTTATGCCGTTTGTCCCGGCCACCAGCACCGACGCGACCTGGCCGCCGCCGCCATCGAGGGTAATCGCCTTGGTGATGGTCAAGGCGCCGAAGCCGCCGGGATCGAGGGCGTCGATCTCACCGCCCGCCGCGGTCTTGGAAATAGCGCCCGCCCAGGTCTTGCAAGGCGCTGTTCGGCTGCACGGGTTGGCATCGTCGCCGACGCCGGAAATCCAGGTCCGCGTCGCCTGGGCGTACGCAGGAGCTGAATAAAGGGCGCCTAAGAGCGTCGCCCCAAAGATAGCGAAGGCAAGCGTGATCTTTCTCATATTCCACCTCCCACTCAACTGCCGCCATGGCACCTTCCCACCCGTGTTTCTGGATGATGATGCCGGTTCAATCAGGTCGGGATCGCTTCGAACGAGACGCGATCCATCAGTATCTACACTTTATCATAACCGATCCGCATAGGTAGTCAACGCGTCGTACATGCAATCTTTTTTTGAAATGGCATCGGGCTTGTTTATGACTGAAGACATATCGTGTTTAGTAGCAACCACATAGGCCATACCGCTAGTTATTGTTTTTCCGATCGGACAATGATCGCCCCGCGTGTCTTATCGCTCGCTGCCCGCTCGGCTCGCGACTTCGCGCAACGGCGACAAGAGATAATCGATGGCGCGCCGCCGGCCGGTCTTGATTCCCACCGACACGCCCATCCCCGGGATCGGCGCGACGTCCTTGCCGTCGATCTGGATCGCGCTTCGCGTCACCTTAATAGTCGCCGGGAAAACGAGATCCTGAGTCTTCACCGGCGAGCTCGGCGCGGACGACTGGGTCTTTGCGGCGTTGGCGGCGTCGCTCAGCACGGTCGCGTCGTGCTGGTCGACAGCGTCGCGCGATACTTTCTCGACGATGCCGCCTATCGTGCCGTAACGGGTGAACGGGAAGGCGTCGATCTTGATCACTGCCGGCTGACCGACCTCGACAAAGCCGACGTCCTGATTAGCATCATCGCCTGAACTTCGATCGAGCCACCAACAGGCACGATGGTCAGGAGCGATTGCTCGCTCGCGACCACCTGGCCGAGGCTCGACACCGCCAGTTGCCGGACCGTTCCGGCTATCGGCGCTCTCAGCTCGGTGCGATTGGCCTTCGATTGCGCCTTGATCAGTTCCTGCTCCAGGCGATCGCGTCTTTTCTCGATCTCGGCGAGCTTTTGCGACTGATCGGCGATGAATTGCGCGACCGCTTCATCGCTCTTGCGCTGGAGCGAAACTATTGCGGCGTCGGCCTCGATCAATTGGCCGCGGTCGCCGGTATCGGTCGTGATCTGGGTCTCCAATTGCTCTAGCGACTCGATGGTTTGTGCGCGGGCGCCCGAACTGCCGACGCAATATGCGACTGTGCCCGTGATGTCAGATGGTGCGTCGCAGTGGAAGTTGGTGGCGAAGACTTAGAGCGCAGCTGCGCGATGCGGGGATAAGCCGCGACGACCTCTTGGCTGGCGCCGCGCTGGATGGTTCAATTACCCGATGGGCTACGGGTGTTGCCTTCCGCGGAACGATGTTGCTCGTCATTGGGAGCGGGCCTCTCGCTCTTGGTGCAGCTCTTATGATTGCTGCTCTGCCGGAGCTTGGCATATTGTTTTGGATTGGGTTTACCGTCTCACTGGCTGGTGCGGTCGCAGCGATTTGGCTGTTTCACTATGAGTTCAAGAGAGTGAGTTGGAAGATGATCGTCGGGATAGCAGTTATTGTCCTTGAGGTTGTGGCGCCGTTTGGTCTGCTTTTACATGCATGGACGCTTAGCGGTTAGCGGTGATGTCAGTTGCCTGATCCGAGGGTGCCCGACTAGCGGCTTCGCCGCACACTTCGAACAACGACGGAGCCTGGCATGCGAGCGCTTCTCGCCGCGATCGCGTTTTTCTGGCGATAGCGCCTGCACGCGCCCCTGGAAGCCGGAATATGCACAAGCCGATGCGGCGGTGCAGGACTGGTTCAAAAACACCGAGCTGACGCCAGAGGCGCAAAAGCGCCTCATCTTCAAAACGTGCTGGGGCCCATTCCGACGTCGTGCACACCCGCTTTCGCGTCAACAAGACCGACGGCGCCGACGAGTGGCAATGGCTCGACGACGAGAACGGCTGGCAAACCATTCCGGCCGACATCATCCAATGGGGCAAGCACGCGCCCGACGGCCAAGCGACGCTGTTCGCGATCGGCCACTTGCCCGTTTGTTTCTATCTGCCGGCGGGCGAGATCTAGCGACTGTCAACCACGAAGGACAATCACCATGGACAACGTGCTGAAGGCGTTTTTTACGGCGCTGGCGTACTGATGTCATGTCATGAGACAGGCTATGCAAAGAATCTTTGCAAGAGACGCTCCCAGAATTGATCGACTTGGCTTGCTAACGTTAAAATGTGGAAAACGGCCGCCCTCGGTGTAAAGTCTGATCTAGCCATTGAGCGCGGTCCTGTGCAGCGTCTCGCTGCATGCCGTCCTGGTGGAGGAGGGCTCATCCGGTTGCGCACAGAAGCACCAAAGCGGTACCATCGGGCGGGGGATCGGATCATGCCTTTGTCTGGACATCCAAATCGCGGAGATTTCGCAAAAGCTGGTCCGCGTGGCGCGGCAGTCAGGTGTTTTAGCCTCACGACTTGCACCATTGATGCAAGATTGCGCGCGTCCGCAAGAAGCAATCAATAACTGAAATGATTCCAGTTCTGCGGCCAAAACTTCCACCCGCCGATCGGCTGGCGCCCTACCTGGCGGCGATTGATAGGTCCAGGTTTTATTCCAATTTCGGGCCACAAAACTGCGCGTTCGAGGAACGTCTTTCATCGCGTTTCGGTCTCGAAGGGGGAACGACTACCACGGTCGCAAATGCCACCCTTGGATTGACGCTTGCTCTCGTTGCGCAAGGTGCGGCGGCGGGCACTCTTTGCGTGATGCCGGGATGGACATTCGTGGCTTCCGTGTATGCCGCAGCTTACGCTGGTCTCATTCCTTACTTTGTTGATGTTGATGCTGCCACTTGGGCTCTCGATCCGCTCGCTATTGAGGAAGAGATTGCCAAGGCACCGGCGGCAGTCGGCGCTGTCATGGTGGTCGCACCTTTCGGTCGGCCGATCGACTACGCTGCGTGGGATGAATTTAAAATTCGGACGGCCTTACCCGTCGTTATCGACGCAGCTGCGGCCTTTGATTCCTTGCTGGTGGGTGAAGCTCCGGCCATTGTTAGCTTGCACGCGACCAAGGTCATTGGTGTTGGCGAGGGCGGTTTTGTCGCTAGCCGCGACACGACGATCATTCGCAGCGTTCGCCAGCGCAGTAATTTCGGGTTCGATCGAACTCGAAGCGCCGAGGTAGCGGCGTTTAATGCCAAACTTAGCGAATACCACGCCGCGATCGGTCTTGCCGCGCTCGACATGTGGACCGAGACCCGAGCCGCATGGATGTCAGTAGCAGGGGACTATCGCCGCGCGCTTGCAAAATCCAACAGCATCTGCCTTCAGCCAGGCTTCGGCGAGGCTTGGGTAAGCTCGACATGCATCGTTTCCGTTGACGAACGTGTCCATAGCAAGGTGCGGCAGGCACTGACAAATGCCGGCATCGATACGCGAATGTGGTGGGGGAGCGGGGCTCACAGTCAACCGGCGACTGTCGCATTTCCTCGAGCCCGCTTGCCGGTTACGGAGCATTTGGCAAGATCGACGCTTGGTCTGCCATTTTCTCAGGATCTTCAGGAGCATGAGGTGCGGCACATTGTGAAAACACTAATTGATGCCACTTCGCCATGAAGCCAGCGGGCCACATTGCGTTTGCTGGCGCTCTGCTTTAAGGGTAATTGCCTGCACACAGGTATCAGCCGAGCCCGAAGATGACCGCAATTTAGCCGCAAGGCATGGGTGTTCCGCGTGCTAATGGACGATCGAACGAAACGCTAGATCAGAGTCTCAAAGAGTTGCAGATGAAGGCCATTGATATCCTTAGGCGCGTGGTCAGGAATTCCGACAAATCGGTCCAACTCCTGGACAAGACTGCTGTCGGCGTCGACAATCAGAGCCAGCTGCTGAACGGGAAGCTTCAAGAACTTATCGAAGGTATGCGGAATCAATCCCGCCTACTCAATGACAAGCTTACGGCAATAACTCATCGCCAAGATGCCATGATAGAATTACATAAAGCGGAAATCGCTACCATTCGCGAACTGCTACCGCTTGGCAGTGGCCGTGGCACCGATCTGTCCACCATTCAAGCTCCTCCAGTCCAAGACCCAGTCCAAGATTCTCCGCTGCAGAGTCAGCGACAAAGTACTGAAAATGTATCGTTCGACGCCGCAGTCGCAAGTTTGCCGCTAATGATCGATACCAAGACCTACAATACTTCCCATCCCGATTATGATGCCAACCTTGTTCGTAATTATCCAGGCCAAATATTTAACGCCGATAAATCCTCCAACAACATCGTCTATGCGAATCTTAAACAGCTCGCCAAGTACGACAGCATTGCGGATACAACTTGGAGACCAATCCTCGACAAAGCGCTTGAGGAGGCAAAGACGGTCCCTCATTCCAATCAGGTTTTTGAACGGCGGGCGTACATTGAAAATTACATTAAGGAAATTACAGAGAAGTATGGCGCGCATTACTCCCCCGGTTGGGTCAATCTCGACGACGCGCTGTTTCTATATTGGCTGGTGCGCAAACTTAAGCCGAAGACCATCGTGCAAACCGGTGTCTGCAATGGGATGTCGTCGGCTTTCATGATGCTCGGCCTCGTCAAGAACGGCTTGGATGGGAGTTTGCACGTCATCGATTTGCCGCCGGTGTTCAATTCAAACGACGCCGGCTGGACGGCCAAGGGCAAGGTGTATGGCGTCGTTATCCCACAGGGGAAATCATCCGGCTGGATGGTACCTGATGCCTATCGGGATCGGTTCGAAGTATGGACCGGCGACGCCAAGGTCCTTTTGCCGAAGATGATCGATCAAGTCGACTCCGTCGATCTCTTTTACCACGATTCCGATCACACTTATAACCACATGATGTTCGAGTTTCGGGAGGCTAAACGGAAGCTCAAACCAGGTGGCCTGGTCGTTGGCGACGATATATCCTGGAACGCTTCCGTCTGGGACTTCGCCGACGAGTACGGTGTTCCATCGTATAATTTCAAAGGTGCTGTCGGGGTTGCCTTCTTCTAGCGCGGATAGACTGATACCGAGCTCGGACGAAGCCCTCGCGGCGGTATTCCGAGATTTTCCGCACTGGCGGCGCGGATGGTGAGCGAACTTCAACGCTCGCGCGAACGCTTATTTGAAACCTCGCCAAACTTGCAGACCGGCGTCACCCCTGGTAATAGCTTAAGCGATCCGCATGTATCCAATTTTGCCTTGTCAGGAAGGCAATCTGGGACGTCGTCAAATGGAGAGTGCTATGTTCTCTGGCCAAACGCACTCCGCGGCTCTGGAGCCATCTTTTGGATTGGGTAAGAGATTTGTGGACAAAATCCGGCAGATTCGAATCCATCCTTTCATCCTTGTCAACATAGGACAAAGGCCCGATTCCGAGAGCTTCATCTTCTGTCGAACCCAGAACGAAGCGGCGGCGTTTGTCGGCGAACTGGCGACCGTGCCACGTTTTGCCGAGAGCATGCTGTTGCGCGGCATCGAGCGCGCCCTGCAACAAGAGATTTATGACGCCGGCGATTTGCTATACCGTTGGACCAGGTCGGACGGCGGGGTCGCCGAGACGGTTTGCTTTTGCCCAACCGTCGAGAAGCTCATATGCGCCCCCTACGATTATCCTGCGTTTGGATTCGGCTGCGCCGATACACCAAGCGGTACCGAAGAGCGTACCGAGGTTCTACTCGAGATGCTGGAGACATATTCGAGAAACCAAGGAAACGATGCGCTCCGATTTTCGATCATTGAAGCAACGGCGCTCGCACTCGGCCGCGCATTCGGAGCTGATGCGGAGTACGAGCAGGCCCTATCGGCGGTGGACAAGGGGCTCACCGTAAAGCCCTACTCGATTCACTTGAAGGCCGCAAAACATACCCTGTTGCTCAAGTCGAAGGGCAGGCACGTTCCGCCCCGCCTGGAAAAGTTCGTGGGCGATGACAACGGCTATCTGCGTCAATTCGTCTGTCCGGCACCGTTCGAGCGCTTCGACATCGGGCCGGATGGCCAAGTCATGGTCTGCTGCGGGCACTGGCTGCCGACCCACATCGGCAATTTCATGACTCAGCCAGTTCAAGACGTACTTAATTCCCCAACAGCAAAGGCGATCCGCCAATCGGTCACCGATGGCTCATACAAGTATTGCAATCATCTCGAATGTACGGTGATGACGCAGGACGCGCTGCCGCGTCGCGATGAATTGCAACATCCGCGAACCCGTAAAGCTGTAATCGACGAGAACTATAAATTGGACGGCGTCGACGAAATCATGTTTGCGTTCGATCAAAGTTGCAATCTCTCGTGTCCGTCGTGCCGGGCTCAGGTCATAACTGAAAAGGTCTCGCAATCCACCGAGAAGGCGCGCGTCGTCGAGGAGAAATTACTGCCTCTGCTGCCAAACGCCCGCATCCTTCATATCAACCCGGCGGGCGAGCTCTTCGCCAGCAAAGCGTCGAGAAGATTGCTTGAACTCATAAACGACGAGCGCTGCCCTGAACTACAACTCGATATTATTTCCAATGGGACGTTGTTCAGTCGAGAGGAATGGAACAAGTTTCCCGGGATCCATAACAAGATTAGGAAGATCCGCATCTCCACCGATGCGGCATGCAAGGAGACCTTCGAGAAACTGCGCCGGCTGGGTAAATACGACATCTTCTGCGAAAATATGCGTTTTTTACGCGAGTTGCGCGTTAGTGGCGTATGTCCACAACTTGCTTTCTCATTCACCTATCAGCTGGACAATGTCCGGGAGATGAAGGCGTTTGTTGAGTTCTGCGACGAGATGCGCGCCGATTTTGCTATTTTCGAACGGCTACAGAATATCGCCTTCACTCAAGAGGAATATCGACGCAAAGCCGTTCATTACCCCGACCATCCGCTCTACGGCGAGTTCATCGAGGTGATCAAGGATCCGGCCTTCCGAAAGCAGCGAGTGGTGCATGATTTCGACTACGACGGCGTCGACAATTTGAGCCGCGAGGAGGCGCGCCACAGGCTAACGGCGGCACTGCCCAGATAAGAGTTCCGCCAGCCGCCGTAACTGGCACTTACCTCTGTGCGACCCAATATGGCGTGGTGCAAGATCAGGCACCGTGGAAATAACCGCAGGAGCAACGTGGTGGGGATTTCGGCGCTTCATGCTGAATTAATCATTCGCGAACACAAATTTCGACCACTGCCCAAGACTATCCATCTCATCGGTCGACAGACTGTTGCGCTTCGCTATGAGCAAATTGTCGACATCCTCGACAGGCACGGTATTCGTCCGGCTTCCGTGGCGATTGAGACTGATCGGTCAACCTCGTTCGCAATCGCGTCGGGACTGGACTTTATTACTGACACTACCTTTTTTGGCCTGCTAGGAGTGGAGACGATCAGGGCGATAGATCACAGCGCCTTCGAAGGCGCTGATATTATTCTTGACTTGAATAAACCGCTCCCAACCGCTATCGCAGAAAGCGCAGAATTTGTGTACGGCGGAAGCGTTTTGGACAACGTTTTCGATCCCGCCTCCTATATCAAGAATATTGCTCGTCTGCTCGCGCCGGGAGGACGGCTGATCGATCAAAACATTGCCAGCTTCCATTTCCACCCTTATCTGATCGCTGCCCCGGCATGGTATTTCGACTATTTTGTTTTGAACCATTTTGATGATTGCAAGATTTACTTTCAGCAAGGATTACATCTTTACGGTCTGGATTTCGATGCGGACGATCCGTTCATCAGCGATTTCGGCAGCTCGGGCATTGGGTCACCCTTTGGTGTAACCATCATTGCTGAAAAAGGCGTACAATCGTCTTGCGATCGGGTGCCATCGCAGGATCAATATCGTGATGCCGCCGAATGGGCAGAATTTCGCACAAGTTTGCGTCGGGTGACAGGCTCTACTCGCCATTACGAGACTTTCTCCTGTCCAACAGCCGCAGATTTAGCTCGAGTCCCATTGCGTTGGAGCAAGTCGTTTCGTTACCTTGGTGCCCTTAAATCCGCGAGCGAGCGCAGTTTCGATGGTGTTATCCCGCGGCCTGCCCAGGAAGGATTGAAAATCATGGAAGCGAGCTACGGGCTTAACCTTATTGGCCAGCCGATGTTGCGGCCGGGCATTTTGCCGCTCTGTGCCGGAAACGCCACCGATACGCTCTCGTCACTGATGAACGGCCAGAACGGCGTACTAACGACGGTCGATGTCACACTGCTTGGCGATCCTGCGCCCGGTTTGGCTAAAGAACTGGTGGTGTTCTATGTCTATCTGGAAGATCCGGCGCGAAAATTACGAGAGGTGCGCGTCTCTGCTGAGGCTCATGGTCAGCAGCTAAGCATTCCGCCCTTCGTGAAGCACTAATCGGAACTCCCATAGCGAATCCTGCAGGCGCACTTGAACACCTTCCGAAGAGGGCTTCATGGGATATTCACCCGCAGCACTTCAAGCTCTTATGTCGCTCGTCGAGGCGAATGTTCCTTCCGGTGGCCGAATACTGGATATCGGCAGCCAGGATATTGCTGCCGCCACAACGAGCGACTTGCGGCACATCATGTCCAAATTGCACGGGGAGCATGCCCGAACGCTCCTTTCATTGAAGTTTCGCGAAGGCGAACAATGGAAAATTGCGGAGTTATTTGATGGCTCACCCTATCACCATCAAAGCGTTGATCTCTATCCTGGAAAATCCATTATTCAGGCAGATCTCAATGTATTCGTAGTTCCTCCGGAATATCGCGGCGCGTTTAATCTCCTTGCGAACCTCGGCTCGACTGAACATATATTTGACCAAGCCAATGTCTTTCGCTGCATGCATGATTTCGTCAAGGTCGGCGGGATTTTTTGGCACTGTGTGCCAACTACCGGGTACTATAACCACGCTCTTTACAACTACCACCCGCTGTTCTTCGTGTTCTTGGCAAGAGCAAACGGATATAAGATAGAGAGTGCCTCAATATCACCGCCTCATTTTGAGCATACAATTCCAAAGTATGATATTATGTTTGGAACTGAGCACTGGGGCAATATCAGGCTGTTCAGCGGAATGCTTAGCTTTGTTATGAGGAAGGTCGTTGATCTTCCATTTCGATTGTTCACAGATTACGATCAAGCGGTCATGGGAGAGCAACAGCAGCAAGATGACTGGAGTGCAATGGTCAAAACGCGCTATGATCTGCGTGTCCATGATTAGGTATGTGCCGGTTGTTGGCAAGCCAAGAAATCATCGCCTGATTCGAATTTGTTGGCGCCCGCGGTCGACCACAAAATAAATGGCGATGCTGCCTGCTAGAAAGCCAGCCATACATCGAAGTAGCGAAACTCGAGCGATCCGCGTACGAGCGACCTGGTCGCGAGCATTACTGGAATATGAACAAGGAACAATGAGTCGGAGAGTTGGCCAAGAATTAGATCAAACCTGGCGCAAGCAGCCAGTTAGCCAGTTAGAAGCGTAGAAGCCCTGCATCGTTTTTATCTTTGCGCGTTGGAAGGCGCCCAACGCATCTCGAAATTCATGCGGTCGATTGATGCTTGCGTCGTCAAAGGCTGCGTGCGGTGGATGGTCTGGTGATCGAAGACCATGACGTCACCTGGCGTGCACCGCGGAGTCCACCGTCGATAGCCGCCCAGATGTTCGCTAACCCATTGCTCTGCGATGTTGGTGATACCGGGCGTGTCGTCGGGCACATTCACCATATAGCTGTGTGAGCCCACGATAACGTCAATGGAGGGCGCGATCTCGCCGACTTCGGCGAGTGGAATCCAAAAATTCACTGACCGGTCGATGCCGGCAGGTCCGACGAATGAATAATCGCGATGCCACGGGACGGTGGTCATTTCTCCGGCGCGAGGCAATCTTCGGTGTCGTCGAATGACGGAGAAACCCTCCAACAGCTTTACGGTCGGATCCGCGTAAGCGGTCCGTGCAACCGCCCCGACTTTGTCGACGATGGCTGCTAGCTGGGCGTCGAGAGAGGTTCCGGAGCACGCCAGCCAGCTCTTCATCCGCGTCCAAGAAATGTAACCGCGTGTGAGAAGGCCATCCGAAATTTCGTGAGGAACCTGCTCCGGCGGCGCGTTCGCTGCAATGGCTTCGCCGATTGCATAGCACATATTGCCGATATTTTGCAGCGCCTCAATTTCGCTTGACGACAAAAAGCCACGCAGCAGAAACGAACCATTCGCGCGATAAAGCGCATGAATCGCGCCTGCCGTTGTCTCTGTACCATTGATTTCGAGGCTAGTCACGCCGAATACTCCGAGGTAAAAAAAGGGAGACGGATATATTGCTTGGGATTTGTGATTTTACAAGAATATGGGTAAACTGCAAAAAAAGCCAGACCCTAAGCCGTCAGCCCACGCTCGTTTAGCGAGCTCGAGGAAGAAGCCAATGTCTATCACTTAATTCGCAAATTGACCTAGCTCAGCCCGCCAAAGTTTAACGTAGCCATCGACGACAAATATGACAGCTCTTGACTTTGACCACGGCCACCCGGAGCTTGTTTTTGCGCCATCTGAAATTGGTGGGATGAGAGAAGCGCTCGCCACTGCAGGATGTTTTGTCATTCGACAACTATTTGATCGCGATGCAATTTGTCGAGCAAGAGCTCGCGCCGTTGCCGTTGCGGCGAATATCGATGCAAAAGTGGAGCGTGGGGATACTGCGGGATACGAACAATTTCTTTCCGGTGCCTATGGAGCGGGCCATTTGCCGGAGGCCGCACTGGACGTGCCGCTCACGACAGCAGAACTATTTCAGGCGTCATCATACGGAACGATCGCTCAAAGCATCTTTGGGAGTGCATCCTTTGGTTTTGCATTGCGACGAAGTCATTTCAAAGGCTCACCGAACCCGCTAGGCTTCCACCAGGACGCATTCTTCTCCGATTTTAGCTACAATTTTTGGACTCCACTGAACGATGCGGGCATGACCTCCGCAAACCTTGAACTTATTATCGGCTCCGGTGAGCCCCTGTTCCCGCTGACCGGCATATCGGATAGTGTGCTAACAGAGCAGTGCCTCCGACAATGCTATGGTAATCATGCCTTTTGGCATCCGATCATCAAAGCAGGCGATGTTCTGGTATTCTCAACCTTCGTAATGCATCGGACGCGCCAGACACCGGAAATGGCCGATGAGCGGTACAGCATGGAGATTCGCGGTCCGATAACCGCGCCGGTAAAGATTGTTGGAGTTCCGTCCGATCCCAATGCGGCAATGCGCTTGTCTTCGATCGCAGAATTGTCGGACTTTATGCTCAGGCGCAACGCAAATGTGAACTCGACCGCTCAAGTGTAATAGACGTATTCTCGTAGATATTCGGCGAACGTAAGATAGCGACGCGAATCCACTGTGTATCGGGCGCCGGCGGAAGCCCAGCTTGCCCCAAAGTGGCGCGCGATACTTGGATGGACGGGAGATTGCGGCTGGACCAATTCAACCGTTCTTTCCAAAACCGACTCGGGCACCGGTCGGCAATCGAGTTGCTTTAGTACCTGATTGGTCATGTAAAGTAAAAGCCGATTGCCGGCGTGATTTATCGATTGAAAAAGCCGCAGTGAGCGGAAATTGGTTCCGATGAATTCGGCAATCTTTATCTCCATGATGCGGTCGTTTCGCTCTGCCTGATTCATTGTCCATTGCATCAGTTTATCCAAATCGGCGACTGTCGCGAGATCCAGTGCCAGGTACCGGGAAATCACTTCCTCCGGCGGTAATCCCTGCTTAATCAGGTCGAGAACATAACTGTCTGCATACGGGTAACACGGCTGCTCGCCGTGGCGATTAAACGGGCGATCAGCTATGGAATTCCGTGGATCGGGCCCATGGAAAGGCCAAAATGCGTGAAGATGCGGGAGCGGAAATGGTATCTTTTTAACTCTGGCCGGCACTTGCTCTAACAGTCGCTCATAGGGCTCGTGATCGTCGCCCATGAACGGCATCCAATCTGCGCTGTGATAGATGAACACGTCTGCTGAGTGGATGGCCGCTTGGCAAGCGGCCATTTGTTTAGGCACCGCATTGGCGGTGTTGTCGCCGTAGAGGACTAAACGGAATCTTCGATGAAAGTCATCGGAGAGTGGAAGAAAATATCTTGGTCCGGAGCTTATGCAGCTCAATAACATCGCACATGTTTCGCGGCCATCCTCATCCGGCATCTATCGACCCCCGCGCTGCTTGGCTTCAATCAGATCTGCCAAATCACTGATCTTTTTCAGCTTGCTATTCTCTCTTGGCGATATGGAAACACCAAAGGCATCTTCAACTGCCATGATCAGACGAACGCGAGAAACGGAATCGAGCCCGCCTATTGTTTCAAAAGTGAGACCGCCGTCAAAGATAAGATCGGGATCTAACATGATGGACGCCTCGGCGAAGGCCTGTCGCAAGCGTTGCAATGTATTCTTTGTATTCACGGGGTACTATTGTTGAGGGAGATTCTTCGCGGCCAGGGCAGTCATTTGCAGATATTTTTCTCTATTTTGCGCCCGGCTCAGCTTGCCGCTTGTGGTCTTGATTAGCCACCTCGAGGAGACGAGTGTCACTAACGAAATGGTGAGTCCGAGCCCGCCTGCAACCGCCGATCTGACCGCGCTGATCATTCGCTGCTTGTTTTCGGTATCATTAGCCTCAGCGACAATGACGACATCCTCGCTGCCCGACACGTGATTGTACACACCGAATGCCACCACACGTCCGGCTTTAATGCCCTCAACCCCGCTGACCAGTGCCTCGATGTCGTGGGCATAGTAATTCCTGCCATACGCGATGATGATGTCCTTGCTTCGCCCGGTCACGTATACATCATTATCGTGGACAAAACCTAGATCACCCGTCAGATACCAGCCATCCGCGAACGCTTCGGCGGTGGCTTGAGGCGCTCGGTAATACCCGCCAAACACGCTCGGCCCGCGAATTTTAATTTCGCCGATGTAGCCCGCGGGTAGGTCTCGGCCATCCGGCCCGATTATGCGTAGCTCGAAGCCGGGCAACAATCGTCCTACTGAAACTAGCTCCAAAGTCGCGCGGGAGAGATCTTTATCCGCGACGACGACCCGATGCTTGGTTTCAAAAATCTCTCGATCGACGGAAAGGTTGACGGGCGGGAGTCCTAATCTCGATTGGGTCACTGCAAACACGGCTTCCGCCATTGCATAACATGTCTGCAATTGCTCAGGTCGGAGATTGATTGGTGCGAAGTGCTCTACAAAACGACGCATACTTTCGATCTTGCAAGGTTCTGAACAGTTTATGAAGGCGCGCACGCTACCCAGATCATACCGTTCATCGATCGCGACTGTAGCGCATAAATGATTAAATGCGAAATTCGGAAGCCAAATCAAGGTAGCACTGTAGTGAGAGATTGCTGCGAATAGGCGCTCAGGTTCGTATACCCAATCGAATGCATCGAGCATCACGATTGGTGTTGCGGTCAGGAGCGGCAAAACGAAACACGCAATCAGTCCCATGTCATGGTAGAGGGGTAACCAACTTGCCACCCGATCGCAGGGTCCGAGTCCAATCGCTTGTCGATAGATTTCGACTTGTTCGATTACAGCTCGATGCGTCAGCATGACGCCCTTCCTGAGTCCGGTTGTGCCAGAGCTAAATTGAAGGAACGCGATATCGTCCGGCTTAGGCTCGGACCATGCAATCTCTACAGATGAACGACGCGTATAGCTGGTTTCGATCGGGAGTAATAATTTGATCTGGCTTGCGCCAAGTGACCGCGAAATTTCAGTGAACTGGTCCGGCTCGATGATTGCGGCAGAGGCTCCGACGTTGCCGAATAGATGATGCAGCGTTGTCCAAAAGGTTTCTGGATCTTGCTTCTCTGCAATCGGCGCAAGAAAAGATGGAATGCAACCAATCAACATCGCTCCGATAAATGCATAAAGCAAATCCGGGCGGTGGCGAAGAACGATAAATACGATATCGGAGCGCCCAAGACCTGATTCTATAAAATATTTTGAATAGGCCTCTGCCTGGGAAATGAGCTCCCCAAATGTGATTTCATGGACCGTATCATCCATTAGGAAGTGGCAAAAGGTCTCGGCCGATCGGTGCTCCGCAACGTAGCGCAGCCGTTGGAAGAGAGTCCCGTGAAAATATGACAACGCTTCGTTCCTATATCAGTCGATTGCCAATTATGTGAATTATACTCGACACTACGGAATGAATTCAACGCGGGCCTCACCGATCGCATCGCCAGGGTACGAGTCAACCCTCGTGAGCTTGTCAGTGCACCGCGTTGAATGCCATCGTTTACGCAACTGAGCCTCGTCAAGCCGTCTACAGCCAATCCCAATCTCACTCCAGCGGGGACCCAATGGCAACGCAACGCGGTTTATTCGCCAGGCCTGCAATGGCCTAGAAGAGTGCTCGTGTGCTGTCGATTATCGCATCCCAGAAGGCACGGCTCCAGGATGCGGGAAGTCCTTTGGGGTCGGATATTCCTGTCTGCCGTCGGTTGTTGCAAAGAAAATGGAGATCGGATCGGTCGACAAGGACGCGAGAGGTTCGACCTTGCGCCTAATCCGTCCAAAGCCTTAATGAGTTGAGGAGGCAATTTATCAATTTAGCGGCTTCCGCTAAGGTCGCCATTGACTCCGCGACCGTCGACGGAAGGCTTTGATTGCGCCCAACGCAAAAGTTTTCTATGCGTGTCAAGCTTCATTGCTGTGTAATGGTTGCGTTCGGCGTCGTCATGCCGTTTACGTTGATACGGTTGTTACCGGACGAAGCAATTGCCCCGGCGTTAATCGTGAAATTCTGGTTGTGGTTGTGAATGGTGTCGTTTGAAATACGAATGACCACGCCGGCGGCGGAAGCGTTGAAGCCCGTATTGGCGTCGGTGACCGAGGAGGAATCGACATTCAGCCGTGTCAGGGCTCCGCCGGCGTTGACCGCGGTGCCGATGTTATTATTGCCGGTGATCACCGAGTTGGTGACGTTGAACACGATGAGGCTGCTGCCACCTGTAATGATGCCATTGCTCGAAAAGTCCTGGATCGTCACATGATTGGCGGTCCCGTACAAGTTACCTGCGGACGCTGTCAAGCTGATGCCATTGGGTGTGTTAGTTATAGAGGTGTTTGAAATATTCAGTGACGCGTTGGCCGAGGTATTTGCGCTGATGCCGGCAGTGCTAAAGCCATCGATTGCGCATTGCTCGACGGTAAGCTGCGCGCCGGAATTGAACTGAATACCGGTCAGGCCGGCACCGCTGGGACTACCGCCGTTGCCGAGCAGGCCTTGGAACCGTATATTCCGAATGATCACAACGTCGGTCGATCCGGCCGCTACCGTTATGCTATTTGTCCCGGACGTCAGCACCGACGCGAGCTGGTTGTCGCCGCCGTCAAGCGTAATCGACTTAGTAATGGTCACGGGACCGAAGTCCCCCTGATCGAGGACATCGATCTCGCCACCAGCCGTCGTTTGCGCAAGCGCTGCTGCGAAGGTCAGGCAGGGCGCGGTTCGGCTGCAGGGATTGGAGTCATTGCCCAGCTCCGCTGAGACCCACGTCTGCGACGCCGGCGACGCTCCGCCAGAGGTAGAGAACATTGCGGTCACGCTTTCCAGTGAGTTCATGGTCAGCAGGCAACTGCCATTTCCGCTGCAGGCGCCGCCCCAGCCGGCGAATGTCGCGCCGCCGGCTGGAGTCGACGTCAGCATAACTGACGTCCCGCTTGAAAAGTTCATTGTGCAGATAGATCCGCAATCGATCCCGGGCGGAGAACTGGTCACAATGCCGTTGCCTCCGACGCTGACGTTAAGCGTATACTGGGGTACCTCGAAGGTGGCAGTGACGCTTTGCGCCGTGTTCATCGTCACCACGCAATTGACGCCGCTGCAGGCGCCGCCCCAGCTACTGAGGCCGTATCCGTTCGCCGGCGTGGCGGTCAGCGTGACTTGTGTCCCCTGCGCAAAGTTCGCAGTGCAGGTCGATCCGCAATTGATTCCCCCCGGCGAGCTCGTCACCGTGCCGCTGCCGGTAACGCTCACCGACAACGCCTCAAGTGGCACGAACGTCGCCGTCACTGTTTCCGCCGCGTTCATCGGCACGCTGCACCCGCCGCTGCCGCTGCAGGCGCCGCCCCAGCTGCTGAGGACCCAACCGTTGGCTGGCGTCGGCGTCAAGGTCACCGGCGATCCGCCGGTAAAGACGTGGCTGCAGGTGGACGGACAACTGATGCCGGAGGGATTGCTCGCCACGGTGCCGCTGCCGGTGACGCTGACGGTCAAACTGGCGTTACCGCTGCCGGCCGACGCCCAGTTCGTCACCAGATTGTAGACGTTGACGGTGCCGAGGCCGGTGGCGAAGTCCCAGCCTGTCCGCGCCTTGAAAGCGGGCGCGTACGAACTGGTCGAAGTTGACAGCACCCCGTAGGTGCCGCCCGGAGCATAGCAATTGGGGGTGCCGCTAGTGCAGTCGACAATATTGTCGCCAAGCGTCACGTCGTAAAAGATGCAAGAGCTGCCGACGCTGTTGCCGTTGCTGGCATTGCAAGTGCTGCTGCCGCTCGCGCCATACTCGGCGGCGGCAATCTTGTAGAGCACGGGATTGGGGTTGCCCTGCCGCGACCCGGTGTATTGGTTCACCAGCGCTTGGATGCCAGCCCAAATCGGTGACGCGAAGGACGTGCCGCCCGCTCCACTCCAGGTGATGGGCGAGCCGGAGCACGGACTGCCGCCATTATGGGGATCGGAATAGCAGAAGATGTAAAAATGACCCCACGCACCGGCGGCGGCAAAGAGCGACACGTCCGGGACATCGCGCACACCGTCGACAGGATTGCCGATAAACCCGCTTTGCCAGGATGGCTTCGGCCATCCCTGACAGGAAGCGCCGCTTCCCGTCGCGCAGCTGCTTGGGGCGCCGCTGCCAGCGGCGATATTCAGCAAACTGTTGGACGACGCAGTGCCGCTGTTGCACAGGCCACCGGGGCCGTAAGTGGTGGCGAAACCGTAATGCGCCGCATAAAGCTCGCTGCCGCACGAATTATTCCATGGAATTTCCGGGATGTAGGATCGTGCCGAACCGTAGGTCGGCGTGTTGCTTGAATTCCAATAGGTGCCGATGACATTGCTGTAAGTGTCGCTGAAATCCGTGCCGCCGACCGCGACGTTATAGGGGGTTGAGGCAAAGCCGCTGGCGGAGATGCCGGACGTTGAGGAGGTCGCGGTGTCGTGGTTGTCGCATGTGTCCGCACCGCCGTCCCCCGAGGACACGAAGATCGACATCCCCGCGGCAACGCCGGTCTGATAGGCGGTGTACAAAGCCTGATTGAAGGTGGCGCCGTCGCCCGACTCGCAAAAGCCGTAGCTTATGCTCATGATCGCGGGCGGGTTTGCGCCGTTGACCACATTCTGTATGGCGAGCAGGAGATCCTCGCAGCTGGCGATGACGATCGCGGCGCTTGGCGCGGCGGCACTGGCATATTCGGCATCGAGGATCGCTTCGCCGTCGTCGCTGTTGACGTTGTGTGCGCAGTTGCCGGGATTGACCGTGGTCAATGAGGCGCCGGGGTAGCTCGAAACCGGGATACCAAACGTCGAACGGAACGTGGTCCAGTCGGTGTTGGTATAGAGATCGGTATCCTCGATCAGATAGATGGTCTGGCCTTGGCCGGTCGTGCCGGCGGTGAACAGCGGATTGAAGTTGTAGATCGTCGCCAGGTCCGCGGGCGTCACCAACTCACAGGGAAAGGCGAAGCCCGGGCCGCAGGTGTAGCCGGCCGGGGAATATTGCTTTTGCACACGCCGCATCATCGGCTTGGGCGGAATATTGTGCAGCGCCGCGACGCCGACGACGGCCGCCGCCAAGGCGGCCGGGATTTGGGGATCGCTTACATTGGCGAAGCGTGGGACGCCGTTGACGTCGAGATAATGGATATCGGTGTGAAGTGCCGTGCGAACCTGACCTGCCGTGCCGGAAAAGTCGATCGCCATTCTATTGGCAAGCACCGCATTGACGGTGAAGCCGTGCTGCTGAAGCCAGTTGGTGATGATCTGGATATCCGAGGCTGCCGGACCGAACTGCGCGCCCAATTGCTCGGCGCTGAGCCACTGATGGTAGTTCGGCGAATGCGGATCGTGAAGTTGCTCGATCAGCGTTTCGAGTGCCTGCTCCTGCGCCGCCGGGCGCCGCAATTGCAACAGCATATGCGGCAGCGACATGGTGTCAGGCGCCCTGCCGCGATCGTTGGCAGCATTTCGCGCTGCCGGGGGGATGTTGCCCGCAAGCCTGAACAGGTTGCCCTCATTGACCGCCTGCGTGATCAGGGGCTGCGCGCGACCGCCAGCCGTCTGCGCCAAGGCCGCAGGCCACGCCGCAAAACCGAATGCCACGGCAGCCAACACGCCGCCGGCAATGCCTAGACGCCTTCGCGTCTGCCACTTGCGCAGGTTCGCGGATTTCCATCGCTGAAAGCGTTGCATGATCATCGTGCGCCGTCCCGGGCGTTAGAGCGATTGATGATGGCCGTACTGGCGCTAGGTACGCAGAACCGCGGAAGCGATACCCATATTACAACACCATGCTCTGCCTTCAGCAAATGGAACCCGGCCGACGCGCCGCTCTGCCAAGAAATATCATTGGCAGGCAACACTTTGGTGGTAACGCGCAGGCACCGGTCCGGTAATGCGGTAGGCTCCAATCCCGACTCATTTGTCGCCGATAGAAGGCACTAAGCCGGTCCAAGTCCGGCCATTCTTCGATGGCATTTTTCGTGTCGCGGCGCCCCGGCCGCGGACCGGTCCGCAGGTGTTCAAGTGTGAATACGGGTACTGGTCCGTTTTGATGGTCAATCAATATCGGTGGTCCCTTTTGAATTAGGCGAGTGGCCCATTTTGGGCACTACTCACAGAATTCCGACGGCCCATAGGGCACCAGCAATGACTGCGGCAATTGCCAGGAAGGACCGTCCACGATTCAAGTGACGCAACGCTCAATCAATATCGACGGCAAGGAGGTCGCGTTGATCCCCGACATGGGCCTATCGGTGGAGATCAAGACCGGACGACGGCGCGCCATTGATTATCTGCTGCCCCCGTTGCGCGAAATCGCCAGCCGAGCAGGTGGCGAGAGATAGTAAGCGCGCTTGGGTCCGTTGTTCTTCTCGAGGTTTGATACATCCTGAGAATTGATAACCCGATTTGGTCAAGTTATCCTACGAGACTTCGAGAGACAGTGCGATCATTAAAGATATTGGGTGCGCAGCAAGAATTGGTGGACCGAACTTCGAGGTAATGCGGATGGGTGCCAAAGCCGCGGTAGTAATCATTGCTATCCTGATCAGTATGTCATTGATCTATAGGACGAAGCCCATTTGCAGAACCGACTTCACCCCTATGTTCGTGCTGTTAGATGGCTGGAGTTGCGTTCCTGGCTATAAGCCCGGAAAGTCAAATTAGGACACTACGGAACGTCTGATATGATTGGATCGGTGGTAATTCGAGTGTATCGGAGGATATTTCCATGTGGTTGATCGATTTCTCAACCTTGGTGTTGATTATTGTAGGCGGCCTCGATCTGGGCATACTAGGCTTTTTTGGATACGATACTGCAGCGGCGGCCTTCGGTCCTTATACGCGAATCGCCTATATGGCCGTCGGTATCAGCGCTGTTTGGCAACTTACACGGCAGAGATTCTGGTGAATAGTGCTCGGGCCCATGTTAGGCACTGATGTATCTCAGTCGGCAGCAGAAATTTTTTCGAACTTAAAATAAGGCCCGTTTGATTACACGCATGGCGTCCAGAATCGATTGATATCGTTCGAGTAAAGCAGGCCGCGGTCCTTATGAAGCTGACCCATGTGAGTGTTGGCTTGGACAACCACGCGAGTAAGATCGTCATCTATCAGCCAGACGAAGTCTGAACATGGCAACAGACTTCAACAGACGGCGATCCATGGTGGCGACGACTGCCGATCACACAAAAACCGAATACCAACTTCTTTCACTCGAAATCGATAGGAAATAGTCTCAGTGACGTTCGTGTTGAAAGCGGAGATTACTCTAATGAAGACGTTGGAACGACCATCACTGTGCAGGGCAAGTCCTCGATTGCGTCTTCCGCCAGGCTGCGGGATCGAAATAAGCCGCCATGATGACCATGACCGATGACCAGTATGTCGGGTTTGAGCCGTTTAGCTTCTGCGATGATGCCTTTTGCGAGCTCCGACTGGATGGTCAGTGTCTGCCCCGCGGCAACGCCTGCGGCCTCGATCTTCTCACGAAGGCCGCGCACCATGCGATGTTCGGCGCGCAGACGCCTTGCCACAGATTCTCGCACACTATCCGGGCCTGCCTCGTATCCGATGAACCCGGAAGGCTCCGGAGGCGCCACGTGCACCACGTCAACGACGGCATTCATGCGTCGGGCTATACGAAGCGCCTCGGCAAGAACGATTTCGCCTCGATCATCGAGATCAACTGCTACAAGCATAGTGATTGGTTCGATCGCCATGGGTTACAATCTACTGACCTATTCGAGACATCTCCGACACAAGCTTTTTAACGTGCGGCGCACTGCAATTGTGGTGAGCCCGTATCGCCCAACGATGAGCTTGCAACTTTAACTGTCGAATCTCGGCCGCAGCGAAATTCCACGGACAAATCCCTGGCACAGGCTGGAGCGGCTTTTGCTAGCGTCGCATGCAACGCTGGAAGATTACAGTGTGTCTTTCCCTCACATAGCGTTGCGATCACATAATCGGCGTTTCCGTGCGCGGCGCCACATTCGCCTCCGTAAGTTGCGCTCGTGATTACGACTGCGTTCGATGGTTGCTCTAAGCGCGAAAGGCAGCTCAATCGGACGATCAGACCAGATTCTGCCACGGGAACGGTCACAACGCGTGTCTGACTTTCTCGATCGCAGCGATAGACGATTTGCAAGCTCCCCGATGACGCGTTCATCCCGACCCCAAGCTTTGTTGGATCCACGATAAGTGTACAGTCCGTACGGCCTTGGCAATGTGCGGCTAATGGCGTCGTGGCATTCCCGATCAGGCCTCCACTGTCTCCCCCGAAAGTGGCGTAGGCAATTTGAATGCCATAGGGCATCGGGTCGCGAGCGAGATATGACGTGTTTCGGCAATCGATCTTTAGAACCCCACCAAATAAATTCCGCCCTTCCTCGCGAAAGGAGCGGACTGGTTCGCCGTCGCATTTATAATCCACTGAGTAGACCGCCTTACAGGATTGAGCGGGCTGCACCACATCGCGCGGGTCGCTGCCCTTTTTATATGAGCAACTTGTTTTACCGTCACACGTATCCCTAATCGGTGCGGTCACGTCCGCGATATAACCCTCCTTGTAGTCCGGTGCCCAACCGCATTCCTCGACTACCGTCGCGTCGATAACGCGCATAGTCGGTTCCAAGGTCAACGGCCCCTCGGCGACGAGGTTTTCCGCCATTTCGTGACCGCTCTCCAGCGCCCGCATGACACGGCCAACTCGCCGCGATGCTTCGATTGCGAAGGTGTGCTGTACGTGGGCCGGCACCGAAAAGAAATCGGGAGGCCAAGTCTCGATGGGGTCCAGTGGGATCCTCATTGAAGGATATTCAGTGCGTAGGTTCGCAATTGTATTGCGAAAATCTTGGTTCAATTCACAGGCGGAAAAAGCGGTCGGTCCGAAAATCAGCACCGGGGTCACATGATACTTGCTCGACATTTTCGTGAATGCGCGAGCGAACAGCTCCCAATAGGTTTTTTCAGTCGATGGATCGCGTGGCGCGAGAATTGGTGCGCACCCAGCGGGGACGTCAATCTGAAGGTCGTGCTCGATCATGTAGCCATTGCGTATTGGCATGACATCGGCTCGTTCGAAGACCGGGTTTGGCTCTCGCTCTGCCGGAGGAATAGGCGGAGCCCCTCTCCTTAAAAGTACCCTTTCGTAAATCCGCGGTCGTAATGAATTCGAGGGGGGATATAAATATTTTCGATAGCTTAGGAAATTGTCATACATTGCATCACCGAGCATCGGTATCGTGACGCCCGGGCTTAGGAACACGTCGGGCGCATTACTAATCCACTGGGAATCATTGAGCGTTACTGTCGGGCTGACATAGACGACAGCATACTTGAGGGAGTGGTATTTTTTCAGCGCTGTTTCCAGAAGCACAAGATAGCCGCGAAAGCCTTGGTTGGCGCAGCAGCTCAAATCGAGATATTGCTGACCTCCGATATATTGCGAGACAACGTCGGGCATGATGCCGTACAGTCCCGAACTGTCCCCAGCCTGTACCGCGATCGGTTGTAGATCTGGAAGCTTTCGCACTTTGTTCCAGATGATCCAACGTTCCGGAAGCACTTGAACAAATCGCTGAATCGGTAGCACCAGAAAATCGTTGCGCTCGACGATCGTTGGTCGATAGACAGCATAAATCATGCCTTCGATCGTGCCGATTACCAGTATCGAGATAAGCCAGGGCAGGATGAATGTCCGGAACCTCATATCGTTAATCCTATGGCGGCTTTCGGGTTTTTCTGGAATCCCGAACTTTTGTTGCACTTCAGAAGGCAAAATAGATGAATTCGTTGGCTTGGCGCGCCCCAAAGAAGACGATCGCATAGAAAATAGCGATGAGCAGCAGTACACGCCCAGCCAGTGGTGTCGCGCCCCAAAGATCAGGAAACTCACATCGGTGAAGATAGCCGATAGAGTCGGCGAAGATAACCGGCATCATGAAGATGAAGACCCACCATCCGAGCACCAGCGCCTCATTCGACATCCCGAGATGTGGCTGATGGAAACTCAAACCGGCGATTGATTCCATGATGATCGAAAAATCGTGGATGTTTGAGCGAAAGAGAATCCAACCGAAACAAACGAGGTGGAAAAATAGCAATATCGAGAAAGCCTTGCCGGCAACGCCGAACGCGCGTGTCAGCCATTCGTCGATTGGGCAGACTCGGTAAAATGCAAGCAGCAGTCCGTGCCAAAGCCCCCACAGAATGAAGAAAACGCCCGCACCATGCCAAAGACCTCCGAGGAACATAACAATTAAAAGGTTGCGGACGGTAATCAGCAGGCCGCGTTGGTTGCCTCCGAGCGGGACATACAGATAATCGCGCAACCAGGTCGATAGACTGATGTGCCAACGTTGCCAGAAATCGGACGGGTTTGAGGCAAAATAAGGCGTAAGGAAGTTTCTCTGTACGTCGACACCAAACAGTAGGGCTGAGCCTCTCGCGATCAACGAGTAGGCCGCAAAATCGCAATAAATCTGAATGGCAAAAGCATAGGCAAACACAAGACCAAGCCCGGCTGGGAGCGTCCCACTTTGCCGAATGGTCGTCGTGATATTTTCGACGATGGCCCCGGAATTGTCAGCAAAGACGACTTTGAGCAAGATTCCCCAAACGATGAAAAAGATCGCTTGGCTTGCTGCCTCCCATGTGATCGGAGGGCGATACGATGCAAGGACAGGGAGGAGGTCACGAGCGCGTCGGATAGGACCCGCGACAAGATGCGGAAAGAAGACAATGAAAGTCAGGTAATCAAGCAGTTTTCGTCGCGGCTTGAAATCGCCGCGATAAACGTCGATTGTGTAAGAGATTGTTTCGAATGTGTAGAACGAAATGCCCGGTGGCAGAATGACGCGAACCGGTGCTGGTAGAAGGGCAAAGCCGGCAATTGGACCGAGTCCGGCGAGTCCTTGCGTCACCCATTCCACGTACTTGAAAAAACACATCAGCGATAAACTGAAACTGATGCTCGTCCACAACAGACGGCGGCGTATTCGCTCATCCAATGTATCGTGAATTTTCTGCGCGATAATGTAATCGACAATGGTCGATCCGAACATCGGGATCAAAAACCAGGGATGAATCCAACCATAGAAGATGCAGCTTGCAACAAATATAATGTATTTGCTGACAACGGATGTTCGGAATATCCAATAGAGCGTAACGACGATTGGAAGAAATGCGAACAAGTACTCAAAGGAATTAAACTGCATGAGTTAGTCCGCTGTCCCAGGTGGGCGGAGTTCGTGCAAACTGGTCAGCCCTGAGGTTTGCGTCCTCGCTGCGTTGTCCGCTTAGCTAGACGCATTGGGGTCGATCGTCAGTGGTGGGCCTTTCAGTCAATTCTCCAGCAACTCCAAAGATTGGCGAACTTGCGTGCATTTTATCAGCGGTGTAGCGCGGTGCAACGTGCGCGAGACCCGTTGGGGCTTGATATCGTGTGCGAATGCGGCTTATTTGTCCGCGATCGTGGAGTCGGCGGGTGGGCTATGATAAGTTCAATGCCGCAATAGCGGTGGCCGGTGACTAATATGGTTCCAGGTGGAATTTGTTGCGCCATGATCCGTTTTCCAAAGCACGGATTAATGCTGGTTTTGCTATTGAACGTGTTGGCGGGGGCTGCAGTGGTCAATTCTGCTGAGGCCGGGCCGACAGTGCGGAGCGGCGTTGCCGCCATTGTGCGCCAGGATTATTTAGTCGCCGCCAGAGACCTCGCGCCGATTGCGCAACGCGGAAATCCGGAAGCGCAGGCGTATATGGGCTTCCTCTACGCGACGGGCCGTGGCGTGCCGCAGGATTATACCCAAGCCGCAATCTGGTACCGGCGCGCCGCCGACCAGGGGCATTCCGGGGCACAGTATGAATTGGGCCTGCTGTACGACAAGGGGCAGGGGGTGCCGGTCAACGTCATCCAGGCCGAAAAGTGGTTGATCCTCGCCACGGCCGCCGCGCCCAAAGCGGCAGCCGAAGATCGCACCCGCATGCGCGATGCGGTTGGGACCAAGATGACGCTCGGCGAGCTCGCTCAGGCGCGCATGGAAGCCCTGGCGTGGCAGCCGCGCCACGAGCAGTAGCCACGAGCCGCTTCCGAGAATCTCGTCAGAACGGCTAACGCGCCAACGCCGCTTCGGCGAGCCAGCCGGCCCAAATCGCCGGCGCCAGGAACAGGCCGAACGGCAATGGCGTCGTCGCCACGATCGGCCGGTGCAGCACATAGCGCCACACCGCGTAAGCCGCGAGCGCCGATAGCGCCGCGACCTCGATCACCGCGACGATGGTGAACCAGTCGAGCCAGGCGCCGGCGACCGCCGCTAGCTTGACGTCGCCCAGGCCGAGGCCGGGTCGCCCGCGCCACCATTCGTAGAGCAGCATCAGCGCCAGCAACGGCAGCGCCGCCGCCGCGGCGCGCAACAGGCACGTCAAGATCGCCTCGGCGAGCGGCGCATCGTCGAACAGACCGGCGAATATCAAGCCGAGTATGAACGCGCTTGCTGACAAGGCGTCGGGAACGATGAAATGGCGGATGTCGCTGACTGCGATCGCCAGCATCAGCACGGCGAGCGCTGAGCCGAACACCCCGCGCCAATCGGGACTTGCCGCGAAGCTCAAGCCGACTGCGAGCGCACCAATCAATATGGGCAGCACAGTGCTGCGCACCGGCGAGCCCGCGTCACGGACGCAGGACGGGTCCTTCATGCAGGCCGGGGAAGTTTCCTCCAACCAGGTCGCCGTTCAGCTTGGAGCGCAACTCTTCCGCCACCATGTGGGCATCGACGGCATCGCGAATGATGGTCGGGCGGATGAAGATGATCAGCTCGGTGCGCACCTTGGTGCCGCTCTGCTGCGAGAACAGGTCGCCGATGCCGGGAATCTTGTCGAGCACCGGGATGCCTTGCCGCGTCCGATCGGTCTCGTCGCTGATCAGGCCTGCGAGCAGGACGGTCTGGCCGCTCGCGACCGAAACCGAGCTCTTGACGCGGCGGTCGGAGATCGTCGGCGTCAGGCTCGACGACGAGCCCGGCGCGACGCTCGAGCTTTCCTGCTCGATGTCGATGATGACATTGCCGCCGGCGCTGACGCGCGGCACCACGCGCAGGATGACGCCGGTATTGCGATAGTCGATGGTGCTGACCACCGTATTGTTCGCCGTGAGCACGGTTGCGGTGCCGGTCGAAATCGGCACCTGGTCGCCGACCTGCAATGTCGCTGTCTGGTTGTCGAGCACGACGAGCGAAGGATTCGACAGCACTTTCACGTCGGTCACGTTGTGCAGCGCGCTGAGAATCAGATTCGGCATGTTGGCCGGTCCAAGCACCAGATTGAGGCCCGGCGCCACGGCGCTCAGCATCGACGAGGCACCGGCCGTACTGAACAGCGAACCGGTGTTGGTGGTCGTACCCGTACCGGTGCCTGTGATCGTAGAGCTGGGTGTGTTGCTGCCGCCCAATTGCGTGCCGGCCAGATAATATTGCACGCCATAGCTGAGTGTATCGTTGAGCGTCACCTCGGCCACTGTCGCATCGATGGCGACCTGCATCAGCGGCCGGTCGATCTGGCGCAGCGTCTGCTCGACGATGTGCTGGGTCTCCTGGCTGGCATAGACCAGGATCGAATTGTTGACGATGTCGGGCGTGATGCGGATGTTGGCCTGTGCGCTCTGGCCGTTGCCGGCGGCGCCGAAGGCGCCGCCCGATCCGGCCGCGGACAGATCGTTGCCCGCTGTTCCAGCCGCGCCGCCGGCGCCTGCCGGGCGCGCGGCCGTCGCTGCGCCGGCACCACCGGCGCCGGCTTGTCCCAACGCCGTCGGCGGCTGCGCGCTCAAGGCGGCAAGCGGGCCGCCCGATGATGCAATCGAAAGGCCGGCTCCGGGCGCGACCTGGCTCTGCGCATTGTCCAGGCCGCTCGAACCGCGGCCGACCAGGATTTCGTTGAGCAGGCCCGCGACTTGCTTGGCGCTGCCATAGTGCAGCCGATAGACCTTCAGATTGACGCCCGACGTATCGGACTCGTCGAGGCGCTTGATCCAGGTGGCGACGGTCTTGAGGTATTCGGGTTTGCGGCTGACCACGAGGATCGCATTGAGCCGCGCTACCGGTTGGAATTTGATCAGGTTCTGGCTCAGCCCGCCCTCGCCGGTGTCCATGATCTTCTCGATCTCGGTGATGATCGGCTCCGGCGTCGAGTTGCGAATCGGAAATACGCCGACCGATTGGCCGCGCATCCAATCGCCGTCGAAGCTGAGCATGGTGTCGACGGCGGAACGGCGCTCCGGTCCGGTGCCCTGGATGATCACGAGGTTTCGCGCGTTATCGACGCGCACCGCGTTGGGCTTGATGCCGAAGCCGTCGAGCAGCTTCAGCATCGCTTGCGCCGAGACATAATGCAGCGGCACCACGCTGATGCCGTAGCCGGCGCGGGTGGCTTCGTCGGTGTCGACAAAGCCCGAGCCGGTCGCATCGGCGGCCGGGATCAGCCGGTAGCCATTGCGGTCGCGCACCATCGCCACGTTGGACATGCGCAACGCGTTTTCGAGCACGAACAGGACGTCGGCCTTGGACACCGCGCGGCCGGACGCCAGCGTGATCGTGCCCTGAACCCGCGGATCGATGATGTAGCCTGTGCCGAGAATGTCGCCGAGGATCACCTTGGCGACGGTGGTGACCGGCGCGTTTTCGAAATTCAGGTCGTAGCCGTCGCCCACGGCATCGGCTCCGGTGTCGGTGGCGGCTCTGACCGGCGCTGTGGTG
>Ga0210395_10000059_pt1 | contig 102946 bp, 89 predicted proteins | sample IncBWH4OmetaG_FD_150861 | JGI IMG/M metagenome (GOLD analysis project Ga0210395, IMG submission 150861) | Forest soil microbial communities from Barre Woods Harvard Forest LTER site, Petersham, Massachusetts, United States - Inc-BW-H-4-O ...
GCTGTCTGTTTCCCGAGCCGCCGCCGCCGGGCACGGTGCCGGCTTGCGCGGAAGCCGGCATTCTTGGCGCGCTGGCCGGCGTCATCGGTTCGATGATGGCGCTCGAAGCGATCCGCGAGATCGTCGGCTTCGGCGAGAACCTGGTCGGGCGTCTGGTCATGGTTGACGCGCGCGCCATGCGCTTTGAAACCTTGCGCTATGGCTGGGATCCGGAGAATCCGTTGTCGGGCGAGCGACCGACGATCCGCGATCTTTCGATCCACAAGCCGTAACCGCCGAGTGCGGTTACTTGCTCCGGATTACTTGCTCCATGTGGCCATGATGGTCGAGCCTTTGAGCACCGACCATTTGTTGTCGCCGGCGCTGGTGACGGTGAAGCAATTGGCGCCGGCATTCTTCCAGGTGGTGCAAAAACCATCTTTCGACAATTTCCAGGTGCCTTCGCCCCTGCCGCCGCCGCCGCCGGCGGGCGCGCGCGTCATCTTGCCGTCGGGCGTGAACGTCATCTTGAATTTTACGTTGGAATTGGTCGCCGCGATAAACGGCTGGCCGGTGAAGAATGTCGACTGAATGTCGTTGGGTGCAAGCTTGGTCGCGGCCGGCGCCGCAAAGGTCGGCGTGATAACGGCCGGCGCGATGAGGGCCAGCGAAACGGCACTCCCTAAAACAGCGGCTATCCGACCATGCATTGCGCTTCCCCCAAAACTCATGATTCGCTTTTAAGCGTCTATGATATGTCAGCGCGCCTGCCGATGATACGTACTGTTGGGCCGCATGTCGGTCGCCGACGCCACGCGGTTCGACATATTGAAGAAGCTGGTCACGGCCGCGATGTCCCAGATGTCGCGCTCCTTGAAACCGGCACGGCGCAAGCGTTCGCGATCTTCCTCTTCGACCAGCCACGGTTCGGCGGTAAGTTTGACGGCGAAATCGAGCATCGCCCGTTCGCGCTTGGACAGGCGGGCGGCGCGATAGTTCATCACCATCAGTTCGCCGAGCGGCGGATCGCCCGACAGTTCGCGCACCGCGGAACCGTGGGCGACCAGGCAATAATAGCAGCGGTTGTGTGCCGACACCGCGACGGCGATCATCTCGCGTTCGAGCTTGCTCAGGCCGGACGGCGCCAGCATCAAATCGTTGTACATGGCGACAAAGGCGCCAAGCTTCGCCATGTCGAAAGTATAAGCCTTGAGCACATTCGGCACGAAGCCGAGCTTTTCCTCACATTTGGCGAAATAGGCCGCCATATGCGGTGTGAGCGGCTCAGCCGGCAGATCGAGCGCCGTAATCGCGGTATCGTCGCCCGCTGCGGCACTCTGCCGCTCAGGTTTTGCCTGCTTTTGAACCGTCTTTTTGCTGCGCTGCGCCATCGATGACTCTTGATATGTTGATCTCGGCAATGCCGCCGGCATCTTCACCATCCCGACGGACGCCAAAAGCGACTATATCAAATGTCCGGATGGTAGCGCCCACCTGTCTTCAGCGGCTAGAATCGCAGCGAATCGAGGGGTCACCATGAACATTCAAGATGTACCCCGAGGCGATACTCCTCCCGGCGGCGACGACTACGCGAGCGTGGCGCTGATTGCAGCGGCGGCCGCTGTCTTGGCACGGCGCAAGCGCGACATTCCCGACGATTTCCTGGCCAAGCTGTTCGGGCTTGCGGTGCCGCAGGATCTCGAGCGCTATACGGCTGACGAGCTTGCCGACCTCGCCGCGCGCGCATGGTCGCTGCTGCAGGAACGCAAGGCCGGCACCGCCAAGATCAGGTTCGAGCCGTTTGCCGGCAAGCGCGGCACCGCGGTGCTCGAAATCGTCAACGACGACATGCCGTTTCTTGTGGATTCCGTCATCGCCGAGCTCCACCAGCGCGGCCTCGATATCAGCCTGTTCGTCCATCCGGTCTTTATCGTCGAGCGCGATCTCGCCGGCCGGCTGGTCAACTTCAAGGGCGCGCGCAATGTCGGCGGCCATCGCGAGAGTCTTATTCACATCCATGTCGATGGCGCGGACGACGCAGAGCAGCGCGCGGCGCTGGTTCAAGAGCTTGATGGTGTTCTGGCCGATGTGCGCGTCAGCGTGCAGGACTGGAAGCCGATGCTGTCGCGCATCTCTGGGATCATCGCCGATCTGCGCAGCAATCCGCCGCCGCTACCGGTCGAGGAGATCGCCGAAGCGATCCAGTTCCTGGAATGGATCGAGGACGACAATTTCACTCTGCTCGGCGCGCGCGATTATGCATTCACGGAAAATCTCGACGCACTCGATCCGTCGTTCGAGACCGGGCTCGGCCTGTTGCGCTCGCGCGACGTGCGGCTGTTGCAGCGCTGGAACCAGCCGCTGACGATCACGCCCGAGATCCGCGCTTTTCTCGAAATGCCGAAACTGCTGATCGTCACCAAGGCGACCATTCGCTCGCGCGTGCACCGGCGGGTTTATCTCGATTACATCGGCATCAAGCGCTTCGACCGCAGCGGCAAGCTCGTCGGCGAGCGCCGGTTCTGCGGCCTGTTCACCTCGACCGCTTACACGCGTCCGGCCCGCGCCATTCCCTATCTCCGGCGCAAGATCGACAGCGTCATCCGTCGCGCCGGTTTCGACCCGTCAAGTCATTCCGGCAAGGCGCTGGTCAATGTGCTCGAGACCTATCCGCGCGACGAGCTGTTTCAGATCGACGACGACATGCTCTATCAGTTCGCGCTCGCGATCCTGCAGCTCGACGAGCGGCCGCGCGCGCGTGTGTTGCCGCGCCGCGATCGTTTCGACCGTTTCGTGTCGGTCCTCGTCTATGTGCCGCGCGACCGCTACGACAGCAAAGTGCGGGCGGCGATCGGCAATTATCTGGCTAAGGCGTTCAATGGCCGCGTCAGCGCCTACCATCCCTTCTTCCCGGAAGGGCCGCTGGTGCGGGTTCTTTTCATCATCGGCCGCAATCTCGGCGAGGCGCCAGATCCGGATCGCGCGGTGCTCGACCGCGACGTCCAGGCGATCGTGCGCAGCTGGATCGACGATCTCTGCGAGGCGCTGAGTGCGGGCTTTGACCCGTCGCGCGGCGGCAACTTGTTCGCGCGCTATCGCGACGCTTTCCCGATCGACTATCGCGAGGTCTATCCGCCGCCGACCGCGCTCGCCGATATCGGCCTCATCGAAACGCTGACGCCGGAACGGCCGCTCGGCGTTGCGTTTTATCGGCAAGAGAACGGTGGTCCGCAAAGCGCCGGCTTGAAAGTATTCAGCCACAACCGGCCGATCCCGCTGTCGGAACGGGTGCCGGCTCTGGAAAATATGGGCTTCCGCGTCGTCGACGAGCGCACCTATCACATCGTGCCGAAAGGCCGCGATCCGGTCTGGTTCCACGACATGACGCTCGAAAGCGCGCTAGGACGGGATTTCGACCTGGCTGCGCTCAAGGACCGGCTGCAGGCCTGTTTCCTCGTCGTGATGGCCAGGAAGGCGGAGAACGACGGCTACAACGCGCTGGTTTTGGCGAACGGGCTCGGTTGGCGCGACGTCGCGCTGATCCGCGCCATTTCGCGCTTTCTGCGCCAGGTCCGCGTGCCGTTTTCGCAAGATTATATGTGGACGACGTTGCGCCGCTATTCGGGCCTGGCAGCGCAGATCGTCGAGCTGTTCCGGACACGCTTCGATCCGCGGCTGATAATTTCGCCAGATGCGCGCGGCGCGCGCGAGACCGCCATCGGCGCCGAAATCGAAAGCGCCTTGCAGGCGGTGGAGAGCCTCGATGAGGATCGTATCCTACGCCGCTTCGTCAATGCGGTCAGTGCGGCGATCCGCACCAACTTTTATCAGGTCGGCCGCGACGGTCTGGCCAAGGAACTGATCGCCATCAAATTTTCGAGCCGCAAGGTCGACGGCATGCCGCTGCCGCGGCCGCTCTACGAAATTTTCGTCTATTCGCCACGGCTCGAAGCGGTGCATCTGCGATTCGGCAAGGTCGCGCGCGGTGGCATTCGCTGGTCCGACCGGCCGCAGGATTTCCGCACCGAGATTTTAGGTCTCGTCAAAGCCCAGAACGTCAAGAACGCTGTGATCATACCGGTCGGCGCCAAGGGCGGCTTCGTGCCGAAATATCTCCCGGTCGGCGGCTCGCGCGACGCCATCCAGGCGGAGGGCGTCGCCACTTACAAGCTCTTCATCTCGACGCTGCTCGACATCACCGACAATATCGGCAACAGCAACGCCGTGATCCCGCCGCCTGATGTCGTGCGCCACGACGGCGACGATCCCTATCTCGTGGTCGCCGCCGACAAAGGCACGGCGACCTTCTCCGATATCGCCAATGAGCTCGCGATCGCGCACGATTTCTGGCTCGGCGACGCTTTCGCCTCGGGCGGCTCCGCCGGCTACGATCACAAGAAAATGGGCATCACTGCGCGCGGCGCCTGGGAATCGGTGAAGCGCCATTTCCGCGAGATGGACGTCGATATCGGCAGGACGCCGTTCACCGTGGTCGGCGTCGGCGACATGTCGGGCGACGTGTTCGGCAACGGCCTGTTGCGCGAGACGACGACGAAGCTGATTGCTGCCTTCGACCATCGCGATATTTTCATCGATCCCAATCCCGATGCGGAAAGAACCTTCGCCGAGCGGCAGCGGCTGTTCGATCTGCCGCGGTCGAGCTGGCAGGATTTCGACAAATCGCTGATCTCCAAGGGCGGCGGCGTCTATCCGCGCAGCGCCAAGGAGATTCATCTTTCGCCCGAGGTGCAAAGTCTGTTCGGCGTCAGCGCGCATATCACGCCGCAGGATCTGATCCGCGCCATTTTGCGCGCGCAAGTCGACCTCATCTTCTTCGGCGGCATCGGCACCTATATCCGCGCGTCCGACGAAACCGACGATGCCGTCGGCGACCGCGCCAACGATCCGGTCCGGGTGACCGGCAAGGATCTGCGCTGCAAGGTGATTGGCGAGGGCGCCAATCTCGGCATGACCCAGCGCGGCCGCATCGAAGCGGCGTTCCGCAGCATCAGGCTCAATACGGATGCGATCGACAATTCCGCCGGCGTCAACACCTCCGATATGGAGGTCAATATCAAGATCGCGCTCAGCATCCCGCTGCGTGACGGCCGTTTGACGCTCGATGCGCGCAACAAATTTCTCGTCGGGATGACCGACGAGGTCGCAAGTCTCGTGTTGCGCAACAATTATCTGCAGCCCCTGGCGCTGTCGCTGTCCGAGCGGCGCGGCATGGAAGATTTCGGCTTTCTGCAGCGCCTCATACAGACGCTGGAAACGCGCGGCTTGCTCGATCGCGCCGTCGAATATCTGCCCGACGACATGCAGTTGAGCGAGCGCCGCCGCCGCTCGCAGCCGTTCACGCGGCCCGAGCTTGCGGTGCTGCTCGCCTATGCCAAGCTCACGCTCTATGACGATCTGCTCGAATCTTTAGTGCCCGACGATCCTTATCTCGGACGCGAGCTGGGCCGCTATTTCCCCAAAGCCATCGCCGAACTTTATCCCGACGCGCTCGAACACCACCGCCTGCGCCGCGAGATCATCGCCACGCAGCTGGCTAATTCGATGATCAATCGCGGCGGCCCGTCGCTGATCGTCCGCATTGCCGATCAGACCGGCGCTGCGCCCGCGGCCATTGCCCAGGCCTTCGCCACCGTGCGCGACAGCTACGGCATGACCGCGCTCAACGCACAGATCGACGCGCTCGACAATAAGATTGCCGGCGAGCTCCAGCTCGACCTCTATGCCGTCGTCCAGAACCTCTTGCTCGACCGCATCGTCTGGTTTCTGCGCAATATCGATCTGTCCAAGGGTCTTGCCGAAGTGGTGACGCATTATCGCGACGGCATCGCGGCTGTCGCGGCCGTGCTCGACGGCGCGCTGTCCGAGGATTTCCGCAATTCGCGGGCGGCACGCCGGCAGGCGCTTGTCGAAGGCGGAGTGCCGCAAGAACTTGCCGGCCGCATCGCCGACCTGCGGGCGCTTTCGTCAGCGCCCGACATCGTGCTGGTCGCCGACCGCACCGGCAAGCCGGTCGGCGACGTCGCCGCGACTTACTTCGCCGCCGGCGCTTTCTTCCGCCTCGACCGCATCGCCGCGGCCGCAGAAAACATTCCCATCGCCGACTATTTCGACCGCCTGGCGCTCGACCGCGCGCGCGACTCGATCGGCGACGCCGAACGGCGGCTGACCGCGGCAATGGTCGGCAATGGCGTCAGCGGCGCCGGCGCGGTTGAAAGCTGGGTTGCGCCGCGAAAGGCGGAAGTCGAGCGTATCCGGCTTGCGGTCAATGAGATCGCCAATTCCGGGCTGACCCTGTCAAAACTTTCGGTGGCAGCGAGCTTGCTCGGCGACTTGGTGAAGAACTGACGCGCGACTAACACCCATAGATCGCCGCCTATCAAATAGAAAAGGGCCCCAAGCAGTTACGCCGCTTGGAGCCCTCAAGTTGTTGCCTCAACTCAGGCTTATCTGACCGGACGGCGGGGTGTCGGGGGGGATGGGGAACCGCCCAGTCTGCCTACTCCTGATGAGGTAGGTGCGCACTCTATCGATACAATGCAGATCACGGTTTAGTGTTCCCTGCTGCGTCAAAGCGCGCAGGCGAAATATTGAAAGCGTGAAAAAGGAATGCGCTGCAGCAAACAAACCCGACCGTGATGCGGAGCCGAAGCGGCGTTGGGGCTAACAACATTACGAAAAAGTCAGAAAGACCCGTGCTGCCCCCCGCGACAAAATAGTCCCAAATCACTCCGGCAGACCGTAGCGGTGCAGATCGGCGCCGTGGGCGTCGAGCCAGGCTTTGGCGGCTTCGTGGTCCGGGCAGATGCGCCGCACCAGGCGCCAGAATTTCGCCGAGTGGTTCATCTCGACAAGGTGCGCGACTTCGTGCGCCGCGAGATAGTCGAGCACGCGGCTTGGCGCCAGGATCAGCCGCCAGGAAAACGACAGCATCCCGGTTGTCGAACATGAGCCCCAGCGGCTCGACTGATCGCGGACGGTGAGGCGCTTGAAGGTGAGGCCGAGTTCGTCGGCATAACGCTGGCTCGCCGCCTGCAAGTCGCGCCTGGCTTCGCGGCGCAGAAAATCGCCGATACGCCGGTCGATATACGGCGCCTGGCCGGCCACGCACAACAGCGGCTCCCCGCTCGGCGTCACCGCTGTCCACACCGTGCCGCGCGCCGCGCTGCAATGGGTGATGCGATGCGGCACGCCGCGCAGCGGCACGATGGCGCCTTCGGCAAAGGGCGCGGCTTCCGGCAGCCGCCCGAGCCGCGCCGCGATCCAGCCGCCGTGCTTCTGTGCAAAGGCGCCCGCCTCCTTGACCGAGCCGCGCGGTGGTATGGTCAAAATGACTTCGCGCGTCATCGCCTGGACGCGCAACGTGTAGCGGCGCGCCCGGCGATGCCGCTTGAGCCGCACCGGATAGACCGATCCGTCGAATGCGATCTCGATCGTCTGCGGCTCGCTTGGGCGGCGAAAGAACAGCGCGCGCTGCGCCATGGCAGGGTCACTCCGACGCGGCATGAGTGGCGGCGAGAGATGCGACAACGAACGCGACACCAAACGCAACATGAATCGCGGCCGATAATGCCACATCGCGGACAATACGGGGAGAGTGCGGGAAGATTGCGGCTTAAGGCCGCTTCACCGCTTACGCCGAATGTACCGCTGCGCCGTTGCCGGCATGGCGCTTGCCGGTGCGGCCGGACCAACGGGGCTGCGATTCCCGCATCGACAGGACGAAATCGGAGATACGCGGCGCGATTTCGGAGCGGAAGCGCGAGCCGTTGAACACGCCGTAATGGCCGACGCCCTGCTGCAGCCAATGCGCGTGACGATGCTCCGGAATGTTCACGCACAAACGGTGCGCCGCCTCGGTCTGGCCGACGCCGGAAATATCGTCGAACTCGCCTTCGACGGTAAGAAGCGCGGTACGTTTGATCTGGCTCGGATCGACCGGCCGGCCGCGATGCGTCATCTGGCCCTTGGGCAGCGCATGTTTCACGAACACCGTATCGACTGTCTGCAGATAGAACTCGGCAGACAGATCCATGACGGCGAGATATTCGTCGTAGAATTCCTTGTGCTTGTGCGCGGAATCGCCGTCGCCCTTCACCAGATTGAGGAACAATTGCTTGTGCGCCTCGATGTGGCGATCGAGATTCATGCTGACGAAGCCGTTGAGCTGCAAGAATCCCGGATAGACATCGCGCATGAAGCCGGGATTGGGGAACGGCACTTTGGTTATGACATGGGTGCGGAACCAATCGATGCCGCGCCTCTTGGCGAGATCGTTCACCCCGGTCGGATTGACCCGGGTGTCGATCGGCCCGCCCATCAGGATCATCGAGGTCGGCGCGTAGGGATCGTCGTCGGCTTCCATCACCGCAACGGCGGCGAGCACCGGCACCGAGGGCTGACAGACGGCAATCACATGGGTGTCGCCGCCAAGCACGTGCAGGATCGAAATCACATAGTCGATGTAGTCATCGAGATCGAACCGGCCCTGCGACGTCGGCACCATGCGCGCATCGGCCCAATCGGTGATGTAGACATCGTGATTGGGCAGAAACGCCTCGACGGTGCCGCGCAGCAGCGTGGCGAAATGGCCCGACATCGGCGCGACGATCAGAAGTTTCGGCTGCGGCCGCTTCGGCGGATGTGCAAACGCGCGCTCGAAATGCAGGAGCCGGCAGAACGGCCGTTCCCAGACCGTGGTGATGTTGATCGGAACGCGCTCGCCGCCGACCAGCGCCGAGGAGACGCGCCATTCCGGTTTGCCGTAACGGCGTGTCGAGCGTTCGAACAGTTCGCAGGCCGCGGCGATGGATTTGCCGTAAGTCGTGAACGACAGCGGATTGACCGGGTTCTTGAAGAACAAACGCGTGGCGTCGGCCATGGCGCGCGACGGATTGAGCGCCGCGTGGCTCATCTCGTAGAACCAATAAAGCGGCGTCGACAAAAGTATGCCGTGTTCGCCGCCTGGTACGGCAGGGGCGCCGCCAAACTCACCGATCGCCATTGAGGTAACCTTGCCCGGACTTTCGCAGTGCAGCATTGTGACTGTCGTATGTCATACCGTCAATATACGAGGAAAACTTTCCCTATCCGTTAGTTATGAGAGTCAATGCTTTCCTGCCATTCGCGGGGCACATAGGGCCCATACATCGGCTGCCAGCACCTCTTTGGCGCTGTTTTAGGAGGGGCGACTGCGCTTTCCCGATCGGCCTTATTCGCCGGTCTGCATTAGCGAGCCGTGCCGGCGGGCGCTCTCAAGAAGCTTGAGGAAGCCAAAGACGCCGGCCGCAAACAGCGCGGCATTAATCGCGAGCGCGTCGAGCATCAGATCGGGGCGAAAAGCCTTGTCGACCAAAAGCGCGCGCATGCCTTCGAACACATAGGTCGGCGGCAGCGCCCAGGCGACCGGTTGTAGCCAGACCGGCAGCGTGGTCACCGGGTAATAAACGCATGTCAGCGGCATGAACAGGAACATGATCGACCAGGCGAGATTTTCCGCGCCCATGCCGTTGCGCAGAATGAGGCCGGAGACAAAAATCCCGATCGCCCAGCTGGTCAACATCAGATTGAAAAAGAACGCCACCAGCGCGAAGCCCAATCCGTAGAGATTGAAGCCGAAGAAGGCGATGGCGAGAAACGTCACCGGCACGGCGCCGATCGAAAGCCGCACCACGCTCATCACCATCAGCGCGATGATGAACTCACCCGGGCGTAACGGGCTCATCATCAGATTGCCGATATTGCGCGACCACATCTCCTCGAGAAACGAAATTGAAAAGCCGAGCTGACCGCGGAACAGAATATCCCACAACAGCACCGCGCCGATGAATGTGCCGCCGGCGCGCGCGAAAAAGCCGGCGTTGTTGGCGATGTAATATTGCAGGAAGCCCCACGTCACCATCTGCACCGTCGGCCAGTAGACGAGGTCGAGCAGCCGCGGCCACGACGAGCGCAACAGATACCAGTAGCGCAGCATCATCGCGGCGATGCGCCGGGTCGAGCTGCCTTCGCTGCGTGCGGGAGAAGGCAGGGCGCTTGCGACGCGATCGGTCATTGCGCCGCCTCGCTGTGGATGCCTTCACCGCGCGCGACGTCGAGAAAGACCTCCTCCAGCGTCGTCCGGCCGTAGCGCGCCAACAGTTTTGCCGGCGTGTCGTCGTCCTCGATCCGGCCGCGCTTCATGATAATGACGCGTTCGCACAGCCGCTCGACCTCGTTCATGTTGTGCGAGGCGAGGAGCACAGTGGCGTGGCGGTCCCGGCAATAGCGTTCGAGATGGCCGCGCACCCAGTCGGCGGTGTCGGGATCGAGCGATGCGGTCGGCTCGTCGAGCAGGAGCACGTCCGGATCGTTGATCAGCGCCTTGGCGAGCGCGACGCGGGTCTTTTGTCCGGCCGACAGGCGCCCGGTCGGGCGGTCGAGCAGATCGGTGAGATCGAGCTGCCGCGCCAATTCCGCAGTGCGCTCGCGGATATTGTCGACGCCGTAGAGCATGCCGAACACTTTCATGTTCTGCCGCACCGTGAGCCGCATCGGCACTTCGACATAGGGGCTTTCGAAATTCATCCGGTGCAGGACACGGTAGCGCTCCTTCGGCATTTCCGCGCCGAGCACCGTGACGCGGCCTGACGTGGGCAGGACGAGGCCCATAATGGTGGCGATGGTCGTTGTCTTGCCGGCGCCGTTGCCGCCGAGAAGCCCGGTGACCGTGCCGGGCTTCAGCGCGAACGATATGCCGTCGACGGCGACAACCGTCTTGTAGATTTTGACGAGACGATCGACTTCGATCGGAGGAGGTTGGAGGCCCGGCATCGCGCACATGTGGCGCGGTTGGCCGTCCGAGGCAAGAGGAGGGAGGGTGGCGGAGGCTTGCACCCGCTCTGGCTTGCCGCCGCCGAAACTGGCAAAACGTCGACCGGGAGGACCACAATTATATGAGCATCATCACATGAGTATTGTCACGATGGCGCAGGCCGATCTCATTATGAATGCGGTCATCGCACGTGGCGCCGAACTGAATTGCCGGCCGATCAGCGTGATCGTGGTCGAGCCCGGCTGCAAGGTAAAGGGCTTCAGGAAGGAAGACGGCGCCTCCATGATCCGCTTCGAAATGGCCTATGGCAAAGCCTATGCGGCGCTGTCGCTCGGGCGCAGCTCGAAGCTCGTGCGCGAGCGCGCGGTCGAGCGGCCGATCTTCATGCGCTATCTCATCGCCGCGAGCGACGAGCAGGTTTTTCCCGAAGGCGGCGGCATGCTGATCCGCGACGACAACGGCGAGGTCATCGGCGCGGTCGGTGTTACCGGCGATACCGAAGATCGCGACGAGGAGCTTGCGATCCACGGTATTCACGCCGCCGGGCTGAAGACCGACGATGACTGCCGCGGCATGGGCCGGCGCATTGGCCTCATTTCGAAATAACTGACGCCTGCCAAACATTAACATCAAAAAGTGACATCATGAAAATCGGACTCTTCGACCACGTCGAAAACGGCGAACGACCGCTCGCCACCTTGTTCGACGAGCGGCTGCGCTTTGCGCAAGCTGCCGACGCCGCCGGCTTCTATTGCCTGCATGTCGCCGAGCATCACGCGACGCCGCTCAATATGGTGCCGGTGCCGGGTGTCTATCTCGGCGCCGTCGCGCGCGCCACGGAGCGCATGCGGCTCGGCCCGCTGGTGTATCTGTTGCCGCTCTATTCGCCGTTGCGGTTGATCGAGGAAATCTGCATGCTCGATCATCTAAGCTACGGCCGGCTCGATGTCGGCGTCGGCCGCGGCGTCTCGCCTTATGAGTTGAAATTCCACAAGGTCGAGCACGATCAGTCGCGCGAGATATTCATCGACGCGTATAAATGCATCAGCGCCGGTCTCACCACGGACAAGCTCACTTATGCCGGCGAGCATTTCGTCTATGAGAATGTGCCGATAGCGCTGCGGCCGCTGCAGCAACCGCACCCGCCGTTCTGGTACGGCTCCTCGAACGAGATCGGCTCGACCTTCGCCGGCGAAGAGGGCTTGCATTTCGTTACCTTGGGGCCGATGGCAACGGCGAGAGCCAATATCGACGCCTACAAAGCCGCACTCAAAAAGCGCGGCGGCCCGGCGCAGCCTATGGCTGCCTTTCCCGGAGGTGCGGCAATCGGCGTGCAGCGGCACATATTCGTTGCCGACACGGATGCCGAGGCCATTCGGTTCGGCAAGCCGGCCATGGATGCGCATCTCGCGCATTTGAATTGGCTGCGCACGATGCACGGCCAGACCGGCCTGACTTCACGGCTCAATGTGCCGCGCGGCGCTAACTTCGAAGCCTGCGTCGCCGATCGCACCGTGATCGTCGGTTCGCCGCGGACCGTGCGCGCCGAGATCGAGCGACAGGTCGAGGAGCTCGGGATCAATTATCTTTTGACCTATCTTTTCCTCGGCACGATGTCGCTTGCTGACGCGCTGCGCTCGCTGCAACTGTTCAGCACCGAAGTGATGCCGCATTTGGCGAAGCTCTGACGGGAGTGCTTACTCCCCGGTCGCTTCCACGGCCTGCTTGTTGTCGGCGCGCAAGGCCTCCGGATGCGGCATGGCGATGACGTTGTAGCCGGAATCGACGAAGTGGATTTCGCCGGTGACGCCGGTCGACAGATCCGACAAGAGATAAAGTCCCGCGCCGCCGAGTTCTTCCAAAGTGACGCCGCGATGCAGGGGCGAGTGCCGCTGCTGGAACGCGAACATCGCCCGCGCGTCGCCGATGCCGGCGCCCGCCAATGTGCGGATCGGGCCCGAGGAAATGGCATTGACGCGGATGCCGCTGCTGCCGAAATCGACGGCGAGGTAGCGCACCGAGGCTTCGAGCGCCGCCTTGGCAACGCCCATGGCATTGTAATTCGGCATCGCGCGCTCGCCGCCGTTATAGGTCAGCGTCACCATCGCGCCGCCATTGGGCATAAGCGCCGCCGCCCGTTTGGCGGCCTCGGTGAACGAGAAGCACGAGATCAGCATGGTGCGCGAAAAGTTCTCGCGCGTCGTGTCGGCATAGCGGCCGGTGAGCTGCGCCTTATCGGAAAAAGCGATGGCATGAACCAGGAAGTCGAGCGTGCCCCACGCGCGGCTGAGCTCGGCGAACACGGTGTCGACCGAAGCTATGTCCTCGACGTCGCATGGCAGGACGAGATCGGCGCCGACCGAGGCCGCGAGCGGCTTCACCCGCTTGCCGAGCGCGTCACCCTGATAGGTGAAGGCGAGCTTGGCGCCGTGCGCGGCGAGCGTTTTTGCGATGCCCCACGCAATGGAGTGATCGTTGGCGACCCCCATGATCAGGCCGCGCTTGCCTTGCATCAGCTCCGACACCGACCCGGTCATGCGTCAGGCATCCACGTGCTTGAACACGACGGAGGCATTGGTGCCGCCGAAACCGAAGGAATTGGACAACACGCAGCCGAGCTTCACGTTGTCCTGGCGCGCGCGCACGATCGGCATGTCGTCGAAGGCCGGATCGAGCTTTTGGATATTGGCGCTCTCGCAGATGAAGCCCGAGCCCATCATCAATAGAGAATAGATCGCCTCTTGCGCGCCGGCGGCGCCGAGCGAATGGCCGGTCAGCGACTTGGTCGCCGAAATCGGCGGGCACTTCGCGCCGAACACTTCGCGGATCGCCTCGATTTCCTTCAAGTCGCCGATCGGCGTCGAAGTCGCATGCGGATTGATGTAGTCGACCGGCGGCTTGACGGTTGCGAGCGCCATTTTCATGCAGCGCATCGCGCCTTCACCGGACGGCGCCACCATATCGGCGCCGTCGGAGGTCGCGCCATAGCCGGCGACTTCGGCGTAAATCTTGGCGCCGCGCGCCTTGGCGTGTTCGAGCTCTTCGAGCACCAACACGCCGGCGCCGCCGGCGATGACGAAGCCGTCGCGATCGGCGTCGTAGGCGCGCGACGCCTTGTCCGGCGTCTGATTGAAGCCCGACGACATCGCGCCCATGGCGTCGAACAGGACCGACAAGGTCCAGTCGAGCTCCTCGCAGCCCCCGGCAAAGATCATGTCCTGCTTGCCGACCTGAATGGTCTCATAGGCATTGCCGATGCAATGGTTCGACGTCGCGCAGGCTGACGAGATCGAATAATTAACGCCCTTGATCTTGAACCAGGTGGCGAGCGTTGCGGAAGCGGTTGACGACATCGCTTTCGGCACCGCAAAGGGGCCGACACGTTTGGGCCCCTTGCTGCGCGCGATATCGGCGCTCTCGACGACGGTCCGCGTCGAGGGGCCGCCCGAGCCCATGATGATGCCGGTCCGCTCGTTGGAGACATCGGTCTCTTCGAGGCCGGCGTCGCGGATCGCCTGCTCCATGGCGACGTGATTCCAGGCGGCGCCGCCACCCAAAAACCGCATGGCGCGGCGATCGACCGCTTCGCTGGCGTCAAGCGTCGGCGCGCCGTGAACCTGGCAACGGAAGCCAAGCTCAGCGTATTTGTCCGCGCGCACGATGCCGGATTTGGCCTCGCGCAGCGACGCCACCACCTCTTGCGTATTGTTGCCGATGGACGAGACGATGCCCATCCCGGTGACAACGACGCGTTTCATATGTCCCTCTTTTGGATTTTTTGTTTAAGCATGATCACGTCCGAAAACCGCAGACGGGATGACGGAAGCGCCGTCGCGCTCACGCCTCGGTCGGTGCCGGCTCGACGTCGCGGAACAGACCGACTTTCAGATCGAATGCGCGATAGATTACCGAGCCATCGGCCGAGAGCCAGCCATCGGCGATGCCGAGCACGAGCTTCGAGCGCATCACGCGCTTGATGTCGATGCCGTAGACGATGTTCTTCATGTTCGGCAGCACCTGCCCGGAAAACTTCAGCTCGCCCATGCCGAGCGCGCGACCGCGGCCCGGTGAACCGAGCCAGCCGAGGAAGAAGCCGAGCATTTGCCACAGCGCATCGATGCCGAGGCAGCCGGGCATGACCGGATCGCCTTTGAAGTGGCAGGGAAAGAACCAGAGGTCGGGCTTGAGATCGAGAACGGCCCGCACCAAGCCCTTGCCGTATTCGCCGCCGACTTCCGCGATCTCGGAAATGCGGTCGAACATCAGCATCGGCGGCAGCGGCAATTGCGGGCCCTCGACGAACAGCTCGCCCCGGCCGCAGGCCAGGAGATCCTCATATTCGAATTTCGATTGCCGCTGCGGCATGCCTGTCTTCTCCGCCGCCTTCAGCGGCTTTGCCAATTTCCTAACATATCGGGCGAAAGCGGCAAAGCCACAGCCCGAAAACACGCTGCGTGTCCACGTCGCCTGCCTTGGGCAAGTCAAACTGCGGCCCGAAAACCTGGACAGTTGCGATAAGCGCAAGGTGGCGTATAATAATTTCGGATGCAACGGGTGTGGTCCGGTGTCGGGCCACACTTTTGCTATGAAAGTATTGGTTTTGCTATGACAGAAACGCGTCGAGTACCCGGCTCTTCCTACGGCTTCGGGCCGAATATGGCCCGGCCTGCCGTGCCGGCATCCAGTGTCACGATGGTCAAACCACAGGGTCAGCAGGACCACGGCGACCTCACCGGTTGTCCGTGGCACGATGTCAAGTCGAAGTTGCGCGACGTCGGCTTGCGCCCGACCCGTCAGCGCATGGCGCTCGGCTGGATCCTGTTCGCCAAGGGCGATCGGCATGTCACCGCTGAAATGCTCTACGAAGAGGCGACCCGCGCCAAGGTGCCGGTGTCGCTCGCGACCGTCTATAACACGCTGCATCAGTTCACCGAAGTCGGGTTGCTGCGGCAGGTCGCCGTCGACGGGTCGAAGGCCTATTTCGACACCAATAATTCCGAGCACCACCACTTCTTCGTCGAAGACCAGAATGATCTCATGGACATTCCTTCGACTGATGTCGTGGTCGGCAAAGCGCCGGTGCCACCTGAAGGCTATGAGATCGCGCGCATCGACGTCGTCGTGCGCTTGCGCCGCAAGCAGGTCTGAAATCTGCGTTCGGTTGATGACTGAACGCGGCCCGATCTGCGGCCCTTTTTTCCTTCACTATTCAACGTCGGCCGTTTCAGGACCCCGAAGGCCCTGAATTTTCGCCCGCGCGGCCGCCGTCGCGTCGTCGAGATTTGCGGCAAACCGCACATTGGGCGGCCGCACGCCGTGCGTCAGCAGGCTGCGGCGAACGGCCGGCAGGGCGCCTGCGACGTAGAGCAGAGCGTGGTGCCGCTGTGCCTTGCGCGCAAAGCCTTCAATCGTGGCCGCCGCCGTTGAATCGATGACTGGCACGGCCGAGAAGTCGATCACATAGGCTTTTGGCTGCTCGCCGATACGATCCAGCGCGGCGGCGACGGTCGCTGCGGCGCCGAAGAAGAACGCGCCCGATATCCGATACACGACGATATCCGGATCGGTGGCGAGCGCAACGTCGTAAGGTTTGCGCCGGTTGCCATTCTGCGCATCCGCCACATCCTCATCGGCGACCGGTTTTCCCTGCTCGACTTCGACGGCCTGCGCCATGCGATGCAGGAACAGCAGCGTGCTGAGCGCGAAACCGACGAGGATGCCTTCGGTGAGATCGCGGAACACCACCAGCAGAAACGTCGCCAGAAGCACTACGGCATCGCCGCGCGAGGCGCGCAGCAGCGTCGCGAATTGATGCTTCTCCGCCATGTTCCAGGCGACGACCGCGAGCACGGCGGCGAGCGCGGCAAGCGGGATATAGGCCGCGAGCGGCGCGGCGACGACGATGAACAGCAGTAGAAACATCGAATGCGATATGCCGGCGATAGGGCCGCGCGCGCCGGCGCGCACATTCGTCGCGGTCCGGGCGATCGTGCCGGTGACGCAAATGCCGCCGAACAGGCCGGAAGCGATATTGGCAAAGCCCTGCGCCACCAGTTCGGCGTTTGAGCGATGCCGCCGTCCGGTCATGCTGTCTGCGACGACCGCGGACAATAGGCTTTCGATACTGCCGAGAAGCGTGAACGACACTGCGGCCGGGAGCATTTCCAGGATTTTGCCGGTCGACAGCATCGGCAGATGCGGCGCCGGCAATGTGCTCGGAATACCGCCAAATCGGCTGCCGATGGTTTCGACGTGAAATCCGAACAGCCAGGCCGCCAGGCTGCCGAGCGCCACCGCGATCAGATAGGACGGCCAATGTGGGCGGAAGCGGCGGATGGCGATCATCGCTGCGATCGCGAGCGCCGCAAGTGTCACGGCTTGCGGATTGATGGTCGATGACGCGTTGAAGAGCGCGACAAATTTCGGGATCAGCGGTCCCGGCTCTTTGCCGGCAAGTTTAAGCCCGAACAGATCCGCCAGTTCGCCGGAGAAGATGATGACGGCAATGCCGGCGGTGAAACCCACGGTCACCGGATAGGGAATATATTTGATGAACGTGCCGAGCCGGAGATAGCCGAGCGCCAGCATCATCAGGCCCGCGAGCATGGTCGCCAGAATCAGGCCGTCGACGCCGTGTCGATCCACCGTTGCCGCGACCAGCACGATGAAGGCGCCGGCCGGTCCGCCGATTTGAAAGCGGCTGCCGCCGAGTGCCGAAACCAAAAAGCCGCCGACGATGGACGTATAAAGCCCGCGCTCGGGCGATACGCCCGACGCGATGGCAATTGCCATGGATAAAGGCAGAGCGACGATCGCAACCGTTAGGCCGGCAAGAATATCAGCGCGGAAATCCCCGAGCCCATAGTGCTCGCGCAGGACGGTATGCAGCTTGGGCGTGTAAAGCTCGAGGAAGGTCGGCGAACGGGCGGGAGCGAGCATCGTTGGGCATTCCATCGGCGCATAAACTGACAGCCTGAACGATCACATGCCTCCAGGCATCGATCCGGATCAAGACGGAAGTTTACGCCACGTCAAAACGGCACGGCAAAATAGCACGGCCGGCCCCAAACGCGTCCTATTCGAACTTCTCGTTCGGATAGACGCCCCACAATTCGTTCTGCGCGATCCAGCCGTCGAAACCGTCGCCGGAAAATTCGCACCACATTCCGGTGCAGCGCTTGACCGTGCCCAGAACGCCGACCTGCAATTGCGCCGTCACTCCGCTCTTGTCGTCCGGCTTGGCATAGAGCGGAGCGAGATCGGTTTTCGCTTTCATCTGCACCGTGGCGGTGCGCTTGCCGGACAACAGCGAGTGGTAGACCCAGCCTTCCGACCCGTCGGAGTCGCGGATACGGCGCCAGTTCTCGAATTCGGCGGTAATTTCGACCGGCCAGCCGACGCGGGTATAGATCCAGGAGACGTCGTGATCCTTGTCCGGGCCGCCGCGGACGGTAACGCGGTCGGCCTTGAGACTGACGAAGCGTGGAACCGGGAGTCCGCTGGTACTGTCGGTGCCCGCCCAAGCGCTCGCCGCCGCGCAGCTCAGCGCGGCCATCAGCACCAGCAGGAACGGTATGACCGCCCGCGACCAAACGACAGCCAGTTCTCCCCGTCGCAAACTCATCGCGACACGCCTTGATCCCGTTATCGATATGCTCGCGCCGGAAGCCCCGGCGCGCTTTGTGGGAAGCGCGGCCATCTGCTACAGAGATTTTAAAGAACCGTCTCCCGACCGCAGTGTGGGCGAGGGGGGTTAAAGACAACTGAACGGGCGAAAAGCAGACTGCCCCCACTGTTGCATGCGGCTGAATTTTCAAGCTGAATTGTGACGGTCCGGATCGGAACTCGCGGTCGGTACTCGTTGTTGCAAGATCCGGCGTAAGACCCGTTGTAAGGCGCATTGTACGAGCCATGGCGCCTTCGCCGGCGCAAGAGGAACGCAAAGGGAGCGTAAGAGGCAGGGGATGGCATCGCCCAAGAAGCCGCTGGTCGTCGTTACCCGCCGCCTGCCGGACAGCGTCGAAATGCGGATGCGCGAACTCTTCGACGCGCGATTGAATTCCGACGACAAGCCGCTGAGCCCGGCCGAATTGATCCAGGCGGTGAAGACCGCCGATGTCATCGTGCCGACAGTCACCGATCACATCGACAAGTCGGTGCTCAGCCAATCCGGCGAGAAGCTCAAGCTGATCGCCAATTTCGGCAACGGCGTCGACAATATCGATGTCGCGACCGCCGTGCAGCGCGGCATCACCGTGACCAATACGCCCGGCGTCCTCACCGAGGACACCGCCGACATGACCATGGCGCTGATCCTTGCCGTGCCGCGGCGCCTGGCCGAAGGCGCGCAGGTGCTCACTAGCGACCGCGAATGGACCGGCTGGAGTCCGACCTGGATGCTCGGTCACCGCATCTGGGGCAAGCGTCTCGGCATTGTCGGTCTTGGCCGCATCGGCCAGGCAGTGGCGCGCCGCGCCCAAGCCTTCGGCCTGAAAATCCATTATCACGATCGCCGCCGCGTCGCCGCGGAGATCGAGGAGGAATTGCACGCGACCTATTGGGAGAGCCTCGATCAGATGCTCGCCCGCATGGACATCATCTCGGTCAATTGTCCGCATACGCCGGCGACCTATCATCTGCTCTCGGCGCGCCGGCTCAAGCTCGTTCGTCCCGACGCTTATGTCGTCAACACCGCGCGCGGCGAGGTGATCGACGAGAACGCCTTGGCGCGGCTGATCGAGAACGAAGAAATCGCCGGCGCCGGTCTCGACGTGTTCGAGCACGAGCCCGCGGTCAGTCCGAAGCTCGTCAAGCTGGCGCGCGCCGGTAAAGTCGTACTGCTGCCGCATCTGGCGTCGGCCACGCTCGAAGGCCGCGTCGACATGGGCGAAAAGGTCATCGTCAACATCAAGACGTTTCTCGACGGTCATCGTCCGCCCGATCGTGTCTTGCCATCCATGCTGTGAGCGGCCAATTTTAGAATTCAGATGCCAATCGGAGCGATGCCGAATTTGAAGATGCTGCCGCGTCGCTTTTGCTCTCTCTCGCTCATCGTTGCCGCCGTCTTGCCTGTCGCCGCGTTGGCGCAGGACGATCAGATCCCGCCGGCGCAGGGCGTGCTGGCGCAAAACGGCATGGTGGTGGCGCAGGAATCGCGCGCCGCCCGTATCGGCAACGACATTCTGCAACGCGGCGGCAATGCGGTGGATGCCGCAGTCGCGGTCGGCTTTGCGCTCGCGGTGAGCTATCCGCGCGCCGGCAATCTCGGCGGCGGCGGCTTCATGGTGATCCACCTCGCCAACGGCACCGACACCACGATCGATTATCGCGAGACCGCGCCGGGCGGCATCAATGCCAAGAGCTTTCTCGATGCGCAGGGCAACGCCGATCCGCAGAAATCGCGCGACTCCGCGCTCGCCGTCGGCGTGCCCGGCACCGTCGCCGGCCTGGCGCTGGCCGAGGACAAATACGGTTCCGGCCGCTTCACGCTGGCGCAACTGATCGCGCCGGCGCTCCAGATGGCGCGCGACGGCTTCACCTTCGAAGACGACAAAGCGGAGGCGCTGCCCAACGAGCGGGCGCGGCTGGTGCGCTGGCCCTCGACGGTGAAGATTTTCTTCAAAGCCGACGGCAATCCGGTGTCCAATGGCGACCGCCTGGTGCAGGGCGATCTCGCCGAAACGCTCGATGCGATCGCGCGCGAGGGGCCGAGCGCCTTTTACGAAGGACCGATCGCCGACGAGATCGCCGCCGCCGTGCAGGCCGCGGGCGGCGTCATGACCGCAGACGATCTCGGCAATTACAGCGCCATCGAACGCCCCGCGGTGCACGGCGCTTATCGCGGCTACGACATCGTTTCGATGCCGCCGCCGTCCTCGGGCGGCGTCGGGCTGATCGAGATGCTCAACATTCTCGAAGGCTTCGATCTCGCCGGCGCCGGACAGGCGGAGGAACTGCACTATCTGGTCGAATCGATGAAGCGCGCTTATGCGGACCGCACTTTGTTTCTTGGCGATCCCGACAAGGTGCAAAATCCGGTCGAGCGCCTGATCTCGAAAGACTACGCCGCGGCGTGGCGCGACACGATCAATCCCGCCCGCGCGACGCCGGCAAGCGCGATCCATGCCGGCGGCACGGTCGATCCCGAAGGCCACAATACAACGCATTTCTCGGTGGTCGACCGTTTCGGCAATGCGGTGTCCAACACTTACACGCTCAATTTCAGCTACGGCCTCGGCCTCGTCGCTGAAGGCACTGGCGTGATTCTCAACAACGAGCTCGACGATTTCGCCGCCAAGCCCAATTCGCCGAACGCCTATGGCCTGCTCGGCGCGGACGCCAACGAGCCGGGCCCCGGCAAGCGGCCGCTGTCGTCGATGTCGCCGACCATATTGCTGAAAAACGGCAAGCCGTTTCTTGTCACCGGCTCGCCCGGCGGCAGCCGCATCATCACCACGGTCTTGCAGATCATCGTCGATGTGATCGACCGCCACATGGATATTGCGCAGGCGGTGTCGGAACCGCGTTTGCATAATCAATGGATGCCGGATCAAGTCTATGTCGAACCCTCATTTCCGCCCGCACTGGTCGACGCACTGCGGGCCTATGGCGACAAAGTCGTGCTGATGCGGCCGGTCACGTCGGCCAATTCAATCATGATCACGCCGCAAGGCATCATGGGCGCCGCCGATCCGCGCACGCACGGTGCGCTGGCGATCGGGAACTAGCGCATGATCCGGAAAAGCGTGCCTTTGGACTTGATCCGAGGGTGGGTACCGGTTTTCCGAAAAAGATCATGCGCAAGCACTAAGCGGCAGCAAACGACGAACCGGAACGGCGCACTGTTCCGGCCAAGGCCACGATCACAAGTCCGCAGACTGCGGCAGGCGCGAGGCCGGCGACGGGCAGACCCGTCAAATCCCACAGCCAGCCGCCGCCGATCGAGAGCACCATCGCGATGCTGTAGCTGATCGTGAACATACCGGCCGAGGTGCGGTGGACGTCGTCGGGCGCGCCAAGCACCGACGGCAGCGCGAGCGTCAAAACGAGCGTCATTGAGCTGACGAAGCCGAGTAGGCCCGCCCAGACGACGATCCAGAAATCCGTCGTCGTCATCATGCCGACGACGCACAACGCGGCGAGGCCGCCGGTCACGCGATAGGCCCAAGGTTCCTTCACCAGGCGTCCGGCGACGCCAAGCATCACGACGGAGGCCGGCAGCTGGCAGAGATTGAGCGCGGTCAGCGATTCGCTGATCAGGTCGGGACGGCCGGCGGCGATGACGTAGTCGGGCAGGAACGCATTGGTGACGTAATACATCGCGTTGATGCTGCCGAGAATGAGACCGAGCCGCCAGATCAGCGGCTGCCGCCAATCGGGCCACCATTTGCGATTGGTCGAAGTCGACGCTTGGCCCGCGCCACCGAGCGTCGAGACGCAGGCGATGACAAGCAGCGCCGTTACCAGCACCGGCGCCGACCAGACGACGAAACTCAAGCGCCAGCTGTCGTTCACCAGCGGCAATAAAAACGGAATGGTGAGCGCAACCGCGAGCGTCTCGCCGACGAGCAACCCATTCGTATAGATCGCGGTGGCGAAGCCGATGCGCTGCGGAAACCAGGTGCGCACCAGAGGCGGCAGCACCGGCTGCATGATCGCGACGCCCGCGGCCATGATCATGGTCGAGACATAGAGCGAGATCGCATCGGGATAGACGCCGCGCGCGGCGGAGCCGAAGGCATTGATCAAAAGCCCCATCACCAGCGCCGGCAAAATGCCGAAGCGCGCGATCAAGAGCGCGCCGGGCACCGCCATGATCGCAAACAGCATCGGCGGCAGGCTCGACAGCCAGCCGATCGCGGTTTCGGACAGATGCAGATCGGCATGCAGCAGCGGCACGACCGGCGGCGTGGCGAGCACGGTCAAACGCAGGCAGGCGCCGCACAGCCACAGCAGGCTCAATCGGGTCAAATCGGGGCGAATGATGGCTCTCTCTTCCGCGCCGTTTGTGCCCATTCGTTCGGGCCGGCGCCGCATTGTTCTGGTTTTGACTTTTAACCCATTTGCCGCGGACGGTGAAATGCTGCGCATCAGACTTGGCGCGGCCGCGCGATCTGCGCATAGACCGCGCCGAGCGCCATCAATAGCGCGGTGCCGAGAAACACCGCGCGCATGCCGATATGGCCGCCGACAAAACCGCCCATGATTGGACCTGCGACCTGTCCGATATAATTCGACGAGGTCGCATAGCCGAGCACGCGGCCGACGACCGCGTCGGGAACGCTGTGGCGGATGATGCTGGTGACGCAGGGCATCAAGCCGCCCAGCGCGAGGCCCATCAGAAACCGCAGGGCGACAAGCTCCCAGCCGGCGGTGACGAAGGCCTGCGGGATCAACAGCAGCGCCGCGACGATCGTTGTGACGACGACGACCTTCCAGTGCCCGACGCGGTCGGCGAGCTTGCCGAGCCGCGGCGCCGACAGGATGGCGCCGAGCGCCGCCGCCGCCATGGTCAGGCCGGCGACGAAGATGACGCGCGGGCCCTCGACGAGCTGCCCGACATAGAGCGTGATGATCGGCTCGATCGACATATTGGCGAAGGTGAGCAGCGTGCCCATCGCCAGCATGGCCAGCACCGGCTGCTTGTCGGGAATCTGCGACCATTTGGCTTCGACCACGGCCTTCTTGGTCAGCGCCGAGCGCTGCTCTTCCTTGATGAGAAACGTGGTGGCGAGGAAGGTCAGGAAGATGACGCCGCCGGCGAGCCAGAAAGTGGCGCGAATGCCGATCAAGGGCGGCAGCGTGCCGCCAATCAACGGGCCGACGAGACCGCCGGCCATGATGCCGGAATTGAGCATGCCGAGCGCCCAGCCGGAACGCCGCTTCGGCGTCTGCGTCGCCACCAGGATCGTCGCGCCCGACGCATAGCCGCCGGCGAAGCCCGCGAACAGCCGCAGGCCGACGAGCTCCCAGACATTGTGCGCCATGCCCATCAGCGACATCGCGATCGCCATGCCGAGGCTGGCGCGAACGAGCATCAATTTTCTGCCGAAACGGTCGGCCATCCAGCCCCAGAACGGCGCCACCAAAGCCGCGGAAAAAAACGTCGCGCCGAAGGCGATGCCGGACCATTGCGCGATCGCCGCCTGATCGGTGACGCCGAGCTCGGCGATATAGACCGGCAGGAACGGCAGCAGCAGCGTCATCGCCACGATGGTCGTGAACGAGCCGATCAGGCAGACGGCGAGATTGCGCCGCCAATATTGGTCTTCCTGCTCGACGGCGCTTCCCGGCGCGGTGTCCATGGTGAATTCGCCCGTCCCGGCTTGATGGCCACGGGGATATAGCCGGTCTTGCATCGGCGAGACCCGGCAAAGACGCAAGACTGCATCCCGCGGCGCCTGCGCGTCTTCTTTCCTCCCGCGTGCGGGGAACGATGGCGAGGCTTGCGTGCTGCTCCCGGATTTCACTTCGTTCGATCCGGGCTACGATAAAAGCGATAAAAAAGGGAAGCGGAACGCCGACAGACGCTTGCTCCAACCTGCCGTGCAGCTGGCACGGCCGCTGCCCCCCTCCATATCCTCCCCCGCATGCGGGGGAGGATAAAGGAGGGGGCAGCTCGCCTGTCGGCGTTCCACCGCGGTTCTCGCTGGGGGAGTATTCCATCCCCAAGCTGCGACTTCAGGCCAGGCTTCCTGGGACGCGGCAAGAACGCCGATCTGTGACGTTCCCCCTTCCGGAGGCAGCATCGGGCGCAGTTGTTGCGGGCGTTACCCGCCCAAACCTGTCCCAGTCCAGTGGCAGCACCCCACCGGCCGGTCGTAATGCCGGCCTGCATGATGCCCGAAGCCGCCCGGGTGCGGCGTGTGTCGGTCCGCCCGCGGGCACCGCACTCGCTCCGCACAATCGAGAGCACCCTCGCGATGGCGTCCCTTACAGAGCGAGATTCGCAATGAGAGTAACTGAAATGGTGACAAATGTCAACGAAAAAGGGACGAGCCACCAGTTGACTTTCGCCTAATATTTCAATATTCGTCGAAATATGGAAATGACAGAAGCCGTAACGGCACTTGCTGCACTGGCACAGGAAAACCGCCTCGATGTCTTCCACCTGCTTGTCGAGGCCGGCCCGGACGGCATGGCGGCCGGGCAGCTCGCCGAAAAGCTTGATCTAGCGCCGAACACGCTCACCTTTCATTTCGACCGGCTCCGCGTCGCGGGCCTGGTCACGGTGCGCCGCGACGGCCGCTCAATGATCTATGCGGCGCGCTACGAGACGATGAACGGTCTGCTCGCCTTCCTCACTGAGAACTGCTGCCAAGGCGCACCTGCATCGTGCGCTCCAATGGAATGCAAGCCCACCTCTAAGTCAGCACGCAAGAAGGAGCGCGTCTCATGAGGCTCTATTTGTTTGAGCACTGCTCAGTCTGTTTCCGCGTGCGGATGGCGGCTGCATTGAAGCGTTCGCATTTGCAGGAGACGGTCGTTCTCGAAGATGACTCAGAGACGATGATACGGCTTGTTGGTAAGCGTCGCGTTCCTATTCTGGTCAAAGATGACGGCACTCCCATGCTCGAAAGCATGGATATGGTCGCTCATATCGAGAGTCTTGGTGCACCGTCCCTCATAGGGCCGGAACGTCCTGAAATCGGCGCTTGGGCTGATGTGTTTGCCGACAAGACGCCGCCCTTGACTTGGCCGCGTTATCCCCTGCTTGACCTGCCGGAATTTGCAACCGTGGCCGCGCGCGATCACTTCGTTGTGCGCAAACGCAGACACTTCACCGACCTTGTCGAACTGCGGGCTAAGACCCGCGAACTTATCGAAGCTTTGATGCCCGACCTTGAAGCGCTCGACCGCATGATCGAGGACCCAAAGGCGGTAAATGGCACCCTCTCCCTTGACGATATTCGCGTCTTGCCACTCCTTCGTTCGGCCGGGGTGGTGAAGGGGCTGCGCTTTCCACAAAAGGTTCGAGCGTATTTCGAGACGATGATGAGCCACATCGGCTACCAGCCGTTACCCGCGATCTAAGGAGCGCTGCCATGAAACGGTTTCACGTACACGTTGCCGTTGACGATCTAAAACAGTCCATCGGCTTCTATTCGGCGCTGTTCGCCGCTGAGCCTTCCGTCATCAAGGCTGATTATGCCAAGTGGATGCTCGACGATCCGCGCGTCAACTTCGCCATCTCGATGCGCGGACGGCAACCCGGCCTCGACCATCTCGGCATTCAAGCGGAAAGCGGCGACGAACTGAAAGACATTTACTCGCGGCTGCACAAGGCGGGCGGCAATATCGTCGAGCAAGGCCAAACGGCTTGCTGCTACGCCAAGTCGGAAAAGTCATGGATCGACGACCCGGCCGGTATCTCGTGGGAGACGTTCCACACCACGGGCGAAAGCATCGACTATGGTGATGGCTCGGGCGAGCGCGTTGCGCGGGTCGCGCATGAGACGTCGTGCTGTGCGCCAGCGCCGCACGTTGCGGAGCCTGCCGCCGCGTGCGGCTGCCCCGCGGCGTGAGCGTGCCATGGTCGATCAATGTTGTAGTGGCGACGCCACCACCCTGTTGTTGCAGATCAATATCATCTGCCTGTTGTTGGCCTTGATCGGCTCGACGGCGATCATGAAACATCCCGCTTGGTTTGGCGAAGTGCCTGCAACCGTCGCGCAAACCTACGCTCAGAGATAGACCGTGGCCGATCAGCCTTTCAACGTATTGTTTCTTTGCACCGGCAATTCGGCCCGCTCGATCATGGCGGAAGCGATCTTGAACAAGGTGGGGGCGGGCAAATTCCGCGCCTACAGCGCGGGCAGTCAGCCGAAAGGACAGGTTCACCCGGAAACCATGCGGCTGTTGCAGGGACTGGGCTATGACACGTCGGGCTATCGCTCGAAGTCATGGAATGAATTCGCCAAGCCCGGCGCGCCCGCGCTCGATTTCGCCTTTACCGTTTGCGATAACGCCGCCGGCGAAACCTGCCCGGTATGGCCGGGTCAGCCGATGACGGCGCATTGGGGCATTCCCGACCCCGCCGAAGCCAAGGGCAACCCAGCCGAGATCGCGCTGGCGTTCAAGGACGCCTATCGGATGCTGAACCGGCGCATCGGCCTATTCACGGTGTTGCCGCTTGGCACGCTGGATCAACTCAGCCTGCAAGCAAAGCTGAACGAGATCGGCCGCAGGTGATGTCGTCGCTGGCGCAGCGGGGCGTTGCCGAGGGCCTGGGAACGGCCTTTTTGCTCGCGGGCGTCGTCGGCTCGGGCATCATGGCGGCAAAGCTCGCGGGCGGTAACAGCGCGCTCGCGCTGCTGTGCAACACGCTTGCGACCGGCGCGATCTTGACCGTGCTCATTCTGACGTTCGGCCCGATATCCGGCGCCCATTTTAATCCGGCCGTCAGCATTGCTCTCACGCTGCGCCGCGAACTGCCGCCGAGCGTCGCAGCCATCTATATCGGCGCGCAAGTGCTCGGCGGGATCGCCGGTGTGTGGGCCGCGCATCTCATGTTTGAACTGCCGCTGTGGCAAGTGTCCGGCACCGTGCGAACAGGCTCCGGCCAATGGTTCGCAGAAGCTGTCGCCACGTTCGGGCTGCTGTTGACGATCTTGGGATGTAGCGAACGAACGCCATCGGCAGTGCCATATGCCGTAGGTCTTTACATCGGGTCCGCCTATTGGTTTACGGCTTCCACGTCATTCGCAAATCCGGCGGTTACTATTGCCCGGTCGCTATCTGACACCTTCGCGGGCATTGCTCCGACCGGCATTGCCGCCTTCGTCGCCGCGCAATTGGCCGGAATGCTTGCGGCAATCGTTGTTAGCCGCTGGCTTTGGCGAATATGAGAAATTTGGAGCGGGCGAAGCGTCAAAGGGCAAGCATGCGGCCAGCGCGACGTGCTTCACATCCCCACAGCCTGCGAAGCACCGGCTGATCGCTCAAGTGCAGCGGAAAATTAAAAAGCCGCCCCGAAGGGCGGCTTTTCTGAATGGTCCCGATTTCAACGGTCCCGACTAATCAACAATCTGGACGATGGTGTGCGTGCGCGGGTCAACCAGCACCGTGTGTCCGTTGACGATCGTGTATCGATACTCCCGGGCCCGCGAATATTCAGGCGGTACTTCGTAATAAGTCACGCCGCCATCCGGGAGCACAGCACCAACACGAAGCTCATCGCGATATTCGTAAGACGGGTAATGCCGCTCGGCGACATAGCTGTGGAACCGAGGACGATCGTCGATACCCAATACGCCGTCCACGCCGCCGATGACGCCGCCTACGACGCCGCCAACAACCGCTCCGACAGGACCGGCATCGTGCTCACCGACGCGAGCGCCGTGAGCCGCGCCATCTGGTACGCCCTGAGCGTACGCTCCGGCCGACATTGCGAGTGTTATGGCGCCAACGAATACAATGTGTCGAATCATGTGTCTCTCAAATTTGGGGGTGAATGTGTGCCGACAACGCGCCGGAACGGCATGCGTTCCGTTTTGCTACGATCGCAGTGAAATAAACGTCTGATGATTAAGGCGCCGGCGAAGGCGGTCTGTTCCGCTTAGTGTGGCCACTGCATGATCGGAACGCTGCTGATGGCATTCGCCGGTGAGCCGTTGACGATCTTGGTGCTGATCGCGAGGTAGACGATGGTGTTTCGCGGTTTGTCGACGATGCGATAAATCCGCGTCGTCTTGAAAAAGATGCTGGTTTTCTCGCTGAACACTTCTTCGTTGGCACTGAGCTTTGACAGGTCAACGTCGATCGGACCCGATTGTCGGCATGACACCGAAAAATTGGAAGGATCTTCGTTCAAGCCGAGCGGTTGGCCCCAGCCGCCTTTTCTGGCCTGCGCAATGTGGCAGACGATGCCGGGTATTTTCGGATCTTCAAAGGCGCTGACGCACACCTTGTCGTTGGGAGAAAGTGCGTTGAACGTGGTGCTGACGCAATCCAGGTCCGTGGCGTGTGCAGCATGGACGGATATCACGGCCAGTACGGCCAAGAGCCATTTCATTTGTAATCACCGCATGGGTTGCGCCAGCGTCCCCTGGCTCTATTTAGCCTGAGCCGGCTATGGGCGATAGGTATTGCGGCACGGCGGGTCGCGCGCTACATAGCGCTCACACTGCCTTCGCCGGACGGCGATGCGCACGTAAGCGTTAACGTCACTCAACGCGCAAGATCGAACCGGCATGCCGGGTTCGGCCTGCGCGGGATGTACCCCGGGGCCGAAATGAAGGGCTTCACGAGGGTACTTACATGACGAGCATTTCTCCGCCGACCGAAGTTCTGGATGCCGCCGCGCCGCTGGTTTCGCGCGTCCGCCACTCTCCGAAATTCAGGATGCTGACGGTCGCGCGCATTCGCGATCTCACCCCGCGCATGCGGCGGATCACGCTGACCGGCGAAGACCTCGCGGGCTTTGTCAGTGCCGGGTTCGACGATCACATCAAGCTGTTCTTCCCGCGGCCCGGAGACGATGCGCCGGTGCGTCCCACGATGGGCGCCGATGGCCGCAGCGTCTGGCCCGATGAGAGCCGCAAGCCGCCGTCGCGCGATTTCACGCCGCGCCGCTACGACGCGGCGGCGGGTGAATTGCATATCGATTTCGCCTTGCATGACATTAGCCTAGCAACGAATTCGGGCCCGGCCACGGACTGGGCGGCCAGTGCGCGGCTGGGATCGCAGCTCGGCGTCGGCGGCCCACGCGGCTCGTTCGTGATTTCAACCGCCTTCGACTGGCATCTCTTGATCGGCGACGAAACCGCAATCCCCGCGATCGGCCGGCGACTCGAAGAACTGCCGGCCACGGCTCATGCGCTGGTGGTGATGGAGGTCGCTAATGCCGGCGAGCAAATGTCTTTCACTTCGAACGCCGCATTTGACGTGACATGGGTGCATCGCGACGGGGCGCGGCCCGGATCGATCGAAGGTCTCGAGCGTGCAGCGCGGGCGCTGCGGCTGCCGCCGGGTCAAGGCTATGCCTGGGTCGCGGCCGAGACCGCCGCCGCCAAGCAGCTGCGCCAGACTTTGATCGAACGCGGCGCCGATAAAAGATGGCTGCGTGCGGCCGGCTATTGGAAACAAGGCGCCGAGGCGATCCACGACATGCATGATGAATAGCAAGCATAGGGTGGGCTGAGCGCAGCGAAGCCCGCGCGGACTGCCAGCGATGCGGAGGTGGGCACGGCGCTTGGCGCCTTAGCCCACCCTGCGCTCGCTAGCTGGGATGCACACGATTCTCAGCGCCTCAAAGCGGCATCGAGGTTGTTCAAGACCCCGAGCTGAGCAAAGATGACCGACCCCTCTGGATAGCAGTCGAAGCGTTTGATCTTGCCGTCTTCGAGTTCGAACACGTCGCAGCACGGTGCGTCCATTTTCTTGCCCGTGGCAGGCAATTCGCCAAAGGGAAGCTGCAGCGGGCCATCGTGGGTGCCTTGCAGGGCCAGTTGCACCACGACGACATTGCCATCGACATAGATGCGATATAGCTCGCGGTGCATGTTGGAAAACGCCGTGCCGTAATTGCGGACCGGGTCGGCGAGAGTGCGACCACGGTAAGTCGCACCCACCGAATTGTCGGTGAACACCCCATCCGGCGTGAACAGGCTGATCCAGCCTTCCAGGTCCTTCCGTTCGGCAACCGCATAGGCGTTGCGAACAGCGGCCACATTGTCATTTGTCATGTTTTGTCCTTTCATAGAAGTTTGTTGCTGTCTCAGCGATCTTGTGACTCTGAGGGGTCGAGAAAGACGTAAAGCGCCGCAATCTTGTCGTTACGGACGATGATCACATCCAGGCCGGTGTAGTCAGGCTTTTCGCCGCGCGGGCCCGAACCCCACGCAAGCCTTCCAGCGTTGTGCAATGCCTGTGGAGCGCCGTGAGGCACGTAGGCAAAGTGCGGGTGCGTCGCGCGCAGGTCTCCAGCGAATTTGTCCAGTGCATCATGCCCGACGAAAACGCCTGGCGGCACATAAAGCGCGCAGTCGTCGGTATACAGCTCCTGGATTGCCGCACGACGGCGGGCGGAATCCCCCTCGCCAAAGACTTCCTGAAGGTTGCGGTTCAGGAGTTCGTGAATTCGCTCAGACATGGTCCGTCTCCCTCGGTATCAGGCTCGATCTTGCGGCCTAGAAGGGTCCGTTTGCGTTTTTCCATTGATCGCGGGGAGGGATAGGCGTCAGCACGTCCCAATGCTCAACTATTTTTCCGTTCTCGACGCGAAACAGATCGTAGAGCGCGGTCAGCCCGGAGGGGATGTCTCCCTCCGACAGCACAAGCACGAAGTTGCCTTCGGCCACGAAACGACGGGGGGTGAGAAATAGCTGCCCACCCTCCTTGGCCACGCCGGCGATTCGTTCTCTCAACGGGGCGATTCCGTCTCCGATTTTCGAAGCGTGCTGCGCGTAGTTGGCGCCGCCAATAAACTCCTCGATACGGTCGAAGCGCAGTGAGACCATCACGGTCTCCCTGTACGTCCGCACCAATGTCCGGTTGGCCTCCGTCTTTTCGCGATCAAGAACCTCGGTGGGGCCGTCAACTTGGGTGCGACCCGACAGATTGGGCGGCGCCTCCGGCTCCTGTCCGCCCCAATGCTCGACGATCTTGCCGTTGTTAAAGCGCAAGAGGTCGAACGCGATCGCGGATCCGCCATAACGTGCGACGCCCTCGTATCTGGAATGCAGCAGTACGAAATTTCCATCCACAAGCGTGCGGTAGGTTGTTATGTCGGCGCCAGGCGAGCTCGCTATGTCGGCGGCAAAGGCCTTCATTCCCGCAAGACCATCGGCCAGGTTCGGGTCATGCTGTATGAACGCCTCGCCAAAATATCGATCGACTGCCGTCGCGTCTTTCTTCCGAAAGATGTCGATCATCGCTTGGCGAGCGTCAGCGCCTATATTGTCGGAGGTCATCACGGTTGAGTCCTGCGATTGAGCCGGAGACGACTGCAGGGAGGTTGCAACGCCGCTCGCAATGATTGCCAGCACCATGAATCCCCTGTGAACAATGAAGGAGCAGGTGATGAACAAACCTTTGGTCACGACACGCTCCTTCATCTGCTCGGATTTTCGACATCAACAAAGCCGCGTCTTCCCGTTGCCGCAGCGATACGCTCTCACGCGGTAATCGCGTCGGACGCCGACTGCGTTCCACTCTTCCGGCGCCACTGCTCGACGCTGATCGCGCCAGCCCCGAAGGCGACGATTTGGAGCAGGCCGCCGGCCATCATCACGTTCTTTAGAAAGTGGATCATCTGGTTCTGGTCGGCGAAATTGTTGTGGAACGAAACAGCCGTCGCCAGCGCGAAGACCGCCAGCACGAGCGCGACCGGGCGCACGTGGTAGCCGAGGACCAGAAGCAGGCCGCCGCCGAGCTCGACAGTCGCGGCCACCGCGAATGCGAGCGGCGGGAACGGAAGGCCCGCGGCTGCGATCAGGGCGGTGGTCGCACCGTAAGCCGAGAGTTTGCTCAGGCCGCTCATCATGAACGGCACGCCAATGAGAACACGGCCGATGAAGGGCAGATAACGCGTAGTCATGGTAAGTCTCCTGTGCTGGGGGTTGGACTTCAGTCAGTGACGACGAGGATCACTTCGGAATCCTCTTCGGCGGAAATGGTGAGATGGAGCTCGTCGAGCGCGGCGATGCCGTCGCCGACCGCGAGCCGCAGACCGTTCACCGCGACGACGCCTCGCGTCGGCGCGAGATAGGCGTAGCGGAAGTCGCCAAGCTCATACGGGACGCGCGTCCCGGCGCGGAGCGTCGCGCCGAGCACGCGCGCGTCAGCGCGTATCGGAAGCGCCTCGCCGTCGCCGGACAGTCCGCTGGCGAGGACAACGAATTGGTCGGCGCGATCGTGCCGGGGGAAACGGCGCGTGCTCCAGCGAGGCTCGCCGCCATTCACGCGCGGGCGCAGCCAGATCTGAAACAGCCGTAATGGCTCGGCGCCGAGATTGTGTTCGGAATGCCGTATGCCCGATCCGGCGCTGATCGCCTGGACGTCGCCGGCCTCGGTGCGGCCGGTATTTCCGATGCTGTCGCGATGGGTGACGACGCCATCGCGGACATAAGAGATGATCTCCATGTCGGCATGGCTGTGGAGACCGAAGCCCGTTCCCGGCGCAATCTCGTCATCGTTCCAGATGACCAGCGCGCCAAGCGGCGCGTTGGCCGGATTGCCCTCAGGCCCGACGGCAAAATGGCGCTTGGCTTTGAGCCAGCCAAAATCGGCGCCATCGAGCGTCGATGCAGGGCGGATTTGCAGCATTTGATCCTCCGGCGGCGGGGCGATTGCGCCAACGCCAAAAAACCTATGGCGGATCGCTCGTTTTCGAAATAGAAATGGATGAAAATCATCGTTGCAGAATTGTCGATGTCAAAGCTGCCGGATTTCGAGGGACTTGCGATGTTCGCCAAGGTCGCCGAGGAGCGATCTTTCGCTGCGGCCGCTCAAGCGATCGGCGTTTCGGTCGCCACCGTGTCGCGCGCCGTAACGCGCCTTGAAGAGCGGCTTGGCGGACGTCTGTTCAACCGGACCTCGCGGCGGCTCGCATTGACCGACTATGGCCATTCGCTCGCGGAACGAGCGTCAAGGATCTACGCCGAAGCGGAAGCGACCGAAGACTTCGCACGTGAAACCTCGAGCCGGCCGCGAGGTCTTGTGAAACTTGCCGCCCCGCTCTCGTTTGGCACGCGCTGGGTCGCACCGCTCCTGCCCGAGTTCTTTCGACGCTTTCCGGAGATGGCAATCGATCTCCATCTCACCGACGCGCACACCGACTTGATCGGTGATGGCTTTGATGCCGCGCTTCGCGTCGCGGTCATGGAAGATTCATCACTTGTCGCGCGGCTGATCGCGCCGGTCTCCCGGTTCGTTGTGGCGGCCCCTGCTTACATCGCCCGGTACGGCCGTCCACGGCACCCGCGCGAGCTGACGGCTCATCAATGCTTGAGTTACGTCAATCGCGCCAAGCGCGATACCTGGCGCTTCACGCATCAGAAAACCGCCGAAGAATGCCTGATCACGCCAACAGGCCCGTTGCGGGGAACGAGTATCGAGGCGCTGCTGCCGACGGTACTCGAAGGGCTCGCGATCACCGAGCTCCCCGAATTCGTCGCGACGCAATATTTCCGCGCACAGGCGCTTGAGCCGATCCTCGCCGACTGGCGCTTGCCCGCAGGTGGATTGTATTTCGTGACGCCGACGGCGCGCGCGCGTCCGGCGAAGGTCTCTGCGCTGGCTGACTTCTTGATCGCCAAACTGACGAACGCGCCGTGGTCTGCGGAAGCAGTCATGGGCCCGAAACCGCCACGGCGGCCGAAGAAGCGATCGTAACTGCAAATCAATTGAGCGAAATATTCGCCGCCTTGATAACTCCCTGCCATTTCAACGTTTCGCTTTGCATGTAAGCCGCGAAACTTTCGGGCGTGCTTTGAATAGGCTCGATACCGGCCGCCTGCAATCTCTGTTTGACGGCCGGATCCGCAAGAGCCGCGCCGATTTGACCGTTCAATTTCTCGATAATTTCATGTGGCGTCTTTGCTGGCGCAACGATCCCCTGCCACGCAGAGGCCTCGTAACCAGGAAAACCCGCTTCGGCAATGGTCCGCACATTCGGGAATTCCGCGGAACGTTCCGGCGCGGCGCTTGCCAGAACCTTCAGCAATCCTGCCTTGATCGGCTCACGCGCGGTTGCGACGTCCAGCATCATGACCGGCACTTCCCCGGAGATCAGATCTTTGAGCGCGGGCGACGCTCCCTTGTAAGGCACATGGACCATTTTCACGCCGGCGCGATTCAACAATAATTCCATGGCCATTTGATGCGGACTTCCAGGACCTGCAGACGCAAAGGTTATCGTGTCCGGTGCGGACTTCGCCATCGCGATCAATTGATCAAGCGAGTTGGCAGGAAATTTTGGGTTTGCCACCAAGAGAAACGCGAATCTGCCGGTCAGGGATACCGGCGCGAAATCTTTGGCGGGATCGTAGGGCAAAGTCTTGTAGAGGCTCGGATTGAGTGCATAGGTCGTCAAGGATGTGGACAAGAGCGTGTAACCGTCCGGCGCAGCCCGCGCGACGATCTCCGCGCCGATCTGAGTGCCGGCTCCCGGCCGGTTGTCAATGATGAATGGTTGATGGAGGGAGTCGGAAAGCTTCTCCCCGATGATCCGAGCCAGAAGATCGTTGCCGCCCCCCGGCTCGAACGGCACCACAACTTTTACCGGGCGCGACGGATAGTCATCGGCCCACGATTTCATGGGCGGAAGCAACATCACGACGAGAATTACGAAGACCGCAAAAAGCCTCGTTGATGCTTCGCGTGCTATTTTCGCTTTCGTACTCATCGACGCCTCGCGCGGATACACGACAGAATCAAACAACAAGAGTCATTGAAGACGCAGGGACGCAAGAAAGCGTCATTTCGCGGCTGCAGCACCGGCGCCGGAGACCTGGGCATCTTGCTCGCCATTGCCGCCGCTGACGCCGATCGCGCCCACGAGCTTGCCGTCGATCACGATCGGAACGCCGCCTGGCGCTCCTGCAACGCCGGGAAATGTGAGAAAGAACAGATGTCCGGCCTCTAGCCCGTCATAAAACGCCTTGGTCGGCCGCCGATACCGCGCGGCCGCGGCGGCCTTCTGTTGGGCGAGTTGAATCGCGGAATAAGGCGCGCCGTCCATCTTCGCGAAATAAACTAGATCTCCTGTCGGCTCGACGACGGCCACCGCATTCGGCACGCCGATCTCTTTCGCTTTGGCCATCGCGGCTTCTGCCGCCTTTTGCGCCTGCTCGACGGTTATGGGCGGCCCAAAGGGCGGCGCGGGGGGTGGCGCTGGTTGTTGAGCGCCGGCGGATGGACTCGTCTGTGCGGACGCTGCGGCAGCACCCAAGATTGTCAGCAACACCGCTACGACGATTGTGCTCGCCTTCATCGCGTTTTCTCCCATCTCGTTCCGCCGCCCATTTACGTGATCAATTGCGTCGCGGACGGTTGACTTGTGCTCATTTGTATCGTTTCATACGAAACGAAAATCACACAATCGCCTTTGAGTCAATGTGGTCAATGACCGTCAGATTGGCTCGATTGGAATTTTGCGGATTGGAGTCTGCGGTGAGCCTTGCGAAACGTCGGACGGCAGCTGGAGCTGCGCGACTATCTCTTCGCGATTTTGTGCCGTATCGCATCGCCGTTTTGGCGCGGGGCATAAGTGTTTCACTCGGCAAGAAATATCGGGATCTGGGCATCACGATCCCGGAATGGCGATTGATCGCCCATCTCGCGGAGGTTGGAACTTGTTCCTCGGGCGAGATTTGCGCGCGGACCGCGATGGACAAGGCGAAGGTGAACCGCGCCGTCATGAGATTGGTGGCCGCGGGGCTGGTCTTGGCCGGTACCTCTTCGCGGGATCGGCGAGTCAATGCGTTGAAGCTCACGGCGCGCGGCCAGAGGATCTATGAGCAGGTTGTGCCCATGGCGCTTGATCACGAGAAATCCCTCCTGGATCCGCTGTCGGCGACAGAGCTCAAAGAACTGGTGAGGATCCTCGGGAAGCTCCAATCGCAAGTGAATAGACTGTGGACCACCGCTGATCTGGATGAATAAGAATAATGTTGTTGCGTTCGGACCTTTAGGGAACAGCCAAATGAAAGTCGACGTGCACTCCCATATCGTCGATAGGAAATATCTTGACGACTTGGTTTCGACATTAGGGCTCGAGACAGAATCGACCAGCGACGGCAAACGTCTTTTCCGAAGGAACGGAAGCACCGTCGCATGGTCGCGCCCGGATATGTTCGAGATCGATCAGCGCTTGCGCGAGATGGATAAAAAAGAGATTGCGGTACGAGTTATGTCGCTGAGCGCGCCCAATATTTATCTATGGGACGACGCCGATCAGATCGAGGCGGCGCGGCATATCAACGATGCCTTGCGCAAATTGTGTCGTCAGCATCCGGATCGTTTCATTGGTCTGGCAAGCCTGCCGTTAAAAGACATCGAGGGCTCCCTCGTTGAGCTTGATCGCTGCATTAGTGAACTTGACATGAAGGGCGTGATCATCGGCTCGAATATCGACGGTCTTCAGCTTGACGACCCAAAGTTCCATCCGATTTGGGCGCGGATCAACGAGCTGCGGCTGCCGGTCTTTGAGCATCCAATGTTTCCGAACAACAGCGCAGGATTGGAAGGGTTCGAATTGCCGCTGCGGCTCGGACTAATCTTTGACACGACACTCTGCGCCACGCGGCTGATTTATTCCGGAGTTTTTGAACGTTACCCCGATTTTCCCTACATCATGGCGCATACCGGGGGCGCGCTGCTGATGACGCTCGCACGCCTGGACAACGGCTATCGGCTTTTCCCCGACTGTCGGCGCTACATTAACAAGTTGCCGAGCGAATATGCGAAACGCCTCTATTACGACACCACGGCTTTCGATGAAAAAGCATTGAGCTTCGCGCTCAATGTGGTGGGACCCGAGCGGCTCCTTTTCGGCACCGACGATCCTTTCATCGATGCCGATACATCTCATGTCACGAAATTGCCGATCAGCGCCGCCGACAAAAAGCAAATACTGGGTGCCAATGCAGCTCGCATATTCGGCTTATAGGCCCATGTTGGTCGTGGAGGCGAGGCTGCAGTGCGCAGCGCCTCTTTGGCCGACCGGGTTCGGATGATTAAATGCAACCATCGACGCGTAGGTAGCAGGAGCTTCCCATGAACATGGAAAAAGCGGCATTTCCTCTCGCCGAGGTGCGCAGCGATAGTCACATCCATCCGGGCTACATGTCCGGCTTCGGCAATTCGTTCGAGACCGAGACATTGCCCGGGGCCCTTCCATTGGGGCGGAATTCGCCGCAGAAGGTGCGCTACGGCCTCTATGCCGAGCAGCTCTCCGGCTCGCCTTTCACTTCACCTCAGGCCAGCAACCAGCGGTCCTGGCTTTACCGCATTCGGCCATCGGTAAAGCACTCGGGAGCGTATCGCCGCTGCGATACGGGTCTGATTCGTACGGCACCCTTCGCTCGCGACGAGAGCGGCCTCGCGATTGGACAATTGAGGTGGGACCCGGTGCCGTTGCCGGAAGCGGAGGTGACTTTCGTGACCGGCCTGCGCACCATCACGACCGCCGGGGACGCCGACTCTCAAGCAGGAATGGCGGCACACCTTGCTTTCGTGAACCGTGCCATGACCAACGAATACTTCTTCAACGCCGATGGCGAAATGCTCATCGTGGCCCAACTTGGCCGCCTGCGGTTCCAAACCGAGTTCGGCGTCATCGACATCGCGCCGGGCGAGATTTGCGTCATCGGCCGGGGCATCGTGTTCAAGGTCGCTCCGCTCGATGGCCCGGCGCGAGCCTATGTCTGTGAAAACTACGGCGCGGCTTTCAAGTTGCCCGATCGCGGCCCCATCGGCGCCAATTGTCTGGCCAATCCGCGCGACTTCCTGACGCCGGTCGCGGCCTATGAAGACAAGGAAGAACCCTGCACGCTTTATGTCAAATGGGGTGGTGAACTTTATGCCACTGACATCGGGCAATCGCCATTGGACGTTGTGGCCTGGCATGGCAACTATGCCCCTTACAAATATGATCTGAGAAGTTTCTCGCCGGTCGGCGCGATTCTATTCGATCATCCCGATCCGTCCATCTTTACCGTGATGACGGCGCCGTCCGAAACGCCGGGCACCGCCAATGTTGACTTTGTGATCTTTCCTGAGCGCTGGCAGGTCGCGGAAAATACCTTTCGGCCGCCGTGGTATCATAGAAACCTGATGTCTGAATTCATGGGCCTCATCTACGGGGTCTACGACGCCAAACCTGAAGGCTTCGTGCCTGGCGGCATGTCATTGCACAATCAGATGTTGCCGCATGGACCCGACGAACGGGCTTTCGAGGATGCGTCGAACGCCGCACTCGCGCCGGCAAAACTGACGAACACTATGGCTTTCATGTTCGAAACCCGCTTTCGGCAGCGCGTGACACGATACGCCGCCGACCTGCCGCAACGGCAGGCGCACTACGCCGACTGCTGGCAAGGTCTGCGCCGGCATTTCGACCCAGCTCGAACGGGCAATGCGTGAGTCCCGTGCAGATCGATGATACGCACGTGGCGAGTCGCAAAAGCTGGGTCGACTCCGCGAACGGCCACAGTGATTTTCCAATTCAGAATCTTCCCCTTGGGATTTTCTCGTGCGGCGATAATGCGCCTCGCGCTGGTGTGGCCATTGGCGACAAGATCTTTGACCTGAAAGCCGCGAGCGCGAATGGCTTATTCGAAGGGCTTGCTGCCGAAGCGGTAAACGCAGCACAGGGCGGCACGCTTAATGCTTTTCTTGCACTCGGATCTTCGGCGCGACGCGCCATACGATCACGCCTCGTCAATTTGCTCGACGCGGATGGCAAAGAGCGCAGCCGTCTCGATGGCCTGGCTTCCGATCTGCTTCATGAGGCGGCAGCTTGCACGATGCATCTTCCCGTGAACATCGGCAATTACACGGATTTTTATGCCGGAATTCATCATGCGACCAACGTCGGCAGAATTCTAAGGCCGGACAATCCACTGTTGCCCAATTACAAACATCTGCCGATCGCCTATCACGGACGCGCATCGTCGGTACAAGTATCGGGCACGCCGGTGGCGCGTCCGAGCGGCCAGACCAAAGACGCCGACCAATCAGAGCCGCGATTCGGACCAAGCCGGCGGCTCGACATTGAATTGGAGCTCGGCATTTGGATTGGCCCCGGCAATGCCCTGGGTCATCCGATTCCAATCAACGAAGCTGCAAGCCATATCGCCGGCTTCTGTCTGCTCAACGACTGGTCTGCGCGAGATATCCAAGCCTGGGAATATCAACCGCTCGGCCCGTTCTTGGCGAAGAATTTCATGACCAGCGTGTCCCCGTGGATTGTTACACCGGAAGCGCTGGCGCCGTTTCGAACGAGATTGCCGCCGCGAGAGCATGGCGACCCCGCTGCATTATCCTATCTTGTCGATGAAACTGACCAAGCTGCGGGCGCCTTGGATCTGATGTTGGAGGTTTCGTTCACCAGCGCACTGATGCGTGCGAAGGGCCTAAAGCCCAAAGTGCTGTCGCAGGCTAATGCCAGCGCCCTTTACTGGACCGCCGCGCAAATGGTGACGCATCACACAAGCGGCGGCTGCGATCTTCGACCAGGAGATCTCTTCGGCAGCGGTACCATTTCCGGTCCAACCGCCGGTTCGTTGGGCAGCCTTCTCGAAATGACCCTGGCTGGACGAAACCCCATTCATCTTGAGACCGGTGAAGAGCGCAGATTTCTCGAGGACAACGACGAGGTTGCATTACATGCGAGAGCACACAGTTCCGATTTCGTAACGATCGGCTTTGGCGAATGCCGGGGCCGAATAATGTCGCCTTCGCGAGCCTAGGCCGGCCGTCTGGGCGGAGACCATTGCGCACTCACTTCGGAATAAGCTTTGCAACCGCCCGGTCCGCGGCATCGCCGCTCGCCGACAAACCGTCAACCACTCCCGCGCGGTCCTCGGTGCTGCGGTTCTGGCTCATCTTGCGCTTGCCGTCGATGCGGGTGATCGGCATGCGCAAGCCGACGATGCCGCGCAATTGCGATTGGATGAAGGTCTCCGGCGCATCGGTCACCGCCCAAGGTTCGGCGCGCGAACCTTCGTGAAGATGCGTCAGCCGTGTGACGACATCGCGCAGCCGCTCTGTATCTTCAAAAAATTCGACCGGTCCGCACGGCGACGTAATTCCATGTCGGTACGACCTTGCCGGTTTCGCGCTTGGTCGCGTACCAGGACGGCGTCACGTAAGCGTCCGGCCCCATGAACACCGCCATGGCGTCGCCGATCGGCGTGAGCTTCCATTGCGGATTGGCACGCGCGACGTGGCCGTAAAGCGTGCCGTGCGGCCCTTCGGCCGCGTCGAAGATCATTGGCAGCGGCGTGCCGATCAGTCCTTCGGCAGTGGTCGTGATGAAAGTTGCAAGCTTTGCCGCGCGGATGGCGGCGTGAAGCGCAGCCGTGTCGTTCTCTTGAAAGGCGGGCGGGACATACATGATCAGGTGCCCCTGTGCGCATCGTGCCCACACAGGCCGGAAGCGTTCGGTCGAAATACCGTGTGAAATCTGGAGCGGGCGAAGGGATTCGAACCCTCGACCCCAACCTTGGCAAGGTTGTGCTCTACCCCTGAGCTACACCCGCATCCGAGAAGGGTAATTGGCCGGCCGCATGGGCGGAGGCCATTGCCGAGCCCTCATATAGTCCGGCTCGGAAGCGAAGCTATGCCAAAGCCAGCTCGGTTTTGCAACCTTGGCCGGTTTTGGCATATGTGACGCGCCATAAACGGCGGATTTCCCCGCCTGACCCGCGACACCCGCCGCAATGCCCGCCTCGCCCGATGACCTGTTCGCCTATCTGACGAGCCTCGATATCCCGCACCAGACCGCCTGGCACGCGGCCGTATTCACGGTCGAAGAGGGGCGGGCGCTGCGCGGCGACGCTGCCGGTGGGCACACCAAGAACCTGTTCGTGCGCGATAAAAAGGGCGTGCCTTTTCTCGTCGTGGCGCAGGACGACACCGCGATCGAGCTCAAATCGCTGCACCGGCGGCTCGGCGCCTCCGGCCGCTTCTCGTTCGGCTCGAGCGAATTGATGCAGGAACTGCTTGGCGTAACGCCCGGCTCGGTGACGCCATTTGCCGTCATCAATGACACCGGCCATCGCGTCACCGTGGTGCTCGATCAGGCTTTGATAGCGCATGAGATCCTGCATTTCCATCCGCTGACCAATACCGGCACGACCACGCTGTCGAAGGCCGATCTGCTCAAATTCCTTAACGCTACCGGGCACCCGCCGCGGATCGAAGTCCTGACGGGGGAATAGCGCGATTTGAGCATGATCTTGTCCGAAAACCGGAAGTCCACTTTTCGGGATCATGCTCTGGTTGCGATTGCAATTCGGTAATTTTCTTCCCATTTAACGGGGCGAACAGGGCGCATTCCGGCCCGCCGGACCCGTTGCGGGCTGCGCGTCGGGAGATATTTTATTCGGGCATGATGTTTTCGCAAAACCGGCTTTCCCTTTCCGGGATCATGCTCTAGGGCAAGGATCATGTTGCAAGAAGCTCAGACCGCCGTCGCCGACGCGTCCATCAAGGACACGACGACACAGACTTTCGTGAAGGACGTCGTCGAGGAATCCAAGCACCAGCCGGTGCTGGTCGATTTCTGGGCGCCGTGGTGCGGGCCGTGCAAGCAGCTCACGCCCGTGCTCGAAAAGGCCGTGAAGGCGGCCAAGGGCAAGGTGAAGCTCGTCAAGATGAATATCGACGAGCACCCGGCCATTCCCGGCCAGATGGGCATCCAGTCGATCCCGGCCGTGATCGCCTTCGTCAACGGCCAGCCGGCCGACGGCTTCATGGGCGCGCTGCCGGAAAGCCAGGTCATCGCCTTTCTCGAGCGGCTGACCAAGGACCGCATCGGCGGCGAGGCCAAGGATCTGCTCAAAGCGGCCGATACCGCGCTGGGCGAGGGCGACGCCGCGGGCGCCACCGAGCTTTACACACAGCTTCTTGCCGAGGATCCAGAGAATGTGCCAGCGCTTGCTGGCCTCGTGCGCAGCCATGTCGAAACCGGCGCGCTCGATCAGGCCAAGCAGACATTCGCCAAGATTCCGGAAGCCAAGCGCAACGACGCCGCGGTCGGTGCGGCGCGCGCGGCGCTCGAACTTGCGGAACAGGCGAAAACGCTGGGGCCGGTCACCGAGCTCGAACAGAAAGTCGCCGCCAATCCGCTCGATCATCAGGCGCGTTTTGATCTGGCGCTGGCGCTCAACGGCAAGGGCCAGCGTCTCGACGCGCTCGAACAGCTGATCTCGATCGTCAGGCGCGACCGCAAATGGAATGATGACGGCGCCCGCAAGCAGCTGGTGCAGTTCTTCGATGCCTGGGGCCCGACCGACGAGGCCACGATCGAGGGCCGCAAGAAGCTGTCGTCGATTTTGTTCTCGTAGTTTCTCCTTTCCGCTGCCGTTGCGAAATGGACTACGGCATGCCGATGCATACGACCTATAAAGGGCCGGACGATCTTCCCGATGTGATCCCGGTATTTCCGCTGCCGGGCGCGCTGCTGCTGCCGCGCGGCCAGATGCCGCTGAATATTTTCGAGCCGCGCTATCTGGCGATGACCGATGACGCCTTGCGGGCGCCGCATCGCTTGATCGGCATGATTCAGCCGGACCCCGCGCATCCCGGCCCCGACAAGGACAGGCCGCATCTGTTCCACGTCGGCTGCGTCGGGCGGATGACGCAATTCGCCGAGAGCGGCGACGGCCGCTATCTCATTCAGCTCACCGGCGTCGCGCGCTACCGTATCGAAGAAGAGCTTGCGGTTGCGACGCCCTATCGCCAGTGCCGCGTGACCTATCGGCCCTTCATCGACGATTTCACCGCGCGCAAGGGCGAGGACGACGTCGACCGCAAGTCGCTGTTGCGCGCGCTGACGGCGTTTCTCAAGGCCAATAATCTCAAGGCCGACTGGGAAGGCATCGAGAACGCGCCCAACGAGGCGCTGGTCAATGCGCTGGCGATGATGTCGCCCTATGACGCCGCCGAGAAACAGGCGATGCTCGAAGCGCCGGACCTGAAAACGCGCGCCGAAATTCTGGTCGCGGTGACCGAGATCGAGCTCGCCAAGGGCAAGACGCCCGGCGAAACGCCATTGCAATAATTCGGCAATAATCCGGAGTGCTTTCATGTCCGATCGTCCCGCCGACAGTGTCGATCCAAAGCTTCTCGAAATCCTGGTCTGCCCGCTGACCAAGACGCGGCTCGAATACGATGCGCAGAATCAGGAACTGATCTCGCGCGCGGCGAAGCTTGCTTATCCGATCCGCGACGGCATCCCGATCATGCTCCCCGAAGAGGCGCGGCGGATCGATTGAGTTTCACGCATATCTGACGCCGTCATGCCCGGGCATAGCCGTTCGAAGAACGGCGTCGCTTCGCTCGCCTATTGCGTCGGGCATCCACGTCTTTCAGGATGAACGGCATGCAAAGATGTGGATGGCCGGGACGAGCCCGGCCATGACGAGTGAGTGACGACTGAGAATGCGGAGGGAAGAAGTGATCAAAGTCTGGGGCCGAAACACGTCGTCGAACGTGCAGAAGGTGATGTGGGCGATCGGCGAAATCGGCCTGCCGCACGAGCGCATCGATGTCGGCGGGTCGTTCGGCAAGAATCGCGAGGCCGAATATCTCGCGATGAATCCGAATGGTCTCGTGCCGACGCTTCAGGAAGAGGACGGCTTCCTGCTGTGGGAATCCAACACCATCGTGCGCTATCTCGCCGCCAGGCATAAATCCACCGTGCTCGAGCCTGCGGACCTGCGGGCGCGGGCGCTCGCCAGCAAATGGATGGATTGGCAGCTCTCGGTGTGCGGCCCGGCCATCACGCCGGTATTCTGGGGCATGATCCGCACGCCGCCGGAAAAGCGCGATCACGCCGCGATCGAGGACGGCAAAACGAAAACCACGGCCGCGATCGGCATGATGGACGAGCAGCTCGGCAAGACCGCTTACCTTGCCGGCGACGGGTTCTCCTATGGCGACATTCCCGTCGGCATCATGGCCTATCGCTATCGGCAGCTCGTGCCCGACCGGCCGCCATTGCGCAATTTCGAGCGCTGGTATGCGGCGATTTCGTCGCGCCAGGCGTTCAAGGATCAGGTCGGCAGCGTGCCGCTGTCGTGACGGCTTACTCCGCCGCGGCGCGAGCGCCGCCGGAATGCGCCGAGACGATGTAGTCCATCGCCGCCTGCACGCCGCCCTTCTTGTGCGGGATGCGGGCGAGCCCGAGCGCCATTTCGGTCGCAGCGAGCGCGCCGAGATGCCAGGTGTCGTTGACATCGCCGAGATGACCGATGCGGAAATATTTCTTGGCATAGGGCCCGAAGCTTGCGCCGTAAGAGATGTTGAAGGTCTCGAGCGCCAGCCCACGGAAGGCGTCGGCATCATGGCCGTCGGGCAAGAGCACCGCGGTGATGGTCGGCGAATAATATTTTGCGTCGCGGCAGAGGATGTCGAGACCCCAGGCGCGCACCGCGCGCCGCGTCGCTTCGGCAAGCCGGTGATGGCGCGCGAACACATTGTCGAGGCCTTCCTCGTGCAGCATGTCGATCGCTTCGGCGAGGCCATACAGCATCTGCGTCGCCGGCGTATAGGGGAAGAAGCCCTGCTTGTTCATGTTGATCATGTCGTCCCACGACCAGAACGACTTGGTGAGCTTGGAGGTCTTGGCCGCCGCCAGCGCCTTGTCGCTGATCGCGTTGAACGACATGCCGGGCGGCAGCATCAGGCCCTTCTGCGCGCCGCCGATGGTGACGTCGACGCCCCATTCGTCGTGGCGGTAGTCGGTCGAGGCCAGCGACGAGATGGTGTCGACCATCAGCAGCGCCGGATGGCCCGCGGCATTGATCGCCTTGCGGATCGGATCGATCGGCGTCAGGCAGCCGGTCGCGGTTTCATTATGCAGAACGCAGACCGCCTTGATCTCGTGCGCCTTGTCCTTGCGCAGATGCTCTTCGATCACCGCCGCATCGGCGCCGGTGCGCCAATCGCCAGGGATGAATTCCGGCGTCAAGCCCAGCTTCTGCGCCATCGTTTTCCACTGCGTGGCAAATTGCCCGGTCTCGACCATCAGCACCTTGTCGCCGGGCGACAATGTGTTGACGAGGGCTGCTTCCCAGGCGCCAGTGCCGGTCGCGGTATAGATGATGACCGGATTGGCGGTCTTGAAAATGGTCTTGATGCCGTCGAGGCAGCGCTTGCCGAGCTTGGCGAATTCCGGGCCGCGATGATCGATCAGCGGCATGTCCATCGCGCGCATCACCCGGTCGGGCAGCGGCGTCGGGCCAGGGATCTGCAGGAAATGACGCCCCGCGGCGCGCGAAGTGTTCTGCGGCATAGTCGAAGCTCCTTCGGACTTGTTCGATTGGCCCCGGCGGCGCATGTCCGAAAGCGCCAGTGGCTTGTGCTGTTGGCTCGTCGTGTCGGCTTGTGGGGTTGAATAGCGAATGCGACATTGCGGTCAAGTCTATTCGGCGTGACCGTTAGGGCTTTGTTATGACGGCGAATTTGGGCAATAGCCCAGGGGAGAACAATGCCGGCGCGGTTAATCCAAAGCAACGAAAGCCCGCTGGAAAGGAAGCTGAAGGCCGGACAGACCGGCGACGTGCGCTTCGATGCGTTCACGCGTGGGCGCTATGCCACGGATGCATCGCATTATCAGATCATGCCGCTCGCGGTGGTGACCCCGCGGACAATCGAGGAAGCTGATCGGGCGATCGGAATTTGCCGTGATGAGGGCGTGCCGGTAACGCCGCGTGGCGGCGGCACCTCGCAAGCCGGGCAGACCGTCAATCGCTCGGTGATCGTCGACTGCTCGCGGCACATCAACAACGTGCTCGAGGTCGATGCCGTCAATCGGCGCTGCGTGGTCGAGCCGGGCATCGTGCTCGACGAGCTCAATCGCAAGCTCAAATCGACCGGCCTGTGGTTTCCCGTCGATATTTCCACCGCCTCGCGCGCCACGATCGGCGGCATGGTCGGCAACAATTCCTGCGGCGCGCGCTCGCTGCGCTACGGCAATACGCGGGAGAACGTGCTGTCGATCGACGCCGTGCTGCCCGACGGCACGCATGCGCATTTCGGCCGTATCGGCGACGCCAACGTCAACGTGCCGCAAGCCTTGGCGCGTGATGTTCTCGCCATCGCCGCGCGCGAGGCCGGCGAAATCGAGCGCCGCTTCCCGAAAGTGCAGCGCCGCGTCGGCGGCTATAATCTGGATGCGCTGGTGCCGGGGCGTAACGACATTAATCTCGCGCATCTGCTGGTCGGCTCCGAAGGCACGCTCGCCTTCTCGACCAAGATCGAACTGAAGCTGTCGCCGCAACTCGGCCGCCGCGCGGTGGGCGCGGTTCACTTCGGCAGCTTTCACGCGGCGATGGCCGCGGCGCAATATATCGTCAAGCTCAATCCGATCGCCGTGGAGCTCATCGACCGCACCATGCTCGGGCTCGCGCGCGATATCGCGATGTTTCGGCCGACAGTGGATGCGTTCCTGCGCGGCGATCCCGAGGCGATCTTGTTTGTCGAATTCGCCGAGAATGACGCCGAGAATATGCGGCGGCTGAAACAGCTCACCGAGCTGATCGGCGATCTCGGCATCGCTTGGGACAAGACCGGCGCCAAATGGGGCGGCGTGGTCGAGGTGCTCGACGCCAAATTGCAGGCAGCGATCACCGAAGTGCGCACCGCGGGCCTGAACATCATGATGTCGATGAAGGAGGCCGGCAAGCCGATCTCCTTCGTCGAAGACTGCGCTGTGCCTTTGGAACATCTCGCCGACTACACGGCGCGGCTCACGGAAGTGTTCGAGAAGAACGGCACGCGCGGCACCTGGTATGCGCATGCCGCGGTCGGCTGCCTGCATGTGCGCCCGGTGCTGAACCTTCGCCTCGACAAGGACGTGCGCGCCATGCGCGCCATCGCCGAAGAGGCCTTCGCCATGGTGCGCGCCTACAAAGGCTCGCATTCCGGCGAGCATGGCGACGGCATCGTGCGCTCGGAATTCCATGAGTTCATGTTCGGCGCCGAACTGGTGCAGGCCTTCGCTGAGGTGAAGGACCGCTTCGATCCGCAAAACCTGTTCAATCCCGGCAAGATCGTCCGCGCGCCGAAATTCGACGACCGGGCGAATTTCCGCTACGGCCCCGGCTATCGCGCGGAAGACATCACCACCGCGCTCGACTGGTCGGCCTATCTGGGCGCAGGCGGCGGTTTCCAGGGCGCGGTCGAGATGTGCAACAATAACGGCGCCTGCCGCGCGCTGGCGGGCGGCGTCATGTGCCCGAGCTATCGGGTGACGCGCGACGAGCGCGACGTGACGCGCGGCCGCGCCAATTCGCTGCGGCTCGCCATGACCGGCCAGTTGGGGCCGGACGCGCTCACCTCAGAAGACATGGCGGAGACGCTCAAGCTCTGCGTCTCCTGCAAGGCCTGCCGGCGCGAATGCCCGACCGGTGTCGATATGGCGCGCATGAAGATCGAAGTGTCGCGGGCGCGGGCGGAGAGATTCGGCCTGTCGCTGCACGACCGGCTGGTCGGCTATCTGCCGCGCTACGCGCCTTATGCGGCGCGGCTCTCTTGGCTGCTCAATCGGCGCGATGCCTTGCCCGGTGCTGCGAAATTGTCCGAGGCTATTGCCGGGTTCAGCACGCAACGGACCTTACCGAAGTGGCGGGCCGATTATTTTTGCGGCGATGTAGCACCCTTCTCCCTCCCCCGCTTGCGGGGGAGGGTGGGGAGGGGGCCGGGAGCCACAGACTCCAAGAGTGGGCCCCCTCCTGGATCGCTTCGCGATCCGGCCTCCCCCGCAAGCGGGAGAGGCGAAGTCGTGCTGTTTGCCGACACGTTCAATCGCTATTTCGAACGCGAAAACATCGATGCCGCGCTCGCGGTGCTCAATGCCGGCGGCTATCGCGTTCATTTCGCTACACCCTCCGGCGAGCGGCCATTGTGTTGCGGCCGCACGTTTCTCTCTGTCGGTAAAGTGGATGAAGCGCGCCGGGAGGCCGAGCGTACCTTAGCCGCGCTTACTCCGTTCGCGAGCAAAGGCATTCCGGTGCTCGGCCTTGAACCGAGCTGCCTGTTCAGTTTCCGCGACGAAATTCCAGCCTTGCTGAAGAGCGACGCGGCGCGGCGGCTTGCCGACAACGCGCTGTTGCTCGAGGAGTTTCTGGCGCGCGAGGCGGCCGCAGGCAAGCTCGCTTTGCGGTTGACGCCGATGAAGAAGCGCGCACTGCTGCACGGCCATTGTCATCAGAAATCGTTCGATACGATGGGCGCCGTCGAGGCGGCGCTCAGGCTCATTCCCGCGCTTGAGGTCGAGCGAATCGAATCGAGTTGCTGCGGCATGGCCGGCGCCTTCGGCTATCATGCCGATACGATCGATGTCTCGCGCGCCATGGGCGAGTTGTCGCTGTTGCCTGCGGTGCGCAAAGCACCCGACGACACCATCATCGTCGCCGATGGCACATCCTGCCGGCATCAGATTCACGACGGCGCCGGGCGCGAGGCCATTCATGTGACGCGCGTTCTAGCAATGGCATTGCCGACGGAAAGTTAGGCTGCATCACGGGTTCAAACCTATTTCAGCCCAAGCTCGGAACGCCGGTGTTTTCGGACAGCAACATAGAGATCAGTGATTTCGAGAAGCGTGCAGTCAGGGTGAAGTCTTGCGAGAATCTGACGCTCCCTTTTTCCAGTGTCAGTATCTCTAAAATCACCTGTTGTTCTTTCGGTGTGTTCTATCTCCGGCCAAAGTCCCGGTTCTTCTTTCATTTTGGCGATAGCTTCCTGAACGTCGCTTTCTTTCCAGTGTCTTGATTTGCCGGCTGACATAACGAGATTCTCCGTTCAAATGTTCACTGTTCCTCTCCCAGCGCGCTTTCGTGCCAGCGGCGCAGCGCCAGGTAATTGACGAGCGACAGAAGATAAAAGATCGCGATGCCGGCGACCGAGAGCAGCAGCAGGGCCGCGAACATGCGCGGGATGTTGAGGCGGTAGCCGGCCTCGGCGATCCGATAAGCAAGGCCCGAGCCCGCGCCGGCCGAACCTGCGGCGATCTCCGCCACCACGGCGCCGATCAGCGACAGCCCGCCGGCAATGCGCAGTCCGCCGAGAATATAGGGCAGCGCCGACGGCAGTTTCAGGTTCCACAGCACCTGGCCGCGCGACGCATCATAAAGCACGAACAGATCGGTCAGATTGCGGTCGACCGAATTCAGCCCGAGCGTGGTGTTCGCCAGCACCGGAAAGAACGCGACGATCCAGGCGCAAGCGAGCACGGCAAGCGGTTGCGGCAGATAGATCAAAAGCAGCGGCGCAACAGCGACAACCGGCGTCACTTGCAGGATCACCGCATAAGGATAGAGCGAATATTCGAGCAGCCGGAACTGATTGAACAGCACGGCGAGGCCGACGCCGCCGATGGCCGCCAGCAGAAAGCCCTCGAACGTGGTGAGCAGCGTCACCAGCAGCGATTGGAACAGCAGGGACCAGTCGGCGATCAGCGTTTGCAAAATGAGTGCGGGCGCCGGCAGCACGTAAGGCGGAATCTGTCCGATGCGGACGATGGCTTCCCAGACCAGAAGAACCAGCGCGAGCACGATGACCGGTAGCGCGATGCGCAGCGCGCGATCGCGGCTTGCTATTTCCGCTCGTCCCCGCGAAGGCGGGGACCCAGTGCTTTGCCGACGGGTCCCATCTGGATTCCCGCTTTCGCGGGAATGAGCGGGGGAGGGATCATTATTCATTTCTCAACTCCAGCCGCCATGTCGGTCTTCATGGCCTGCGCCAAGGCGTCAGAAGTGCGGCGCGCGAAAGCGCCATATTCCGCTGAGGTCCGAAAGCCCTGATCGCGCGGGTAGGGCGCGTCGACGGCGAGCTCGGTGAAGGCACGGCCGGGCCGCGCTGCCATGACGACGATGCGGCTCGACAGGAAGACTGACTCGAACACCGAATGCGTCACGAACACCACCGTCATGCGCAGCGCCTGCCACAGCTCCAACAGATCGTTGTTGAGCTTGAAGCGCGTGATCTCATCGAGCGCCGCGAACGGCTCATCCATCAGCAGCAGTTCCGGCGCGGTGACGAGCGCGCGCGCAATCGACACGCGCATGCGCATGCCGCCGGAGAGCTCGCGCGGATAGGCTTGGGCAAATCCTTGCAGGCCGACGCGATCGAGCGCGGCCGTGACGCTCGCCTGCGCATTGTCGGCAGAAACACCTTTGAGCTTGAGCGGCAACAGCACATTGTTGAAGACCGTGGTCCAGGGCATCAAGGTCGGCTCCTGGAAGACAAAGCCGATCCGCCTTGCGTTATTGGGGCCTGCTTGTCTAGCGCCCGCTTGCGTCTGGTGCCATGCGACACCGCCCGCGCTCGGCTCGCTCAAGCCGGCAATGATGCGCAGGGCCGTCGATTTGCCGCAGCCCGAGGGGCCGAGCAGCGACACAAATTCGCCCTGGCGCACATCGAGATCGAGCCCGGACAGCGCCACCGTGCCGTTCGGAAAGGTCTTGCCGACATCATGCAGTGCGACAATAGACGGGGCGGCGGACACAGACATTGTCATGGCGTCCGCTATTGCTTGGGCCACAGATCGAGTCCGGCTTTCTTGTCGACGAATTGCAAGGTGTAGCCCTTTTTGTAATCGAGCCCCGATTTGACAACGCCGGCGCGCACCATCTCGTCAAAAAATTCCTTGAAGCGAGCGTCGGTCATGGCGCCGACACCGAGCGTCGTCGCGTCGCCGGAATCGACAATGCCGTATTGCTTCATCTTGGCCACGGAATAGGCGAGCAGATCGTCGCTCATGTCCGGGTTGTATTTCTTGATCAGCGCATTGCCGGCGGCATTGTCGTTATAAATGTAATTGGTCCAGCCGATGATCGAGGCATCGACAAAGCGCTGCACCAGATCGGGCTTCTTGTCGACGAGGTCGCGCCGCGTCTCGATCAGCGTCGAATAGGCGGAGAAGCCCTGGTCGGCGAGCAGGAACACTTTCGGCGTGAACTTCGCCTGTTTCTCGATGGCGAAAGGCTCCGACGTCACATAGCCCTGCATGGCGCTTCTCTTGTCGAGGAGAAAGGGCTGTGCGTTGAAGGTGTAGGGCTTGACCTGCGAGTCCTTGAATCCGTAGTCGGCTTTCAGCCATTGAAAATAGCTGGCGACGCCTTCCTGCGAGATGAACAGTGTCAGGTTTTTCAGGTCGGTGAATTTCTCGATGCCCTGATCGGGATGCGCGATCAGAACCTGCGGGTCTTTCTGAAACAGCGCCGCGACTTCGACGGTCGGGATGTTCTGCGCCACCGCGTCGAAGCTCTGCAGCGTATTGGCGCTGAGGAAGAAATCGATCTTGCCGACCGGGAGCAGGATGCGGTTGTTGGTGTTCGGCCCGCCGGGCACGATGGTCACGTCGAGGCCGTGCTTGCGATAGGTGCCGTCGGCCAGCGCCTGGTAGAAGCCGCCTTGCTCGCCTTCGGCGAGCCAGTTGGTGCCGAAGGCGACCTTGCCGAGGGCTTGCGCATGGGCCGGACCGAGCGCGAGGAGAGACGCCGTCAGCGTCGCCGCGACTGCAGCGAACGCGCTCGGAAAAGCCCCGGCAGACGGCATCTGTTACCCCCCGTTTCTCAGGCTATTCGACCATAAAGCATGATTGCGGAAAAAGCCCGTGCCCGGCTTGGTCCCGCGTTTGGAAGCCGGGACCAGCGCCGGTTTTCGGGTAAGATCGCGCCTCCGCGAGAGACCGGCGTAACCGGAAAACTCAGCAAGCGCGATTTAAGAGATATTGATGCTGCCCAAACGCAACTGGATGGACATGACCTGGCCGGAGATTGCCGAGGGCGACACGGCGCGCTGGATCGCGGTCTTGCCGCTCGCCGCGGTGGAGCAGCATGGGCCGCATCTGCCGCTCGGCGTCGATACTTTCATCGCCGAAGCCTATCTGGAGCGGGCCGGCAAATTATTGCCTGCCGACCTGCCGGTCACTTTTCTTCCGGTGCAGCGCATCGGTGTCTCCGCCGAGCATCTGTCTTTCCCCGGCACGCTGACGCTTTCGGCAACGACTGCGATCGCGGCCTGGACCGAGCTCGGTGAAAGTCTCGCGCGGGCGGGAGTGCGCAAGCTCGTTCTGATCACGAGCCACGGCGGCAATGTCGCGGCGATGGAAGTGGTGGCGCGCGAATTGCGCACCCGGCTTGACATGCTCGCCGTCACTGTCGGCTGGCATCGCTTCGGTTATCCGGACGGCACGTTCACGCCCGAAGAAAAGAAGCACGGCATTCACGGCGGCGATATCGAAACCTCGCTGATGCTCGCGGCCAAGCCCGACACTGTGCACATGGACAGAGCGCCCAATGCGGTGCCGGCCACAATCGCAATGTCACAGGAATTCAAATGGCTCGGCGCCTATCGGCCGGCGGGCTTCGCCTGGATGACACAGGACATCAACCCGAGCGGCGCGGTCGGCGATGCAACACTGGCCACGGCCGCGAAGGGCGACGCAGCTTTCGCGCGCGGCGCGGAAGCCTTCGTGGAATTGCTGCGCGAGATCGATCGCTTCGATTTGTCACGATTGCGCGAAGGACCGTTGACCGCAAAGTAACGTCATGACGCTTTCGTGCGCTGGGATATAATTAGATCCCCGGGTGAGCGGTTTAATCAGTCGTTGCGATTACGGAGAGCGGATCATGTTTGTCAAAACGAAAGACGGCGTCGAAATCTTTTACAAAGACTGGGGCAAGGGTCAGCCCATCGTCTTCAGTCACGGCTGGCCGCTGTCGGCCGACGACTGGGACGCGCAAATGCTGTTCTTCCTCAATCACGGCTATCGCGTGATTGCCCATGACCGACGCGGCCACGGCCGCTCGACCCAGGTGGCCGACGGCCACGATATGGATCACTACGCCGACGATCTTGCGGCGGTGGTCGCGCATCTCGATCTGAAGAACGCCATTCATGTCGGCCATTCCACCGGCGGCGGCGAGGTGGTGCACTATCTCGCGCGCCACGGCGAAAGCCGCGTGGCCAAGGCCGCCATCATCAGCGCAGTCCCGCCCTTGATGGTGCAGACGCCGGCCAATCCGAAGGGATTGCCCAAGGCGGTATTTGACGATTTGCAGGCGCAGCTCGCGGCCAATCGCTCGAAATTCTATCGCGATCTGCCGGAGGGGCCGTTCTATGGCTTCAACCGGCCCGGCGTGAAATCGTCAGAGGCGGCCATCGCGAACTGGTGGCGGCAGGGCATGATGGGCGGTGCGAAGGCGCATTACGACGGCATCGTCGCCTTCTCGCAGACCGATTTCACCGAAGATCTCAAGAAGATCACTGTTCCGGTTCTGGTGATGCACAGCGAGGACGACCAGATCGTTCCTTATGTTGCCGCGGGCCCGCTTTCGGCCAAGCTTCTGAAGAACGGTACGCTGAAGACCTACAAGGACTTCCCGCACGGGATGATCACCACGCAGGCGGAAACGATCAACGCCGACCTGCTGGCGTTTCTGAAGCAATAGATAATTGCGAGTAACTCCAACGCGGCATGCCCGGCCATAGCCGTTCGAAGAACGGCGTCGCTTCGCTCGCCTATTGTGCCGGGCATCCACGACTTTTCAGCCGAGCAAGTTAAAGACGTGGATGGCCGGGACAAGCCCGGCCATGACGTTGCTGGCTGTGATCAGCCTGACCTTAGGCCGCGATCCTCACATATTCGAAATCGCCGGGCTTGTTGTCGATGCCGACGCGCGGCGGCGCGATCCAGCTGGCGAATTTGCCGGGCTCGACGACCTGATTCATCAGACTGCCGATGAAATCGCCGTCGTCCTTCGACGGCAGCCATTTGCCGTGATCGCGGGTCCAGGCGGACTGATCGATCAGCTTGCCGTCCGGAGCGATTTTCACGTCCTTGAACTCGCCGATCAGGCGATGGAACCCGACATGCGGCAGTTCGAGCTTAAACGCTGTGCCAGTGCGCTCGAAAATCTTGTTCCAGCGATCCAGCCCGCGCTGGCAGTCGGCGGTGTAGTCGTCGCGCAGCCGCATATTGATCGCAGTCAGCGCCGGCTCGTCGATGCGCTTGATTTGGCCGTCGACGAATTTCAGCACCGGATAGGTCGCGCTGTCGAGCCGATGGTCGTCGTCGATCTTGGTCTCCTGGAAGCGGCCCTTCAGGCCCGCAGTGAACGTGTTCGCGGCATTGGTCGAGACTTCCGAGCCGAACAGATCGAGCGACAGCGAATAGTGCAGGTTAAGCTTCTTCTGAATGGTCGGCAGGTCGATGACGCCGAGGTCGCGTATTTTCTCGATGTCGTTCGGGTCCTCGATGCCGGCGGCCTTCATCGCCTCGCAGGTGCGCTGCACGGTACGGCCGACGCCGGTTTCGCCGACGAACATGTGATGCGCCTCTTCGGTCAGCATGAAGCGGCAGGTGCGCGACAGCGGATCGAAGCCGGATTGCGCCAGGCTCTCGAGCTGCATCTTGCCGTCGCGGTCGGTGAAGAAGGTGAACATGTGGAACGACAGCCAATCCGGCGTCGCCTCGTTGAAGGCGCCGAGCATGCGCGGCTTGTCGGCGTCGCCGGAGCGGCGCTGCAGCAGCTCGGCGGCTTCCTCGCGGCCGTCGCGGCCGAAATATTTTTGCAGGATATAGACCATCGCCCAGAGGTGACGGCCTTCCTCGACATTGACCTGGAAGACATTGCGCATGTCGTAGAGCGACGGCGCGGTCTTGCCGAGATGGCGCTGCTGCTCGACGGAGGCCGGCTCGGTGTCGCCCTGGATCACGACCAGCCGCCGCAGCATGGCGCGGTATTCGCCCGGGATGTCCTGCCAGGCCGGTTCGCCGTGATGGCGGCCGAACGGGATTGTGCGGTTCTCTTCCTTCGGCGCCAGCAGGATGCCCCAGCGATAATCCGGCATCTTCACATAATCGAATTTGGCCCAGCCCTTGGGATCGACCGAGACGGCGGTGCGCAGATAAACCAGCGCGTCCTGAAAGCCCTCCGGTCCCATATCCATCCACCAGTCGATATAGCCCGGATGCCAGCTTTCGAGCGCGCGGAGCACCTGGCGGTCCTCGGCGAGATTGACGTTGTTCGGAATCTTGGTCGTGTAATCGACGTTCTCGATGTTCATGACACTCGCTCCTGATTGCGCTCCTGATTACACCCGCTTGGTATCGAAGACCGGCTTCTGTCCGGTGCCATAGCGTTTCAGCGCGCCTTCTTCGCCGATGGCGTTGGGGCGCTGGAAAATCCAGTTCTGCCACGCGGTCAGCCGCGCGAAGATTTTCGATTCCATCGTCTCCGGTCCGGCGAAGCGCAGATTGGCTTCGAGCCCGGTGAGACCGTCCGGTGAAAAGCTCGCGCGCTCTTCGAGAAACACGCGCACCTCGTCGTCCCAATCGATGTCGTCGAGCGCGAAAGTGATGAGGCCGAGCTCTTGCGCAGCCTCGGCATCGAGCATTTTGCCGCGCGCCGCCTCGGCCGCTTCGACGCTTTGCGGCGTGGCGAGGAACCGGCATTGCAGCCGGGTGAGCCCGTTCGACATCGGATAGGGGCCGAAATTGACATCGGAAAGAGCGATAGTCGCGACCGGCTCATTGTCGCCGTCGTGCCCCCTCCCTGACCCTCCCCCGCTGGCGGGGGAGGGAAGGGAGGGGGCCAGCATATAGGCGCGGTCGCTCGCGAGCGGCAGTTCGGCCAAGGTGCCGGCAAAGCACGAGCCCGGCTCGATCAGCGTCACCAGCGAGCGCGAGGTCAAATCGACGCGCTTGAGCACGCGCTTCCACAAATGCCTGATCTCGCGCGTCAGCCAGTGATCCGTATTGGCGTCGAGGAATGCGTCGTAAGCGAGAACCTGAGCCGCTTCACCTGCGGATTTGAACACGATCGCGGCGACGTCGAGCTCGTTGATGCGGATATGCAGGATCGCGTCGTCAAGCTCGCGCGCGAGCTTGAGCAGCCAGAACTCCGCGCCCTGCGCCATCATGGCTTCAGCTGAAGCCGGCGGCGGCGCTATAGGGCCGCGCAAGGTGATGGTCGCGATGCGCTCCGCGCGGGCGAATTCGACCGAGAGCGTGCCGTATTCAATGCTGTCGCTGGCAAATGTGCGCGTCAGCGGCGCGAGCTTGATGCCAGGGCCCTTCGCCGTGCGCGGGGATTGCGCGGCAAAATCCTTGGCACAAGCGGCGATCGTGTCTTCGAATTTCGAGCCGGGCGCCACGGCATCGACGAGGCGCCATTCCACCGCGCGCTTGCCTTTGACGCCTTCTTCCGTGGTGCAGAACACGTCGGCGAGATCGCGGCGCACTTTGCGCTTGTCGGAGACGCGGGTGAGCCCACCGGTGCCGGGCAGCACCGCAAGCAGCGGCAGTTCCGGCAGCGACACCGAGGCCGAGCCGTCATCAACCAGCATGATGTAATCGGTGGCGAGGGCGAGTTCATAGCCGCCGCCGGCAGCGGTGCCATTGATGGCGCAGATCGACTTGAGCCCGGAATTCGCGCTCAGATCCTCGATGCCATTGCGCGTCTCGTTGGTGAATTTGCAGAAATTGACTTTGTGCGCATGGCTCGCGCCGGCCAGCATGCGGATATTGGCGCCGGCCGAGAAAACCCGCGGTTTCGCCGAGCACAGCACCAGCGCGTGCACCTGCGGATATTCGAAGCGCAGCCGCTCGATGGCGTCGGCAAGCTCGATATCGACGCCGAGATCGTAGGAATTCAGTTTCAAATCGTAGCCTTCGAACAGGCCGGCTTTCTCGTCGACATCCATGGCGAGCGTCGCCACGTCGCCGTCGATCGAGAGCTTCCAATGCCGATAGCGCTCGGGCGCGGTCTGGAAATCGATCCGATTTTTGCCGCCGGCCAGCTTGCCGCTTGCCGATTTGCCGGTGCTGCGCTGGGCGTGATCTGCATCGCTCACAACACTGCCTCCGCCCTCAAGCCTTTGCTGCGTCTTATGTTTATGTACTATAGTGCATGTATCCTGCCTGGACGTCGCGATCATGCACTATAATTCATGAGGCGGCAACTCCCGAATCCACCGGCCGCTCGCCTTCGTGATGGTCGCGCAGCAGCCGATTGATGAAGCCCGCAATCGCTTCGAGCGTGAGTTCCGGCGCTTCGCGCTGCGGTACATGACGGATGCCGGGAAGTATCGCGGTTTCGACCGGGCAGGTGCACTCTTCCTTCACGATCTCGACCTGCCGCAGCGTGCCGTATTGATCGTCTGCGCCCTGCACGACCAGGATCGGAACGCGGATATAGCCGAGCGCGTCGGTGATATCCCATTTCTCGAAATCCGGATGCGTCCACGGCTCGTTCCAGGACCGGAACGCGGCGTCGACATCGGCGTGCCAAGGCGCAAGCCTCTCGCGCAAGGCGCCGGTGGCAAAGGATTTGCCGGCGCGGCGGATTTCGGCGAGGCCTTTTTCTTCGGTGAAAAAATGCGGTGCGATCAGCACGAGGCCGCGCACGCGATGATCCTGGATGCTGCCGGCATAGATCGCCGCGATCGAGGCGCCGTCGCTGTGGCCGAGCAACAGGCCACGTTGAAAGCCGATGGCGTCGAGTACGCGCGGCAGCACATCGCAGGCTTCTTCGTTGAGGAATGATGTGCTGCGCGGCAATTTGCCGGCCGGCGATTGGCCGTAACCGGCGCGCGAATAGGCAAAGACGCCGGCGCCGGTCGCGCTGGCGATGTGGTCGGGAAACGAGTTCCACAGCCCGGCACTGCCGAGGCCTTCGTGCAGCATGACGATGGTCGGCGCTGCGTCGGGCCGCGGTCCGATCATGCGGTATTCGAGCCGCAGCGGCGCAACGTCGAGAAAGCCCTCGTCGGAGAGTTTTTCTGGCGGCTTTTGTGCGAGCATCGTGTCGCTATTGTCTCTCTAATCCCAACAAAGTTGTGACGAGCCGCAACAGCTTGGCAAAGCTTTGCTCTACGGTGTTGCCCGCGGTATCGAGCTCGGCCTGCGCGCGCGCGTAATCGGCGCGGCGTGCGTCGAGGATCGCCATCAGGTCGGCCATGGCGGCACGGTTCTGCGCCATGGGGCGGAAATCGCCCTGCGCCATGACCCGGCCCATGTGATCTTCCGGCCGCGCCTTGATCCAGATCGTATGCGTGCGGCGAAGCAGCAGCGCGTAAGTCTCCCGGCTCGAGACGATGCCGCCGGCGGTGGTGATGACGGCTTGTGCGTCTGCGGCGATGACGCGTTCGAGCGCGCCGCGCTCATGGCGGCGGAAAGTGGCGGTGCCGGCCATCTCGACCAGATCAGAAATCCGCGCGCCGTAATCCTCTTCGACGACGCGATCGAGCTCGATGAACGGCCAGCCGAGATATTCGGCAAGCTTCTTGCCGAGCGTCGTCTTGCCGGCGCCGCGCAGCCCGACCAGCGCGATGCGCCGTGCGCGGTCGGCCTGTCCCGGCCGTGCGACGCGCGCTTCGATCAGTTTGGTCAGTGCCGGCAATTCGCCCTCCGGCACTTGCGCGAGCAGATCGAGAATCGGGTCGAGCGCCGTGGTGTCGGCGCCTGCCTCCGGCAACAGCGCCGCGGTCGGCAGATCGAGCGCCAGCGCAATCGCGCGCAGCACGCTGACCGACGGATTGCCGGCGCCGCTTTCGATCTGCGCGAGATAACGCTCGGACGTTTCCGAAGCGAGCGCCAATTGCCGCCGCGTCATGCCGCGCTTGGCGCGGTTGCTGCGCACCTCGCGGCCGATCGCGGCAAGGAAGGCTGCCACCGCCGCCTTGCCAGTTGGGGCCGCAGCAGCGGGTTTTTGACGGGTTTTGGGTTTTGCCGTGGCCAAGGCGGAATTCCTGCGCTGAAGTTCCTCTGCACCTTATGCACTATAGTGCATGTGCCATAATGCATAGTAGCGCGGGAAGTCGCAAGGACGTCGAGCGGAAACGGGGCCGTGAACTCAGCCCAAAATCTTCCGCCAGCCGCCGTCGCTTTGCTCGGAATCCGGCTCGATTTCGTCAACGACATCCGGCCCCGGATCGTCGGGGGCGTGAACCAGCGGGATCACCGGCTCGGGTTTGATCTCGATCGGCTTCAACTCTGCTTTGCCCGGCGATTTGATGGGGCTTGGCGAAACACTCGACGCGATCGCGGGCAGCGCTTCGGTCTTTTCCAGCTCCGGCGGCGCGATGACCGGTTTCATCGCCGACGGCTCGGGCTCGGCGATCGGCTCCACGCGTTGTGCGCTCAGCGTGCCGGCGAGCGGCACGCGCCATTCGAAAGCGTCGATGCGGCCGGTCACAGGGGAAGCCGGCAGCCAGTGATCGGAGACGTAAGCGTCGGCGGTCCAGGTCGGATCGGGCGCGGCATTGACGGCGCGTGCCGTCCATTCGCGGGCGCGGCCTTCGTCGTTGCGCTCGGCGCGTTCCAAAGCCGCCATCAACAGACACACCCGCTTGGTCGGCGCGTCGAGATGGGCTTTCAGCGCATCGCGGGCTTTGGCGAAGTCGCGCGCATCGAGCGCGGCGCGGGCCAGCGCCAGCGCGCCTTCGATATTGTCGGGCGTCTGCTTCGCCAGCGCCTCGATGCGCTTGAGCCGGTCGCGCGCGGTGTCGCCGTAGCGCAGCCGTGCATAGGCGTCGGCGAGATCCGGATGCGGATTGGCGCGCCAGGCTTTGTCGATGACGCGGCCGGCTTTGCGCAGGGAGCCGCTTTCGGCGAGGAAACGCCCGGCCATCGCGGCTGCCGGAATCAAAGTCGGCGCCAGTTGTTGCGCTTCGAGCGCAAAGCCTTTGGCGGCATCGCGGTCGGAATCTTCGACGGCTTGCGCGCGCGCGGTGAGGAGGACGGCGCGCTGGCGGCGGTAGCTCGCTTTGTCGAGCGTATCCTTGTTGCGCTCGAGCAGCGCCAGCGCGCCGGCCCAGTCGCCGGTGGCGCAGCGGAATTCAAGTACGGCGCGGCCGGCCCAGCCGAGTGACGGCGCGGTGCGCGCCGCTTCCTCGGCAAAAGCTTGCGCGGCCATGCGATCGTTGCGGCGCCGCGCCTCGATGAACAGGCCGTGCAGGCCGAGCGCCTTGGTGTCGGCGCGATTGGCCATGGCGTGGAACACGCGCTCGGCGGCTTCGCGATCGCCAGACAATTGCGCCGCCTGCGCGCTGAGCAACAGCGCCAGCGGTTCGCCGGGCGCGATCTTGTTGACCTGCACGGCGAATTTGTTCGCGGCCGCGATGTCGCCCGAGCCGATCGCGATCAAGCCGTTGGAAATGGCCTCATAGGCGCGCAGCCCGCGGCGATTGCGCATCATCCGCGACAGCACAAAGGGCGAGCGCAGAGCGGCGCGGATGAGCGCAACGAGGAAGTAGAGCGCGATCACGGCGACGAGCAGGCCGACGCCCATCACCATCAGCGACGTTTCGATGCGCAGGCCCTGCCAGGTGACGACGACGTCGCCCGGCACGTCGGCAAACCGCGCGACACCGTAGGCGGCGGCGCCGACCAGGATCAGATAAATGACGACGCGGATCATGGTGCGGCCGGCTTACCGAGCGCCGCAACCGCATCGGCGGCAATGTGCCGGCTTGCAGCGATGGCGGCCTCACGCGCTTGCGCCTTCTTGACCCAACCGGCGGCGAGCGCCTTGGCATCGTCCGGCAGCGACGCAATCTCGTTCAGCGCACCGGCAATATTGCCGCGCAGCGCGTCGATATTGATCCGCGCGATCACCGACGTGACATCATCGCCGGGCGGGGCATCGACCGGCGTGACGCGGACCAGCCGTTGCGCATTGGCTTCGAGCTTGCTCAGGAATGTCGTGTCGCCGGACGAGGTGTCGGTGGCCTGCTGCAAGGCCGGCACCAGCAGTGCGAGCTCATGCGCCAGCACATCAGCGTGTGGCACGCCGGTTGCGGCATAGGCGTCAAGCGGCTCTGTCGCGGTCCGATCGGCGCCGAGCGACTGCACGGCTTTCAGCTCGGCGTCATAGGGGGCGCCGCGTTCGACCGCGCTCTGCAGTGCTTGCGCGGCGGCAGCGAGGCGCGCCGCCTGATCGGCGCTTGCCGCCGGATGTGCGACCTGTTCCGACAGCGCTTTCACTGCGCTTTCCAGCGCCGCGATGCGGCTTGTCAAAGCGTCGAGGTCGGCCGGCTGCACGCTTTGGCCGGCATTCTTTGCGGAGTCGGCGGCCGCGGACGCGGCGCTCGTCGACTGCTTTTGTGCGGCCTGCGCGGTTGCCGCGATGTCGTCGACGCGGTGGTTCAGCGCCGCGGCCGAATCGCCGAGCATTTTCGCCTGCATTTCCACCGCGGTGAGCCGGCTGGCGAGGGCCGGCGGGACAGCCGGGGTGTCCGGCTTGGGCGCGGCAAGCGCGTGCTCGATCTTGTCGAGCCGCGCGGTAATTTCCGAATTGGCGGCAATAGGGACGACGGCCTGTGGTCCCTCGGTCTGCGAGGTGACGACATCGCGGGCAAGCGTAAAGCCGGCGAGCCAAAGGCCGACCAGGACCACCGCTGTCGCAGCGGCCCCGATCGCCGCGCTGACGGCGTGCATGAACAACCCGCCTTGCGCTTTTGCCGCGCGCTTGGGGTCCGATGATTTTTGCGGTGCCGCCTGTTCAGGCGATGATTTCTGCTCCGGTGCACCGGCTTTCGCGCCGGCTTCGGCCGTGTCCGCGGTTGCGGGCTTGGTTGTGGGATGGGCGGTACCCGGCGGCGCTTTGGGCTGCCCGACTTCCGTCGCCGTCAGTTCGATCGTCGGCGGCCGGCGACCCGATACACTGCCCGATGTGCTGTCAGACTCGCTGGTCATCGTGTCCCCGAAGCCGGCTTACGGATCGCACTCCACGGCATAGTACGCGGCAGGCTTAGCGGCAACATGTCGGCGGCGACCTATCGAATAGTGTGCAAAGACAGTGCAAAAAGACAGTGCAATAAGGCTTAATCAGCGGCAAAGTTCGATCAGGGCCGCTTCGTCGGGCCGCACCGCGATTTGGATCTTCGTCGCGCCGGCGTCCCGCAGCGGTTCGGCGATCCGGCCGGACAGGCAATAATGAATCGGACTTGCGAGCGCCCGCTCGATCAGGCCCGAACTGCGCGCGGCGTTGACATAGGCCTCGGCGCTGCGGCGGGAAAAGTGCAACACCCCACCGAGACCTGCGGCTAAAGCGTCGGCGGCATTGCGCGGCAAATCTGTGGTGACGACGGCGCGATAGACCAAAGCGGTGTGCACGGTGAAATTCCGCCCGCGCAACAGGCCGGCCAGATCGCCAGACCGTTCTTCGCCGGCGAGATAAAGCAGCCGCGCCGGCGGCTTGAGCTGCGCCACGACGAGCGTCGCAAGATCGCCGACATTGCCCGCGGCGGAGGTGACCGTGGCGAAGTCGCAATCGCGCATCGCCTGCGCGGTGCGGTCGCCCACGGTGAAGACCGCAATGCTGCGCAATTCATCGCGCCGCGGATGCTGCGCGATGGCGCGCACGGCATTGGCGCTGGTCACCAATAAAGCCGCCCAGGGTCCCGCGCCCAGATCGGCCTCGGGCAAGAGTTCAAGATCGAGCAGCGGCGCGATGACGACCTCGTGCCCGCGTGCGCGCAACGCGGCTGCCGTGCGCTGCGCGTCGGCTTGCGGACGTGTGAGCAGAATTCGCATCGCTCAAGCCCCGACAAAGAATCCGGCGCCGGCGCGCGCCTTCAGTTCGTGACCGGCGTCGGCGCCGAGCTTTGCCGCATCGGTGCGGCGCCCCTCGCGCGATACGCTTTGCACTTCGCTGCCGTCGGTTTTGGCGATCAGGCCGTGAAAGTGAACCACGCCACCGCTGACGCGCGCATAACCGCCGATCGGCGTGCGGCAGGAGCCGTCGAGCACAGCCAGGAACGCGCGTTCGGCGGCCAGCGCCGTTGCAGTATCGGCATCGTTGATCGCGCTCACCAGCGCGCGGGTCTTGGCGTCGTCCTCGCGCGTCTCGATGCCGATCGCGCCTTGGCCGACCGCGGGCACGAATTCGTCAGGGTCAAGAAACGACGTCACGGCGGCGAGCAGATTGAGCCGCTTCAAGCCGGCAACAGCAAGAACGGTGGCGTCGAAATCGCCGGCTTCGAGTTTGCGCAGCCGCGTTTCGACATTGCCGCGCAGCGGCATGATTTTCAGATCCGGCCGCAGATGCTTGACCAGCGCCTGACGGCGCAACGAGGCGGTGCCGACCACGGCGCCGCCCGGCAAATCGCGCAGCGATTTGGCACTTGGATGACCTGCTCTCGCGATGAAAGCGTCGCGCGGGTCTTCGCGCGGCAAGAACGCTGACAGTTCGAGACCTTGCGGCAGCACGGTCGGCATGTCTTTTGACGAATGGACCGCAAGGTCGATCGCGCCGGCGAGAAGCGCCTCCTCGATTTCTTTGGTGAACAGCCCCTTGCCGCCGGCCTCTGCCAGCGGCCGGTCCTGGATGGCGTCGCCAGTGGTGCGGATCACCTTGATTTCGATGCGCTCGAGGCCGAGACCGCAGGCTTCGGCGAGGCGGCCTTGCACCTCGCGCGCCTGCACCAGCGCCAGCGGGGAACCGCGCGAACCGATACTTATGACGGCAGATTGTGTCATCGATTTATCAACGATTGTACCTTGGGACCTTCAAATGCTACGTCGCACGCTACGTCACCTAAGCCAGTTGGTAGGCTAACTGCGGCGTTTCCGCAAAACCGTGACCATATAATATATCGATGATCGTTCTCGGCCTTGAAACCACCTGCGATGAGACGGCGGCCGCCGTGGTCGAACGGACCGTGGACGGCGAGACCGGCGCGGCTCGCGGCCGCATCCTGTCAAATGTGGTGCTATCGCAAATTGGCGAACATGCCGAGTTCGGCGGTGTGGTTCCTGAAATCGCCGCGCGCGCCCATGTCGAGGCGCTCGACCGGATCATCGGCAAGGCAATGGCCGAGGCGAAAGTGCCGTTCACCGCGCTGGACGGCATTGCCGCCGCGGCCGGGCCGGGCCTGATCGGCGGCGTCATTGTCGGGCTGACGACAGCCAAGGCCATTGCGCTGGCGCACGACAAGCCGCTCATCGCCGTCAATCATCTCGAGGCTCATGCGCTCACGGCGCGGCTCACCGACGGCGTCGACTTTCCCTATTGCTTGTTTCTTGCCTCCGGCGGTCACACCCAAATTCTCGCCGTGCGCGGCGTCGGCGACTATCTCCGGCTCGGCGGCACAGTCGACGACGCGATCGGCGAGGCTTTCGACAAGACGGCGAAATTGCTCGGGCTTGGTTATCCCGGCGGCCCGCTGGTCGAACAAGAGGCGACGCGGGGCGATCCGCAGCGCTTTGCTTTGCCGCGGCCGATGAACGGCCGCCGCGACGCGAATTTTTCGCTGTCGGGACTGAAAACCGCGCTGCGTATCGAGGCAGAAAAAGTCGCCCCGCTCAGCGACCAGGATGTCGCCGATCTTTGCGCCTCGTTCCAGCAGGCCGTCGTCGATGTCGTGAAAGACCGGCTGCGCTCGGGCCTGCGCATATTCCGTCTGCGGGTCGATACGCCCAAAGCGCTGGTCTGTGCCGGCGGGGTCGCGGCTAATCAGGCGATCCGCAAGATCCTGCACCGCGTCGCGTTCGAGGTCGGCACCGAATTGGTGGCGCCGCCGCCGGCTCTCTGCACCGACAACGGCGCGATGATCGCCTGGGCCGGCGCCGAGCGGCTGGCGCTGGGTCTGACCGATTCGCTGGCGGTCGCGCCGCGCGCGCGCTGGCCGCTCGAAGAGGTGACCAAGCGGGCCGGGGAGAAGGCGGTGGCACGCTGAGGTGTCCTCGCTTTCGCTGGGACGAGCAGACAAAAATTACCTTTCCATCCGCGCGACCATGGCCTCGAGCTGCTCGAGACGATCGGCTTCGCCCGGCGGCTTGTCCCAGCGCAGCCGGCTGATCCGGGGAAAGCGCATGGCGAGGCCGGACTTGTGCCGTGTCGAGCGCTGCAATCCCTCGAACGCGACTTCGAGCACGAGGCCTTGATCCGGCTCGTGCACCACTTCGCGCACCGGGCCGAATTTGTCTGTCGTATTGCGACGGACGAAGCGGTCGATCTGCAACAGCTCTTCGTCGGTGAAGCCGAAATAGGCCTTGCCGACCGGAACCAGTTCATCGCCGGCTTCGCCTTTGGTCCAGACGCCGAACGTGTAGTCGGAATAAAACGATGAGCGCTTGCCGTGTCCGCGCTGCGCATACATCAGCACCGCGTCGATGATGAAGGGATCGCGCTTCCATTTCCACCACGGCCCTTTCGGGCGGCCGGGCAGGTAAAGCGCATCGCGGCGCTTGAGCATGACGCCTTCGACAGCCGCCGCGTCCGCGCCGGCGCCTGCCGCTGCCGGGTCGCTGCGGGCGGCGATCAATTCATTCCAGGTTGAAAAGTCTATCAGCGGCGAGAGATCCACCCGCTCCTCGTTCAGCCGTGCGACAAAGTCTTCAAGCCGCGCACGCCGTTTGGCGAAGGGACACTCGCGCAAATCCTCATCGCCATCGGCAAGGAGATCATAGGCGCGCAGATGCGCGGGAAATTCGGCGAGCAGTTTTGGCGTCACGGTTTTTCGGTTGAGCCTTTGCTGCAGCACGTTGAACGACTGCACACGCCGATCGCGCATGATCAGTAATTCGCCGTCGACGGCGCCGGGCAAATGCAGCGCGTCGAGAAGGTCGGGAAAGCTTTTCGAAATGTCCTCACCGGTGCGCGAATAAAGTCGCGCGATCATGCCGTCGTGGTGCTCGGCCGCGACGGCCTGCACGCGGATGCCGTCCCATTTCCATTCCGCCATGAAGTCTTTGGCGTCGAGCGTTGCAAGGTCCGCATCGTCGAGCGCATGCGCCAGCATCGGCGGCCGGAACGGCGCCGGATCGATGCTGACCGGTTTTTCGCCACGACCTTCGAGCCAGGCGAACAAGTCGCGATAGGGCGACGTCAGCCCCGGCCAGAGCAGTTCGATATCGTGCGCGTCCTTGCCGCCCATCGCGCCGACGGCCGCTTTGGCAAGACGCGCCGACACGCCGATGCGCAAGCCGCCGGTGACGAGCTTGATCAGCGCCCAGCGCCCGGTCTCATCGAGCGCATCGAGCCAGCGCGCCAACTGACGCGGCAATTGTGCCTTGCCGAGCGTGGACAGCGTTTCGACGACAGTGGTGAGTGATAATTCTTCATCCGCGCTACCGACAAACTGTCCTCCCCCGCTTGCGGGGGAGGGTAGGGAGGGGGTTATCGGCGTCTCCATTTGCGCAAGCGGGGAAGCCTTGCCCCCTCCCGCTTCGCTTCGCTCGCATCCTCCCCCGCAAGCGGGGGAGGAATTTACCGGCCACATCAGCGCGACAGTTTCCGAAAGATCGCCGACATAGTCATAGGACAGTTCGAACAGCACCGGGTCGGTGCGCTCGGCAATCAGGCTGCGGATCAGGCCGGCTTTGGCGTGCGGGAAACTGAGACTCCCCGTGATGGCCGCCAGCGCCCAGCCGCGCTCGGGATCGGGCGTCGAGCGGAAATAATCGGCGATGAGCCGCAGCTTGGCGTTGCGCGCCGGCTCATAGGCCAAGCGGTTCAGCAATTCGGCGAAGCGGTTCATGACGCCTCTTCGCCGTTGCGTGCAGCCGCGTCCGTTTCGTCCTCATCGCCATAGCCGACGATATCGAGCGGCCGCGCCTTGAGGCCTTTCGTTGCGCACCAATGCACCAGCGCATCTTCCTGGCCGTGGGTGACCCAGATTTCGCTGGCGCCGGTTGCGGCGATGGTCGCGGTGAGGCCGTCCCAGTCGGCGTGATCGGAAATGACCAGCGGCAGCGACACGCCTTGCTGGCGCGCGCGGGCCCGCACCCGCATCCAGCCCGAAGCAAAAGCGGCGAGCGGGTCGGGAAAGCGCCGCGTCCATAAATCGTTCAAGGCCGAGGGCGGGCACAGCGTGATGGTGCCGGCGAGATCGGCTTTGGCCGACCCGCGCACCAATCGCAGTTCGCCGAGCGCAATGCCGCGCTCGACATAATAGTTGGTGATCTTCTCCATCGCGCCGTGCAGATAGACTGGCGCGGCGTAGCGCGCTTTGCGAATGAGCGCGATCACGCGCTGCGCCTTGCCGAGCGAATAGGCGCCGACCAGATGCGCGCGCTCCGGAAACAGCGCGACGGAAGCGAGCAGCTTTTTGATTTCGCCATCCGGATCGCCATGCCGGAACACCGGCAGCGCAAAGGTCGCCTCGGTGATGAACACGTCGCAGGGCACGAGCTCGAACGGCGTGCAGGTCGGGTCGGGCACATTCTTATAGTCGCCCGAGGCGACGATGCGCAGGCCATTGTGCTTGAGATCATGACCTTCGACCGCGATCTGCGCCGAGCCGAGGACATGGCCGGCGGGATGAAACGTGACCGTCACGCCGTTTATGGTGACGCTTTCGCCATAGCCGATGGCTTGCGTCGCGCCGGCAAAATTCTCGCCATAGCGCAGCCGCATCAGATCGAGCGTTTCCCGCGTGGCCAGCACCGCGCCGTGGCCGGCGCGGGCATGGTCGGAATGGGCATGCGTAATCAGCGCCCGCTCGACAATCCGCGTCGGGTCGATATGAAAGCCGCCAGGCTTGCAGCACAGGCCGGCCGGCGTCGGCATCAGGATGTCTTCAGGACGCATTGCCAGTCATAAATAAGCATTCCCGATCGAGGCGCGAGCGTGATGACCGATACCGGGCCGCTATTTGTCTCTTCCGGCGATCTGATCGCCGACCGGCGCTATCAATGGGCGCTCGATCTTGCCGCGCGCGGCGATCTTGCCGGCGCCACCGATCTGCTGACGCAGACACTCGAACTGGCGCCGGGCTTCGCGGCGGCCTGGTTCACGCTGGGCACGGTGCGCGACCGGCGCGGCGACCGCGACGGCGCGGTGGCGGCCTTTGCGCGGGCCCGCGACACGGATCCCACTGATGCTCAAGGCGCGCGCCTGCAACTGGCGCGGCTCGGCGCCGACGAGGCCGCGCCGCCGATGTCGGAAACCTATGTCCGCCGGCTGTTCGACCAATATGCCGGCCGTTACGACACGGCGCTGACCGAGCATTTGCGCTATCGCGGCCCGGCTGTCTTACGCGAAGCGGTCGAGCAGGTGATGCGTGAGGCCGGGCGCGTGCCGCACTTTGGCGCGGTGCTCGATCTCGGCTGCGGCACCGGGTTGGCTGGCGCTGCCTTTCGGTCTCTCGCTGGACGGATCACCGGCGTCGATCTTTCGCCGGCGATGATTGCCAAGGCGGCGGAGAAAGGCATCTACGATCACACCACCGTCGCAAGTTTCGCGGACTTTCTCGCCGGCGCTGCTGCCGCCCGGGAAGGCTACGATCTCGTCCTCGCCGCCGACGCCTTGGTCTATGTCAACGATCTCGCCCCGATCGTCGCCGGCATCGGTGAAATTCTCGCGCCCGGCGGCCTTCTGGCGTTCACGGCTGAAACCCATTCCGGTGACGGCATCAAGCTCTTGCCAACGCTGCGTTTCGCCCACGGGGAATCTTATGTCCGCACCGTTCTCGGCGCCAACGGGCTTACGGTCCGGCGCCTCGCCAAAACCTCGGTGCGCAGCGAAAAAGGCGTGCCGGTCGAGGGCCTGGTCGTGGTAGCCGCCGCGCCGTGAGCGACTATCTTAATGACGTGACCGCACTCGAAAAGATCTCACTTCTTCCGGAGAATTTTGCGCGCTGGTTCGCCGCGCGCGGCTGGACGCCGCGCCCGCATCAGCTCGGACTTCTCGCGACGGCGCAGGCCGGCCGCTCCGCGCTCCTGATCGCGCCGACCGGCGGCGGCAAGACGCTCGCCGGCTTCCTGCCGAGTCTGGTGGAACTCAGCGAGGCTTCACTGCGTAAAGCCGCGCCAGCGGAACGCCGGCGGCTTGTCTCGACCGGCAGCAGCCTGCGCCGCGACGGCGGTCTGCATACGCTCTACATTTCGCCGCTCAAGGCGCTTGCGGTCGACATTGCGCGCAATCTCGAAACGCCGATCGCAGACATGAAGCTACCGATCCGCATCGAGACGCGCACCGGCGATACGCCGGCCTCCAAGCGCCAGCGCCAGCGCCGCGATCCGCCGGAGATTTTGCTGACGACGCCGGAACAATTGGCGCTGCTGCTCGCCTCCGCCGATGCGCCGTATCTGTTCGGCTCGCTGCGCCGCGTCATTCTCGATGAATTGCATGCGCTGGTGACGTCGAAGCGCGGCGATCTGTTGTCGCTCGGCTTGGCGCGGCTGTTTCGCCTGGCGCCGCACCTCACCAGCATCGGCCTGTCGGCAACCGTCGCCGAGCCCGAGGATCTCTGCCGTTTCATGGTGCCGCAGCGCGACGGCGAGGGACATGCGGCGCGCGCTGATCTCATTGTTGCCGAAGCCGGCGCGGCTCCGCATGTCGCGATGCTCGATTCGACCGAACATGTGCCGTGGGCCGGACATTCCGCGCGCTATGCGCTCGGCGAGCTTTATGCGCTGATCAAGATGCATCGCACCACGCTGGTCTTCGTCAATACCCGCAGCCAGGCCGAAGGTATCTTCCAGGACCTCTGGCACCTCAACGACGACAACCTGCCGATCGCGCTGCATCACGGCTCGCTCGACGTGGCGCAGCGGCGCAAGGTCGAAGGCGCCATGGCCGGGGGAAAACTGCGCGCGGTGGTGTGCACTTCGTCGCTCGATCTCGGCGTCGACTGGGGCGATGTCGATCTTGTCGTCAATGTCGGCGCGCCGAAAGGCGCGTCGCGGCTGCTCCAGCGCATCGGCCGCGCCAATCACCGCATGGACGAGCCGTCGGAAGGCGTGCTGATCCCGGCCAATCGTTTCGAAGTGCTGGAATGCCGCGCCGCGATCGACGCGATTGCCGTGAATGCGCAAGACACGCCGCCGCAACGCACCGGCGGGCTCGATGTGCTGGCGCAGCACGTGCTCGGCTGCGCCTGCGGCGAACCTTTCAAAAGCGAAGATCTGTTCGCCGAAGTGACGACGGCCGCGCCCTATGCGGCGCTGACGCGCGAGGATTTTGACGCCGTGGTCGATTTCGTCGCCACCGGCGGCTATGCGCTAAAAGCCTATGACCGCTTCGCCCGCATCCGCGAGGGCAAAGACGGCCGCTGGCGCATCGCGCATCCCAAGGTGGCGCAGCGCTATCGCATGAATGTTGGCACCATTGTCGAAGCCGACATGCTGAAAGTGCGCCTGGTACGCTCGCGCGCGTCGAAAATGATTCCGCGCGGCGGCAGACTCTTGGGCGAGGTCGAGGAATATTTCGTCGAGACCATGGTGCCCGGCGACACTTTCGTGTTCGCTGGCGAAATCCTCAAATACGAGACCATCGTCGAGGACCAGGTTTACGTGTCGCGCGCGACCTCGGAGGATCCCAAAGTGCCGGCCTACGAGGGCGGCAAATTCCCGCTCTCGACTTATCTCGCCGACCGCGTGCGCGGCATCATCTCCGACCCGCAAGCGTGGCGGCAATTGCCGCAACAAGTGCGCGAATGGCTCGAAATCCAGAAGTGGCGCTCGCAAATGCCGGGCCGTCGCGACTTGCTGGTCGAGACCTTTCCGCGCGGCAACAAGAATTATCTGGTCTGCTATCCGTTCGAAGGCCGGCTTGCGCACCAGACGCTCGGCATGCTGCTGACGCGGCGGCTCGAACGCGCGCGGCTGCGGCCGCTCGGTTTTGTCGCCAATGAATATGCGCTGGCGGTCTGGGGGCTCGGTGACGTGACGCAGCGCCTCGCGCGCGGCGAACTGTCGCTCGCGGAACTGTTCGACGAAGATATGCTCGGCGACGATCTCGAAGCCTGGCTTGCCGAATCGGCGCTGATGAAGCGCACGTTCCGCAATTGCGCGATCATCGCCGGGCTGATCGAGCGGCGCTTTCCCGGCGAAGAGAAATCGCGCCGGCAGGTTACGATCTCGACCGACCTTGTTTATGACGTGCTGCGCAGCCACCAGCCCGATCATGTGCTGCTGCGCGCCGCCCGCGCCGACGCGGCGACCGGCCTTCTCGACGTGCGCCGGCTCGGCGAAATGCTCTCGCGCATCAGGGGCCGAATCGTCCATAAAGCGCTCGACCATGTCTCGCCGCTGGCGGTGCCGGTAATGCTCGAAATCGGGCGCGAGGCGGTCTATGGCGAGGCGGCCGAGACGCTGCTCGCCGAAGCCGAGGAGGAATTGGTGAAAGAGGCGATGCAGTGAGCCTTTTCTTCGCGCATGATCGCGGCAGCGAGGCTGGGATTGCGGTGCCGATGCGGGATCACGTGCGCGAGATTGGGCTTGCCGGCGTCACGCTGATCGCCGATCCGGCCGGCGCGCTCTATTGGCCCGAAGAGAAACTGCTCGTCGCCGCCGATCTGCATCTGGAAAAAGGCTCGGCCTATGCCGCCCGCGGCGTGCTGCTGCCGCCTTACGATACGGCCGCGACCTTGGCGCGGCTGGCACGCCTGATCGAGCGCTATGCTCCGCGCCTCGTTGTGGCGCTCGGCGACAGTTTTCATGACGGCGGCGGACCGGCGCGCATGGCCGACAATAGCCGCGGCGCGCTCATGGCATTGCAGCGCGGCCGCGATTGGGTCTGGCTTGCCGGCAATCACGATCCCGATCCGGCCGACAATATCGGCGGGCGTTTTGCCGATGTGTTGGCGCTTGGCGGGCTGACGTTTCGTCATGAGCCGTCGGCGGAAGCGAGCGACGGCGAAATCGCCGGACATCTGCATCCGCTGGCCTGCATCGCGCAGCGCGGCCGCGCGCTGCGGCGGCGCTGTTTTGCCGGCGACGGCCGCCGTCTCGTGATGCCGGCCTTCGGCTCCTATGCCGGCGGCCTGAACGTGCGCCACCGTGCCATCGCCTCGCTGTTTCCGGCGCTGGCGTTCACGGCGCATATGCTTGGCGAACGGCGGCTCTACGCCGTGCCCGCCGCGCGCTGTCTGTCGGATTAGAGCATGATCCGGAAAAGTGGATACCGGTTTCCCGAAAAGATCATGCACCAGCAAAAATATTTTTAGAGCTTGGCTTCCGGCTTAGGGCCGGCGGCCTTCGGCTTGGTCGCGGGCTTCGCGGTTTGCGGATCCCAGCCGCCCGCCGGCGCCTTCACGTTAATCGCCTCGTCCGGCTGCGCGGCCGCGGTCCATTTCTGCGCCGCGGTTTGCGCCGCTTGGAGCGATTGCGGATCGAGATGGGCGGCGATCTCGTCGCGCTTCTTGCCGGCGTCGGCGTCGCCGCGATTGGCGGCAAGCGTGAACCACTTGTAGGACTCGGCATAGTTCTGCTCCACGCCGATGCCGCGGGCGTAGAGAATGGCGAGATTATATTGGCTGTCGGTGATGCCGCGGTCGGCGGCCTTGCGGAACCACTGCGCGGCCGTCGTGTAATCGGCCGGGCCGTTGATGCCTTCGGCATAGAGCACGGCGAGATTGTGCATGGCCTTGCCGTTGCCCTTGTCGGCGGCGGCCGTGTAGAGGTCGCGCGCCTGGGCGAGGTCTTTCTTGACGCCGATGCCTTTTTCATAGAGCCCGCCGAGGCGGAACTGCGCCGGCGGCAGTCCTTGATCGGCGGCGCGCTGCAGCCAATGCGCGGCTTGTTCGTTGCTCACGGCAACGCCGCGGCCCTCGGCGAAGCGGCTCGCGACTTCGTATTCGGCCGCCATATCGCCGGCAGCGGCGGCGGCGCGTAGCGCCGGGCCGCCGATGCTCGCCGGCAGTTTGTCGGCATCTATCGCCGCCGGCGCCGGAATCGGCTGGAACGGATTTGCGCCTGGCGCCGGCACGGTGCCTGCTGGTGCGCGGCCCGGCAGTGAGCCGGTGACGTCGGGCAGCGCCGACTGGCGTTGCGGCGCCACGGCAGGAGACGGATCGGGTTGCGCATTCGGAGTGATGTTCAGCGGCTGGCTCGGCGCGGCGTTCGGCAGCATATCGGCCGGGCCGCCCGGAACCGGGAGCACGAGCGGGGCTGGGGTCGCCGCCGGCTGTGTCGTGGCGGAATCTTTTTCGAGCGGGACGTCGGTGGATTGCTCCGGCAGCGGCGGCGGCGAAATCGCCGAGCCGCCATTGTCCTGGAACATGTGCAAGACGACGTGAGCGAACAACACGGCGACCACGACGGCGCCACCGGCCACCAAGAGCTTGCGCATACGCGGCGACGAGCCGCTCGCTTGCGACCGCTCTCTTTTTGCTCTGGCTTTACGATCGGGCTGCGCGGCTGCGGCGGCTTGCGCCGCCTTTCGCGCCGCGGCGATGAAATTCGGCTTGCCGTTCGGTTCGGCTGCGGCCGGTGGCTCGACCAGACTGGCGGCGGCTTCCGACGCGGCGATCCGATCGGCGGCCGACGGCAAAGTTCCAGATGAAATGGTTCCGGATGACACACCGCGCGAACCCGGTGCGGAACCGGGCTCCAGCGGATGATCCGGCGGCAGGTTCGGATCGAGCGGCGTGCGCGGCGCGGCGCCGACCATGCGGCGTGGTGCGGCGTCGAACGGGCTCTCGGCCGACCCCAACAGTACGTCCGCCGCCGAAATGCTCATCGGCGCAGGCGCGATCGCGGCCGGCGCAGGTGATGCAGGTGTTGCTGATGTCGTTGTTGCTGGTGCGGGAGCAGGCTTGGCGACGAACATCTCGGCCTTTGTCGGTTCCGGCTTTGCCGCTTCCGATTTCGCGGGCTCTGTCTTTGCCGACTCTGCTTTTGCCGAGTTTGTTTTTGCCGAGTCTGTTTTTGTAGTGTCCGCCGTCTCCGTCTGCACCGGCGACGAAGCCGCAACCAGCGGCGCGGACGCTTCGTGCATGCCGCTTTCGATCATTGCCAGCCGATCGACGACATGTTCGACGGCGCCGTGAACCGCTTCGAGCGAATCTTGCGTGCGGCGGTCGCCGCGCTTGATCTCGGCGACTTCGCGCTTGATGGCGTCGACTGTTGCTGGTTGGGCGACCGGCTGCGGCGGCGAAGCCAGCGTCACCGTGCCGCTGCGGCTGCGGGCCTCGTCGATATGCACGAGAAGATCGGCGAGGCCGCGCTCGACGGCTTCGAGATTGCCGAGGCGGGCGTCCGAGGCGTCAAGCCGCTTGATCAGCTGCGCGATGCGATCTTCGAGATGGCCGAGCGCGGCATGATCGGTTTGGGTGAGTTGCACCCATTCGAGCTTCTCGATGAGCCCGGACAGGAGCTTTTCCAGCTCACGCGGCACCGCATGGCCCGCTTCCGTGGAGGCGCTCAGGGCATCGGCCAGCGTGTCGAGCCGGCTTTCCAGCGCCGAAACCGCCTGTCCGGTCGCGGCGGTGTTGGCGAATTCGTCCACCTTCGCCGCCAGCGCGCGCACGTCTTCGGCGACTTTGGTCAAGGTGTCGTTGGAGGCGACATGTGAGACGATGCCGCGCAGCGCGGAAATCGCGGTCTCGAGCTGTTGCAGGGTGGCGGGATCTTCCTTGCCGATGATGAGATCGATCTTTTGCGCGAGCGAGCGCACCGCATCGTTGAAGCCGACCAGGTTCTCGGCCGGCGTCAGGTTACGCAGCGCGTCGCGCACCTCGGCGAGGCCGCGCTCGAGCCCGGCCAGCGCCGAGGCATCGACACTTCCGGCGGTGCGGGAATGGTCGATCCGCTGCGCCAGCGCCTGCACTTCGATCTGCAGCGATTCCACCGCGTGGCGCGGCAGCGCCTCGGTAATCTGGCGGCCGATTTCGGCGAGCTCCTTGCGGAAGCTCGTTATGACCTCTTCGAAATTGTTGTTCGGCCGCAGCGTTTCGATCCGCGCCGTGATGCTGCGCAGCTGCTCTTCAAGATCGCTGCTCGGCCGCAGCGTCTCGATGCGCGTTGTGATGTTGCGCAATTGCTCTTCGAGCTTGGAAATATCGAGGGCGGGCGCGGCCGGAACGCTCGCGGCTGCCTTTGCCGCCGGCGGCTCGACCGCTGCGCTCGGCGGCAGCGGCTGTGGCTGCCGCGAGCCGAACGACATCGGTGCGGCGGCCGCTTCCGGCTGCGGCGTCATAAATGGGACCGGTTCGCGCGGCGCCAGCGGAGCTGCCATCTCGGTTTCGCCGTAAAGCGTGCGCTGCCGTTCGGTGATTTCGGCAATTGCGTCATCAACTGAAAGCGCGGAAACGGCGCGGCCCGCACCTTGCGGCCGGGCTATCGGCATTGTCCGGTCGCGATGCGGCGCCGGCGGAGCGCCGGTCAGGCGCGGCTCGTATCGCGGCGTTTCAGATCGTGTGGGTTCAGATCTCGGCCTTTCCGGCCGTGCAAGGCGCTCGAGTTGCTGCGAGAGCCTGTCGAGCCGGGCATGGACTTCGCCCATTTCCGCCCGCGCCCCCGTGGCCTTGCGCATGTCCTCGGCGCGCGCCTCGTCACGCCTGGCTTGCCGCAGTTCCTCGCGGGAGGCTTCGCGCTCACGCGCCTGGACCCGAGCAGCCGCCCGCTCCTCGTCGCGCGCGCGGGCGGCGGCGCGTGCCGCTTCGCGCAGCCGGAGGCGGTCGCGGCCGGAATCGCGATCCTGATTCGGATCGCGATCTTGCTGGCGGTCGCGTTCGAAATCTCTGCCTAAATCTCTGCCGCGGTCGCGGTTCCCGCGCCGGTCGCGGCTGTCGCCGCGTTGTGGGTCCAAGCGGGGTTGCAAGCGCGGTTCCAGATCGGAGCCGAAAGTCGGTTCTAGATCATCGGGCTCAGCATCGTCGAAGCGCGGCTGGCGGCGGGATTGGCGGGACCGCGCGTCGTCGTCCGGTTCCCGCCGTGATTCGCGATTGCGGCGGCGGCCGCGATCGTCGTCCTCATCGGCGTAGGCATAGCGGCCGCGCTCGTCATCGTCGTCTTCGGGCCGAATGACGTCGTTGAGCCATTCACCGACCGACATGCCGGATTGGCGCGCGGCGTCGCGGGCGGCTTCGCGCGCTTCTGGGCGGAGGCCTCTTAGATTCCACGGACCGCCAGATTTCATTGCGCGCCCAAATCACATCGAGAGGAGCGGCATAGCCCTGTCCAAGGCCCTGTCTTTGAGCTGTGTGGCTCGGTAACAGACGAGAGAGAGGGCACGGCGTCCTCGAGTGCCGACTTTTCAGGAATAGAGTAAACAAGCGGTTAAAGACCGGGCCGGACCGGTTAAGAATGCGCCATTTGGCGTTAATCGCGGGACGGGAACCGGGGCCGAATCCAGGTTTGCGCCGGGGGTCCAAGCCGGCCCAATCGGCCGTCGTCGCCCTGTCGTGAATCGGTTAGCCTATGAGCCGGCCGCGGGCGTCGGGAGGACGACATCATGCCGAGCTACAAAGCTCCGGTTGACGACGTCATGTTCCTGTTGAGCGACGTGCTCCATATAGATCGCTACAACAATCTGCCCGGTTTCGCCGAGGCCACGCCCGATCTGATCGCAGCCGTGCTCGGCGAAGCGGCGAAGTTCTGCGAAGACGTGCTCACGCCGCTCAATCGCGTCGGCGACAAGGAAGGCTGCCGCCGCAACGCCGACGGCAGCGTGACGACGCCGACCGGATTCAAGGCCGCCCATAAGCAGTTCACTGAAGGCGGCTGGCTCGGCCTGGCGGCGTCGCCTGAATTCGGCGGTCAGGGCCTGCCGACGGTGATCGCGCAGGCGGTCAGCGAATTCGTCTGCTCCGCCAACATGGCCTTCTCGATGTATTCGGGTCTGACCCAGGGCGCGATCGCGGCGCTGTTTACCCATGCCTCGGCGGAACAGAAAGCGCTTTATTTGCCGAAGCTGGTGAGCGGCGAATGGGCCGGCACGATGAATCTCACCGAGCCGCAATGCGGCACCGATCTCGGACTGGTGCGCAGCCGCGCCACGCCGCAGCCGGACGGCAGCTACAAAATCACCGGCACCAAGATATTCATATCCGCCGGCGAGCACGATCTGGCGCTGAACATCGTGCATTTGGTGCTGGCGCGAATCGACGGCGCGCCGGCAGGCACCAAGGGCATCTCGCTTTTTCTCGTGCCGAAATTCCTGCCGGCGCCGGACGGCGGCATCGGCGCGCGCAATGCGGTGAGCTGCGGCTCGCTCGAAGAAAAAATGGGCATTCACGGCAATGCCACCTGCGCGATGAATTACGATGGCGCAACCGGCTGGCTGGTGGGCGAAGCCAATCGCGGGCTGCAAGCCATGTTCGTCATGATGAACGAGGCGCGGCTCAATGTCGGCCTGCAGGGGCTCGCGCTGTCGGAAGTCGCCTATCAGAATGCCGCCGCCTACGCCAAGGATCGCCGCGCCGGGCGCGCGCTGACCGGCGCGAAATTCCCGGACCAGCCGGCCGATCCCATCATCGTGCATCCGGACGTGCGCCGCATGCTGATGAACATCCGCGCCTTCAACGAAGCGGCGCGGGCGCTGGTGCTTTGGACGGCGCTGAAAAGCGACATCGCGCATCGCGCCCAAGACGCCAAGGACCGCGAGGCGGCCGACGATCATCTCGGCCTGATGACGCCGGTGATCAAAGGCGTGCTGACCGATCAGGGCTTTGCCAATACGGCCGCCGCACAACAGGTGTTCGGCGGCCACGGCTATATCGCCGAACACGGCATGGAACAGTTTGTGCGCGATGCACGCATCGCCATGATCTACGAGGGTGCCAACGGCGTTCAGGCGCTCGATCTGGTCGGCCGCAAACTGCCCAAGGACGGCGGCCGGGCGCTGCGGGCTTTCTTCGGCGAAGTCGCAACCTATATCAAAGAGCACGGCGCGGATGCGGCGATGTCGCCCTATGTGACGCCGCTCGGCAAGGCGCTCGGCGAATTGCAAGAGGCGACCATGTGGCTCGTGCAGCATGCGATGGCCAGTCCGGACAATGCCGGCGCCGGCGCCACCGATTACATGCACCTCTTCGGCCTGGTCGCGCTCGGCTATATGTGGTGCCTGATCGCGCAAGCCGCGCAAACCGAAAATGCGAAAGCCGGCAACGACGAGAGAATGGCGCAGCGACTGACGACGGGACGGTTTTTCATGGAACGCATTTTGCCGGCTTCGACCGCGCATCTCGCCCGCATCAAAGCCGGCGCGGAGAGCACCATGGCATTGCCGGTGGAGGCATTCTAACCTTGATATATCGGCGTCGCCCCCGCGACGGCGGGGGACCCATAATCCCGGTCGTGGTTATGGATTCCCGCACCCGCGGGAAGGACGAGGGGACAGAGAGGAATTCATGCCCGAGGCTTTCATCTACGATCACGTGCGCACGCCGCGCGGCCGCGGCAAAACGGACGGCGCGCTACACGAAGTCACCGCGCTCAATCTCGCGGCGCAGGCGCTCGGCGAAATCAAGACGCGCAACGATCTCGACACCGCTCTGGTCGATGACGTGGTGATGGGCTGTGTCGATCCGGTCGGCGAGGCCGCCGCCGATATCGCGCGCACTGCGGCATTGGTCGCAGGTTTCGGCGACAGCGTCGCCGGCGTGCAGATCAACCGCTTTTGCGCCTCGGGCCTCGATGCGGTGAATTTCGCTTCGGCGCAGGTCATGTCCGGGCAGCAGCAAATGGCGATCGGCGGCGGCGTCGAATCGATGAGCCGCGTCGGCATCGGCGCCGCCGGCGGCGCCTGGGCGATGGATCCGTCGATCGCGGTCGCGCATTACTTTCTGCCGCAAGGCATTTCCGCCGACCTGATCGCGACCAAATACGGATTCTCCCGCGACGATGTCGATGCTTATGCGGTCGAGAGCCAGAAGCGCGCGGCGGCGGCCTGGGACGACGGCCGCTTCGACCGCTCGGTGATGAAGGTCAAAGACGTCAACGGGCTCACCATCCTCGCCAAGGACGAGCACATGCGGCCGGGCACGACCATGCAGTCGCTGGCTTCGCTCAAGCCGTCTTTCACGCAGATGGGCGAGCTTGGCGGTTTCGACGCGGTCGCGATCCAGGCCCATCCCGACGTCGAATTCCTCAATCACGTCCACCATGCCGGCAATTCCTCCGGCATTGTCGACGGCGCCGCCGCGGTTCTGATCGGCAACAAGGAGGCGGCGCAGAAGACCGGATTGAAAGCGCGCGCCCGGGTGCGCGCCTTTGCCAATATCGGCTCCGATCCGGCGCTGATGCTGACCGGCCCGGTCGACGTGACCGAGAAAGTTCTCAAATCCGCCGGCATGAAGATTTCGGACATCGATCTGTTCGAGGTCAACGAAGCCTTCGCTTCGGTGGTCTTACGCTATCTGCAGGCTTTTGAGCTTGATCCTGCCAAGGTCAATGCCAATGGCGGCGCCATCGCGCTCGGCCATCCGCTCGGCGCCACCGGCGCGATGATCCTCGGCACGCTGATCGACGAGCTCGAGCGGCGTAATCTCTCGACCGGACTCGTCACGCTGTGCATCGGCGCCGGCATGGGCACCGCGACCATCGTCGAGCGCGTTTAACGTTTGAGCTGCAAGAGAGTGCAATGCCTAAAATCGATATCAGCAAGATACCGACCGATGCCCGCACCGGCTATCCGCCGCCCTATGACCGCGTCGTTGTCGGCCGCGAGCGCAAACGGCTCGGCAATGCGGCGGGGCTCGACCAGTTCGGCGTCAATCTCACGACGCTGAAGCCCGGCGCCGCGTCGGCGCTGCGGCACTGGCACGAGCGCGAAGACGAATTCGTCTATGTGCTCGAAGGCGAACTGGTGCTGATCGAGGACGCCGGCGAGACGCCGCTCAGAGCCGGCGATGCCTGTGGCTTCAAAGCCAATAGCGGCAACGGCCATCATCTCGTGAACAGATCGGACCGCAACGCGGTCTATCTCGAAGTGGGCACCCGCTCGAAACACGAGCGTGTCGAATATCCCGAGGCCGATCTCGCGGTCGTGCGCGACGATAAGGGCATGCGCTACACGCACAAGAATGGCGATCCCTATGAGTGAGAGCATGAGCAAGAGCGAAAAATCGGCCTTCACCAAATTCAAGCTCGACGTCGACGGCGACGGCATTGCGCTCGTGACCTGGGATGCGCCCGGCGCGACGATGAATCTCATCGACATGACGATGATCGCGGAGCTGTCGGCGCTCGTCGAGCAGATCGCCGCCGACGCCAAGATCAAGGGCGCGGTGATCACGTCGGGCAAGGACACGTTTTGCGCCGGCGCCGATCTGACCATGCTGGAGAGCTTAAGCCGCACCTTCAAGGATCTGGTGGCTACGCAGGGTGAAGAAGCGGCGAATACGCGGCTGTTCGAGGAAAGCCGCAAACTGTCGCAGCTCTATCGCCGTATCGAAACCTGCGGCAAACCATGGGTCGCCGCGATCAACGGCGCGGCGCTCGGCGGCGGCTTTGAACTGGCGCTGGCCTGCCATCGCCGCATCGCCGCCGATAATCCGAAAACACGAGTCGGTCTGCCCGAGGTCAAGGTCGGTCTGTTCCCCGGCGCCGGCGGCACGCAGCGCGTCGCGCGGATCTTGCCGCCGGCGGACGCGCTGCAATTGCTGCTCAAGGGCGATCAGTTGCGGCTCGATCGCGCCAAGACGCTGAAACTCGTCGATGCCGTGGTGCCGCTGAGCGATCTCATCAAGACAGCCAAGGACTGGATCAAAACCGGCGGCAATGGCAATGCGCCGCTGGATAAAGCGCCACTGGACAAGGCGCCACTGGACAAAGCGCCATGGGACGTCGAAGGCTTCAAGCTGCCTGGTGGGCCGGTTTATTCCAAGGCCGGACTGAATACGTTTCCGCCGGCCAACGCGATTTACCGGCGCGAGACCTACGATAATTATCCCGCCGCGCACGCCATCATGCAGGTCGTCTATGAGGGCCTGCAATTGCCGATGGACGCGGCTTTGCGCGTCGAATCGCGCTGGTTCGCCAAAGTCCTGCGTTCGCCGGAGGCCGCGGCAATGATCCGCTCGCTGTTCGTGTCGATGCAGGACCTCAATCGCGGCGTGCGCCGCCCAGCCAATGTGCCGGCGAAGCCGTTGAAGAAGATCGGCGTGCTCGGCGCGGGCTTCATGGGCGCCGGCATCGCCTATGTCTCGGCGCTCGCCGGGCTCGACGTGGTGCTGGTCGACCGCGATCCGGAAAGCGCGGAGAACGGCAAGGCGCATGCGAAAAAGCTCATCGACGAGCAGATCAAGCGCGGCGCCGCGAGCGCGGCCGACGGTGAGCTTGTGCTGTCGCGCATCACGTCCACCGCCGACTTTGTCGAATTGAAGGGTTGCGAGCTTGTCGTAGAGGCGGTGTTCGAGGACCGCAAGGTCAAGGAAGAGGTGATTTCGCGAACGCAGAACGTGATCGGCGACAAAGCGATCTTCGGCTCGAACACTTCGACGCTGCCGATCACGTCGCTCGCCGCGGCCTTCAAGGATCACGCGCGCTTCATCGGCATTCACTTCTTTTCGCCGGTCGAGCGCATGATGCTGGTCGAGATCATCATGGGCAAGGAAACCGGCGACGAGGCGCTCGCCACCGCGCTCGATTACGTGCGCACGATCCGCAAGACGCCGATCGTCGTCAACGACTCGCGCGGTTTCTACACCTCGCGTGTGGTCGGCACTTATCTGCGCGAAGGCCATTTGATGCTGATGGAAGGACTGCCCACGGCTTTGATCGAGAATGCCGGCCGCATCGCCGGCATGCCGGTCGGGCCGCTCGCGCTCAACGACGAGGTCGCCGTCGATCTGGCCTGGAAAATCCTCAAAGCCACCGAGGCCGATCTCGGGCCGAAAATGGTCGACCCGCGGCAGAAGACGTTGCTCGAGAACATGGTCGAGAAGCGCGGCCGCCTTGGCCGCAAGAACGGCAAGGGCTTTTACGATTACCCGCAGAACGGGCCGAAGCGGCTGTGGCCGGGGCTTGTCGATCTGCAGCCGAAAAGGATCGATCCCGACACCGTCGATCCGCGGAGCCTCGGGCGGCGGCTGTTGGCGATCCAGGCATTGGAGTCCGCCCGTTGCATCGAGGAGAAGGTCGTTACCGACATGCGTGAGGCCGATGTCGGCTCCATTCTCGGCTTCGGCTTTGCGCCTTTCACTGGCGGCACCATTTCCTATATCGACGGCATGGGGACCAGGGCCTTCGTCGATCTCTGCAACGAGCTCACCGCAACCTGCGGCGAACGCTTCAAGCCGGGCGCGCTCTTGCTCGACATGGCCAAGACCGGCGATACGTTCTACCGCCGTTTCCCGCCGCCGCAGCGTAAAGCCGCCGCCTAATGGCCGCAGCAACGGGGGTTTTGCATAAGGGCCGTGGGCCGGCTCTGACCCTTTTGCATGCGAATTCGCCGCATTACCTAAGGGTTGTCGTTAACCGCTGTTGGGGCCCTGTCGGGCTGCATTGCTCTCCGCCGCACGCCGCGTGTAAGGTCGCGGCCGTTTTTTCCGGGACCCTGCATGGCACGTGATCAAGTCGACCTGACGCCGCTCCAACGGCGCGACGATCTCGTGGAGTGGATTGCCCAAGGCGTCAAAGCCAAATCGCAATTCCATATCGGCACCGAGCACGAGAAATTCGTGTTCACGCTGGAGGGGCACCGTCCGGTGCCCTACGAGGGCCAGCGTGGCATCCGCGCGCTGCTCGAGGGCATGGAGCATCTGCTCGGCTGGCAACCCATCATGGAAGGGCCGAACATTATCGGCCTGTTCGACGTCACCGGCGGCGGCGCGATCTCGCTCGAGCCCGGTGGCCAGTTCGAACTGTCCGGCGCGCAAGTCGAAACCATTCACCAGACGTCCAGCGAATTGATGGCGCATCTGGCCCAGGTGCGCGAGGTGGCGCGCCCGCTGCATATCGGATTTCTCGGACTGGGCATGACGCCGGATTGGACGCGCGCCGAGATCCCGAAAATGCCGAAGGGTCGCTACAAGATCATGACCTCTTATATGCCGAAGGTCGGCACGCTCGGCCTCGACATGATGTATCGCACCTGCACGGTGCAGACCAATCTCGATTTCTCCTCCGAAGCCGACATGGTCAAGAAGCTGCGGGTGTCGATCGCGCTGCAGCCGATCGCGACGGCTTTGTTCGCCAATTCGCCGTTCACCGACGGCAAGCCCAACGGCTTCCTGTCGTTCCGCTCGGAAATCTGGCGTGATACCGACAATGCGCGGGCCGGCATGCTGCCGTGGGTGTTCGAACCGGGCATGGGTTTCGAGCGCTGGGTCGATTACGCGCTCGACGTGCCGATGTATTTCGTCAAGCGCGGCGACACTTATATCGACGCGTCGGGGCAATCCTTTCGCGATCTGATGATGGGCAAATTGCCGGCGCTGCCGGGCGAACTGCCCACGCTCTCGGACTGGGCCAACCATATGAGCACGACCTTCCCAGAGGTGCGGCTCAAGCGCTATCTGGAAATGCGCGGCGCCGATTCCGGTCCGCTACCGAATCTGCTGGCGCTGCCGGCGTTGTGGGTCGGCCTTCTTTATGACGACGTGGCGCTCGATGCGGCCTGGGATATCGCCAAGGTCTGGACCGCGGAAGACCGACAGAAGCTGCGCGACGATGTGCCCAAGCTCGGTCTTGCCGCCAAGATCCAAGACCGCACTGTGTTTGAAATCGCGAGCGAGGTTCTGAAACTCGCGCGCTCAGGTCTCGGGCGGCGCAAGCATTTCGATTTGAGCGGCCAGGACGAGACGCGCTATCTCGATGTGCTTGATGACCGGCTGGCGCGCGGCACCACGCCGGCGCAGGAACTGCTGGCGAAATATCATGGCCCGTGGCGCGGCTCGGTCGATCCGATCTATAGCGAAGAGGCTTATTAGCGCCTCACCTCGTGATCGCGTAGACGCGGCGCGCTTCGGCGACAGCTTGATTGCAGCTCGCGGCGTCACCCGCAGCGTCCGCTCTCTTGGCGTGGTCGATGGCGGCGACGCCATCTTCGTCTGCGGCCTGTTCGGCTAGCGCGACAGAACCGGGGGTCGGCTGATGATGAAGCTGCGCGCCGACGGATTGCGCGTCGGTTGGACCCGACTGTGGGCCAGGAGTGCTTGTGGCGACCCGCTGCTCAAGTTGCGTAATCTGCTCCGTGCATGGCCCGGCGAAAGCCACAACCTGGCCGCAGAGCGGAGCCGCGCTCGTCGTCAAAGCGAGCAAGACGGGATAGAGGAAGCGTGCGCCAGCGTCGTTCATGCCAGCCTCCCGCGCAACGGGGGAATTACCTGCAGTAACTTGGCAATCCGCTGCAAGTTCCGCCGAGCGCCGTCAGAGCGATAATAGATTCGACCCGACAGTTTCGCTCTAGCGTTTCAGTCTCCGAAATCGAACAGCCGCCGGGCTTCGACCAGCGCCCGAATGCATTCTTTGATATTGCCGTCTTTGTCGGCTTTCCTTGCCAAGTCGATCACGGTGTTGCCGTCTATGTTGCGGGCATGTCGAGCTTGCACCACTGTTTCGAGGGTCGGCTGGTGATGAAGCTGGGCATCGAGGGATTGCGGCAAGTTCGGGCCGAACATCCAATCCGGTGTATTGTCCGCGATCTGGCGTTCGAACTGCACGATCTCCGTCGTACACGGCCCGGCCAGAGCAGCGCCGCTGCCGCAGAGGAAAACGGCGCCCACGCTCAAGACGAGGAGGTCACTGCAAAAAGATCGGCCGCCGCATGTGCTCCGCGCGCCTGATCCGTTACGAAAACTCGCGATCCTGCGAACTGCGACGTCCATGATGACCTCCCGCGGCTGAGAAATGACGTCAATCAATCTAAAAATGATTGTGAAATTCCGTCATTTATTCCGCGCCGAAATTTAGCGTTCGACACGCCGCGCAAACCCACCATAATAATCGTAATGATTTATTAGGACGGCGGCTCGGAGTCTGACTGACGCATGGCATCATCCGTTAATGCTGTGCTCTGCGCGCTGCTCGCGGCTGCGTTCTGGACGGTGCTCGGCTACAGCATCGCGCGCCATATCCTGCCGCGCGGCCTCGCAGCCGGCGCCGGTCCCGTCATCGGCTGGGCTGTCTTCAGCGCGGCGACACTGCCGATCCTGACGCTGATCGGCTTCACGACATCGACGGTTGTTGGTGCCGGCGTGCTGTGTCTTCTCGGCAGCTTTTGCTTGTTGGCGATGCGGCGACGCCAGGAAGTTCAAGAGGCCGATGCCGGGCCAGCGATTCCGCTATGGGCCTTTGCCGCGGCCGCGGTTCTCGCTGGCGGACCTGCCGCGGCGCTGCTGCCGAAAATATCCGCAACCGGCGTGCAACTCGCCGATCCGATTTTCGATCATGCGAAAATCGCGATTGTCGATGCGATGGCGCGGCAGGGCCTGCCGGCGGTCAATCCAGTCTTGGCCTCCGGCCGGCTTGTCTACTACTACCTCTGGCATTTCAGCGCGGCGGAACTGGCGCTCGCGTTCCGCGTCACCGGCTGGGAAGCCGCGATCGGCCTCACCTGGTTTACCGCCTTGGCTTCGCTCACGCTGACGATGGGCATCGCCGTCTGGCTCAGCAAAAAGCCCGGCGCGGCGATCCCGGTCGTGCTGCTGGCCGCCGCGGCATCGCTGCGCGTCACGCTCAGCTGGATATTCGGCTCCTACGAACTGACACCATTCATGCAGCAGCCGACGGGCTTTGCCGGCTGGTTGTTTCAAGCGGCCTGGGTGCCGCAGCATCTGATGGCAGCGTCGTGCGTCGTCGCGGCAATGCTGCTGCTCATAGCCGAGGTGCAGCGGCAATCCCCGGCGCGGCTTTTGACGCTGGCCTTGGTCGTCACCGCCGGCTTCGAGAGCTCGACCTATGTCGGCGGCGTGACGTTCGCCATCACCGCCGTGATCGCCGCGCCGATCTTGCTGGCCGGCGTCGCGCCGAAGCAGCGCATTCGCTTTGCGGCCGGTCTGTTCATGGCGGCACTGCTGGCTGCCGCGCTCGCGGCGCCGTTCATCCGCGACCAAATCGCCAATGTGGCGGCGCGTGGCGCCGATCATCCGATCGCCGTGAGGCCGTTTGAAGTGCTGGGCGACACGGTCCCGCTGCCGCTACGCCGCCTGCTCGATGTGCCGGCCTATTGGCTCCTGCTGTTGCCGATCGAATTGCCGGCGGTCTTTGCGGCGGGCTCGCTCGCGCTTGGCGTGGCGTTGCGCGGCGCCGCGCCGGGCCCGGACAAGACCGCCGCCAGGGTTTTTACCGCGCTGGCGCTGACCGGCTTCTGCGTTTCATGGCTTCTGGTTTCCACGGTCGGCGACAATAGCGATCTCACTTTGCGCGCGGTCCTGCCCGCCACGCTGATTCTGCTCGCGGCGGCGGCTGCGGGAATGCTGACGGCGTCGCATTGCCGCGCATGGATTGCCGGCTTCGCGCTTGCCGGCCTCGTGCTGAGCCTGCCAGATACCGCGCGGATGCTTAAGTCGAATATCGAAGGCACGCAGCGGCCCGGCGAAGCATTATTGGCGCAGTCGCCGGATTTATGGGCGGCGGTGCGCCGCTACGCGCCGCCGAATGCGCGGGTCGCCAACAATCCGCTCTATCTGGAAGATGTCACGCCTTGGCCGGTGAATATTTCCTGGGCGCTTCTTGCCGATCGCAGCTCGTGCTTTGCCGGGCGGGAAATGGCGCTGGCTTTCGCGCCGCTGCCGCCAGAGCGCCGCGAAGCGATCAATGCGCAATTCATCCGCGTCTTCGCCGGAGCAGGCACGCCGGACGATGTGACCGCGCTGGCGAGGGATTATGGCTGCGACGTTATCGTCGTCGTGCCGCAGGACGGCGCTTGGGCTAAAGATCCGTTCGCCGCAAACGGGCTTTATCGCCTTGCCGAGTTGCGCGACGGGCGCTGGAAGATTTATGTGAAGGCCAACTAGATTCCCGCGAACCAATTGAAGCCCTGTTTGCTCCAGAACGTTTCGCGAAAGTCATTGGTGACTTCGATCGCCTTGATCCACTTCGCGTTCTTGTAGCCGAGCTTGGTCGAGGTGCGCAGCCGCAGCGGGTAGCCGAACGGATCGGCGAGAATGTCGCCGGCATATTTTGTGGCGAGCAGCGTCTGCGGATGCAGCGCCGTCGCCATATCGATGCTTTCGGTATAGTCGTCGTTGCAGATGAAATAGACGTATTTCGCTGTCGTGTCGGCGCCGACGCGCTCGAAGAAGCCGCGTAGATTCACGCCCGACCATTGGCCGATATAGTCCCAGCCCTCGACGCAGACATGGCGGATGATGATCTCCTGTTCCGGCAGCTGATAGATCTGCTGCGCGGTCCAGGGCTGCTTGTTGGCGATGCGGCCCGCCAATTCGAGCTTCCAGCTGGCGCCGTCGACCGGCTTGACGTCCTCGATGTCGTAATAGGCATTGAAGCGCGCCGGCTTGACCACCTGTGAGGGACTGAAGGTCGGCGCCAGATGGTCGGGGCGGAAAATCGTTTCCTGGACGCCGTCATTCCAGGCCGAAACCGCGCGCAGCACCTTCTGCACCGAATCGTCCTCGGTGACGTCGCAACCGGTGAGCATGGTGAGCGCGCCGAGGCTGACGGCGCCGCGCAAAAGGCCGCGGCGATTGATGTCTTCGACGAGCTTGCGGTTCTCCTTGAGCATGCTTCGGTCGATCGGCTGGTGCGGCCGAAACAAGGATCGCGTCTGAAACATCGTTGCGCCCCGCGCAGGTTGATGATCGGCGAAAGTGCCGAAGGTGTCAGTGAGCCGCTTTGATTTCGGAGGCGCCGCTTTGCGCCCCGTCATCTACAACCGGGCCGCCGGTCAGCATGGCAACGAGGCTTTGCGGCACCAGCAAAGCCAGCGACACGTGGACCACGATGAAAGCGACGATCGCCGACATGCAGAGGAAATGCACGAGGCGGATGGTCTGGAACGTGCCGAACAGCGCCGCAAGCTCGGAAAATTGCACCGGTTTCCACAGCGCCAGCCCGGAAATCACGATAGTGATGCCGATCAGCATTACGCCGAGATAGAGGATTTTCTGCACCGCGTTGTAATGGGTCAGGTCGTCATGACGCAGTTGAAAGCGCAAGGCTTCACCGACGGTGACGAGAATCTCGCGGATCGAGACCGGAAACAGCTTGCGGCGGAAGCGGCCGGTGGCGATGCCGTAAGTGAGATAAGCGAGCCCGTTCAGCACGAAAATCCACATGCCGAAGAAATGCCACTGCAGCCCATGCTGCGCCCATTTGCCGATCACCAAGGCATCGGGGAAGTGCAAAAAGCCGAAAATCACGTCGTCGTTATAAATCTTCCAGCCGCTGCCGATCATGATGAAAATCGCCGCCGCATTGGTCCAATGCATGATGCGGAGCGGCAGAGGATGAAGGCGGTGCGGGTGGTGTACTTTGTCAGGAATTTCCGACGTGACGGCCGGTATCGACATTGAGGATCCCTCGATCGTTCAATGAAATGCAGAACTGTCGCATCTTTCTTGTATAGGCACTGATGATTCGCCCAGCGGCGTTCACACGACTTCTTGAGACGACTTTCGGACAGTACGGTTGCAAAGTGTTGTCCGCAACAAACGATGCTTCACAAACTCGCGGGTCGTTTTTGATCGGGAGTTCGCAGCAATGAAATTGCAACTGATCGCGACGACTTTTCTCGTTGGCGCGGCCACTGTGGCCGCCGCCGCCGGCGCGACCTCCCGCGATGAGGCCATTGGTGATGAGGCCATGGGTAATGAGGCCATGGGTAGTGCCATCATCCTGGCGCAGGCCAATATTCCGCCCACCGGGATGGGCGACGAGGATATGGCCATGGCCGCAGCTAATATGGCCGCGGAAGAGCGCATGAAACGGCGCTATCCGCAGCCCATCCGCGTCGGCGCGCTTGTCGGCGCGCGCGTCAGCGACAATGACAGCCGCACCATCGGCTACGTCCGCCAAGTGGTGCGGACGCCGCAAGGCAAGATCGATGTCGTGGTCGATTGCTGCGGCTGGTTCGGATGGGGCGTGCGTCCGGTGGCGGTGCCGATCGCGGTGCTCGGCGTTTTTGGGCGTGAGGTGGCTTCGCTTGATATGCCGCGCAGCGATTATTCAAGCGCGCCGGCATGGCAAGGCGCGGCGGGGGACACCGTGCTGTCGAATGACGACATGGTTCAGATTGCGCTGGCGCGCCGCTGATCGCGCCCCGCGATCACGACTTGGTGAAGCGGATAACTTTTTGGTGTTTCGCGAATTGTGACGTCTGAGAGGGAAGTGACTGGCGCTTTGCGGGCCGCTTTGGCAAGCAAGGCGCTGTATCGTTTTATCGGTTGCGTCAAATCGTTTGCGTTCTCACCGTTTGCATCAGGGGCACTGCATGGATCGTGCGGATCGATTCAACTCTGGATCCGGCTTGAAATTAAATGCGGCCGAATCGCAGCCGGCCAAATCGGGGTCGGGCAAATCGGGGACGGATAAGTCCGGTTCTGCCTTTTGCGGTATCGCGTTCATGGCGAAGGCGTCGGTTCCCGGGCGCGCCAAGACCCGGCTGGTGCCGCCGCTCACGTTCGATGAAGCGGCAAATCTCAACACCGCCTTCCTGCGCGACGTCGCCGACAATGTGCTGCTTGCCGCCCATCACGCCGCGCCGCATGCCGGGATCGCTGGCTATGCCGCTTACGGTCCGTCCGGCAGCGAGGAATTCTTCCGCCGCACCTTGCCTGGATCGATCGGCCTTATCGGCGCATGGCTGCCGAATTTCGGCGATTGCCTGTTTCAGACCATCACGCAGATTTTCGCGCGCGGTCATGGCTCAGCTGTCGTGCTCAATGCCGACAGCCCGACCTTGCCGACCGCACTTTTGATCGAGACGGCGGCGGCGCTGGCGCGGCCGGGCGACCGCGCGGTGCTCGGGCCGTCGAGCGACGGCGGCTATTACCTGCTCGGGCTCAAAGCTGCGCATCGCCACATGTTCGATAATATCGAGTGGAGCACCGAGCGGGTGGCCGAGGAGACCCGGGAGCGCGCGCGGGAGATCGGGCTTGAGCTTCACACTTTGCCGCTCTGGTATGATGTCGATGACATCGACGGCCTGCGCCGTCTCTACGGTGAGCTTTACGGCGAGGCTTTTGCCATGCCGCGGCTTGCGCCGCATTTGCCGCATTATGCCAATGAGACGGCGAAGCTGATGGCCGAACTGTCGCGCGATCACGATTTCGGCGCCCGTATCGAGAAGGTGCTGCGTGTCGCGGGCGCAGGCGTCTGAACCGGGCGCACGCCGCAACGAAGCAGAGATCTGGGCGAGGAACAATGCCGACGGCAGCGACAAAACAGGCGATCGATCCCAGGCGCTATTTCGAGAGCGTGAAAGCCGACAGCGAGGTGCCGGAACACGAGCCGGTCTGTCTCTATCTGGAGACGACCAACCGCTGCAATCTCTTGTGCACCACCTGCCCGCGCACCTACGAGGAACTCGAGCCGCCGGCCGATATGAGCTGGGATCTGTTCACCTCCATCGTCGATCAGATCCCGCGGCTTGAACGCGCGGTATTGCACGGCGTCGGCGAGCCGATGCTGGTGAAGCACCTGCCGCGCATGGTGCGCTATCTCAAGGATCGCGGCACCTATGTCCTGTTCAACACCAACGGCACGGTGCTCAACGAGAAGAATGGCCGGGCGCTGATCGAAGCCGAGCTCGACGAGCTGCGGGTTTCGTTCGATGCGTCGAATCCGGAATCCTATCGCGCCATTCGCGGCAAGAATTATTTCAACCGCATTTTGAAAAATGTGAAGGCGTTTCGCGAGCTGCAGGAGCGCGAGGGTCACGCGAAGCCGCGGGTCTCGGCTTGGCTCACCGGCCTGCGCGAAACCATAGAGGAATTGCCCGATTTCGTCCGCGTCGCGGCCGAAACCGGCGTCAAGGAAGTGCATCTGCAGCGGCTGGTTTTCTTCAAGGATGACGCCATCGGCCTGGCGCGGCCGGACCAAGCGCTCTATGAGCAGCTCTCCGGCGCCGAGGCGGTCCATATCGATCGTGCGGCGGAGCTCGCGAAGTCGCTCGGCATCACCTTCAGCGCGTCGGGTGGCGCTTCCGAGCCCGGCGTCAGCCTCAAGCGTCACGATGACGGCACACCCAATTCTGACACGCCCTGGTCGCTGTGCCGCAGGCCGTGGACGGTGATGTATTTCACCGCCAATGGCCGCGCCTTGCCATGCTGCATCGCGCCGTTCTCGCAGCGCGGCTATGAGAATTACACGCTCGGTGACGCCACCCAGCAGACGCTCCGCGACATCTGGACCGGCCCCGCCTATGCGAGCTTCCGCAAGGCGCTGTTGTCGAATACGCCGCCGCAGGCCTGCGCGAGCTGCGGCTTGCGGTGGAGTCTTTAGCGCATGTCCCGGAAAAGTGGGCACCGGTTTTCCGATAAGGACATGCGCCAAAGCAAAGTCATGCCGTGGAACAGCGGCACGACGGTTGGCGGCGCGGCTGTCGGCGGCGTCACCGTCGTCATTCCGACCTTCAATGAAGCGGACTCGATCGGCGCGGTGATCGCCGAATTGCCGCGCGACGTTGTCACGCGCATGATCGTCGTCGATGGCGGCTCCGGCGACGGCACGCCGGAACGGGCGCGGGTCGCCGGCGCCGAGGTGATCCCGGTCGGCCGCGGCTACGGGCTTGCCTGCCTGACCGGCGCGCAGGCGGCGGGCGCAGACGACATTATCGTCTTCATGGACGGCGACGGCGCCGATGATCCTTCGGCTATCGCGGCGCTGATGGCGCCTATTGCGGGCGGCGACTACGACTTCGTTATTACGTCTCGCGCCCGCGGCGAACGCGAACCGGGCAGCATGGCGTGGCACCAGATCCTGGCCGGGCAGGTTGCCGGCGTTCTGACCAAGCTTCTTTACGGCGTGCGCTACACCGACATGTCGGCATTCCGCGCCATCCGCCGCGAAACCTTGCTCGCGCTTGGCATGCGCGAGCTCACCTATGGCTGGAATCTGGAAATGCAGATGCGGGTGGCGCGCGCCGGATTGCGGGTGATGGAATTGCCGGTCGGTTACCGGCGGCGGCGCGGCGGCGAGTCCAAGGTCGCCGGCTCGTTGCGCGGTTCGGTGCGGGCCGGCGCCAAAATCATGTCGACTTTTGCGCGCGTCGCGACCGAGCCGATGCGCGAGCGCGTTTCCTAGAGCATGATCCCGAAAAGTGGAAACCGGTTTTCGGAAGAGATCATGCTCAAATCAAAAATCTAGATTGCGACCTTGCTCAAGAAGCCGTCGACACTGTCGCGCAGATTGTCGGCGGCTTTTTCCACGGCGTTCGACGCTTTCAGCACCGTATCCGCGGAACTGTGCATATCGGAAATTGCGGTCGACACCTTTTGCAAAACGCCGACCACGGACCGCGTGCCGGTCGCCGCGGCGGTGACATTATCGGAGATTTCGCCCGTCGCCGCATTCTGCTGCTCGACCGATGTCGCTATGGCTGACGTGAACAGCCGGATCTCTTCCATGCGGTTCGTGATGCTGCCGATGGCGCGCACCGCGCTTTGCGTCGAGGACTGCACCGCGTTGATTTGCGCGGCGATGACGTCGGTGGCCTTGGCGGTCTGCACTGCGAGGGCCTTGACCTCGGAGGCGACCACGGCAAAACCCTTGCCGGCGGTCCCGGCGCGCGCCGCTTCGATCGTGGCATTGAGCGCCAGCAGATTGGTCTGCCCGGCCACGCTTTGAATGAGCTTGACCACGTCGTTGATCTTCTGCGCCGACTGGGCAAGCTCGCTGATCACCGTGTTCGTCGTTTGCGCTTCGGCGGTGGCGGCGCCGACCACGTCGCTGGCGCTGACCAGCTGACGATTGATCTCGGCGATCGACTTCGACAATTCATCGGCCGCGGCGGCCGCGCTTTCGACGCCGCTGAAGGCGTCGTTGGAGGTGCGCACCGCGCCGGTCGTCTGCGCGGTGGTGTCATTCGACATGGTCGACAGCACGGTGGCGGTGGATTTCATGGTCGCGACGCTTTCCGTGACCGTCTTGAGCACGCCTTCGACGCTGCCGCGAAACCAGCCGATGGCATCGTCGACCACGGCGCGCCGCGCCTGCTGTTCGGTCAGCTGCAAGCTCTTCTGCTCGGCCGAGAGGCGCTCGGTGATGTCGTCATGCGTGCCGACCCAGTAGCCGCCGGTGGGGATGGGGCGGTTGACCACGGAAACAGAGCGGCCGTCCGGCGACTGCGCGATGAAGCTCAAGTCCTTGCCGGCGGCCATCTCTTCGATGAGGTCTTTGCAATATTGCAGCGGATCGAGTTGCAGGCTGCCGGTCTGGGCGCGATGCCGGACGATATCGGCGAGCTTGGCGCCGGGGTTCACGACCTCCGGCGACAGGTCGTACATCTGCAGATAGCGCTCGTTGCAGATGAGGAGACGCCCAGTGCTGTCGAACAGCACCACGCCTTGCGTCATGTTGTTCAACGCGAGCTCGAGCAGGAGGCCTTTATCGTCGAGCCGGCGATCGGCGAAAGCGCTGACCAGGCTCATGCCCAATATCGCGACCGCGATACTGGCAATGGCGAGCGCGAGCGAGGTCGGCGACAGCGACATCTCCGCCAGCGTGCGCGTCGGATCCGGGACGACATCCACCGCGGCCATGGCCGTGAAGTGATGCGACACGATGGCGAGCGTGAGCAGCAGCGCCGCAAATAAAAGTCCGGAACGACTGCGCGATCGTTCGGCCACGGTGAGCGCCGCCATCGCCAGCACAACGCCGATCACAATGGACGCTGCAACGTAAGGAAGCTCCCACGCAACGTGTCCGGGCAGTTCGAGCGCCGCCATGCCGAGGTAATGCATGCAGGCGACGCCGATGCCGATAATCGCGCCGCCGATCAGCGCACCGGCCGGCCGGGAAAAGAAAACCGCGACCGCAAGGCCAAGCCCGGTGACGATCGCGGCCGCCAAGAGCGACAGAATTGTGAGATTGATATCGTAGGCGACCGGAATGTCGGGGTCGTAGGCCAGCATCGCCAGAAAATGCGTCGCCCATATGCCGCAGCCGGACGCGGCCCCGGCGGCGGCGATCCAGATCAGCCGGGCACGCCCCGCTGTCGAGCGGGCGCGGTAAAAAAGGGTGATGGCGGTGACGCTCGACAAGAAGCACACGATGCCGGCCACGATGACCAGGCGCAGGTCGTGCTGAGTCGCTAAGCAGTTGAAGACCCGAAACATTCCGATCCGTGCCGCCAGATTGCCGGACGATATGGCTTACCTGATTGGTAACCAACATCCATTTCCGCCTCGTTAATCGCGGCGCGAAAGGTGGGCCCGTGCTCAATCCGTCAGGATCGCCTTGTCGGGATCGATCCAGAACGCCCAAATCGCGGAGCCGGCGACGAGGAGCGCCGCGGCAACGATGAAAGGGGCTGCCCAATTGCCGTTTTGCGCCAGGATGCCGAACACGATCGGCGAGATGGCGCCGCCGAAATTGCCGGCCATGTTCATCATGCCGGACACCGTGCCGGAATATTTGCCGCCGGTATCCATCGGCACCGCCCAAGACGGGCCGATGGTGCATTCCAGAAAGAACATCGAGATAGTGAGACAGACGACGGCGGTCATCGCGTCTTCGGTCAGCGCCGCCGGCGTGATGAAAACGGCGCAACCGAGGAGGCCCGTGATCGCGACCGTGCGGCGCGCGATCTTGGCGCTGCCGGTGCGCCGCAGCAGGTAATCGGTGGCAAGTCCGCCGGCGGTGTCGCCGATCACGCCGGCCCATAACGGCAGCGAAGCCAGCAGGCCGCCTTTGAGCAGCGTGAAGTGCCGGACGTCGATGAGATAGGTCGTGAGCCAGGTGAGGAAAATCCACAGGCAATAGACGTAAGTGAAATAGGCGCACATCACCGCCCACATATTGCCGGAGCTCAAAAGCCTGCTCCACGGCACTTGCAGCTGCTTGTGGATCTGCGGCGGATTGATCGCGCCACTCGCGTCCAGGCCGCGGATATGTTCGAGCTCGGTGCGGTTCACCATGCCGTGGTCTTCCGGCAGGTTGCGGTAGCTGAAGGCCCACCACAGCGACCACAGCAGCCCGATCGCGCCGCAGCTGAAGAACGCGGCGCGCCAGCCGAAATTGAGCATGATCGCAAGCACGATCGGCGGCGCCAAAGCGGCGCCGGCGCGGCTGGCGCTGTGGGTGATGCCCTGGACGAAGCCGCGCTCGCTCCTCGGATACCAAAGCTGCATCGCGCGCGTGGCGCCGGGAAATGCGCCGGCTTCACCGACGCCGAATAGGAAGCGGATGATCTTGAACGAGGTGGCGCCGCCGGCAAACCCGGTAGCGGCCGTCATCAGCGACCAATAGGCGACGATGCCGGTAAGCACCCTACGCGCGCCGAACTTGTCGGAGAGCCAGCCGCCCGGGACCTGAAACAGCGCATAGGACCAGACGAAGGCCGAGAAGATCACGCCCATCGTGATTTTGTCGAAACCGAATTCCTTGATGATTTCCGGCGCCGCCGTGGAGATATTGACGCGATCGAGATAGGTGATGAGATACATCACGCTGATCAGCAGCAAGATGTACCAGCGGCCCTTGCTCGGACTGGCGGCGGGCATAGCGGACATCAATTTCACTCCCCAGCAACTATTTTCACACTCCGGCAATGGGCTTTTGCCGGGATTTGGCCGGCACATTGCCTTTTTATCGCCGAAGCGGCAAGCGCGTCGGATGCCGCGGCGTTATAGTCGAAGCCGAACGCCAACGGGGACATGACGGGGCCGTGCAATGATCAAGCGCTACAGCGACCACGCCGCCAATGAGCGGACGTTCCTGGCCTGGGTCCGCACCGCGATTGCGGTGATGGCGTTCGGTTTCGTCATCGAGCGGTTCGATCTGTTCCTCCAGGTCATGGCGCCGCAACTTGCGGGACGGCAACTCAGCGCGCACGGCCAAGCCTTTGCCAATGTGGCAGGCCTTATCTTCATCGCTATCGGCGTCGCGATGACTGCGCTTGCAATTTTGCGTTTCAGGAGAACCGCCAGAGATATCGAATCCGAAAACGAAGTGCCGAGCCCCGGCGAACGCTTTGATGTCGCGCTCGCCGTGCTGATCGGTCTGCTTGGCATCGCGCTGTTTCTTTATCTGTCGCGCGCGGTGCTGCCGGCGATCTGAAGCATCAATGCTTCTGCCGATCGAGCCGCGCGATCGCGGCCTGGATCGGCCCGAACGGTCCGTATTTGTGCTGACGCTCGCTGAAGCGATCGGCATAGGGACCGTAAGCAGCGTCGATCGGTTTCTTCGACAGGTCGGGAAAGTCGTGCGCGAGGCCGGCGAGATGCGGCCGCGGATGCGACAGGACATAAGCGGCGATGTCCCAGGCCTCATCGACGCTGAGCTGCGGGTCCACATAGTCGGTGCCGTGCGGCATGTTGAAGTGGATGAAATTGGCGAAGGTGATGATCCGCGCCATGCCGGCGCCGTCATTGAAAGTGTCCTGGCCCCACAGCGGTGGCACCAGATAGCCGAGGTCGGAATCCGCGATGTTGTTGCGCAGGCCCGATCCATCGGTGTTGTGGCAGGCCGCGCAAGTGCTGGCGTAAAGCGGCGCGCCGCGCACCGGCGAGGCCGCGCGGTTGAGCTCCGGCATATGGCCGGTGCCCATGCCCGGCAATTGCTCGCCGGGCTTCACGCCGCTGCCGATGAACTTGATATAGGCGACTATTTTTTGCATCTCCGGCGCATCGACCGGGAGCGGGCGGCCGTTCATGCTGCGGGTCATGCAGGAATTGATGCGGTCCTCGATACTGATCTCGGCGCCGATGCGGGCGCTGTATTGCGGAAAGTCGCCGTAAAGCCCGAACAGCGGGATGCCGAATTTCTTGGTGCCGGCCTGCAGGTGACAGTTGGTGCAGGCGAGATTGTTGCCCGCATAGCGATTCGACGCGTCAGGCACGTTCGGTCCGATATAGGCGTAGGTGGCGGTGATCAGATCGCGGCCTTCGCGCACTTCGAGCCCATGCGCGTCGCGGGGCAGGGCGCCGACCTCGGGTATGGTCCAAAGCGTTGGTTTCTTTGTATCCGAGACCTCGGCGATCGCCGCCGCTGTCAGCAGTTGCGCAATCGCCAAACCTGCGAGCCAGTATTTCATGAGCCCCGGACCTACAAGAGTTCTGCGCGCGTTCGTCGAATCATCGAGGAAGCCGCCTGAAGCAAGGGGATATTAGGGTTTTTGCAGTTTAATTTCCTTAAAGTTTCCTAAAGGGCCTAGCAGCAGCAATTATTTTCTTCTTGATTTGGAGCGGGCTGGTGCGCGGGAAGTCGGGATTTGCTTTCGCGCTGGGGCTTCGGGGGAAGATCCTTCTTCTCTTCGCCATCAGCACATTTTTCATTCTTGCCGCCGCGGCCATCGGCTTCTGGCAGTTCTATGGCGGCCTTCGCGCCTTCGAATCCGATGTGATGGCAAGCCAGAACAATGCCATCGACGTGGAGACGATGGAGACCGATTTCAAAAAGCAGGTCCAGGAATGGAAAGACACCCTGCTGCGAGGCAAGGCGCCGGAGGCGCTGGAGAAATACTGGGGCAATTTCCAGCAGCGTGAAGCCGATGTCCGCCGCGACGGTGAACGGCTCACCCGCAGCATCGCCGATTCGGCGGCTATTCAACTGCTGACGCAGTTTCTCTCCGCCCACAAAAGCATGGGCGAGGCTTATCGGCACGGGCTCGACGAATTCAAGAGTCACGATTCCGACAGCGCCGTGGGCGACAAGGCCGTCGCCGGAATAGATCGTGCTCCGACCGAACTCCTCACCAAGGCGCGGGAGCGCCTGGTCTCGCTCGCCGCGGCGCGCGCCGCCGCCGCGGAGCAGGATGTCGATCGGACCATGACGATGGCGGCTTTGCTGCTGGCGGCCGTGGTCGCGGTCGCGGTGATGGTATTTCTGGTTGCCATCCAGCGCGGCGTGTCCCGGCCGCTGGTCAAGATCGTCGGCGTATTGGGCGATCTCGCGAAAGGAAATACCGCCGTCGAGGTCAGCGGCTTGAACCGGCGCGACGAGCTTGGGCTGATTGCCAACTCCGTCCTTGCCTTCAAGAATGCCGCCATCGCGAAGGCCGATCTCGAAGCGGAAGCCGCGGCGCAGCGCCAACGCAACGACGACGAGCGCGCGACCAATGCGCGGACGGAAGCGGAGGCCGCCGCAAGCCACGCCGCCGACCAGGCCAAGATCGCCGAAACTCAGGCGCGCACGGTCAATGCGTTGGCTGACGGTCTCGCGCGATTGTCCGAAGGCGACCTCACCGTGCGCCTCGACGACGGCTTCACGGCAGCCTATCGGCAGATCCGGGAGGATTTTAACGCTACCGTCGCAAGGCTGCAGGAGGCGATCGGGGCCGTTGTCGCGTCGACCCGCGACGTCACCAGCGCCTCCTCGGAGATATCCGGCAGCACCGCCGATCTGTCGCAGCACACCGAAGAGCAGACCGCGAGCCTGCAGCAAACCTCCGCGTCCATGGAGGAGATTGCCGAGACGGTGACGAAGAACGCGGAGAGCGCCCAGCACGCCAACACCTCGGCAGCCAAGGCGCGCGAAGTCGCGGAGCGCGGCGGCGCCGTCGTCGGCAAGGCGGTCGAGGCCATGTCGCGGATCAGGGCATCGTCCGGCAAGATCGCCGACATTATCGGCGTGATCGATGAGATCGCACGGCAGACCAATTTGCTGGCGCTCAACGCCGCGGTGGAAGCCGCCCGCGCCGGCGAAGCCGGCCGCGGCTTTGCGGTCGTGGCGTCGGAAGTGCGCAGCCTCGCGCAACGCTCGTCGCAAGCCGCCAAGGACATCACCAACCTGATCACCAGCAGCGACGGCCAGGTGCGGGAAGGCGTCGAACTCGTCAACAAAGCCGGCGCGTCGCTCGCCGAGATCGTTCAGTCCATCAACGACGTGGCCGCGATCGTCTCCGAGATCGCCTCCGCCAGCGCCGCGCAATCGACCGGCATCGGGCAGATCAACAAGGCGCTCAACCAGATGGACGAGAATACGCAGCGCAATTCCGCGCTGGTGGAGCAGAGTACGGCGACCGCCAAGATGCTGGCGGCGCAGGCCGCGGCGATGAACGCGCAGATCGGCCTGTTCCGGATCGCTGAGCCCGCCGCGCAAACCGCCGAACAGTCCGCGGCCGCCTGAGCGCCGCCGCGGGCGTTGCAGTTAAGCCCTCACTAACGGACCCAAAGGTACAAGGTCAGCGGCGGGTCGCGCGCAGAGTTCTGGGGATGCGTCGAGAGTAATGCGTATCAAGGCTGCCCGCATCAAAGCTGAGCTTGCGACGCTCGCCGCGCTCCGCCCGAAGGCAATGCTCTTCGCGCTGCTGCTTCTCGCCGGCTGCGCCACTTTCAATAAGCCCATCAACGTGCCGGTCGCCGTCGGCGCAAGTCCGATGGGGCAATTCATGCCTCCGGACGTGGGCGGCGATACCGCCGTCGCGCTCGCCTTCTCCGGTGGCGGCACGCGCGCCGCCGCGTTCTCCTTTGGCGTGCTGCGCGGCCTCGATCGCCTGCCGACGCACGGCGGCAAGAGCTATCTCGACCGGGTGATATTCGTGTCGGGCGTGTCGGGCGGCTCGATCACCGCGGCCTATTACGGGCTCAAAGGCCGCGCGGCGCTGGCCGACTTTCGCGAGCGTTTCCTGATCCGCAACGCCGAAGAGGATTTGAACACGACGGTCAGCCTCGGCAATATCGCCCGCGGTCTCGACGGCGGCGTCAACGATGCGACGAGATTGCCGGCGTGGCTCGATCGCAACCTGTTCGACAATGCGACTTTGGGCGACCTGTTTCAGCCCGGCAAGCCGCTGGTCTGGATCAATGCGTCCGATCTCTACAACAGGACGCCGTTTCTGTTTTCGCCGGAAACATTCGCTGCGCTCTGCAGCGACATCAGAAAGTATCCGTTGTCGAACGCGGTCGCCGCCTCGGCCGCGGTGCCGGTTGCCTTCGTGCCCACGGTGCTCGAGAGCTTTCCGACGGCGTGCTCGACACCGCTGCCGCCATGGGTCGGCCGCGTCATCGCCGATCGCAATTCCGGCGCGCAAGTGCGGGCCTTCGCCGAAGCGCTCAGGCATTACCGCGAGCCCGGGCAGATCGAGTATCTGAAGCTCGCCGACGGCGGCATTACCGACAATTTCGGTCTTTCAGGCCTGGTCATTGCGCGGGCGGCGGCGGACAAGCCGTACTTTCCGCTGACGCCGGAAAAGGTGGTGCGATTGCGCCGGATCATCTTCATGGTGGTCAATGCCGGCCAGGCGCCGGCGGGAGATTGGTCGCATACCATCAACGGGCCCTCCGGCGCCGATCTGCTCAATGCGGTGACCGACACGGCGGTGAACTCCGCCGTGCGCAGCGGGTTCGATGCCTTTCGCTTGAGCCTTCACGATTGGGAGGACTCGATCCGCAAATGGCGCTGCGGCCTCCCGGCCGCCGAAGCGCGGCGGCTCGGCGCGTCGGGCGATTGGCGCTGCAGCGGCTTCTCGTTCGACGTCGTCCAGGTCGGATTCGATCAGTTCGATCCGCAGCGCGCCGCCAAGCTGTCGTCGATCCCGACGCGTCTGAAATTGCCGACCGACGATGTGGACCTGTTGATCGAGTCGGGCAGCGAGGCCGTTCTCAATCATCCTACCTTTAAGGGGCTGTGACAGCTGGTGGGTGCAAACCAGAGCGGATGATCGCGCGTCCACCAAGCCGCTCGGTCGAGTTTTTCGCCAAGAATTTAACTTGGCGTGATTAAGGACCGCAATCTTCGTGATCACACCTTTCCTGCGATTGGGGCCGGCGCCGTCTTCCCTAGTTCCTGAATGAAGATGCTTGGCGAAAGTTGAGCCTGCCCGTAGTTCACCTTCGTGAACGGGATGCCGAGCTGCTTGGCGGTGTTTGCACCCATCTCGCGCGGGTAGGTGATGAAGAGACTGCCCGCGAAGCCTCCTCCCGCTTTGACGCGAGTGATGCCGACAAAGAACAATCGCCGCGCCTCTTCTAGCGCAGCTTCAGCCACCGCGATCGGGGTGTCGGGCTTCGGTATCTGCGGGAGCACGCCCTGCACACACTGAGCGATGAAGACATAGGGGGAGCTGAGGCCCTTGCTCTTGTGAAGGCTCATGACGCGGACTTCTTTCACCTCAGGCGGAATGTCCGGTTGCGTGATCTCTGCCATCATCGCAGCGAAGAGATCGTCGGCGTCTTCCGCCTCGTCCGCGACTGACAACGCTAGCTCACGCAATTCCGCGATCTCGGGCTGGCTCGCCGGGAACAACTCGTCGATCAGCTTCGGCACGTCATCCTTGTGCTGTTCGAGGTCGGCGAGTGTCTTCTTGATTTTGTCGAACTGCTCAATCAACGGCTTCGTCTTCGGCAGCATCAGCGTGCCCGCTGAAAGCTTTTCGAGCGCGTGATACGGTGAATCACCTGTGGTCTCGCAATGCGCGCGGACTCGCGCATACGGATTGGCCCGGAAGTTCTGCGATCCGATGCCGAGTAAATAGCGGAGCGCCACACGGTCGTGATTGTTTAGCAGCAGTTTGAAGGCGGCGAAGTGCATCTGCGCGTCGTCGGTCTCAAGCTGGCTCTCCTCGTAGTAAGACTTCGCCGGGACATCGGCTGTTTTCAGTGCGTTGAGAATGACGCGGGCGGCTCGCTTCCGCTGCACGAGAACGACGATCTCGCTTGGTTGCACGCCCTTACCAAGCAATTCCTTGATCTTCTTTCCGATCCACTTCGCCTCCATGTCGGAGTTGGCAACTTGGACGATTTGTACCTCGCCGTTACCCTTCGCGTTGATGGGCTTCAGCTCGCGCTTGTCCCGGACCTTGTTGTGGCTGATGAGGGAGTTCGCCATCGCGACTGCGTCAGTAGGGCATCGCTGGCAATCAGCCATCTCGAAGTCGGCGCAGCCGGTGTGAATTTCCTTCCATTGTCGAATGCCATCCGGGAACGCGTGCTTGAACGAGTAGATCGACTGGTCGTCGTCGCCAACGATGCAAATGTGCGCGTTCTCCGAGAGGTAAGCGATCGCGGTCTGTTCCGCCTTGTTGAGATCCTGATACTCGTCCGTCAGAACATGCTCGAACTCGCTGTGCTCGTTGGCCGTCGGGTTCTCCTTCAAGTACCGGACAAGGTAAGGGATGACCTCGCCAATCAGCATGCTCTTGTGGAATACGTGCCAGTCGATCAGCACTTTCTGAAACGCCTTCTCCTCGTCGGTCTTCGGAAAGCCGGGCTGATCGCCCTGGCTCTGCGCCCACGCGCCCTCGTAGGCCTGGACGAGCTTCTTCGTTGCCGTGATCCCGCCGTTGGCTGATCCAATGTCGGAGTACATTGCCTTCAACTCGAACCCATTGAGGGGGCGCGGGGTGCGACCGACGCTCTGCAGCACGTGTTGACGTGAAAGGATACGCATCGCGAGGCTGTGGACGGTCTGGCCCTGAAGCTCCTCGCAACCTGGAACGTCCAGCTTCTGCAGTTCGCGATGAAGGTCCTCGGCCGCTACCCGCGTGAAGGTGACGGCGAGCATCTTGTTTGGCTTGACCTTTTGTTCGAGCAGCCGTGCCACCCTGCGCTTCATAGCGTAGGATTTCCCGGTGCCTGGGCCCGCGATCACGCGGATGCGGTTTCCCGTTGCGGCGGCGATCTTGTACGCAACGCCATTCTTTTCCAGATCCTTATCCCACGCCACGTGTACCCCTCCCACTCCGATTCTTATGGTTGCAGCAACGGGAGGATACCACTTATTTGGCGCCCAAACTCGACATGAACACAGGAAATCGAACAGCCTCCTCAGCCCGC
>Ga0210395_10000060_pt1 | contig 101613 bp, 69 predicted proteins | sample IncBWH4OmetaG_FD_150861 | JGI IMG/M metagenome (GOLD analysis project Ga0210395, IMG submission 150861) | Forest soil microbial communities from Barre Woods Harvard Forest LTER site, Petersham, Massachusetts, United States - Inc-BW-H-4-O ...
TAACGTAATTGTACGCTTTTGGACTTTTATAGCCAAATATAATTTCTAAGTTATTGCAAACACACGAAAGACAGTTCTTGCGCTGTCATGTCCCGACATGGTACGCTTGTTTTGTTGGAAAAGGAGCGGCAGGGCCTGTGGAGCAGGCCCTGAAAGACTCCTAAAACGGTGTCGACTTGCTCAGTGCTGGACGAGAGCGAACGTTCCGTAAACGTTTCGGTGGGAGCCGTGTGAGGGTTCGAGCCCCTCTCTTCACCCCATACTAGGGGCAGGATTAGGGAAACCATCCCCATGATTCTGCCCCATTTTTCATCTAAAGTCAAGCCTCTTAATCCCATCTAAGTGCCTTCTAATCAGAATATTGCACTGGATCATAAGCGAATGACGCCTGCCCACTCTTGGCCCGTGATCCGAGCTTGGTAGGAGTGTGGAACTCCCGTTTGTCCTCCAAAATGTCCTTCGCCGTCAAGAACTGGATTCTGGGGTAATGGTTGCCGGAGTACTCGTACATACCTGCTCGTGCGGCCTCTTCGCACATCGCCTTCGATGGCTCTTGCAGTGAGAGCAGTCCGCCTATGGCCGCGTCCGGCTCTCGTTCCAGTACGCCTCTCAGATCGCGCACGTCGGTTGGCCTGATCTTGCCACCCTTCACGGATAAAACTACTTCTCGCAGTCCATCTTTCGTTTCAAAGTACAGCCGTCCATCAATTCCCTTGTCCCCGGTCATACGCTTCGTTGGGAAACCGCCCACCTTCTCGACAAACCAGTGCTGGAACTGGAAGGGATCGCGCTTAAACAGAGCTTGTGCCTGTTCCACGGAAACAGGGATACCATCAACCTCGAAATGCACACCGTTGACGAGCCGATGCTTTGCTTCCAGCACATCCCGCACCAGATTTACAGACAGGATCGCGATGTCACAACCGATCCATTGGCGGTGCGTTCTTTCCGCGGCGTAGATCGTGGTTCCGCAACCGCAGAACGGATCAAACACAACGTCGCCCTCATTGCTAGAAGCGCGAATGATGCGTTCGAGCAGTGCAATCGGCTTCTGCGTGGGATAGCCGAGCCGCTCCTTAGCTTGCGAATTGATTGGCGAAATATCGCTGACTACATCTTGAACTGGCACTCCGCCTGTTAGGTATCGCTTAAATTGTGGGAAGCCTCGACCATCTTTGTACTTCCCTCGTGGTGTCCAATAGATGAAGCCGTGTGCGTTCAGTGCATCCAGTTTTTCTTGTGTGCTCAGCGCAGCAGCGTTATCTGCGCCCACGATGGCCGCGACTTCGTCCTTTGGTACGGCCCAGTGCCTGCCGATTTCTTTGACACTGAATCCCTGCCAGTCCTTGCCCGAATCTCCGCCGCCCCAGCCCGCGCCCGTCAGATCACTAAGGCGATAATGTCCCTTCTCATCCTCGTGCTTGTACTTCACCTCTAGATATTCCTTGTCGTATGGCTGATGGACCGTGTTCCAGGTGAACTTGTCCGACTTCGTATAAAACAGGATCACGTCATGCACAGGCCCCCACCGTTTCGGGTTAACGTGTGCACTAGTGCGCTTCCACACTATCTCGTTCTGAAAATTCCGATGATCGAAAATCGCATCCATCATCACCTTGATGTAGTGGCTCGCCGTGGGATCGCAGTGCAAATAAATCGAACCTGTCTCCTTCAGAATCACCCTCATGTGCAGGAGTCGCCGGGTCATATAAAGCAGGTACGCCAAAACGTGCGGTTGTGTGTCGCGTAAGGCTTGCATCCACAACCGCCAGAACTGGATGACATCATCATTCACTTTGTACTCACGCAACAGTACGGGCATATTGCGGAGCAACTCTTCTTTTTCATCGTCCATGTCCCACGTATCGCAGAACGCTTGCGCCTGATCTGGCACGGGTTTCCCCGTGAGGTTCTTGTACATGAGGTTGTAATTTTGCTTAGAGTTGAATGGCGGATCGAGATAGATCAGGTCAACGCTTTCTTTTGGCATACGTTGCATCCTGTCCAGATTGTCGCCGTAGTAAAGGTGGTTCATGCTCCAACCATCACACCAAGCAAATGATCGAACGCAGTTTCGTTTTTCCGTTGGTTGAACTTGTAGCAAGCCTCTGAAATGTAGAGGTTCATGTACTTCTTGCTGTAGTGGTGGTGCTGCCCGTACCACGCACGTTTGACCAGAGACCAGAAGTTCTCGATATTGTTCGTGTGGATGATCCCGTTTGCGTATTCGACAGCATGGTTAATCGTCGCGTGCAACATCATCTCCGAGACACGGCTGTATCCGCCGAACTCGTCAGTAATCAGCAGAGTCGAAGCCGTATCCACAAAACGTGAAATGAACTTTTTCAGACCCTTCGATTTCAATTCACCGGGCTTTGCTGGCCTTGCGATCACACGCCCGCCGCGTTCCATCAACCCAATAACTGCCTGTTTGGAAGTTCCGCGCCCGCGCTTGTTCTTCTTTGGATCGTCGTCATCGTGGCGGTTGTGTTTACGTGGTTTGCCGCCCACATAAGTCTCATCGGCTTCTACGATCCCGTACAGTAGCTCGGATTGTTCCTGATCGTTCGCCATTGCCAAACGGACGCGGTGCATCATACTCCATACCGTTGCACGGCGCATCCCAAGATCGCGGGCAATCTGGCAAGCACTGGCGGATTTTTTCGCGTTCAGCATAAGGCCCAACAAAATGAACCACTGTTTCAGGGGAACATGCGTTCCGTGGAAGATCGTTCCGACCGTGACCGAGAAAGCGCGAGTACAATACTCACACTGCCACCGCTGACTGGCGCGGTCGCCGCTGGCGTGCCGATACACCCTGTCGCTTTTGCAGTAAGGGCATACCGGATGGCCGTGCCAGCGTTTTGTTTCGAGATGTTCAATGGCTTGCTCTTGGGTCTGGAAGTCTTGGAAAATCTGTAGAATGTTCATGTGGACTTAGCCTCAAAAACATGAACATTATGCCGTATTCACTGCACTTTGTCAAGTCCAAAAGCGTACAAGTCCGTTGAATAATTGCGGAATTGAGTAATTGGGAAATTGCAAATCGTACTGCGATGTTCGGGCGGGTGTTTCACTTCAATTACTCAATTACCAAATTTTCCAATTACTCAATTTTCTTGTCGGCTGGAAAATTCGACTTTGCCTTCGGTTTCGGTGGGGACGCCGTTGCAGGTTGCGGGGCGATATCTCCAGGTGCGCACGGTCTGCAGGACGTGACGGTCGCCGGCGAGTCCCGCGCTTTCCAGAATGAGCGGGCTGTGCACGTGACCATCGGTTCCAATAATGAAGCTGATTTTCACTTTCTGGCTGTGGGCCGACGTCGTAAAAAGCGGATCGGGCGTGGTCAGGGCCTCGGGCGGTTGAACGTCTTCGCAGGCCGGGCTTGAACTGATGTGCGGCACATCGACGAATTGGGAAGCGCGGGTTAGCGTTCGAGACATCCGGCTTTCGCGCTGCTCGAGGGTTGCTAAGAGCGGACGCGGCGCGGGAGTGCCGACCGCCAGAGCAAGTACGGGTGCCAGCATGAAGATGAGAATCGCAGGCCAGATGCGACGTTGCATGAGGATTTAGCCTTCCTAGTGAGCTCCGAACAGAGTAGTTCGTATACCTTTGAAGGCAAATGCAGGACCACTCCCCGCAATTGGCATCTCTTTGCTCGGGAAGAAGTTACGAGCCCGATCGGCCAAATTTAACCCTCCAAGGTGAAAGAGATTGCACAGAAGCAACTGGGACTTGCGTCAGATTCATAGAGGCGCGGCTCTTGCTGGATTTTTATCAGAGAGCGGGTCGGGAACGGAAGTTGGTTCGAACTCCCACTTCCCGCAAATGCGGCGGGAGTGGGGCACCCCGTTTTAGCTACCGGCTAACTTCAACTGGCGGAGCGCCGCAGAGTTAGCAACGTAATTTCAGGAGGGCAATTCCAGCGCACGGGAGCGCCCACCGTTCCCAGGCCCGGGTTGGTGTAGAGCGTGAGACCGCCGATTTTGTACCGGCCCCAAATGTATTTCCTGCCCATGGGAGGCAAATAGAGCGGGCGGACAAACGGCGGGCGCACCTGGCCACCGTGGGAATGCCCTGAGAGCTGAAGATCAACCGGATGTTTCGCGACGCGGTCGGCGTAGTCGGGCTCGTGGGCTAACAGGACGGCGGCTTCGCCGTTAGGGACGTCATGCAGGGTAGTGTTGAGGTCGGCGGCTCCGCACAGCACATCGTCCACACCGGAGAGCCAAAACCGGGCGCCATCGCGTTCGATGGGGACGGACTGGTTGACCAGAACCTGAATACCTTCGGTGCGCAGTGCGCTGGTTACTCTGTCCGGATCGGTGAAGCAGTCGTGGTTGCCCATCACCGCCCACAAACCGCGAGGAGCCTTCATTTGCCGCAGCAGTTGGGCGCAAGGTTCGGCTGCAGACGCCGCCTCGGCCTGATCGCCGAAATACGGCACGGAAACGAAGTCTCCGGTCAGCACGATCAGTTCAGCCTGCAGACCGTTGACCATGGCGATCGAAGAGCGCAGCGGATGGACGGAAAAATAGGGGTCGTAATGGAAGTCGCTGAGCAGCGCGATGGTGAAGCCATCCAGCCGCGCCGGCCAGCGCCGGAGAGCAATTTCCTGGCGCACGATTCGGGGGCGGTTCGGTTCAAGCAGCGTGGTGTCAGCCGCCAGGGCGGCCACGCCAGCGGTCGCTGCCAGGCGGATAAATCTCCGCCTGGTTGTACGCTTGATTGTTGGCTCGATAGTTGGCTCAATAGTCGGCTCGGTAGCGGGGCTCGACGTAGAGCCTTTCGTAGGAAGAGGAGGCAATCAGTTTGGGCCTTTGCGGAGCTGGATCGCGCGACGCACGGTCTGCCTTTTCAGCATAACCCGAGTCCGCCGATTCGCGATATGACGGGAGCAATGCTCCTAAATTGCGTGAGCGGGTCAGAAGCTGAATGTTACTTGCAGATCGAGGCGGCGGTTGGCCGCACTGCTGGGCGAGAACGGACCTCCTTGCAGCGAGTTGGACACATTAAACAGAGGCGAACCGAGGACTGAGTTGGGATTGGAGACGTTGACGTTATTGAAAGCGTTGCGCACGCTCACGCCGAACATGAGGTTATAACGCTGATCGGAATTGGACGATGCGAAACTCGGACCGCCGCCGAACAAAGGACCACCGCGACGGCCTCCACCACCACCACCTCCACCCCCTGACGCTGCATTGGCGCCGCCTTTCACCTTTGGGCCGAAGCCGAATGTCTTGGTCAGACGCAGGTTCATGACGAAATGGTTCGGGCCGGTGGCATAGTTGATAGGGAGAAGTTTGCCGGTCGCTCCTGAGGCGTCGAAAGTACCCAGCGCCGTGCAGTAGATGTTTGAACCTGGCGTGTTCTCGACCGTCGAACAGGTGGTAGTTGCGACCAGGCCGGGGCGATCGTTGTACTGTGCGTCTCCATTCAAGTCGAGGGGCGACGTGATGTTGAAGGGAGCGCCGGAGCTGAACACCATGAAAGGACTCAGGCGGAACAGATAAGGAAAGGAAATGCTGCCGCCGAGAAAGAGCCTCTGGCGGACATCGAACGAGGCGCGGCCCCAGTCCTGGCTGATGTCGTAGGAGTTTGACGGGAAACTGGAAACTCCGGAAGTATCGCTATTGGCGTAGCCCAGCGAGTAATAGCCGAACAGCTGCACCTTGGAACCAATCCGCACATTGGTATTCATCATGAGCTGGTTCTGCTTGAAATTGCCCTCGGAAACGTAGCGGTAGAGGTTCTGGGTGGGTAGGACGCAATTCGGATAGCAAGGCGTCCCGGGGTAAGGCGCGTTCGCGTTGACGGTAAGGAACTGGTCGAAACCACGCGAGGTCAAATACGTAACCGACAGAGTCGCGGATTTCGTGACTTGACGCTCCACGCTGAGTGCACCCTGCGCGGTGTAAGGCGCATGCAGGCTGGGGCTGATCTGATAGATAGTCGAAGCGGAGGAAGTGGCTGTGCCGCAGTTCGAGATGGAAGTGGTCAATGGTGTATCCAGCCCCGGGTAGCAAGTCGGGTTGGTGATGATGGACTGCTGCTGGGTGACGCCATTCAGGCGATCCGCCTGCAGGATTTGCCCAATCTGGAAGCGGTTATAGAAAATTCCGTAGCCGCCGCGAATCACGACGATGGGCGGTTTGTTGCGGCCGTTCACTCCCCAGGCAAAACCCAGGCGAGGGGCCAAGTCCGTGCGGTCGTCGATGACATTTTGCGTCTCGAAACGCATTCCGACGCTGAGCGTAACGTTGGGCTTCACCCGCCAGTCATCCTGGATGTAGGGTTCGACGTCATAGTAGTTAACGGAGGCGTTAGGCGAACCCGTGGTCAGGGTAAACTGCGTAGCACCCGTTGGCGGCAGTCCTTGTTGCAGATCGCTCTCAGCGGTCTGAAATGCAGCCAGCGTGGGGAAGACAAACGTGCCATTGAATCCCGAGGTGGAATAATTCGTGTCCTGGGTGACCCGGACGCGGGCGCCGAACTTCAGAATGTGATTGCCATGAATCACCGAGGTGTAGTTCTGGATCTCGTAAGCGTTCTGCAGATCGTTGAGGTTGCCCGATCCGAAACCGCCGCCGGTGAAGCTGCCGAGCACGTTCACGGCGGGATTGGTATCGTTCGGGTTCTGGATGGTGCTATCCCGAAGATACTGAAAGTGGGTCTCGTTGACGATCTTTGAGCCGAAGACCTGGGTGTCGCTGATCTGCACGGTGTCTTCGGTGGACTGATAGTAGTAGGCCTGCGATGAAAGATTGAGCTGGCTGGAAAGGTCGCCGGTCTCGGTATCGCGATAATACTGGTAGCGCGCCGTCAGCGTGTTGTCCTTAGTCAGCGCCCAGTCGAGGCGCGGGCTGAGGTTGGTGCGCTGCCTCGGGTTGGCGATGGAGTCGGCAAACCGGTCTCCGGTCGTGGGATCTACTGCATTGATCGCCGACAATTCGTCGATGTCGCGGCGGTCGAAGTTGAAGAAAAACGAAGCGTTCTTGTTAATCGGACCGCCGATGTTTCCATTGAATTGGGTCGAGTGGTAGGGCGGCTCGACTCCCGCAAAAGGATTGGGCGAGTTCCATGGCGAGTCATTTCCGTCGGCGAATAATTGCCCGTGGAGCTTGTCGGTTCCGGGCTTGGTGAAGATTTCGATGCGGCCGTAACCGAGCTGGTCATATTCGGCGGAGAACGGATTCTGGTTGATGCGGATTTCGCGAATGGACGATTTGGGCGGGAGCTGGCCGGCGGTGAAGCCGTCGATGTACATTTGTCCGCCGCTGGGGCCGGCGGAAGGTCCGGCGAGCGCTTCCAGATCAGATTGCAGCTCATCGGGATCGTCGGGCAGAGCTTCGAGCTCTTTGCCGGAGATCACGATCGCGCCCGCGTTGTTCGAGGGATTCACGTCAACCGTCGGCGCGGTATCGGAGACCTGAACTTTCGTGGTCTCGACTTCGATCGCCATCGTCACATTGAGGCGCAGAGCCTGAGTCGCAATCACGACATTGTCGTTTTCGTAGAGCGTGAATCCCGTAGCGGCGACAGTGAGGGTGTACTTGCCCGCCGGTAAAGTCTTGAAGTCATACAAGCCCTGGGCGTCGCTCTGGACCACGATGGGAGAGCCGGCGGTTGCGGGAGTCATAATCACGCTGGCGCCAGCGATGGCTGCGCCGGAGGGATCAGTCACTTGTCCGTGAAGAGCTCCGGTGGCCGTTTGCGCCTGGGCCTGCAACGCACTCACAGACAACAAGAATAAAAACACTATGAAAAAGAAACTCCCGTATTTCTTAACCTTCATTATCATTTTCCATTTCTTATGAGTCTATTTTGTTGATGAAAGCTTGTTTGTCAAAGCTCGCTTATTAAAGTTTGTTCATCACTTGTTCATCAAAATATGAACGGTGAACGAACAGTGCGAGAGCGGCGCGGCTACGGACCAGCGTCGCCACCGGGAGCGCCGCCTAGACTCCACGGCGCCAGCATCATGGCCTGACTGCCGTTGGGAGCCGCCTGAAGAATCGGTTCCACTCCGCTGAGCAACGTGATGGCCGTACCGCCGCTGGTTGCCGTACCCTGAGTGGTCACAATCAGCACAGCGTCACCTTTGTGAAGATCGGCGATCGTTACGGCGGGCATGCGGCTTAACATCTGTTGGAAGTCAGGCGCGCCGCCACCCTGACGCATGCCGCTGTAGCTTCCTCCGCCGCCACCCGGGGCGCCGCTTCCCGGACTCGTGCCGCCGGAAGGAGGGCCGGACTGCTGGCCATTCCCGTCTGGGGCAGATCCAGAGCCCGCAGCACCGGCTGCGCCGGGAGTTCCCGGCGGCATCGAACCTTTCAAGCGCATGGCGATGCGCTGCGCCATCTCGGGAGGCAGTTTGTGAAGCTGCGAGTCCGACGTGATCTTCACTTCCACGGGCTTCTTGCTCAATAGATCCTGAACGCTGATGGTGCCGGCGCTTGCATCCACGGTATTGATTAAGCCGGCGACATTGTGGAAAGTTCCGGTGACGACTTCTTCCGCCGTCAGCTCGGAACCGTCGGCGCTGCGGTCGCCACGCGCGCGGAGCTGATCGCCCGGCTGGATGTCCTGAAAAGTACCGGGCTTGGCGTCATCAAACTTCACCGAGTCGGGAGCGTAGCGGCGAAACACGGTGGTCTTCGAGGTGTGCACCGCGACATCTTTCTTTACGCCTGCGCTGGTTACGGAAATCGTCACCGTGCCGGTAGCGGGGTCGACGGCGCTGACCAGGCCGCCGAGGCCGCGTTTCTGCCAGTCTTGGCGCTCCTGCTCGTGGCGGGCTTCGAGGTCGGAATGCGGTATGACGATGATCTCCAAGGCTGCGATTGACGCGCCGTCGGCAGATCCCTTACCCCGCACCCGGATGCGATCACCTACCTGCAGTTCTTGCATCTGCACGGGCGTGGCGCTCTTGAGATCCTTCGCGCCGGGGGCAATCCGCAAGAGGCGGGCACTGGGCTCGACGGTCACCGTGATCTCGGGACCAGTATCCGGCGCCAGCGTGATGCCGTTTGCAGTAATCGCTTTGATGGCGCCGATGCGCCGGGCAATCTCCGGCTGACCGACAGGTTGGCCAGCAGCTTGGCCCGAAGCTTGAGCCTGGCTCGTTGCAGTCACAAACGACACCAGCGAGAGACTCAAGCCTGCGATTGCGATCACAGAGGAGAGAAAAGTCACGATGGCTGCGTGCTTCTTGTTATTCGTATTGTTCTTCATACGCCCCACCTTCTAATTTACATGGCCGTGAGCCGCGAAACGGCATGGTTTACAAAGTTTTACCCAGACATAACAGTTATTGCAAAAGGGTAAACGGCAAACCGAAAGCGAAAGGGATTCCCGTGTTTGAATCCGCACGAAGCAGGCACCCAGAGTGCTAATAGACGATGCGGGCGCACCCGCATACTCTTTTCTTTGGCAAGTTTGGAAATCGACCTTCGCTATGCGTGTGTCTATTTTACGTTGTTTTCTGGCTTGGGCGCTGTTGGTAATCGTGCCGCCGTCGTTGCTGGGCCAAACTCAGCCTGTCCCGACCGCACAAGACCACGGCGGACAGGGCCAGACCGACGTCCCCGCGGCTGCGCCCGCGCAGACAGCGCAGGGCGATACCGGCGGGGCAATTCTTCACACCCAGGGCGGCGTTTGGGTCAACGGCTATGAGGCCAAGGATTCGTCTGCCGTTTTCCCGGGGGACCTGCTCGAAACCAAGCCGGGATCTCCGGCGAACCTGAGTCTGGAGGGAGCGACAGTTCTGATTCAGCCGGAATCGGTGGCCCGGCTGCAACCTAATTTGCTGGAACTGGATCATGGCAGTGTTTCCGTGGGAACTGCGAAGAGCTTCAAAGTGAAAGTGCATTGCATGACCGTGATTCCGGTCGTGAACGAATGGACGCAGTATGAAGTAACCAACTTGAATGGAAATATTCAGGTCGCGGCGCGCAAGAACGATGTGAACGTGGAACGGGCATTGGATCTCCACAAGCCCGCGCCTACAACGGAAGATTCACATGGAGCCGCGGTTCACGAGGGAGAACAAAAAAGCTTCAACGAGTCGGAACTCTGCGGAGTGCCTCCGCGGGCCAACTTAGCCAGCCCAGGCCTGAATGCGAAATGGATTGCTGCTGGAGCGGTCGGGGGAACTGTCATTGTGCTTTGCATAGTGTTCTGCCGCGGCAGCGGCGGTAGTCAGCCTGTGAGTCCGTCGACGCCCTGACAGAGTTCTGACTTCTGATTCACAATTCTCGATTCACAGAATTCTTTCGTGGGTGTAACCGGCGGAGCCCAAAGCGGCGAGAAGTTCCGCGATGTGGTCAGGGCCGCGGGTTTCCATGGTGATGTCGATGGCCGTGTCGCCGAGATTGACGCCGTGATAGGCGCGGTCATAGGCGGTCTCGACGATGTTGGCGCGATGATCGGCGAGGATTCCGGTGAGGCGGTGCAGCGCGCCAGGATAGTCGGGCAGGTGAACGCGCAGGCGCACGAGACGTCCGTCTTTCACCAGGCCGCGCTCGATGATGCGCGCCAGTAAGGTCACGTCGATGTTGCCGCCGCAGACGAGCACGGCGATTTTCTTGCCCTGGAGCGGCAGCTTGCGGTTGAGGACGGCGGCGATGGCGGCGGCTCCGGCGCCCTCAGCTAGAGTTTTTTCTCTCTCTAGCAGTAAGAGGATCGCATTAGCGATTTCTTCCTCTTCCACGGTAACGATGTCGTCGACGTACTTTTGCACCAGAGGAAGCGTGCGTTCTCCTGCGCGACGCACCGCGATTCCGTCGGCAATCGTCTTCGCGGATGGCAGCGTGACGGGTTTGCCTTCGGCGACAGCCGCCTTCATGGAAGGAATCCGGGAGGGTTGCACTCCGAAAACTTGTACCGCAGGATTCGTTTCTTTGACGGCGCAGGCGATTCCGCCGATTAGGCCGCCGCCGCCGATGGGAGCGACGATCACCTCGATGCCGGGATGTTGCTGCAGGATTTCAAGGCCCAGAGTTCCCTGCCCTGCGATCACCGCGTCGTCGTCGAAAGCGTGAATCAGAGTGAGGTGGTCGTTCTTACTTTGCTCAACCGCCTTCTCGTACGCCTCGTCGTAATTCGTTCCGTGTAGCAGGACTTCAGCGCCGTATGCGCGCGTCGCCGAGACTTTGGTGAGCGGCGTGGGCAGCGGCATGACGATGCGCGCATGAATCTTATGGCGTCCCGCGTGGTAAGCGACGCCTTGAGCATGATTGCCGGCGGAGGCCGCGATTACACCGTGGGCGCGTTCCTCTGGACTGAGCGTGAGCAGTTTGTTCAGCGCGCCGCGCTCTTTGAAAGCGCCAGTGCGCTGCTGGTTATCGAGCTTCAGGAAAATGGAATTGTTGGTGAGGCCGGAAAATGTTTCGGAGTGCGTGCAGGGCGAGACGCGAATGTCGGCGCGAATTCTTTCGAGCGCAGATTGAATGTCGGAAAGTTGGATCATGAAGTGAAACAGTCATCTTACTGCATCAGAGATGCGGCCAGGGTTCGGGCTGTTGGTCGTTGGTCGGCCCAATCAGTCTTGGCTAACGACAACGGACTAACGACCGACGGCTCTTCCGATCACGAAGCGATTTTTCGCACGGAAGAAGCTACTGGAACAGCCGGGCGAATCGCGAGCGACTTCAGGTAGGCATCGACGCAGGCGGCGGCTTTGCGGCCCTCGGAGATCGCCCAGACAACAAGCGACTGGCCGCGGCGCATGTCGCCGGCAGCAAACACGCCCGGGACGGATGACATGTAATTCTGATCCGTGGCGACGTTCCCGCGGTTGTCGAGTTGAACTCCAAGTTGTTCGATCATTCCAGGGCGCACGGGGCCGAGAAATCCCATGGCGATGAGGATGAGGTCGGCATCCATGGTGAACTCAGTGCCGGGTATTGGTTCGAACTTCGGGGGCGGGCCTACCCTGACGGCGTGAAGTTGTTGAACGTTTCCAGTTCCGTTTTCATCGCCAGTAAATCTGACAGTGGCGATGCTCCAGTCGCGCACGCCGCCTTCTTCGTGTGCGCCTTCGATGCGCAGTTGCATTGGCCACAGCGGCCACGGGGTCAGCGGCGAGCGCTCGTCGGGCGGCTTCGGCATGATTTCGAATTGATGAACCGAAATCGGCTTTTGGCGGTGGACCGTGCCCAGGCAGTCAGCACCGGTGTCGCCGCCACCGATGATGACCACGCGTTTGCCGGTAGCAAGAATGTCGGCGGCATGATCGAGCGTGTCGCCGTGGCAGCGCTTGTTCTGCTGCGGCAGGAATTCCATGGCGTAGTGAATTCCCTTGAGCTCGCGGCCGGGGATGTTCAAGTCGCGCGGATGCTCGGAGCCCCCGGCTAGCACGATGGCGTCGAAGTCGCGGCGAAGATCTTCTACCGGAATTTTGCTGCCGACTTCGGCGTTGGTGACGAACTTCACGCCCTCGGCGGACATCTGCTCGAGGCGGCGATCGATGATGTGTTTTTCCAGCTTGAACTCGGGGATGCCGTAGCGAAGCAGTCCGCCGATGCGGTCATTTTTTTCATACACCGTAACCGTGTGGCCGGCGCGGCAGAGTTGTTGCGCCGCTGCGAGCCCGGCAGGGCCTGAACCGACGATCGCTACTTTTTTCCCGGTACGAAGCTTTGAAGGTTCAGGGCGGATCCAGCCCTCGAGGAATCCGCGCTCCACAATATTTTTTTCGTTCTGCTTGATCGTGACTGGAGGCGCGTTAATGCCCAGAACACACGAAGTCTCACAGGGCGCGGGACAGATGCGGCCGGTGAACTCAGGAAAATTATTGGTGGCGTGCAGCTGGCGGACAGCGTCTTTCCAGCGTCCGTGATAGACCAGATCGTTCCAGTCAGGGATGAGATTGCTGACGGGACAACCGGTCTGGCAGAACGGGACGCCGCAATCCATACAGCGCGCGCCCTGGGTGCGAAGTTTTTCTTCGGGAAAATCCTGATAAATCTCAAACCAGTCGTTGACTCGCTCGGCCACCGGGCGGCGCGGAGCCAGTTCGCGCGAGTAATCCATGAAGCCGGTGGTCTTACCCATGCAGCACCTGCCCGTGCTGCACCTGCTCAGCCTGCACCGACTCGGGCCGTGCGAGCACCGCGAATGGCGGAGCTGGAATGTACGCCTGTTCACTGCGGTTCATGCCCAGCACACGTTTGAATTCGTGCGGAAAGACCTTGATGAAGCGGGAAGCCACGTCGCGCCAGTTGTCGAGAATCCACTTGGCGCGGCGGCTGGCGGTCAGTTCAAGGTGGCTTAACAGAAGATCTCTGACGATCTGTATGTCCGACTCCTCGAGCAAAGGTTCCAGATCGACGGAATCCAGATTACAACGCCTCTCGGTGAAGTCCCCGCGCTCGTCAAACACATAGGCAGCACCTCCGCTCATGCCGGCCGCGAAATTTCTGCCGCAGGAGCCGAGCACCAGCACGATGCCGTTGGTCATGTACTCGCAACCGTGATCGCCGACGCCCTCGACAACAGCGGTCGCGCCGGAGTTTCGAACCGCGAAGCGCTCACCGGCAACTCCGTTGAAGAAGGCTTCTCCGCTGGTCGCGCCATACAGGGCAACGTTGCCGATCAGAATATTTTCTTCGGGCGCAAAACCGGAGGCACGCGGCGGATACACAATGATGCGGCCCCCGGACAGTCCCTTGCCAACGTAGTCGTTGGCTTCGCCCTCAAGAGAAAGCGTGACTCCCTTGGCCAGAAACGCCCCCAGGCTCTGACCCGCCGAGCCCGTGAGGTGAATGCGGATGGTGTCGTCGAGCAATCCGGCCGAGCCGTAACGGCGGGCGATTTCACCGCTCAGCATGGAGCCGACCGAACGGTGGATGTTGCGCACCGGGAATTTCACTTCGATGGGTGAAAGAGTCGTGAGCGTGTCGTGCACCTGCAGAAGAATCTTGTGATCGAGCGCCTGCTCCAGTCCGTGGTCCTGCGCCTGCACGCGGCGGCGGGCGACGCGCGATGGAGTGGGCGGATTGTAGAGGATCGCCGAGAAGTCGAGGCCCTTGGCCTTCCAGTGATCTTTCCAGTGATCGACGGCTGGCTCCACGTCAAGCATGTCGACGCGGCCGACCATTTCATCGACGGTGCGGAAGCCGAGATCGGCCATGTATTGGCGAAGCTGTTCGGCGATGAAGAAAAAGAAATTGATCACATGCTCAGGCTGCCCTTTGAATTGCTGGCGCAACACGGGGTCTTGCGTCGCGATGCCCACCGAGCAGGTGTTGAGATGGCATTTGCGCATCATGATGCAGCCCATCGCAATCAGCGGCGTGGTTGCAAAACCGAATTCTTCAGCACCTAACAGCGCGGCAATGGCCACGTCGCGGCCGGTTTGCAGTTTGCCGTCGGTCTGCACACGGATGCGGCCGCGCAGATCGTTCAACAAAAGCACTTGCTGCGTTTCCGCGAGACCCAGCTCCCAGGGAATGCCCGCATGCTTGATCGAGCTGAGCGGCGATGCGCCCGTGCCGCCAGTGTCGCCGCTGATGAGGACGACGTCGGCGTGTGCCTTGGCCACGCCTGCGGCGACCGTGCCTACGCCAACTTCGGCTACAAGTTTCACGGCGATGCGCGCCTGCGGGTTCACATTTTTCAGGTCGTAGATCAGCTGCGCAAGGTCTTCGATGGAATAAATGTCGTGATGCGGAGGCGGCGAGATCAGGCCAACGCCGGGGATGGAATGCCGCAGGCGGGCGATTACTTCGTCGACTTTGTGGCCGGGGAGTTGGCCACCCTCGCCGGGTTTCGCGCCTTGCGCCATTTTGATCTGCAGCTCGTCGGCATTGACGAGGTAATTTGCCGTCACCCCGAAACGCGCCGAGGCCACCTGCTTGACGGCACTGCGCCGCAGGTCGCCGTTTGAGTCGGGCTGGAAGCGGGCTTCGTCTTCTCCGCCCTCGCCGGTGTTGGACTTGCCGCCGATGCGGTTCATGGCGATGGCCAGCGTCTCGTGCGCTTCTTTGCTGATCGACCCGAACGACATCGCGCCCGTGGTGAAGCGCTTGACGATTTCCTTCGCGGGCTCGACTTCTTCGAGAGGAACTGGCTGCTCGCTCTTTTTCAACTTCATCAGGCCGCGCAGCGTGCAGAGGTTCGCGTTCTGGTTGTCGATAAGGTCGGTGTATTCCTGGAATGTCTTAAAGCTGTCTTGTCTAACGGCCTGTTGCAGTTTGCTGATGGTCTGCGGATTGAGCAGGTGATATTCGCCGTTAACGCGCTGGTGATAGCTGCCGCCGACCGAGAGTTCGGTTTCAAACTCGGTGAGCGGACGGAAGGCATACTCGTGTTTCAGTTGCGCCTCTGCAGCGAGAACCGGGAGTCCGATGCCTTCGATGCGCGAGGTGGTGCCGGCAAAATATGCGTCGATTAATTCCTTGTTCAGTCCGATGGCTTCGAAAACCTGCGCGCCTTGATAACTTTGCAGCGTGGAAATGCCCATCTTCGAGAAAGTTTTCAGCAAACCTTTCTTGATGGCTTTCATGAAGTGCTTGACCGCGAGTTCGGGGGTAATGTCGTCGCCCAGTTCGCCTCGCCGGGCAAGGTTTTCAACGCTTTCGAGTGCCAGGTAGGGATTGATCGCGCTCGCTCCGTAGCCACTGAGCAAGGCGAAGTGCATGACTTCGCGGGGCTCGCCGGATTCGGTGATCAGAGCAACCTGCGTTCGCGTTTCTTCCCGCACTAATAAATTGTGAACTGCTGCTAAGGCCAGCAGGCACGGGATCGGGGCATAGTCTTTGTTCACGCCACGATCGGAAAGGATCATCAGCGAATAGCCTGCTTTCACAGCTAGTGAGGCTCGCTGGCAGAGTTCGTCGAGAGCGCGTTTGAGTCCGGCTTCGCCGTCGCTGGCGCGGAATAGAGCTGGCAGCGTAGTGGCCAGCAGGTCGCGGTTCGAAACGCGGCGCAACTTTTCCAGCTCGCGATTGGAGAGCAGCGGGTGCGCCAGTTTCAGCATGTGGCAGTTTTCGGGCGCTTCTTCGAGAATGTTGCGCTCGCTGCCGATGTAGCTGATAAGCGACATGACCATCTCTTCGCGGATGGGATCGATGGGAGGATTGGTGACCTGCGCAAATAATTGCTTGAAGTAGTTAAATAACGACTGCGGCTTGTCGGAAAGACAGGCCAGCGGGGTGTCGGTACCCATGGAACCGATCGGCTCTTCGCCTTTCGTGGCCATGGGGCCGAGGATCATGCGCAAATCTTCGTCGCTGTAACCGAAGGCGCGCTGGCGGCGCAGGAGAGTCTCGACGTCCGGGTTGTGCATGCGCGAGGGCTCAGGGAGTTCATCGATAGTGATCTGATTTTCTTTTACCCATTGCGCGTACGGCTGCCGCGACGCTAATTTCTGTTTGATTTCCTTATCTGAAACGATGCGGCCTTCGACCGTATCGACCAGAAACATCTTGCCCGGCTGCAGGCGGCCTTTGCTCTTGACCTGCTCGGGCGCGATATCGAGCACTCCGGCTTCCGAGGCCATCACGACCAGACCGTCATGCGTGACCACGTATCGTCCGGGGCGGAGTCCGTTGCGGTCGAGAGTTGCCCCGATGAAGCGGCCGTCGGTAAAGGCGATCGCGGCGGGGCCGTCCCAGGGTTCCATCAAGCAGGCGTGGTACTCGTAGAAGGCGCGCTTTTCTGGCTTCATGTGCGGATTGCCCGACCAGGCCTCGGGAATCAACATGGCCATGACGTGAGGCAGGCTGCGTCCGGACTGGAGAAGTAATTCGACTGCATTATCGAAGTTCGACGAATCACTGCCATCGGGCGCGATCACGGGATGAAGTTTTTTAATGTCGTCGCCAAACAGCGGAGACTCCAGCAGCGACTGGCGAGCCTGCATCCAGTTGACGTTGCCGCGAAGCGTGTTGATCTCTCCGTTGTGGGCGATGTAGCGGTACGGATGAGCGCGCTGCCAACTGGGAAAAGTATTGGTCGAGAAGCGCTGGTGCACCAGGCATAGCGCACTGACGGCGTCGGGATCGGAGAGTTCGCGGTAGAAATTTGCGATCTGCGGAGCGAGCAATAATCCCTTGTAGACGATGGTGCGGCAGGAAAGCGACGGGAGGTAGAACATTTCTGCGTCTTCGATGCCGGACTCGCGAATCTCGTTCTCTGCCCTCTTACGTACTACGTAAAGTTTGCGCTCGAAGGCGTCTTCGTCCATGCCGGGAGCGCAGCGCATAAAAATCTGCTGGATGTAAGGCTGCGAAGCGCGCGCCACGCGGCCGATGGCCGAGGCATAGGTGGGAGTATCGCGCCAGCCGAGAAGCGTGAGGCCTTCTTCGCGAATGATGCGCTCGAGAATTCCTTCGCACTGCAGACGCTGGTGCTTCTCGACCGGCAGAAAAGTCATGCCGACGCCGTAGGTTCCGGGTTTTGGCAGCGTGAAGCCGAGCTTCTCACATTCGCGGGCGAAGAACTTGTGCGGAATCTGGATGAGGACGCCGGCGCCGTCGCCGGTTTCCGGATCGCAGCCGCAAGCGCCGCGATGGGCCAGGTTGAGCAGGACCTGGATTCCCTTCTGGATGATGTCGTGACTTTTATGGCCGCCGATGCTGGCGACGAATCCGATTCCGCAGGCATCGTGCTCGTGCGCAGGATGGTAAAGTCCCTGGGCGGGCGGCAGGCCGTTGCTCGGGTTTAGACGCGACTTCCTCATCTTGGAGCACGACTTCGTCCAGCGGACTGAATTCCTTTCGAATCACTCGTTCTTCACTATGTCCTTTGGGCGTGGCCTGTCACGGCGACGGAGCGCACACCTCGGCTCAGGAACAGACGTTCATATTGTCCTGCGTTGCTGCCCGGCAAGTACAACGCAGAATTTCGATGCAAGTCATGCAAATTTCAGTGTGCGGCGGCGCACGGCGGACACCCCGGAATTAACCTCGAAGCGAGGAGAATTCGCTATAATTCGCTGCAACTACAATGGACTTTGACCAACTCATCACGTTCCTGGAAGTCGCTCGTCAAGGCAGTTTTTCCCGCGCTGGGGAGAAGGTTTTCCGCTCGCAGTCGGCGGTCAGCGCGCAAATTCGCCAACTGGAGCAGGAATATGGCGACCGGCTGCTCGACCGCTCGGGTAAGACGGTAAAGTTGACTCCGGCGGGGCAGGTGTTTTTCGAGTATGCGGAACGGTTGAAGAGTCTGCGCGATGAATCGTTGATGGCCGTCGCCGACCACAGCGGTACACCTCGCGGCACGCTGAGGATTGGCGCGAACGAGGCGACTTGTCTTTATGTTCTGCCCGAAGTTTTTGGTGAATACTGTCGGCTCTATCCGCCCGTGCAGATCAGCATCTACCGGAATTTCACCTACAAGATCGTGGAGAAACTGGAAAACGGGCAGGTGGAGGTGGGCATTCTGACGTTGCCGATTCAGTCTCCCAGCTTGAAGATCCAGCCGATTTTTCGCGACAAGCTGATGTTGATGGTGAGTCCCAAGAATGCGCTGGCCAAGTTCAAGGTGGTGCCGGTCAGCGAGATCGTAAAACATCCTCTGCTGTTCCCGAAGACTGGCCACACGCGCAGGCTGCTGGACAAGCTGTTCCGGCCCCACGCCGCTGAACTGCAGGTGCGCATGGAACTGCCCAGCATTGGCATGATCAAGAGCTTCGTGGCGGCGGATCTGGGGGTGTCGCTGATCAGCGCATCGTTCGCTCGCGACGAAGTAGAGTCGGGACGGGTGAAGCTGATTGAGATCGAGGATGCGGTGCTGTATCGCGAACTGGGGTTGGCCTATCGGCGCGATCGAACGCTCTCGGTGGCTTCGACTGCTTTTGTGGCTCTGCTGCGGCAGTTCGCCACGAACTTGAAGAAAGCGGACGAGTAGCTTACTCGCACCGACTTCTAAGACCGTCGAGACTGCTATCTGAAAGTCTGATTGTAGGTATCGAAATTTTGAATTTCCCCCGGACGGTGTCCCCAAGTACTCTTATGTTGAAATCGTTCTGTTGACTGCATCGACTATTTTCATGACGACCCTCATCCAGAAGGACACACGAATTACATCGACAGGCACAGGCATGTCGACACGAATTACTACGTGTCTTCTGGAGGACGGGATCGGATGAGGTAAAACACTCTTAAGAGAATCACCCGAACCCACCGCCAGAAACGATCTGGCGGTGGGTTTTTCTTTTGCACCAAGAATTCGTCAAGGAATCGAGAAATGGAGCTGGACATGAGCGGACACATAAAAGGACTCGAGCGACAAAGCAGATTCGACAGAAGCGACGACGTGGTGGTGATGAAGTTCGGAGGCACGTCGGTGGAAGATGCTGCCGCCATTCGCCGGGTCATCGGGATCGTGCGGAGCAGGATCGGCTCGCAGCCTGTGGTCGTGGTCAGTGCGCTGGCCGGGGTCACTGACCAACTGCTGGAGGCAGGAACCGCGGCTGCGAAGGGCCACTTGGGCTCGGCCCTCGCCGCCGTGAGGAACATCTATGTGCGGCATGAAGAGTTGGCGGACTCGCTGGTTGACGATTCCGCTTACAGCGCGCTCGATCGCGAATTGCGCGGCGAGTTTCGGGCGCTGGAATCGCTGCTACACCAACTGGAAGCCGCGGGGCGAGTAGATCCTAAGTCGCAGGACCATCTACTGGGGTTCGGGGAATGCTTTTCCAGCCGACTGATAAAGGAAGCACTGTGCCAGGCGGGAGTCAACGCCGCGCACGTCGATGCGCGGAAGTGCATCGTCACCGACGCACGACATGGGCAGGCGAGTCCGGTGTGGGACGTGACCGAGCAGCGACTGCAGGAGACGGTGAGTCCACTGCTAGAACGCGGACAAGTGCCGGTGCTGGGCGGCTTTATCGCGTCGACCTGCAACGGAGTTCCTACGACTCTGGGCCGCGGCGGGTCGGACTTCAGCGCGGCGATCGTGGGGGTGGCCTTGTGTGCTTCTCGTATCGAGATTTGGACTGACGTGGATGGCATCATGATCACCGATCCTAAGCTCTGTGCGGACGCACGCGTGATTCTCAGGATGAGTTTTGACGAGGCGGCGGAGTTGGCGCACTTTGGTGCGAAAGTGTTGCATCCTGCGACGCTGACTCCGGCCATGCGGCAGAACATTCCGGTTCATGTTCTGAATTCGAGACGGCCCGAGGGCCGAGGCACGGAAATTGTTGGCCGCGCGAAATCCGGCAACGTGGTTAGTGCCATCACCGCGAAGAGAGAAGTAGCGGCGGTAGAGATTGAATCAGCGCTGGGGATTAACTCTGAGCTATTGCACGCTGTCTATGCGGCATTCGACCGGCATTTCTGCCCTGTGGATGTTATGGCCACGTCGCTGGGACGCATTTCCCTGCTGGTGGGGTCGACCGCTGCCTTGCCCGCAATTGCTGCCGATCTACGCGGCGTGGCCTGGGTGACCGGGGAAGTGCGATGGGAGAATCACAGGGCGCTGGTGTGCCTGGTGGGAGAGAACATTCGACGGCAGCCAGAGCTAGCCAGCCGGGTGTTCGCAGCGGTGTCGGTCATGGATGTGCGAGTTGTTTGCCAGGACGCGTCCGACCGGACGATCTCGTTTCTGGTGGAAGAGTCGAAGCTCGAAGAGGCAGTGCACCGGCTGCACGGGATATTCTTTCCGCAGCGCGAACCCGAACGCGACTGGGGAGGGCTCTCCAGCGCGTTCTGCCAAGCGGGTTACAACAACGTAGGAGGGCAACCTTAGCTACCGAGCTTCGCCGCTTTCGATGCGTCAGCCGATCCAGAAGCGGGCTCGATGATATGCAGGCCGCACTCGGTCTTGGCGAATCCCGGCCAACGACCGGCGCGCGGATCTTCTCCCGGCCTCACGGCGCGGGTGCAATGGGTGCACCCGATGCTGGGATAGTCCTGGTTGTGCAGCGCGTTGTAGGGTACGTCATGGTCGTGGATGTAGCGCCACACCTGCTTTGACGTCCAGTCGACAATCGGATTGATCTTCACCAGGCCGAATTTTGCATCCCATTCAATTCGGTGCGCGTTCGAACGGACTGAGGTCTGGTCGCGGCGAATGCTGGTAATCCACGCGCTCAACTCGGCGAGTTTCCGGCGCAGAGGCTCGACTTTTCGCAGGCTGCAGCAGCGGTCGGGATCGCGCGTCCACAGCGCGGTTCCGTGAGTGCGCTCCTGCTCTTCCGGTGAGAACACGGAATACACTTTTTCGATCGCGATTCCGTATTTTTCTTCGATCCGGTCCATCAGGTTGTAGGTTTCGGGAAAGAGGAATTCAGTATCGATGGTAAACAGACGGAAGTCTTTACGAACCCGCGACGCCATGTCGATCAGAACCATACCTTCGGCGCCGAACGCCGAGGAAATGGCCACGCTGTTCCCGAAGGTCTCGAACGCCCAGATGAGAACCCGTTGCGGGCTCCAGTTCTCGGCCGCCGGCTGAACCTCGCCAATCAGTTCTTTGACATCATCGACATCGTGCTCGATCTGGTAGTTCACGCGAGTGGCTCCTCGTTCGTTCTGAAATCGGCTGCTGAAGGGGAATCCGCAAAGAGCGGGGCCGGGAGAGCGCCTGCGTCCGCGGCGATCGGAGTCTCACCAAATTGCTGCACCAGGATCGCTGGGTCAGAGAAGCGCACTACTTCTCCCACAACCAGCAGGCTTGGAGCTGCGAACTTCGGTGCGCGGTGCAACTCGGCGATGGTGGAACGGTGGGCGCGCTGCTGCGGCGTGGTCGCACGCGAGATAACGGCGCACGGGGTCTCGACGGCAAGGCCCGCGGTTTTCAGCTTTGCGGCGACCTCGGAGTAGTTCTGTCCGAGCATATAAATCACCAGGGTTGCGCCGCTTCCAGCCAGCTTGCCCCAGTTCGCGGCTTCTCTTCCCGGCGCTTGATGGGCAGTAATAAACACCAGGGCGGACGACGCGCGGCGATGAGTTAACGGAATCTGAGACGCGGCTGCGGCGCCCATGGCAGAAGTGACGCCTGGAACAATCTCGAATGGAATGTTGGCCCGGCGCAGCGCTTCAATTTCTTCTCCGGCGCGGCCGAAGATGAGCGGATCGCCGCTCTTCAGGCGGACGACGCGCAGTCCGGAATCGGCGAGCGCGATCATCAGAAAATTGATCTCTTCCTGCAGGATCTTTTTCTTTCCACAGCGCTTGCCGACGTTGTGCACCTGGGTGGTTGCGGGGATGAGCCTCAAGATTTCGGGAACGACCAGGTCGTCGTGCAGGACGGCCTCGGCGGTGCGCAGCATGCGCAGCGCTTTCAGCGTGAGTAACTCGGGGTCGCCGGGTCCAGCGCCGACTAGATAGACTTTGCCTTTCGTACTCTTACTCGTCATGCTCCCTCCGCTTTTGCGGTTAGTTCGGGGGTTTCGGCTAGAGCCGCTTCGAACGCTTCCCTGCTGGCCAGCGAATGCAGCAGGTCGAGCTTGCGTTCTTTGTCGAGATCGCTGGCGAGAATTAGCTTTCGAGTCTCGCCAAGCTCCGCTACCCACGCGGCATAGCCGGGGCCAAATTGTTTTTCGAGCTGCTGGCGAATTTTCTGAGCCAGCGACGGACTTTGCCCGGCGGTTGAAACAGCAATCTGCAGATCGCCGCGCCGCACCACCGCGGGATAGAAGAAATCGCAGAGATCGGGAACGTCGACCACATTGCACAGCACGCCGCGTCTCTGGGCTTCGTGATAGACGCGATCATTCAAGGTGCGCGAATTTGTGGCCACGATAACAAGGAATGCCCCGTCCAGGTCGTCGGCCGAAAAAGCACGCAACTCGAGTTCGAGCTTTCCGGCGCGAGCCCACCCGCGAACCTCCGGACTCGCATCCAGAGCAACCACGCGGATGCGCGCGCCGGTCTCGAGCAGGCCGCCGATCTTGGGTTCGCCGACTTTTCCGGCTCCAACGACCAGGCATTGTCTGCCATCCAGTTTCAGAAACATGGGGAACAAGTTAGTCACCGATTCCTCCTGAGGCCGCCAGAGTCCGAGTAGAGTCTGGCAAATCGCGGGCGACCGCAGCGACGGATTCTCCCGCGAGATATTCGCGTAACTCCGTGACACTGTGGCGAACAAAGAAGCGGCGCAGATTTTCGCCCGGCTCGCGCTGCGCCAGATAGCTGCCCAACAACCGCTCGAGCGCATCCGGAACTTCAGTTGCGGCGCAGCGATATCCGACCGGACGGGCAGTGGCCTGATGCAGACCAAGGGCGCCACCAACGCAGAAGTAATAGGCGTCGATCGTGTGGTCGTTAACTTTGATTTTCTTGCCTTCGATGCCGATGTCGGCAATCCAGTGCTGGCCGCAACTGTTGGGGCATCCGGTGACGTGCAATTTCAGATGTTGATCGAAACCGGGTAAACGTTCTTCCAGTTCTTCGACTAACCAGCGGGAGAAACTTTTGGTTTCGGTGATGGCGAGCTTGCAGAATTCCGTCCCGCTGCATGCCACAGTACCGCGCGAGAAGGACGAACCGCCGACTTTCAGCCCAATTGCATCGAATTCTTTCGCCAGCGTTTCAGCGTTGATGGTCGGCACATTTACGACGAGCAGGTTCTGCATATTGGTAGCTCGCAGTTCGCCGCCTGCGTGGCGCTCGGCGAGATCGGCGGCGGACTGCATCTGGTCGGCTGTGATTCGGCCGCGAAGCGCGACCGCTCCGACATAGGAAAGGCCGGGCTGCTTCTGCGCATGGATTCCGACGTGGTCGCGGTAGACGTCGTCGGGCGGATGCTCTTCCACGGCGGAATCGAGTTGGAATCCGATGCGGTCCTGCAACTCGGCGAGAAAACGGTCCGCAGTCCAGCCATGCCGCAAGAAAAGAAATTTCAGACGGGCCCGCTCACGATGTTCGCGCAGAACGTCGGAATCACGGAACAGCTCGGCAATCCCCTTGATCACCGGCAGGACCTGGTTCCAGCGCACGAACGCATTCAACCGCGCGCCAAGATAAGGCTCGGTCGAAAGTCCACCGGCCACTCGCAGTGAGAAGCCGACTTCCGGCTTTCCGCCGACGGTGCGGGTAATCGCGGTCAAACCGATGTCATTAATTTCGGGATAGGGGCACCACACGCGGCATCCGGTGATTGAGATTTTGAATTTGCGCGGCAGGTTGTAAAAGTCAGCATTTCCGGCCAGCAACTGCGAGGCTTCGAGGACCAGTGGCGAGGCGTCAACGATTTCTTCAGCGTCCACACCAGCGACGGGGCATCCGGTCACGTTGCGCACGACATCGCCGCAAGCACCGGTTGTGTTCAGTCCGACTTGCCAGAGGCCGTCGAGCACTTCCGGCAGCGACTCGATGGTGACCCAGTGCAGTTGAATGTTCTGACGAACGGTGAGGTCGGCGATTCCGTTGGCATGGAGGCGAGTGAGGTCGGCAATGGCGTGCAGTTGGCGGGAAGTCATCATGCCGTTTGGGATGCGGATGCGCACCATGAAGCGCTGCAGTGCGCGGCCCACTCCGCCCTGACCGCCGGTTACGCCGATGCCGTCTCCCCGGGTGTGAACGCACCGGGTGTAAACGCCCCACCAGCGGAAATAGGTGCCGATCCATTCAGCCGGGATGGAATTGAATCCCTCACGGGCGAAGCGGCGGATTTCGTCAAGACCCTCCCAGGGATTCTTGGCGCGCTTAAGACGCTCAACTCGCTGGGCTGTCGTTTCTTTCTTTGTCGTTGCTACAAGTGTCTGGGTCATAAGTTGAAAACCAAAAGTGCAAGGCTAATAAAAAACCCACCGCCAGGTTCAACTGGCGATGGGTTTATGAGTGCCGTGTTTAAGAAGAAACTCTTAGATCAGCAACCTCCCCGCGCCAGCGCACACGCATGCACAACAACAACAAGTGCAGCAGCACATGGAACGAAGATTGAGGTTCTCCGACATTGGTCTTTGAATACTAAGTTGAGCGGCTCGCGCCGTCAACAATCTTACGTAACAGGTTCGATTCATAATTTAGATGGGAGGAATCACAAATTTTGCAGGCATTGTTTCGGTTGTTCGATGACCCTGTAGAATCAGCGACTTAGCTCTCGCACTACGGTTCGGTGATAAACTCTTTTGCTCTGCACAAGCCGCTCGGAGTCTGACCTCGCCCGGAAAGGTTGCGTGTTTTCGATGAAGCATTCCCCCATCCTCTTATTACTCACGATTCTTCAGTACGCTGTTCTTGCGGTTTCACAAACTTCCGGCACCCCCGATCCCTTCAAACCCACGCTCGATCGGTTAGACGCGATCACTCGTCAGAGCGAGTCCGAATGGCGGGTTCATGCCGACGTTCCTCATCCGGAGGATCCGGGGCTGAATGACTCAGACTGGGGCTTGCTCACGGTGAAAAACGTATCGGGGCCCGGTGGAAGAAATGCCAACGAGGAACATTGGGCGGGAACCCGCGTGTTCCGGCGCTGGGTGCAGATTCCAGAGAAGATCAATGGCTACGCTACGCAAGGCTCGCGGGTTTCGATGGATCTGCGATTTGGCAGCCCGGACGGCTTGCGGATTACGGTCTTCTCGAATGGAGCGATTCTTTATCGCGGCAGCGATGACGATATTCTGCCCGTGCTTTTAGCCGAGAACGCGCAGCCGGGGCAAAAATTCCTGCTGGCGGTGCGGGTGGTCGCAGGCGATAAGACGCAAGCTGAATTCTTTCACAGCGAACTCACGATTGAACCGCCGCACACACGCCCGGACCCGGCTTTTCTGCGGATGGAACTTCTCGCGGCGCGACCTATCATCGCCGCCTATGAAGAAGGAAAAGTGGAGCGCCAGCAACAACTCGATGCAGCGCTGAAAGCCATCGATTTCTCGCCGCTGGATCGCGGAGATCAGGCTGGTTTCGATGCAGCGCTGAACACCGCTCGCGCGAGACTGGAGGCGCTCAAGCCCTGGCTACAGCAGTTCAACATTCGTATCGTGGGTAATTCGCACATTGACATGGCGTGGCTGTGGCCGTGGACTGAGACCGTCGAAGTTGTGCGCAACACTTTTCAGAGCGTGCTCGATTTGATGCGCGAGTACCCGGACTTCAAGTTCACCATGTCGTCGGCGCGCACTTATGAGTGGATGCAGGAGAAATATCCTGACCTGTTCCAGGAGATCGAGCAGCGCGTGAAGGAAGGCCGGTGGGAGATCATCGGTGGCATGTGGGTCGAGCCGGATTTGAATATGCCGGACGGTGAGTCCCTGGTGAGGCAGATTCTGGTAGGCAAGCGTTACTTCCAGAAGAATTTTGGCGTGGACGTGAAGATTGGATGGAATCCGGATTCGTTCGGATACAACTATCAACTGCCGCAGATCTACAAGAAGTCGGGCATGGATTACTTTGTCACTCAGAAGCTGCTGTGGGCGCATGAATTCACCGTGTTCCCTTACAAGCTGTTCTGGTGGCAGGCGCCGGATGGCAGCCGCTTGCTCACATATTTCCCGCATGACTATGCTGGCGGCATTGATGCAGAGCCGCTGGCGACGGACCTCTCGATCTGGATGCCTTCGATCTACGGCAAGACTGTCCCTGAGAAGCCTGAAATGATGCACTTGTACGGCGTCGGCGATCACGGCGGCGGACCGACGCGCATCATGTTGGACAATGCAGACCGGCTGAGAGCTCCGGATGCGGTGTATCCGAAGCTTGAGTTCAGTTTTGCGCGCGACTTTTTCAGCGATCTGGAGAAGAAACTTCCCAGCATGCAGGTTCCGACTTGGGATGGGGAACTTTACTTCGCATATCACCGCGGAGTGTTCACGACCCAAGCGGAAACTAAACGAAGAATCCGGCGCGCTGAAGAGACCGTGCTCAATGCTGAAAAGTTTGCTTCGCTCGCCTCGCTTTACGGACGCCATTATCCGCAGGATGGGATGGAGCTGACCTGGAAGAATCTGCTGTTCGATCATTTCCATGACATCATGCCGGGCTCTGGCATCGCGGTGAATTATCTGGATGCCAAACGCAATCTGGAAGATGTGGACCGCGCCGCGAATGACGTGACCATGGGATCTCTCAGCGAGATTGCGGCGCATGTCAACACGCAGGGCGAGGGAGTGCCGGTAATGATTTTCAACTCCCTTTCGTGGCCGCGCACCGAGGTGGTCGAGGTCGAGGCGCAATTGCCTGCACCTGCACGGCAGATTGAGGTTTTGGATGCCACCGGAAAGCCGGCGGAAGCGCAATTGCTTTCCCTCGACAGCGAAACTCACCGCGCTCGCTTGCTGGTGCTTGCGAATATTCCGGCGTTCGGATATGCGACCTATTTCGTGCATGCTGCGACTGCAGCTCATGCGGTTCACGCGATGTTGAAAGCTTCCTCCGATACGCTGGAGAATGAATTCATTCGGCTGAAGATCGATCCGCAAACCGGCTGCATGACCAGCCTATTTGACAAACGCAGCAGCACGGAAGCGCTTGCTCCCGCGGAAACCGAGACGGGTGGGCCCAAGACTTCCGCCTGCGGCAACCTGCTACAGACCTTCGTCGACAAGCCCAAACAGTGGGACGCGTGGAATATTGACGCGGACTTCGAGAAGCAACACTGGGATCTGGACAAGGCCGATGAAGTGAAGCTCACGGAGAGCGGACCGCTGCGGGCTGTTATTCAGATCAAGAATCATTTTCGGAACTCGACTTTTGTGCGCGACATTATCTTGTATGCGGGCGTGCCCCGGGTCGACGTGAAGATGACGGCGGAATGGCATGAGAAACATATTCTGCTGAAGGTCGCCTTCCCTCTCAGCGCGCACAGCGATAAGGCAGCGTTTGAAATTCCCTTTGGCTCGGTGGAGCGTCCGACGACGCGCAACACGCCCGCCGAGCAGGCGCAGTTTGAGGTTCCGGCACAGCGCTGGGCGGATATTTCCGACTCGACGCACGGGTTCAGTCTGCTGAATGACTGCAAATATGGCTACGATGCGAAGGGCAACGTGCTGCGCCTTTCGCTGTTGCGGTCGCCGGAGTGGCCTGATCAGCACGCGGACGAGGGGCATCATGAGTTCACCTACGGGCTGTATCCGCATGGCGGAGGCTGGAAGGATGCGCTCACCATCCTGCGCGGTTACGAACTGAATTACAAGTTGATTTCTCTGCCGCTTGAAAAGCATGAGGGAGCACTCGGGGCCGAGCATTCTTTCCTGCAGGCACAACCCGATAACGTAATCGTGACGGCGCTGAAGAAGGCCGAGGACGAGAATGCGCTGGTGCTGCGTTTCTACGAGTGGGCAGGCAAGGATGGTGAGGTTGGAATTCAACTTCCGCCGGGAGCGGAGTCGGCGGCGGAAACCGATCTGATGGAAAAGCCAATCGCCAGTTTGACTGTCCGCAACGGCGGAGTTTCGTTGCACACCAAACCTTACGAGATCAAGACCATCAAGGTGCAGTTTTCGAGCACGCCCCAGATGGCCACTACGACCAAGTCATCACCGACAAGTCATGACTGAGAACTCGAAGCGCGGCGGTCCGGTTCTCGGGGTTGATATTGGCGGCACAAAAGTCGCCGTAGGGCTCGTGGGCCGCAACGGCAAAATACTCACGCAGGGTCGCAACCCGATGGTGGCAAACGGCACGGCCGAAGCGGCTTTGCAGGCGGTCACAAGCGCGATCGATTCAATGTCAGAATCGGCCGCGCCCGGCGGAGGATTTCAAAGCATTGGAATCTGTGCGCCGGGGCCGCTCGACCCCAAGACGGGCGTGGTTCTCAATCCTCCGAATCTGCCGTGCTGGCGGAACTTTCCACTGGCGGAGAAAATCCGGGCGATTTACGACGTGCCCGTCAAGGTGGACAATGACGCGAATGCCGCGGCGCTCGCGGAAACGCGCTGGGGCGCAGCACGTGGATTCCGTTATGTTTTCTATGCCACGATTGGGACCGGGATTGGCACCGGCATCGTATTCGATGGCCGCATCTACCACGGCAACACGGGCTCGGCGGGAGAAGGCGGGCATGTGAGCATCGACTATCGTGGGCCGGTCTGCAGTTGCGGCAAACGTGGATGCATCGAAATATTAGCCTCGGGACGGGCCATTGGAATGCGGGCTCGAACCAAACTCGCCTCTGAACCGTCCCGGCATTCCACGATTCTCGAGCTGGCCAGGGGAAACGTGGCGGACGTCACTAGCGAGATGGTGGGCCAGGCTTATGCGGCAGGCGATCCGCTGGCGCGGGAAATTCTGCAGGAGACAGTCGAGGTCTTAACAGCCTGGCTGGGCAACATTGTCGATCTGCTCGACCCCGACGTGCTGGTAATGGGGGGCGGCGTCGCGGCCATGCTCAGGCCGTTTTTCGACGAAATTAAAAATCGTCTGCCGGCTTGGTGCGTGAATCCGAGGGCCGCTGAAATTCCGCTGTTGATGGCTCACTATGGGGTTGATGCTGGAATCGCCGGAGGCGCGGCTTTATGCTCCCCGGACTTACCTTAACGACGTAAACTTGATCGTGAATACCAGTGATCGCGAACACCAGGAGACTTCAAAAAACAATGTCCGACTCGCAACGTCGCCGCTTCGCAGCCACGGCTGCCTTCACGCTCTTGTTCAGCGCACCTTTGCTCTCGCAGGGCTCGGTCTCACAGGATCAGGATCTGCCGAAGGCGCCCCAGGCCCAGGTCTTTACGATTACCCCTGCGCCGGGATTTTTCACGGAGCCGGCGATCGCGGTGAACCCTTCAAATCCGCAGCAGGTGGTCGGCGTGTTTCAGGACAACGTGAAGGCTGCTTATTCGCAGGACGCAGGCCACACCTGGCAACTGGCCGAGAATGTGGACCCCAAGAACTATAAGGTCTCGGGCGATGTCTCGGTGGCGTTTGACAACCAGGGCCACGCCTTTGTGTGTTACATCGCATTCGACAAGCTGGGGACTTTCAACTACTGGGGACATGGCGCGACGCGCAACGGCATTTTTGTACGGCGCTCGCTCGACGGCGGAAAAACCTGGGAAGCGGAGCACTTCCCTGTCGCGGAACAAACGAGTACGCCCGGAATTCCGTTCGAGGACAAGCCGGTGATTGTCGCGGATAACACTAAGGGGCGTTATGCGGGCAATCTCTACGTCGGATGGACACGGTGGAGACTGGCCGACTCTCAGATGGCGCTGTCCCGTTCCACCGACGATGGAAAGACGTGGTCGCAGCCGATTGAGATCGATGCGCACCCCGGACTGCCGCGCGATGACAACGGCGCTGCCGAGGGATTTGACGGCGTGGTTGGTCCGGATGGCACGCTCTATGCCATCTGGAGCCAGGATGACCAGATCATGTTCACCACGTCGCGCGATGGCGGAGAGAAATTTTCACGGGCGCGGGCCGTCATTCATACAGCGCCCATCATGTTCGCGATACAAACTCTGGAAAGAGCAAACGGATTCCCGCAGATTGCGATCGACCCGAAAAGTAAGCGCCTGTACGTCACCTGGAGCGATTACCGCAACGGCGATCTCGATGTTTTCCTAGCGACTTCAGACGACGGCGGGAAACATTGGTCGGAACCGGTCCGGGTAAACAATGATCCGGTGCATAACGGAGTAGAACAGTTTTTTCAGTGGCTTGCCGTGGACCCGACGGACGGCTCGATCGACGTGATTTTTTATGATCGGCGGCGCGACTCCCAAAACCGCAAGCAGATCGTTGTTCTGGCGCGGTCCACCGACGGCGGACGCAGCTTCAGCAACTATGGCTGGACGGATGAACCGTTCGAAGCCGGCGGCGTTTTCTTCGGCGACTACAGCGGAATCGCGGCTTATGGCGGACGAGTCTATGGCATGTGGACGGAGAAGCCTGCACCGCCGCCGGAGGCGAAAGACAAGGCTGAAGCAAGTAAGGATTCTAAAGATGCGAAGCCGCAGCCCCGGGGAACGATCGTAAGAATCGGGACCGCGGACTTCGCGCCGGACCGCGCGAAGTGAGACACATGAAAGCTGAAAAGGCGATCTCGCGGGGAGATCGCCTTTCGCATCATCGCCCTTCACACTGCGGGATGAGGGTTACAGCGGCTGGACGTTCTCAGCCTGCCAGCCCTTGGGGCCCTTGGTCACGTCAAACTGCACAGTCTGGCCCTCCTGCAGGCTCTTGAAACCGCCCGCCTGGATCGCTGAGAAGTGCACAAAAACATCTTCGCCATTCTGGCGGCTGATAAAGCCATAGCCCTTGGCGTCATTGAACCACTTTACTGTTCCTTGTTCTGCCATATAGATCCGGTGTTCCTTTCAATCAATTTGCAATTTACGCTGGAGAGATTCGGAGGTACTGCTCGGCAGGTACAGGCTGATTAAGCGAGAACTGCTCACGACCGACTCGGTCTAACGCACAGCAGCGATGCTACGCCGCAGGGGCCCCGGTTAGCAAGCGAATTACGGTAAGCGGATGCCGGGTTTTACTTGCAGCTTTCACCGTGAGGTCACGCCGCCGTTGGGCCCGCTGGTTTCTTGGGCGGCTTTGGACTCCCGCGTTTCCAGCTCCGCCTGGCGTAGCACGGTTGCCTCAGCGGGATCGGTTCCGGCCTTCAAGGTGGTCTTTTCGAGGAAGTAACGCCAGCCCTCATGCCGGTCAGCTGGGCTCTGATTGTTTTCGAACTTCTTCAAGGTGGATTCCGCGTTGGTTCGTCCCTTGACGACTTCAACCACTCCGGCCGACTCGTAAGTGCGGACGTTGTGGCGGATGACAACGTAAGAAGCCTTAATTTCGTCGTTTGTCAGATGTGCTCCCTTTCTCAGCCGCGAAAAACACAACCTACTCTCAGAGTATGCGCGACCGGCATGATTAGCAAGTGACTGCGGTTTGTGGAGGACCTGGTTGCCCTTGCCCATCGTTGTTTGCCTTTGAGAACGTGGACTCACTTGTCAACGCAAGCGGCCAATCTGTATTTCTTGACAGCCATCGATTTGTATGTTACATATTGTAACGCTACAATGACTAACACAAAGCTGAATCGTCTAAAGAGGGCACGTCTGAAGAATATGGGAGAAGTCGAGCAGCTCGTTATGGACTATATCTGGACGCACGGTCCGTCGTCATCCGAAGCTTGCCGTGAGGGGCTGGCTGCTTCCCGTCCGATGAAGGACTCGACCATTCGCACGGTGCTGCGGCGGCTTGAGGAAAAAGGCTTCCTCACCCACGAGACGCAAGGCCGGACCTTCATCTACGAGGCATCGGACGCGCGCCAGAATGTTGCTGTGCGCGCGGTGAAGGCCATCATCGACCGCTTCTGTGGAGGGTCGGCCGAGCAACTGGTGCTGGGCATGGTGGACAACGCCGTGCTCAACCGCAAGCAATTGGAGCGCCTGGCCCGCAAGATTTCCGAACGAACGGTTGCTGAAAGATCGGCTGCGGGAAAAATGGCCGCCGACAAAAAGGAAGGTCAACCATGACGCTGATCGCCGCCTTTCCGGCGTCCGCAAGCGTTCTCTCCCTGCTGTGGAATTCCGCCGTGCGCGCTCTGGCGCTGAGTGGCGTGGTGGGTCTTGGGTTGGCTGCGGTCCGCGTGAAGTCCACCGCGGTGCGTCTCTTCGCCTGGACCGGGGTTCTGTATGCTGCGCTCGCCATGCCCTTACTGCAGTGGATGATTCCACCTGTATCGGTTCCTGCGCCCGCGGTTTTTAGGTCTGTATTGACCCGGCCTCGTGATGAGACTCCGCAGGCCGCGGCGAAAGACACGGTTGTTCGAGCGAGCGCACAGGGGGAAAGGCCGGCAGCGTTCCACGCGACCACGCATCCGGCGACGCCAGTATCTGCGGTGGATCGCAATCTACGACCGAACGAAACAGCGCGCATCGCACCGGGGCCAGCGGCTTCCCCGTCGTTTCTGTCTTCCCTTCTGTCTCGGCTTCTAAATTCCGTTTCGTGGGGCCCAGCTGCCGCTGGGATTTATTTCGCTATCACGTGGCTGCTGCTGGTGCGCTTCTGCGTCGGGCTAGCATTCGGCCGCCGTCTGCGCCAAGCCTCACAATGGATCGATGATCCGCGCGTAACTTTGAGGGTTGCCTCGCGCGCACACACCTCCGGGCTGACGTCTATTCCGCAGGTTGGCGAATCTGAACTCATTTCCGTGCCGCTCACAATGGGAGTGCTGCGTGCCGTGATCCTGCTGCCCACGGGCTGGCGCGAATGGGATGACGCCAAGCTCGACGCCGTGATGGCGCACGAAGTGTCGCACGTGGCGCGGCGCGATGCGCTCACGCAGCGCCTTTCGCTTCTGCATCGCGCGATTTTCTGGTTCAGTCCGCTGGCCTGGTGGCTCGACCGGCATCTCGCCGACCTAGCGGAGCAAGCCAGCGACGAGGCTGCATTAACCTGCGGCGCCGACCGCGAAGATTACGCCAGAACGTTGCTGGGATTCTTCGAAGCCTTGCAGGCCGTGCCCGGGCGCGTTTGGTGGCAGGGAGTCGCGATGGCCAAGGCCGGTCAAGCCGAAAAAAGACTAGAAAGAATTCTCTCCTGGAAAGGATCTGTTGCCATGCGTCTGAAGAAATCGATTGCCATTGTGGTTCTCGCACTCGTGGTTCCTGTGGTCTATCTCGCAGCTTCTGTGCATGCAGCCAGCAGGGCGGTTGACGCCCGGGGCATGGAGATTGCCCAGGACCAGACTCCGCCGCCGCGTCCCGCGGCCGCGCCAACAGCTCAACCCGACGCAACGCCGGAGCCTGCACCGGGTTTGGCTCCGGAAGCGACTCCGCCGCTGGCCACAACAGATTCTCCCGAGATTGCCCCCGCACCCGCGGCGATCACCGGGGGAATTTCAGGCGCGCCGATTCGCGGAGTCGCGCCCGGAGCGGGTATTGCTGCACTCGGCCCGGTGATGCCTGTTGCCGGCGTGCCGCCGGTCGCGTGGCGGGCTCAATCCAGCGGCTCGGGACCATCTTACTCATACGGCCCGTCCTCATACAGCCCGTCACACGGCCACGGCTATTCTTATTCCTACGGTTATGACGACGAACAGCGCTTTGTCATCGTCACCGGCAGCACCGATTCGCTCACCATGTCGGGCTCGACCGACGATGCCCGGCATGTCGAGAGACTAAGAAAATCAATCGCGGGCGACTTCATCTGGTTCCAGCGCGACGAGAAGTCGTACATCATTCGCGATCAGGCCACCATTGATCGCGCCCGCAAGCTCTGGGCTCCGCAGGAAGAGCTGGGCAAGAAACAGGAAGAACTCGGGAAGCAGCAGGAAGCCCTGGGGAAACAACAGGAAGAGCTGGGCGCCAAAATGGAACAGATTCACGTGAACGTCCCGGACATGACGGCCGAGCTCGACAAACTCAAAGCCGAATTGAAGAAACTCAGCACTGGAGCCACAACGGAGCAGATTGGCGAGGTTCAATCGGAGATTGGAGATTTGCAGAGCAAAATCGGCGACATTCAGTCGCAGGCTGGTGATCAGCAAGGCAAGCTCGGCGAACAGATGAGCGCGCTGGGAGAAAAACAAGGAAAACTCGGCGAGGAGCAAGGCCAGCTCGGCGAACAACAAGGCCAACTGGCGCGGGAAGCCTCCCGCCAGATGAAGCAGCTTCTTGATGAAGCGATCACGAAGGGCATTGCACAGCCGGAGCTGTAATCGGCTCAGACGTCAGCAACACAGTTTCACTGGCCAAGCGATCCTTTCAGTCGTAGCTTTAGCGGCCTCCGCGCAATCGGCGATACCGGCCGATCAACGCGTTCGTAGAGCTATCGTGCTTGAGCTGTGGCTCGGTGGAACTGTGTAGCTCAGGAATAATGCGCTGGGCCAGAACTTTTCCAAGTTCCACGCCCCACTGGTCAAAGGAGTCGATGTTCCAGATTGCGCCCTGCGTGAAGACGCTGTGTTCGTAGAGGGCCACCAGCGAACCCACAACTCGCGGAGTCAGTTTTTCTGCCAGGATCAGATTGGTCGGCCGATTGCCTTCGCACACGCGGAAGGGCGTTTGAAAGTCGGGTGAGCCTTCGGCCTTCAACTCCTCAGCAGTCTTGCCGAAAGCCAACGCCTCCGCCTGCGCGAACAGATTCGCCATCAGCAGATCGTGATGGCCGGTGAACTCGCTGAGCGGCTGGCAGAATCCGATCAGGTCGCACGGGATGAGTTTGGTGCCCTGATGGATGAGCTGATAAAACGAGTGCTGGCCGTCGGTTCCCGGCTCGCCCCACAGGATCGGCCCGGTCTGGTAGCTCACGATCTGGCGGTCGAGGTCCACGTGTTTGCCGTTGCTTTCCATCTGCAGTTGTTGCAGGTACGCCGGAAAGCGCTTGAGATTATCCGCGTAGGGCATGATGCCAATGGTTTGTGCCCCGAAGAAATTGTTGTACCAGACGGTCAGCAGACCCAGCAGGACGGGAAGATTCTTCTCCAGCGACGCACTGCGGAAGTGCTCGTCCATGTCGCGGAATCCGGCGAGTAGTTCTGTGAAACCCTCTGGACCGATCGCGATCATGGTGGAAAGTCCGATCGCGGAATCCATAGAATAGCGCCCACCGACCCAGTCCCAAAAGCCGAACATGTTGGCCGTATCGATTCCGAACTTGGCGACGCCTTCCGCGTTGGTCGAGACCGCCACGAAGTGTTTGGCCACGGCTGCTTCGCTTTTGAGCGCACTCACTATCCATCGGCGGGCAGTGGCCGCGTTGGTCATGGTCTCCAGCGTAGTGAAAGTTTTTGAAGAAAGAATGAATAGAGTTTCTGCAGGATCGAGGTCGTGCGTAGCTTCGGCGAATGCGGCGCCGTCCACGTTCGCGACAAAACGAAATTTCATGGTTCGATCGGTAAAGGCGCGCAGCGCGTCGAAGGCCATCTCCGGGCCCAGGTAGGAACCGCCAATGCCGACGTTGATTACGTTCTTCAGGGCTTTGCCGGTGTGGCCTTTCCATTCTCCGCTGCGCACGCGGTTCGAGAACGCGGCCATCTTATCCAGAACGGCATGCACTTCAGCGACAACATCCTCGCCGTCGACCTTAATTTGAGTGCCTCGGAGCGCACGCAAGGCAACGTGCAGAACCGCGCGGTTTTCCGTGATGTTGATCTTCTCGCCGCGGAACATGGCGTCGCGCCGCTCGGCGACCCCTCGCTCCTTCGCCAACTGGATCAGCAGCCGAATAGTTTCATCCGTGATTCGGTTCTTCGAGTAGTCGAGGTAGAGGCCCGCGCTTTCGGCAACCAAACGCCCGCCCCGACCGGGATCCTCGGCAAACAGCCGCCGGAGGGGGACGTCCTTGATCTTCTCGTAGTGCGACTGCAGCGCACGCCACGACGCAGTTTCGGTCAGTTGCTGGGTCATTCCCGGCTCCTTTTCATTTTTCTTGCTGTACGCACTCATACCCGGCTTTCGAAAGCCACTGCACCATATTAAAACCCATTTAGCCCAGACTTATCACTCTGAATTAAATTTCGTTAACCTCCCGATGCCGAGTTGGGTTTATCGAGGAAGTCATCGGAATTGTTACCTTTCCTTGGGCGGACGTAACTGGTTGTCCTTCTCTGGTTTCCGGCAGCGCACGCGGAAGGATAGGGCCCAAACAAGTCGTGCGCGCGGCGACCGGCCAGCCGTACCTTGACCGTCTGGCTTTCGAAACGACCACTTTTGACTCAAGTCGCAATCAGGGGAGCCGATGGCGCATGTGTAAGCGATTTACAAGTCGCAGAGTCTTGCTCGTGTCGGCGGATGGCAAAGCCCGCGCGAATGAGAATGGCCTTATCGAATGGGAGGTTCCGTTACGACAACCCTCGTTGCCGACGAAAACGCTGCGGCCCAACTCCCCGACCAGAGTGGCGGCAAGTTGCGAGTTTTATTGGTCGAGGATGAACTGGCGGATGCAGAGTTGATTTTGCGTGCCCTGCGCGCGGCAGGTTTTGAGGCGACCGAAGACATCGCGCAGACGGCGGAGGCATTTACCCAACTGGTGCGCAAGAACTCTTACGACGTCGTTCTGGCGGACTACAAACTGCCCAACTGGAATGGAATGGAGTCGGTCGAGCTTCTTCGCGGGGAAGGGCTCGACGTTCCGGTGATTCTGGTATCGGGCGCGCTGGGCGAACTGACCGCGGTGGAGTGCATCAAGCAAGGCGCTGCCGATTATGTTCTGAAGGATCAGTTGGCACGCCTGCCCGGTTCGGTACGGCGGGCTGTGCGCGAAAAACAATTGCGGCAGGAGAACCGGCAAGGGCACGAGGACTTGGCGCGCTCGAATCGTGATCTCGAACAGTTTGCCTATGTAGCTTCGCACGATCTGCAGGAACCTCTGCGCATGGTTGCTACCTATACCCAGCTTCTGGCGGAACGCTACCGGGGCAAACTCGATGCCGACGCGGACAAATACATTCATTACGCGGTGGACGGCGCTCTGCGCATGCAGAAGCTGGTGCAGGACCTGCTGACTTTTTCACGCGTAGGACGGCAAGCGCTGGCGATGCAGAGCACCGACTGCAACGTGGTGCTCGAGACGGCTTTGACAAATCTAGAAGCTGCTATGCAGGAAAGTCATGCGGTGGTCGAGCACGCTCAACTTCCGACTGTGATGGCCGACAGTTCCCAACTCGTGCAGGTATTGCAAAACCTGATCGGAAATGCCATCAAATTTCGGGGCACCAAACCACCCTTGATTCGAGTGAGCGCCGAGGCGCAGGGCAAGGAATGGGTCCTCTCGGTGGCCGACAATGGGATTGGCATCGCAGCCGACCACATGGAGGAAGTGTTCGTCATTTTCCGGCGTCTACATACGCGCTCCGAATATCCGGGGAACGGAATCGGACTCTCGATCTGCAAAAAGATTATTGAACAACATGGCGGCCGGATCTGGATCGAATCCGAAGCGGGCCACGGTTCCACTTTCCGGTTCACGCTCCCAACCCGCGTCGCTACGAGCTAGCGAGGCAACTTAATGAGGCAAAACTAGTGAGGCAGACCCAGTGAGGCAAACAGAATGAGGCGGATAGAAGACATTAAGACCGCACCAGAAATTCTGATGGCTGACGACAACCCGGCGGACATCGACCTGACCAGCGAAGTGCTGGCGCAGAGCGAAGGGCATTATCACATGAATTCCGTGAATGACGGCGAAGAGGCCATTTCCTTTTTGCGGCGCGAGGGAAAATATGCCAAAGCGCCGGTGCCGGAACTGGTCATTCTCGACCTGAACCTGCCGCGCAAGGATGGCTGCCAGGTGCTGTCGAATATGAAGACCGATCCCACTCTGGCGAAAATCCCAGTGGTCATTTTCACGACTTCCCAGGCGAGCAGCGACATTGCCCGCGTATACGAAGTGGGAGCGAACTGTTATTTGCGAAAGCCGGGGAATCTTGCGGAATTCGTTGCAGCGGTTCAATCGATGGCGGAGTTTTGGCTGGGCTTTGCTAGCTTGCCCCAGCGGGAGAAAAGATGAAGGATCAATCCACCCAAGTTTTGCTCATTGAAGACAATCCCGGAGATGCGGATCTGGTGCGCTTGCGGCTGGTCGAAGGCAAGTCGCTGGTTGACGTCAATTGCGTCAATCGTCTATCCGATGGACTGGCCTCAATCAAAGAAAGATCTCCCGCGGTAATTTTACTGGACCTCAACCTGCCGGATAGCCACGGAGCGGACACCTATCGCAGAGTGCTGGAAAATGCGCCCGATGTGCCGGTCGTGATCCTGTCCGGGCAGGACGATGAAGTGCTGGCGATAAAGGCTCTGCATCAGGGCGTGCAGGACTATCTTGTGAAAGGCGCTATCTCCAGCAGTAGTTTGGACCGGGCTATGCGCTACGCCGTTGAGCGCCAGGCGCTACTGCGCTCCCTGGAGATGAGCCGGAAGCAGCAACTGGAGTTCAAGAACCAGTTCCTCTCTCATGTCTCTCACGAACTGCGCACGCCCCTGACTTGCATTCATCAATATGTCACCATTTTGATCGACGGCCTGGCCGGCGAAGTTCTGCCGGAACAGCGCGACCACCTCAAAACCATCCTGCGCAGCGTCAACCAGTTGGGAGCGATGGTTCGCGATCTGCTGGAAGCCACCCGGGCGGAGTCGGGGAAAATCCAGCTGGCGCCGCGCTGTGTTGCAATCGGCGATCTGATTCAATCCGCGGTCGCCATGATGCAGGCCACAGCCGGCCAGAAGGGCGTCGGACTGGAGGTGGGCCTGGACACTTCCCTTCCTTTTGTTCATGCCGATCCCGACCGGATTCTCGGGATACTAATCAACCTGATCGACAACGCGGTGAAGTTTACCCCGTCGGGCGGAGCGGTCACCGTAAAGGCCTGCGCCGTGCCCTCCGATCCGGACTTCGCCTACATTTCGGTAACGGATACGGGCTGTGGGATTTCCGCGGAGGCAAAGCCGCTGATCTTTGAGCGGCTCTATCAGGATCCGAACGCGGCCGTGGACAGCAGCCGCAAAGGCCTGGGGCTGGGGCTGTTCATCGCCAAGGAATTGGTGGGGCTGCACGGAGGACGCATCTGGTTGGCCAGCGAACCAGGAGAAGGCTCAACCTTCTCATTTACTTTGCCGCTGTATTCCCTGGCCAAGCTGCTTTTCCCGGTGATCACTCATCAGGGCCGCTTGCGCGATGCCGTGGTTCTGGTCAAGGTTGTGCTGCGGCCCCGCTCGAGTTCCTTCCGGGGAAGATGGAAAGACATCACCCAGCGCTGTCTGGAAACCTTGCAGCGGTGCGTATATCTCGACAAGGATCTGGTTCTGCCTCCCATGGCTGCCGCCGGTTTGGAGGAAAGCTTCCTGGTGGTGGCCTCGACCGACATGGATCGGGTCCAGATCATGATGACCCGCATTCGCGAGCAACTCGAGAAAGTCGCGGATTTGAATGCCCACGGCGAACTGGAAGTCTCGGCCGCCGACGTACCTCTTCCCGGCCCTGGAAGCAAGGATGCTGGAAGCGAGAATACCGGGAACGAAGACGGCTTGAGAAAGCAGGTGCAGGACGTCGCCAATCGCGTAACCGAGATGGCGCGTTGTGCTCCGGCAGCGACACCGAATTCTAAATCGTGTTAAGGAGATCCGCGCCGACCGCTGAGCGTGGACTTCGGAAAATGGAGAAATGCAATGGCAAGCTCAAAAATCCTGATCGTGGACGATGACCCTGATCTAAGACAAGCATTGAAACTGCGCCTGCGAGCGAATCACTATGACACGGTGCATGCCGGCGATGGATACTCGGCCATCGCACAAGCCCACAAGGAACAGCCCAACCTGATCATTCTCGATCTTGGCCTGCCGGCCGGCGACGGCTATGTCGTCCTCGACCGTTTACAACACGATGACAAACTTTCCAGTATCCCCGTGATCGTATTAACGGCCCGTGATCCACAGAGCAGCGAGCAGCGAGCCCTACAGGCGGGCGCTGCCGCATATTTTCAGAAGCCAGCCGACAACGCCGAATTGCTGGAAGTGATTCGTGCGACGCTGCCCCGGGCTGCAGCGGGGGCAGCTCTGCCGTCCTGATCAATCACAACTGCGAGAGCAGGTGAACGCCGGACGATGGGCGCCGGTCACCGGACACTGGAGGGCACATCTTATGTCAGTGGATCTGCATTCTGCACGCACCGTGGACTCTGAACAACGGCCGCAACAGCGCTACCCGCGCGCCCTGTTCAGTGTCCCGGTAACGCTTCGCCACCTGGAGGTGGGCGGAATCCGTGCGTCGGGCGGAATCACCCTCGATATCAGTGAGGGTGGTATGGGCGCTATCGTGCGCGGCGGTTTGCGGGCGGGGGAGCTGGTCGAGATTGACGTCTCAATCGCAGGGTGCGCACTCACCGCCGTGGCTATTGTGCGTTACACCACCGATGCGCGCTGCGGATTCGAGTTCGTAGGGCTGACTCTGGAAGAGCGCCAGCAAATCGCGAACGCCACTGGCCACGCCTGACCCGATCCTCATGGTGGCGCGTCGGATGTAAACATCTGCCGGCCATGGCAGTCACTATGAGTACTGTGACCGGCCAGACGTATACCAAAGTAACCCGCTCGCATGTGAATGAGACCTCTGGCGTTGCCGATAGCTGATTTGACAAGGCCGCATCGGAGCTTGGCCTTGCAGACTCTCGTTCATCCCCGTCTTTCGTCGAATGAAAATGCGCGCCGATATCGGCTTGTTCAAACGCCTAGGCTTCTTCGCCTCTGGTGCCAGCGTGTTTTCGATCTCCGTTGGGCTGTCGGGCCTGGCGGGCTGGACGCTTCATGTCCTTAGTTTCAACACCTGGGGTGACCGGCCGGTCACGATGGCGGCGAACACGGCTGCCTGTTTAGTTCTGATCGGCGTCTCTCTTTGGTTGCTGAGAAAAAAGATGGAGCAGGCCGTAAAAGAGGGCCTCGCCACCAGCGAGCGGGCACTCAAGGAGCTTGCCGATCAACAATTCGCTCTCGACCAGCATGCCATCGTCGCCACCACCGACGTACAGGGCACCATCACCTACGTCAACCGGAAGTTCTGCGCCATCAGTCAGTATTCGAAGGAAGAGCTGATCGGTCAGAACCACCGCATTCTCAACTCTGGCCGCCACTCCAGGGAATTTTTCCAGCAGATGTATCACACCATCGCCAACGGCAAGGTATGGCGAGGCGAAATCTGCAACCGGGCAAAAGATGGTTCGCTCTACTGGGTCGATACGACCGTTGTTCCTTTCCTTGAGGCCGGTGGCAAGCCCCGCCAATACATGGCGATCCGCGCGGACATCACGGAACGCAAGCGGGCGGAAGAAATGCGGGAACGCCTGGCCGCAGTGGTCGACTCCTCTGATGATGCCATTATCAGCAAGGACCTCAACGGCATGATCAACGCCTGGAATCGTGGCGCCGAGAAGGTGTTCGGCTACCCGGCAGCGGAGGTCATAGGCAAACCGATGCTGATGCTCTTTCCGCCGGAGCGCGTCGGCGAGGAGCGCAATATTTTGGAGCGCATCGGGCGCGGTGAGAGCGTGGAACACTTCGAGACCGTTCGTGTCCGGAAAGATGGCACGAGAATTGACATCTCCACCACCATTTCGCCGGTAAAGGACGGCGGCGGTGCGATTGTCGGCGCTTCGAACATTGCGCGCGACATCACTGCACGCAATCGAGCGGAAGCGGCTTTGCGGCAGAGTGACGCAAGGAGAAAGTTTGCCTTGGAAACCGCGAAACTCGGCGATTGGGAGATGGACCTCACGACGCTCCAAGCCACCCGTTCCTTTCTGCATGACGAAATTTTTGGTTACCACTCGCCCTTGCCGGAATGGAGCTTTGATACTTTCCTTCGCCATGTCCATCCTGACGATCGCGACGAGGTACGCGAGGATTTCCAAAGTTGCGTCAGCCAGGGCAAGAAATGGGATTTTGAATGTAGGATCGTTCGCATGGATGGCGAAATTCGTTGGCTCTGGGCATGCGGCGACCACTACCGGGACCCGTCTGGTGACGCGACCCACATGTTTGGAATCGTCGAAGACATCACCGAACGCAAGATCGCGGAGGAGCATCTGGCCGAACAAACCGAGGAACTCTCGCGGCAGACGGAGGAACTGGTGCGCTCGCGGCAGAGTCTGGAAGAGCAGACGCGCATGCTCAAGCTGGTACTGGAGAGTGTAGGCGACGGGTTGGTGGCGTCCGATCGCGAAGGCCGCTTTCTGATCTGGAACGATTCCGCGACTAAATTGCTGGGCCGGGGCCCGAGCGATTTGAGCACCGAGCAGTGGAGCCCTTACTACGGTTGCTATCAGCTCGACGGAATCACTCCGACGCCGACCGCTCAACTTCCGCTGGTGCGAGCCCTGAACGGAGAGTCGTTGCACACCGAGTTGATCGTCCGGCGTCCGGGAAGCGAACAAGTGTCTTTTCTCGAGTTTGCAGCGCAGCCCATGAAAGACGATCAGGGCAATCCCTGCGGAGGAGTCGTAGCCTTCCGCGACATTACAGAGCGCAAGACCGCGGAACGGGAAATTCAAGAGCTGAATGAAGGACTCGAAGCGCGCGTAGTGGAGCGCACCGCCCAGTTGCAGCGGGCGAACCAGGAACTGGAAGCATTTACCTATTCCGTCTCCCATGATTTAAGGGCTCCGCTGCGCCATATCAGCGGATTCTCCAAGATCCTGAGCGAGGAATATGGTCCCAACCTTCCGCCGGATGCGCATCATCATCTCCAGCGCATTCAGGACGGCACGCGGCGCATGGGCCAACTGGTCGATGATCTGCTGAGCCTGGCCCGGCTGGGCCGCCGCGATTTGAGCTTGCGTGCGTCGAAACTTAGACCGCTAGTCGACGAAGTGATCGTGGACCTGGCGCCTGAATGCGCGGGCCGGCTGCTTGAATGGAAAGTGGGGAACCTGCCCGTAGTGGCCTGCGATCCCACTTTGATCCGCCAGGTTTTTCATAACCTGATCGGCAACGCCTTGAAGTACTCACGTCCCCGCTCCACTGCCGTAATCGAGATTGGACAAATCCAAGAAAACGGCCGCCCGGTGATCTTCGTTCGCGATAACGGGGTGGGGTTCAACATGAAATATGTCGATAAGTTATTTGGCGTGTTCCAGCGCCTGCACCGTACGGAAGACTTTGAAGGCACGGGAGTGGGCCTGGCAACGGTGCACCGCATCGTACAGAAACACGGCGGCCGCATTTGGGCTGAAGCCGAATTGGACAAGGGAGCAACGTTTTACTTCACTCTCGGAGGTTCTTTCGCAAGTTCCGAGAAAGACGAATTCGAGGCCACAGCGGCCATAGCAGGAGAGTAGACATGACCGAACGACCGATCGAGATTTTACTTGTGGAAGACAATCCGGAGGATGTGGAATTGACTTTGCATTCCCTGCGCAAAGAAAACCTGGCCAACAACATTCACGTCGTTCGCGATGGCGAGGAGGCCTTGGAGTTCCTCTTTTCCGAGAGCACTCATAGCGAACGCTCGTTGGAGAGCCTGAAGCTCATTCTGCTGGATCTGAAACTACCCAAAGTGAACGGGATGGAAGTTCTCAGGCGGATCAAAGAAGATGAGCGCACCAAGAGTATTCCGGTGGTGATTCTGACTTCATCGAAAGAAGAGCGCGACTTGGTCAAGGGCTACGGACTGGGAGTCAACAGCTACATCCAGAAACCCGTCGACTTCAACCAGTTCCGGGAAACAATCAAGAGCGTTGGACTGTACTGGGTGGTAATCAACCAGGTGGTGTGCGAAGGTTCGGGCCAAACAACCGCGAAAGGGACGGGTGCTTGATGCCTTGCTCGGGAATGGGGCGAGCGGGGAATGCCTCACACGAACCGGCCGGAGACTAACGGGTTCCGGTCACGGGTGGCGGCGCGTTCTTCACGTATTTGTCGAACCAGCGCAACATCTCGTAAACCAGTTGTTCGTTCGACTCCATGGCTGTATACCAGTGCGGCTCATGCGGCAGCAGCACCAGGCGAGCGGTACCGCCGTTGCCTCGGATGGCTTCATAGAGCTTGCTGGCTTGAATTGGCGTGGTGCCGGGATTGGCGTCTTCGGCGCCGTGCATGATGAGGAGCGGTATCTTGATTTTGTCGGCGAAGAAAAATGGGGAGACTTTCAGATAGACATCGGTCGCCTCCCACACTGATCGCCGCTCGTTCTGAAAACCGAAGGGCGTAAGAGTCTTATTGTAAGAACCGCTGGTCGCGACACCCGCCCGGAACAAATCGGAATGGGCGACCAAATTCGCGGTCATTAAAGCGCCGTGGCTGTGTCCGGTGACTCCAATGCGGTTCGGATCGGCCACACCAAGGCGCACTGCTTCATCGACTGCGGCCTTCGCATCCGCGACGAGCTGTTCCAGATACGTATCGTAGGCTTTCTTCGGGTCGCCAATAATGGGGAACGAAGCGTTGTCGATGATCGCGTAGCCCCCCAGGAGCAGCAGTCTGTATTCGTACAGCTGCGTGAAGGTTTCCTGCGACCCGGAAACCTGTCCGGCGGTCGCAGCATCGGCGTAGTCGAGAGGATACGCATAGAGAATGGTCGGGACGCGCGTGCCCTCTTGATAGCCGGGGGGAGTATAGAGCGTAAACGACAGGTCCAGCCCGTCAGCGCGCTTGTACTTTACTAACCGCTTCTTGATCTCCCGCACTACTGGCGTCGGATCGAGAATGTGGGTGATCGCGACGCTGGTTGAAGCAAAAATCGCTTCTCCAGCGGGCGCATCATTATTCGCATTACTGATGATGGATTTGCCCAGCGTTCGCGCAAACGCATTCGGCGGGTCGGTCGGCGATTGATGCCAGGTGAGAAACGTCGTGGTGTCCGGTCCAGTGAAGGAAAGAAATCGCTCGAAGGAAGTCTTATCGCAGCGAAACAGACGTTCCGATTTCAGCGTGTTGAGATTGAGCCGATCGAGGAAGGGCCGATTCCCGTCGGGGGAAGCGCCGATCCCTGCCAGGTAGATCGAATCACCGTCCTGCCGAACCACCCAATACCCGTTCGCCAGCTGACGTCTCACTGGATAGCCGGGATTTTTGTACTTCTCATCGGTCGAGAGATCCCACAGCAAGCGGAGGTTTGGTTGCGCATCTTTGACCTGATGATCAACGTCGATGATGAAGCTCTTCGTCCAATGGCGGTTGTTATCGTACTGAGTCAGCAAAGCCGTGCTCGGTTGCTCGCTCCAAGCGAAGCCGTCGTAGCGCTGTTCGGTGCGGGCGATTTCCACGGCCGCTAAACTGAATGGCGCCTTGAGAAGCATGATCTTGTCGCGAGACGGGACATTCACATTCCAGTCGCCGCCATCCAGCGCCTCTGCCCAGACGAGCGTTGCCGGATCGGTGGCGCGCCAAGAAAAATCGCGCGGACCTACCGGAACGCCGTGGATGGGAACGCGATCCGCTAGCGGAAGCGATGCGATGGTATGCGTAAGAACGTGTGCGCGCTGTGATACGTCCCAGACTTCGACTTCTTTCGGAAAACGATCGTAAGTGGTGACGTAGGAATAGGGCTTGTGGATCGCGGTGACGAGTATGTGCTGCCCGTCCGGCGCGGGATCGAGCGATTCGTAATTTGCCGGCTTTCCAATGGGCGTGATCGCCGCGGTGGCCGTATCGACCAATGCGAGTTGCGAGGTTGCGTAGTAATCGAAGACGTCTTCGTCGTGTTTATTGTTAAGTGTGTCGCGATTTTCATAGGTACTGCTCTGTCCTTTTTCGCCTTCGGTCTCCTGGATGCTGGGACCAATCAGCACGATTGGTTCGGGCGGCGGCGCGCCCATCCCCTTGGGAACCAGCTTGACCAACAGCGTTTTCTGGTCAGGCATCCATTTCATCTCATCGTCGAACATCGGGTTAAGACGGGCTTCGGGCACGCGATGCACTTCGCCGTTCTTGGCGTCGCCGATCCACAGTTCGACTGACTCGGGAGCGAGATTCACGAACGCGAATCGTTTTCCGTCCGCGGCCCACATGGGCTCGCCCGGGCATGCCCCCGCCGGAAGCGTGACATGAATCTGCGCGGCGTGACTTTGTGCCCCACCAGCAATGTGCACCAGATCGAAGCCCGTGGCGCACGGGGTGATGCCATAGCCGCCCGGAGTGTCATGCTTACTGTGATTCTTGGGTTCTACGCGCACGCCTGCCAGGCGTAAGAAAGGCGTCGCCACCCGGGAAATCGACGGGTACTCCTGCCAGGAAACCAGAAGAATCGAGTCGTGCGTCGGACTCACCTCAGGCTCTGGAGGCATGGGCGCGCGCATCACATCCAAAATGTTTTTCGGCGGCTGGTTATATCCGGATGTAGCCTCGCTTGGAGTAGCCGGCGACTGCGCCGCCATGGGCACAGACGTCGCACCGGCAACGAGCGCTCCAGCCAAGAGAACTTTCAAAACCTGCTGGACTGCCATAAATTTCCTCCGCTTCAATTCACCAGCAAAACCGATGGACAATACGATACTCGGCGGCTCCGGGTCACCCGGAAATCGGCTCTTAGCTTGAGTGTTGATTTCAGCCATTCTACGGCGGCGCGACCCCACTTCAAGGCAGCGATTATAGCTTAGTTCCCGCAGCCCGCAAGGCGATGACAACACTGGAAAACTACGGCGTAGAGGCAGGAAAGATTCGGGTTTCTGTGGCGAAAAGCAATTGGCGAAGGCAATTCACGAAGACAATCTGAATTGTGCTATGGACTATCTGCAAGCTGGCAGTTGTTGCCGAAGGTGAACGAATGCAGGCCCAGCCCGGAGCTTTCCGGCTGCAGTGAGACGAGGTGCGCGGTGAAGGCAGGACTGCGCACCAGGTAGTACATGCGCGCGTCGGTCACTTCAATGTAAGCTCCCTTAGCGTCGAACTTCACATCCGCGCCCGCGCCTTCCTTCGGCATGGGGCTGCCATCCTGGAACAGGTCGACGCGGATTGACTTGGCATCTTTCAAGCTGAGAACGCTGTAGAGTGACCGCCCGTGGTAGCGCAGCTCGGCAGCCGCGGCGTGGCCGTCTGAAATCACGCCATCGCGTTCAACTCGCCAACGGCCAACCAGCATCACGCCGCCATCGGGAGGCGAGTGCGGAGGCTGGAAGTCGGCCTCGTCGCCGGCGTGGTGCCCGCCCATGTCCTCGACCGCACTGCGTCCGTAGATTTCACCGACAAATGTCTCCTGGGTCGGGACGCCGCATGACGGCTTCGCGTCGTCCTCATCCGGGTCGGGATCGATCTTCATGACCTCGGGGTGCGCAACCGCGAGCAGTTCTCGGATTTTCGCTTCAATCTCGTGGTTGTTGGTTTCGCCGAACACCTTCATGACAATGTTGCCCTGCGGATCGATCACATAGCGGTTGGGCCAGCCGTCGGACGCGAATGCCTTCCAGGTTGAGCCTTTCTGATCGGCAACAACGGGCCAGGGGAGGCGGAAGCGCTGCGCTGCGGCACGCACGTTGTCGAGGTTAAACCCAATATCAAATTCTCCGTAGTGCACGCCGATGACATCGAGTCCGTACTGGTGATACTTGCCGTACCAACGCTTCACCACGCCGAAGTCGCGGATGCAGTTGATGCAGGTGTACTCCCAGAAATCGATGAGCACGACACGGCCGCGGTAGTCGGCGATATGATGCGGAACCGGCGCGCCCTGGTCGAGCCACACATCGTCGCCGCCAAAATCGGATGCGGGGTGCACCTTCAGATCCATCTGCCCAAGCGCTGGGATGGCGAGGCAGCACACTAACGAAAGCATCCATGCAAGCGGCAGACATTTCTTTGGGTTACCAACAGACATTGCGTGGGCTCTCAGTTTCATTGCGAAGATTATCTCGCTAGGGATCTGTGACTGCGATGAACATCTGACAACCCGCAGTATCACCGAAACTAAAACTCTCTCCGCGCGCGAATGCGCCCTGTGCAGAGCGCCTTCGATGCGGAGAGAGTATTGATTATTCGTTGTGGTTGTGTGAGCCAATTCCAGTCGTTACTCGTTGCCGACTAGAAATTGATCTTCACAGTCAACTGGATCAACCGCGGTGAAGCATCACCGCCCAGGAACGATCCCAAAATGCTGGTGGGAGTGTTCACGGTGTCCAATACATGGCCAAAGTTCCCATTGTTGATGTCGTTCACAGGGCCCTCAAAGTTCGGGTGGTTGAACAGGTTGAAGAATTGCACCCCGACTCCCAGCTTCGCCGTTTCCGCGTGCGGGATGTTGGTGTACTTCATCACGGTCATATCCGTGTCGAAGTAATGCGGTCCGAAGAACTGATTGCGCCGCTGAGTCTCAGTCCCTCCCGCATATCCTGGAATTTCGCCAAGTTGGGCCATCCCGGGGCCATATGGCAAGCCAGTCGCCGGATTGGTCGCCTCACCCGCCACGAAATCCGGGAACAGCGCGGACGACAAGCAAGGCCCGGACGAGACGCTGCTTGGGCTGTTACAAACTGGCTTTGATTGTGAACCGTAGTTTGCATAAACCGCCGCTCCGTAGCCATCGCTGCCCAGCGCATTGGAAGCGCCCGTATTAACCACCGTGTAGGGCAAGCCGGAGCGGGCAAAGAGCGTCCCGGAAAGCTGCCAGCCCTTCAACATCGGCGTTGGACCTTTGGGCACTTCGTAAACGTAGTTCATGCTCACGTAGTGCCGGGTGTCGTAGTCGGCATTGCCGTAGTTGTATTGGCGAATATTGTTGTCGTTGATCGGATTGAGCAGGCTGCCAACTCGCCCGATGCTGCCGTTGTTGGCGATGAACGCGTTGAAACCTCCGTTGGAGATTTCATCGAGTGCGTGGCTCCAGGTGTAGTTCGCCTGAAGCTGCAGCCCTTGAGCGAACCGGTGCTGTGCCGTAACCGTCAAGCCGTTGTAATTGGAAACGGCCGCGGTTTCGATTTGAGTAACCGTTCCGAAGCGCTGATCGGGCTGAGTCGTGGGCAGACCGATGAAGCCATTCGGGCATGTGGATGTGGGGCAATAAGCGTTCTGATTATTCTCGAACGCGGTTTCGTGGAAGCCGTGGTTGCCGACATAGTTGACAATGATCGAGGTGTCGCGGCCGATGGCATGCTGTACCTCGAAGTTCCATTCCCAGTACTCGGGAGCGCTGATTGAGGTCACGTTGTTAAATCCTGGGGGAGCGAAGCTGGCCCCTGCCGCAGCCACGGCGGCTGTGATCGAGGCGAGAGTGCCTCCACTGCTGAAACCCGAGACCAATGCGGCGTTCGACGCGGCCGCGGCACTGAAGATGTTGCCGCCGTTCGCGACCTGCTGCGGCGACAGGTTACCGAAGATGTTCTCGACGAACGCATTGAGCACCGGCGTGTTGCTCGACAAACTGTCAGCAATTTGTCCGGGGAACGTATCCATGAACAGCCCAACGCCGCCGCGCAAGACCGTGTTCTTCAATACCGATGGCGACCACGTAAAACCAAAGCGCGGTTGCCATGCGATGGTCGTGAACGAGGGGATGGCCTGACCCACACCTGTCTGAATCACCTGATCGTAGGGTGTGTTGACGTTGTGGTCGATGCTGGCAAACGTCCCCGCCATCTTCGCAAAGCAATCCGTCTGGCAGCTAGGAATGGAGTTATGATCGGCGCGCAGAGCCAGCGTAAGCTTCAGGTCCGGCCTCACCTTCCACTCGTCCTGCAAGTACCAGCCCAGTTGATACAGCTTGATGTTCTGCTCTTGCGCAGTGGGGAAATTCTGCTCGAACATGAGCGCCTGTCCAGAATAAAAACCGCTGATGCTCAGCGGAAGGGCAAGGCCAGTGGAGAATGGGCCGTAGTCATGGTCGCTGACCAGATTGCGATGGAAGTACAAGCCCAGCTTCAAAGTGTGGGCGTTGCCCAAGCTGTAGGAATAGTCGTCCACGAGCTGGTAGCCGGTAACGTTGCGACCTTGCGGCCAGAAGAAGTCATCTCCTCCCAAAGTCGTGAACGATCCGTCGCCGAGCGTGACCGTAGTCGGAAAGACTGAGATCGACTGGGCAAAGTTGGCGGTGGTGAAAATTGCGCTGTAGTACTGGTCCGAGAGAACCAGGTTGTTGGCGGCCTTCGCCCCAAAAGCGCGGTTCCAGCTAATCTGCCCTTGATATTCGGGCTGGGTGCTGACCGCATTGAAAGCGGAGTTGATCTGGTCGGTGAAAGTCGCCTGAACGCCCTTGTCTTCCTGGAGGCGCACAAACACTTTGTCGTTGTTAGTGACGTTGAAATCAAACCGGCCCGAAGTGAGGAACTCGTGGGTAAAGTTTGGCGCTGTGCCACGATAGGAATCGGCGCACGGAAGTCCGCCGGTGCCACCAAACGTGTCTCCAGTCGTGGGATCGGTAAACGTACTTCCCACGCACCCAGTAGTATCGGTAGCGTTGGGAACCCCTTTCACTGCGCGCGAGACGCCGATGGCTTTGTTATACAAGTTAAACATGTTCTGGTAGAACGGCACAGACTGGCTTAAGCCGGTGGCCGTGGCATTCAGGTTGTCAATGACGGCACCCTCGAATACGGGGTCGGGAACCTGAACCTGCGAACTCGTGGGCAGAATGACCCGCAAGCCTTCATAGTTCCAGAAGAAGAACGCTTTGTTTTTAATGATCGGCCCACCAACGGACGCGGCGTATTGGTTGGCGTTGACAAAAGGACGGGGTGCGACTCCGCCAGCGTTGAAGAAATTGTTGGCGTTCATGGCTCGGCCATCCCAGAAATAGTTCGCGTTGCCGTGCCAATTGTTGCCGCCGGATTTTGTGATGTAGTTCACGTTCGCGCCGGCAAATCCACCGTACTGCCCGGAGTAGCCATTGGTCACGACCGTCGCTTCCTGCACCTCATTATTACCCAAGGTCAGGTTCGTGGCGCCCGAGTTGTTCACGTTCAGGAACGGATCGTTGTCATACATGCCGTCCAGTGTGAACAGGTTGGAAGTCGCCGACACCCCAAAGCTGGAGAAGTTGCCCATTCCCATGCCCGTATTCATGACCGATCCCGCGGCCGTCTGCGCCACAAAGGTCAGATCATTCCCGGGGTTTGGAACTTCCGATATCTCGCGGGCGTTAAATGTGGTCGAAACGTCGGCGGTCTCTGTCTGCAGAAGCGGCGATTCCCCGGAGACCTCTACGGTCGTCCCCTGAGCGCCGACTTCGAGTTTCGCGTTCACAATGGCGGTTGCGCCCACGCTCACTGTCGTGGTCGCAGCGGTTGTCTTGAACCCGGTGGCCGACATGGTCAACGAATACGTGCCCGGCTCCAGCAATGGAAACTGATAACTACCCTGAGCGTTCGTCTTCGTCTCCTGAGTGAAACCTTTGTCTAGGCTTTTCAGAGACACGGACACGCTGGGAAGCACTGCGCCAGTTGAGTCCATCACCGTTCCGCTGATTGTGCCGTTCACTGTGCTTTGGGCAAACAACACGCCGGTGAACAATAGGGTTATCACTGCGGTCAAAACAAACAGTCTGTTTAAAATCCTCACTCGCATGTTCTCCTCCAATATCAACAATCACAACAGCATTTACATGACCATCTGTATCGCTTTTGTTTCGCCTGAATCACGGAACACAGAAGCAAGGTGCAGTCGTACATTTGTTGGGGAACGGACTGACGCGATTTGGATTTCCGTTGCGCTGCGCTCACGCCGATCGGTGCAGCCATTCAGCGTTGGCATCTACAAGAAAGTGAATTTCCATAATTGAAGTCTGTTAAAAAGCGGAGACTACTCGATTGGCGCCGATCATAACGGTCAGACAAAGCCTGAATCCTTTGTTATATGACAGCGCGGCCCGGTCTATTACCAATAGCGGCACGCTGAGCCCGGAAGATCTCCACTACCCAAGCATCCGCTGATCGCGTGGAAGCATCCCAGTACATTGATGGAAGCCTCTCGACGATCGTCGGCAGTCGCGGATGTACTGTCTCCGCGCATGGCCGTCAAACTGAACGGCAGGATTTGCTTCGTTCAGCTTGGGGATGCGCTCGCCGTCGAGGCGAAGGGCAATAGTGTGTTAATCCGGAAGGAGGCAAATTCCTATTCACTGCGCGGGTCGATCTCCGCTGTCGAAAGACAGCTTGAGCCCTACGGATTCATTCGAATTCATCGCTCCGTGCTGGTAAACAAGTGTTTTGTTGAGGAAATATGGGCGCGTCCGACAGGAGAGTACGGTCTCCAGATGAAAGGGGGCCAGGAATATACCGTCACCCGCACTTACAAACCAAACCTCAAGTCCATTGCCGAATTGTGGATTGGTTCCGTAACGCTCTTCCCCGATTGATCTATCTGACTGGTCCGCCAGAAGAGAAGGAAGAGAAAGGAACGTGAATGGTCGCGCCAGGCCCAAAGCCCGACCGATGCACTCGTGGACTCTCGAGCGTTCTGGCGGATTTGCGGAGCAAGTCTTGCATTACGTTTACGGCAGTATCTCCGCTTCTGCAGGCGAACCCTGCGCGGAATCAGGACTGATCCAAACTCTGACCTTTGCCGGTTCGGCAGCGAATTCATTGTGAGCGTTCCAGATCGCAAAAGCTTCCGGCTTTAACGCAAACTTCACTTTTTTTGTTTCGCCAGGAGATATAGCGACTGTCTGGAATCCCTTCAGCATGCGAACTGGCTCCGTCACGCTGGTCCCCCGCAGTTGAATGTAGAGCTGAGCTACTTCTTCACCGGCTCTCGATCCAGTATTTGTGACATCGGCCTCGACAATCATGGCCGCTGCCACATCCACGCCGGCAGTTACGTCCTTATTCAGTACCGCCGCACTCAAGCGCTGCGTGCTGATGGTGGTGACTCCGTAAGCGAAGCTGGTGTAAGAGCTTCCGTAGCCAAAAGGAAATTGCGGAGTGTTTTGTTCATCGATATAACGCGAGACATACCTTTCGGCAATGTTGGCAGGCGGGCGAGTGAGATCGGTGTCGTAGGGAGGGCGCCCGGTGCTGAGCGAGTTGTAATAGAGCGGCTCCTGTCCCACGCTGCGCGGCCAACTGACGACTAGCTTTCCGCTGGGATTTACTTCGCCGGACAGAGTCCGCGCCAGGGCAGGTCCGCCGGCGATTCCCGGGAGCCAGGCAGCGATGACTGCCGGCACATGTTCAAATGCCCAGGGCAGAGTCAATGGCCTCCCGCTGAACAGAATCAACACCACCGGCTTGCCCGTGCGGACTATAGCTTCCAGCAATTCCTGCTGCCGGCCCGGAAGTCCCAGATGCGCGCGCGATGCGGCCTCCCCGCTCATCTCCGGACTTTCCCCCAGCGTCAGAACGACGAGGTCGGCCTTTTGAGCGCCAGCCACGGCAGCTGTCATTTCCGCGTCTGTGCCATCAAGAATGCCGACTCCTTTGAAGCGGAACACGTGGCCTTCGCCAACTCGTTGCGCCAGAGCTGCGGGTAGCGAGATGCGAGGGCCAGATCCCTGAGGCGCTCCATTTGGATACGAAGAATCGTCGGCCAGCGGCCCGATTACGGCGAGGTTTTGGAATCCATTCGCCAGAGGGAGCAGCGGCTTCCCGTCCGAACCATTCGCATTCCTGAGCAGCACGAACGATCGTTCGGCTGCGGTCTGTGCCAGAGCGATGCTCTCCGGATGATAAAGCGCCTTCGCCGCAGCGCTTTCGTCCACAAACGGATGCTCAAATAGGCCGAGAGCAAGTTTGACACGAAGCACATGCCGAACCGCTTCATCCAATTCCGATTGCATCGTCTGGCCTGAACTCACGATCTGTTGCAAGCTGTCGTGGTAAAGGCTGCTCACCATATCCATATCAACACCGGCGACAAACGCTTTGCGCGCCGCGGTTGCGCCATCGGTTGCGATGCCGTGCGGGATCAGTTCGCCCACCGCGTTCCAGTCGCTGACCACCAGCCCACGAAAGCCCCACTCTTTTCGCAGAATTTGTTTCAACGTAAATGGATTGGCCGTCGACGGCACTCCGTTCAAGGAATTGAAAGCGCTCATCAGCGATGCCGTCCCCGCTTCGACGGCCGAGTGAAATGGCGGCAGGTAAAACTGACGTAGAGTATGTTCGGAAATCTCGGTGCTGTTGTAATCGCGCCCAGCCTCGGCCGCTCCGTAGCCGACATAGTGCTTGACACAAGCTGCGATGCTGTCCGGCGCGCTTAAACTCGAACCCTGGTAGCCCCTCACGTAGGCAGCCGCCATCGCCGAGCCCAGAAAAGGATCCTCCCCTGCGCCTTCCGCCATGCGCCCCCAGCGCGCATCGCGCGCGATGTCAACCATCGGCGAAAATGTCCAGCGGATGCCAGCAGCAGACGACTCAATAGCGGCCACCCGTGAAGCTTTTTCTACGATTGAAGGATCCCAGGTCGAGGCCAGTGCCAGAGGAATCGGAAACTCCGTCTTGAATCCGTGAATGACGTCCAGCCCAAACAGGATGGGAATGTGCAGTCGCGCCTTTTCCATCGCGATTTTCTGATATTTGTTAACTTCGTGGGGATCGACCACGTTGAAGAGCGAACCAATCTGCCCCCGGGCAATCATGTCGTCATAGTCGGTGCGGCCTGTTCCGGGCCCAGTAGGCTGTCCAGCGGAATACTGGACCAACTGTCCAATTTTTTCTTCCGCCGTCATGCTGTGCAGGATAGATTCCACCCGGGCGTCGAGACTGGGGTCCGCAACGCCGCGTGCCTGTCCCGGCGACAATCTGGTGGATGAGCTCTGTGCAAGCACCGCCCGGCTTGGGACAACGCAATTTAAAACCGCGCAACTTAGAATCGCGCAGATTCCGTGCCGCGTGAGTGTGCGTGAAATCATATCTGCAAAACCTGATCGAGTTCCGTGCTGGGACCAGCGAACGGCGATTCGGTTGGGTGCTGGGAATTGCATGGGGTAGTACCTCCGTCGGGGCCCAGGGTCACACTACGTACTAAATCGGGTTAGTAGAGCGTTCTCGCAATGTATAAAAAACGGTTTTCTCCGCAATGTCAATAAGTATTGCGCGCGCGACTTCCGTTAGAGATCCCAACATCTGCTTGCTACGCCGATTCGATTTGTGCGAGACTGCGCAGCGTGACGACAAAAAAGAAGGGCACAGGCGCTGGCAAAACCGTGCGCATGGGGCCCAAACCGGTGAGCCTGAAAGAACTGGCGGAGCGCCTTGGACTATCGCCCGCCACGGTATCGCTGGTCATCAATCGCTCGCCGGTCGCAGACACGATTCCCCAAGAAACTAAAGATCGGGTTCTGGCCGCCGCCAGCAAATATAAATACCGTCCAAACTTTTTTGCCCGCTCGTTGCGCGCCCAGCGCAGCTTCACCATCGGAGTCATCGTCCCCGAAGTCAGCGATGGCTACTCGGCCTCGGTCATGAGTGGAGTGGAAGACCATCTTCTGCAAGAGGGATACTTCTATTTCGTCGTGAGCCATCGCCATCGCGCCGACCTGATTGATGAATATCCCAGACTTTTTCTGGAGCGATCTGTCGACGGCTTGATTGCGGTCGATACTCCGTGGACTCTTTCGCTTTCGGTACCGGTTGTCACGGTGTCGGGGCACAACCAGGTGAAGGGAGTAACCAACATCGTTCTGGATCACGTGCGTGCCGCGGAAATTGCGCTCAAACATCTTTCGCAACTCGGGCATTGCAACATCGCGTTCATCAAGGGCCAGGAATTCAGCTCCGACACTGAAGTTCGCTGGGCAAACATCGAAAAGGCTGCCCGCCAACTGGGACTCCCAATTTCCTCCGCTCTCATTTCTCAACTCAAAGGCGACTCTCCTTCTCCCGAGCTTGGTTATGAGGCCACGCGGAAGCTGCTGGCGTCGCACCGGCCTTTCACCGCTTTGTTTGCGTTTAACGACATTTCCGCGATGGGCGCCATCCGCGCGCTGCGCGAGGCCAAACTGCGCGTCCCCGACGAGGTCTCCGTGGTGGGCTTCGATGACATCCAAAGCGCCGCCTACCAGAATCCGGCGCTGACTACGGTGCGCCAACCGCTGCGCGAAATGGGCAGGATTGCCGCCGAGACTCTGTTGCGCCGCATCCGGCATCCCGGATCGGACGCACAAGGCGGCGAGATCATGGTCGAACCCGAACTGATGGTCCGGGAAACTACCGGCCGAGTCCCGGACAGCGTTCGTCGCCCCAAATAGCAGCGCAGCTCAACATGCCATCGGCACATCGGCGCGACCGTAATCGTCATTGTCGAGCAGATCGTCGAGCGGATTGTGTGGAGCAGAATATTCACTTCTTCCCGTCAACCAGAACACTTGCCATCTGGAAACTGCATAATCCTCTCAACAAAATCGTTAAGGCGCTGTTCTGAAAACTCGCTGAAAACAATGCGCTTGACTACGGAAAATCGCCTGTGCTATAAGCCCCGTTAGTGCTACTAAAACGCTTTTGTAGAGTTTTAGTAAACGTTGCGCACAAGAATACTGAATTCTAAGCAACATTCTGAGCTCGACAGGGGATGTCATGCGCCGAACCACTTCTTCCGCAGCCCGCACCGTTTCGATTGCCATTTGCGTTGTCCTTTTCGCAGCCGTGGCCCACGCACAGTATCGAACCTCCATTCAAGGCGTGGTTACTGATCCCACCGGCGCGGTGGTTCCAGGCGCCAACCTTACGCTGACCAATCCCGCGACCGGGGAAAAGCAGGATCGGGTTAGCGACGATGCCGGCGTGTTCAACTTTAATGCCCTGGCCGCGGCGCGCTTCCGCCTGGAAGTGCAAAAGGACGGCTTCCAGAAAAAAGTCATCGACAATCTCGAACTAATCCCCGAGCAGGCCAACTCTCTCAACGTGCAACTCGTAATCGGCGCTGCCTCAACGACTGTTAACGTGGATGCTTCTGCCGCGCCCTTGCTCGACACCGAGACCGCCTCCGTCAACGGCGTGGTCACCGACAACCAGGTCCAGCACATGCCCTCGTTCGGACGCGACGTGATGCAGCTCGTCCAACTCGCTCCCGGTGTTTTCGGCGACGGTGCGCAGGGCTCCGGTGGCGGCGGTGAGAGCCTTCCTGGTATGCAAGGTCCCGGAGCGACAGGCGGCAACGCAGGCATTTTCCAGACGGAAAATGGCCCGGCTGCGTTGGCCGCCGGACAGCAGTATGAGAACAACAGCATCACCATTGACGGCATCAGCACCGCCAGCGCCGTCTGGGGCGGCACGACCGTTATTACTCCAACTGAAGACTCCGTAGACACCGTGAAGGTTGTTGCGAACAGCTACGACGCCGAGAGTGGCCGCTTCAGCGGCGCCCAGATTCAGGTTACTTCCAAGAGCGGAACCAACAACTTCCACGGCAGCGCCTTCTTTACCATCCACCGTCCTAATTTGAATGCCGATCAGCCGTTCAACGGCAATGGCAACAAAGATCTGAGAGACCCGAACTTCTGGGACCAGTTCGGCGGCAGCATCGGTGGCCCGATCCTGAAAAACAAGCTGTTCGGTTTCTTTGCCTGGGAAACGGTTCGCACGCCTTCGACCGTGCCTGTTACTGCGAACCAATGGGGAGAAACCACGGCCTTCGCTGCGCTAGCCCCCTCCGGAAGCATTGCCTCAACCTATCTGACATACGCCGGCTCGGGCATCCTGAATTCGGGTGTTAATCCGAACATCACGTGTGCCAATGCGGGCCTGACCCAAGGAGTAAACTGCAACGCCGTCCCAGGCGGCTTGAACATTGGTACTCCGTTAGTCGCTCGTTTGGGCTCGCAGGATCTCGGCTGGACGAGTGCCTCGTCGCCCGGAACTGGAGGTGACGGCAGCGGCGGTCCTGAAAACCTGGGCGCCACCGCCGACATAGCGAACTATATTACGGTCAGCAATTCCAACAGCCTGAAAAACCAGTACAACGGCCGTGCAGATTGGGACATTACGAACAAGGATCGCCTGAGCTTTGCCTTTTATTGGGTCCCGCAGAACAGCAACTTCAACAACGGCCCGCGCGGATACGACTATTGGCATCACCACCAGACCAACGAAGCATTTTCTCCCGTCTGGAACCACACATTTTCGCCCACATTGCTAAACGAATTCCGTGCCAACGCCGCTGGCTGGGGCTGGAACGAAATCGCCACCAACCCGCAGTTGCCGAGCGGGCTCCCCTATGACAACATCGACCCCATCGGTAGTCTCAGCGGCAGCACTGCCCTCGCCTCTTTTGGCGCCCCCGCTCCCAGCGTCTATCGACAATGGACTTATAGCGTCAAGGATGTGGCTACCAAGATCATTGGCCGCAACACCATCAAGTTCGGCGGCGAACTCACCCGCCTTTTCTACTTGTCAGCACCCAACGGTCAAGGCATTCCTAGTTACAACTTCTTCAACCTGTGGGACTTCCTCAATGACGCCTCTCAGGTCGAAAGCGACGGCTTCAATCCCCAAACAGGATATCCGACAGGTGAACGTCAGGATGATCGCACCGACATTTATGGTTTTTTTGCTCAGGATGACCTGAAACTGCACAGCAATCTGACCCTTAACCTGGGTCTGCGCTGGTCGTACTTCACTCCGCTGCGCTCAAAGGACAATAACCTGTACGTAGCCACGCCTGGCGCGGGATCTGATTATCTTACCGGGCTGGTCGTGGCAAAACGAGGCACCGCCTGGACCGCTCAGAAAGACAACTTCAGTCCTGAGATCGGTTTTGCCTGGAGCCCGACTCGGTTCAACAATAAACTCGTCTTCCGCGGAGGCTACGGGCTCAACTACAACCAGGAAGAAATCGCCATTTCTGCCAGTATCTTCCAAAATCCGGGCCTGGTAAATTTCCCCTCGTTAGTCATGTCCACGCCGACCTCGCCGAACCCCGGCATTCTGTATGCTGCTTCGTCCAACTTGCACTCGGTCAACGGCTACCCTTCGAATCCGGCGACGATCACGACCTTCAATTCCAATGGGTTGCCAGCCTCCGGCGCAGGGGTAAACGTGGAGATCTTCCCCAGCACGATGCCCACCATGCGGGTTCATCACTACTCATTCGACACGCAGTACGACTTGGGACACAATTTCGTGGCCACGTTGGGATATCAGGGGACCAAGTCAGAAAACCTCTTCTTCCATGAGAACCCCAATGCTACCCCGGCTGCGTTGGGCTACGCCCTGAATCCCCAGATCGGTGGAGTTGACTACTGGAGCAACCTGGGCCATGGTAACTACAATGCCATGCTGGCGGAACTGAAGCATGGCTTCTCGCGCCAGTTCTTGGCCGACGCTCAGTTCACTTGGGCTAAGAGTATGGACACTAGCTCGGCACCGTATTCCGAGCAGGACTTCCCCTACAACCCCAACCTCAACTATGGCCGCTCCGACTACAACGTAGGGAAGGCCTTCAAGCTCTTCGGCATGTGGCAGCCGGTCATTTTCCACGGCGAGAACAAGTGGCTGGAAAAGATCGCGGGAGATTGGTCGCTGAGCGGGATCTGGAATATTCACTCCGGATTCCCTTGGACCCCTGTGGTTAACGTCGCGAATGGATCCCTCTACTGTGGAACGTGCGGTTATGGTCAGATCCCTGCCATCTACCTGGGCGGCGCCGGCAACAGCACCAGCAACAGTCAGTTCAAGAACGGCACCAATTATCCCAACGGCGCCCTTTCCTACTTCGCGTTTCCCGGCTACACCGCATACGGGGGCACCACCTATGGCAATGCAGTTCCGCAGGTCGGTCTAGCGCGCAACTCGTTCAACGGCCCAGGATACAAGGATCTGGATATGACCTTGGCCAAGGGCTTCGGGTTGCCGAACACTCGCGTGCTTGGCGAGAATGCCAAGTTCGAACTCCGCATGGACGTCTATAACCTGTTCAACAATCTGAACTTCAATCCGACCAGCATCTCGAACGTCATTGGTTGCCCGAGTTGCGGAGCTGGTGGGACTCCGCTAAGTACCTCAAACTTTGGTCAGGCCCAATCAGCTCTGGCCGGCCGCGTCCTCACGGTCGGCGCCCGGTTCAGCTTCTAAACGCTTCCTACAGAAGGACGCATCCGGATTTTCCGGACGCGCATCTTTTCCCCGTCGCAGACGGCCGCCGCAAAATGAAGAGTCAAATTTTCATTTTGCGGCGGCTCTGTTTTCGCCATGAGAAGACGGAGAACCAAGAATCGAAAACCAGGAATTAGGACGGCTGCGTTTGGAATCCGGCTCTCTCCATACCACGCTGGGCTTCCTTGTTTTTCATGAACGTGTTCCAGACAAAACCGGTGCGCTGATTCTCTGCCATCAGCATCGTGATCCCGAGATCGATGCCGAGCACGTCGGGGTCATACCAGTTGGTGAGCGGGTTGAAGGCATCGACAAAGCCGTAGCGTCCCCAACCCTTGGGATAGCGCTCCTTCATCGCTCGCAGAACCTGCATGCACTCCGCCGTTAGAAAAGGCAGCGAACCACCCGCGGCGCATGGAACTACGCTGCCATCCAGCTCTCCGATCCGCGGCGGGCCGCCCCAGGCCTGGTAACCCGCGGCCGAGTCCGACGCCGTGATGCCCCAGAAGTGATCGCTGTAATCGGGAAACTCGTCGCGCAGGGAAAGACAGAATTGCTTGTGAGCCGCTGTCGCCTTCACCGAATTCTCAAAGTAATTCGCGTAGGCATCGCGCTTTCTTCGGAAGTCGAACCAGGCCTGCGAATATTGGTGGGTGAACAGCGGGTCATTCCCTGAGATGTATTCCAGGCCGAAAAACTTTATGGTGGGCCGCGTCCACGCCTTCCACGCTTCCGCCGGAATCGGATGCGTCGGCGACCCGATGGCCAGGAGGTAGATCATCATGAGTTCGCAGTAGTGTTCCCACCGGGCATCAAGGAACCCCGACTCGGGATGCCAACCCATGGAGAGCGTCTTGCCGCCGTTCAACATCCACGGCCAATCCACACGCTCGTAAATTTTGGTTGCCAGATCTTGAATTTCAGAGTCCGCAAAATGCTGCCGCGCGGTCAGCACTCCGCAAAGTAGAAGTGAAGTATCGATTGACGAGATCTCGCACTTCCACTGCCGCTCTCCATTGTTCATGTCGATGAAGTGGTAATAAAAGCCGTGCTCATGCGGAAGTTTCTGCCACAGGAACCGCAGCGTTAAGCGGACACGCTCGACGATCTCTTCTTTCTTTCTAAAGCCCCGAGAGTCCGCGATGCATAGCCCCGAGAGTCCAAACCCGGTCGCCGCGATACTCGCAATGGTCCGTTTGTCATTGCCGTTCAGCAGGGCGCGATCCTTAACCTGGCCAGTAGTACCAGCTTCGTTCCAGAAAAAATCAAACGCGGCTCGTTCGATCTCGTCCAGCAGCGCATCATCCGAACCAGGGTATGGATCTGGTGCAAGCTCGGCAAACGCCCGTTGCTTCTGCGTCCATCCGATGAGAGGCCCAAGAGGCCTGACCAGAGGAAACAGTGGCAGACCGGCAACGCCTTTCACCGCACTTCCCAGCAAATCTCGGCGAGTAAGTTGTGCCTTCTCTCTCATGAGTACGGTACTCATCTCGGCCTCCCTCTCCTGAAATGATATACCGCGTTTACTTCACTCCGGCGAGTACGCAAGATTAATAGCGCCTGAGACGGCCGATTCATGCATCCTGAACATTATGGCTTGAGTTCGAGCGCCGTTAAGTCTTGTGTTGTAGCTGAAAAAGTGCGTGTGGGTCCTGAGCCGAAGCAACACCAGCCCATATCCATCCATAGCGACTGAGAAGGGCTCCGGCAATGAAGCAAACGGCCGCAGCACATCGTCCTCCAGGCCTCCCGCCTAAAAATAAACGCAGCAATAGAGACGCCGGGCCTTCCACAACGCCCGCGATGCGCAGCGTCCAACCGGATTTGCCGTGTTGTAGTGGCCCATCGATGGGCCGCTCGCGCACTTCCAGAAAAATCCCCAATATAGTTTCGAGGCCAGAAGCGACAAATCCCAGGATTTGAGTAGCGGGAACCATGAACCCCAACAGTTCGAGTATCCCCGACGAACTGCCGAGGCCCGAGGTCAAGAAGTGAGGAGGAAGTATCTCGCGATTCTGCGACCACACCGGAATCGCGGTCGCGCCAATGAGCACGCCCGTATAACTGGCCAGAAGCAATCCGGTAATTGCTGCCGTTAGTTCGCCGATCCAGCGGAGATAGATCCAACGCGGACTTGTGAAACCATGCAAAATCAGCTCGTGGCTGGACACCGCGAGAAATATGCAACCGGAGAAAGCAACCAGTATCCAAGCTCCCATCGACATGGGCGACCGAAGTTTGAACACTCGCAACATGTTCAGGAACCGAGAAGGCCGCCCGAGGTCGGCGATCAAGAGCACGGGACAAACAGCGGCACCGATCAGCCCCATCCACAGAGCGGTACGTATGAGTGTGGGATCGCCGTGGAATAGTTGAGCCGCAAACCCGATGCAAGCGGAAACGCCGGCGATGCCACCGAGAAAAAAGTAGAGAGGGACTTCCCAAGTCCAAACCGGCTTCTTGAGGACTGGAAGACCGTAATAACTCTCTTTTGTCTGGGCGGGCGAAGAAGACGAAGGCGATTGCGCAGCGCCGAGCCCTTGAGCGCCGGGAGTTTGCGCAGCATCCTGGGCTGTGCGCCGAATTTCGTCAAGCCTTTCTTCGGTCGCTCGCGGTTTGCGAGAAGGATTCATGATTGAGTAAAGCGTGAAGCGAACGGAAAGCTCGATAATTCAACGTCGATTAGAAAGCAAACGCGGCACAGACGACTCCTAACAGAACGACGGCAGACACGAGTGCGGAAATCCAAGCGCTTTTCAGGTATGCCGTCGGAACTTCCGGAGCTGGCGGCAAGTTGTATGCCTCCGGCTCACCCAGAATGACGAAGAATGCATGAAGGCCACCGACGCTCGTTTCCTGCGGATCGTAGATACGCGCATCCTGATAGCCCCGCCTTTGCAGTTCTTGCACACGTTCTTTGCCGCGCTCACGCAGTGTTTCGAGATCGCCAAATTGGATGGATTGCGTTGGGCACGCTTTCGCGCATGCCGGAGCCAAGCCCGCTTTCTGACGGTCGTAACAGAACGTGCATTTGAACGCACGACCGTCGGTTGATCGTTTGTCGATCACGCCAAACGGACATGAAACGACACAATATCCGCAGCCATTGCAAACATCGGGTTGCACAAACACGGAGCCGAATTCCGTGCGCACAATCGATCCTGTAGGGCACGCTTCAAGGCAACCCGCGTTGGCGCAGTGCTTGCACACGTCAGAAAGAAAGATCCAGCGGAACGGGTCTTCTGTGTCGGCCACTTGAGGGCCCGCGACTTGCAGTTCCTCCAAAAACAAAACATGCCGCCAAGTGGAAGCTCCCAAGCTCCTGGTGTTGTCGTACGACATTCCGCTCCACACCAAGCCGTCTTCGGGAACCTCATTCCATTCTTTGCATGCAACCTCGCAAGCCTTGCAACCGATACAGATGGTGGCGTCGGTGAGGAACGCGGTCTTTCTTACGCTTACGGTCTCCGTTGCTGCATCAGTCATGAAGCGGTCTCCTTGATGGGAGGCACGACTTCCAGCGCCTGCGAATTTGCCTCACGTCGTCCACGAAGGATGTTACAAAGAAGACCCTTGGTCTCCATAATGCGCACGTTCGGTTCTTCAGAAATCGCGATGAGATCGTTGCCGATATCGCCTTTCACGAGGCCCGAATATCCCCAATGATACGGGAGTCCTACCTGATGCACAGTCTTTCCTTCAATCGTCAGCATTTGTATTCTGGAGGTGACTAAGGCATGAGCTTCTATAGCTCCGCGTGCAGTCACAATTGTCACCCATTCACTAGGAATGATCGAAAGCTGCTCCGCCAATTCGGGCGAGATCTCGCAGAACAACTCCGGTTGCAATTCAGCGAGGTGCGACAAGGTTCGCGACATGCCTCCGGCTGTGTGGTGTTCAGTGAGCCGATAGGTCGTCAGTACAAAAGGAAAGCGACTGTCGGGAGAAGTGGCATATTCGTTTCCAATGCGCGTTCGGGTGTCCGCTACTGGGTTCGATTGCCGTTTTGGATACATGGGATTGCGGACGGGAGATTCGAGCGGCTCGTAGTGCGCGGGCAGCGGGCCGTCTTTCAAACCAACTGGAACCCAAATCCAGCCGAAGCCGTCGGGATGAAGAATAAACGGCTTGTCACCGGCGAGAGCATCGTCGCCTTCGGCGCCCTCCGGCGGCTGATAATCTGGCGGCTTGGTCGCGACAAAATCCGGGATGTCGTTGCCCGTCCATTTTTTAGCTTGTTCATCCCACCACACGAGTTTTTTACGTTCGCTCCACGGTTTGCCGTCGGGACGGGCCGATGCACGGTTGTAAAGAATGCGGCGGTCAGCCGGCCATGCGAAGCCCCATCCATGTCCGTAGAAATCGTTGGAGGCCCGTTGATTGGCTCGGTTTTCGCCATCTTTTGGGAAAACGCCGGCGTAAATCCAGCAACCGCATGCAGTCGATCCATCGGCTTTGAGCGACGTGAATCCTGGCACTAACTTACGGTCCGCCCAGGTGTAACCGTTAATCTCCTGTAAGACTTCTTCCGCCACCGGTTCGTGGTGCTTACCTTCGGTGTGGTAGTCCCATGTCAGAGCGAGAAGGCCAACGTTTCGCGGGCGCGGATCGCGCTTCGCTTTTTCCTTTAGCAAAACACCCAAATGGTAGATGAACCAGTTTTCGCTGCGGCTGTCTCCCGGAGGATCGACTGCTTTCTGCCGCCACTGCAGCAGTCTCTGGGTATTCGTGAAGGTGCCATCTTTTTCGGCGTGTCCAGCGGCCGGCATCAGGAAAACTTCAGTCTGAATATCTTCAGAACGCAACTCCCCTCGCCGAACTTCGGGCGACTCGTACCAAAACGAGGCGGTTTCGGTCTCGACCATTTCGCGGACAACCATCCACTTGAGCTTGCCAAGAGCCCTGCGCTCCATGCCGGAGTTCGGGCCAGCGACTGCTGGATTCTGGCCCATTACAAAGAGTCCGTCCATCTTGCCGTCCATCATGTCCAGCCAATAAGCCTGGTGCGAGTGATCTCCTGTGATGCGTGGCAGCCAGTCAAAACCGAAACTGTTTGCAGGCTGTGCTGCTTCTCCGTAATACGCCTTCAAGAAGCTTACAATGTATTTGTCGTAATTCTTCCACCAGCCTGTACGAGCACCATTTGTTTCAATGTATTTGGCGAGTGTCTTCGATTCTTCGCCAAACTTTGGCATGTTCAGGTATCCCGGAAGAATATCGAACAGTGTGGGCACGTCGGTCGAACCTTGGATTGAAGCATGACCACGCAAGGCCAAAATACCCCCGCCGGGCCGTCCCATATTTCCCAGAAGCAACTGCAAAATGGCTGCGCATCGAATCATTTGAACGCCACTAGAATGCTGCGTCCAACCCAGCGCGTAGCAGATTGACCCCGTTTTCTCCGGACCGGAAGCGGTGCAGTAGGTCTTGGCAACGTTCAGGAAAGCATCCTTGGAAACACCGCAATATTCGGCCACCATCTCTGGCGTATAGCGCGCAAAATGTTTCTTGAGAAGTTGAAAGACACAACGCGGATGCTGGAGCGTGGGGTCGGTGCGGTAATGATTCAAATCTGGTGCCGCGTTCGCCGCTTGTTGCCCGTGCCCGCCACGTGCTTCGCCCGGTGCACCTTCTCCCGATTGACCACGGGCTCCGGCTTCTGCACTCTCATACAGCCAGCTTTTCGGATCGTAAGACTTCTTCTCCCCATTCCATCCGGAAAAGATTCCTTCGAGTTCCTCGGTATCTTCGAATTGTTCCGAGATGATCACGCTCGCGTTGGTGTAATGCACCATATATTCACGAAAGAACAATTCGTTTTCGAGAACGTAATGAATCAGTCCTCCCAGGAAAAGAATGTCAGACCCGGCCCGCAGAGGAACCCAAACATTCGCCACCGCGGAAGTGCGGCTGAAGCGTGGATCGACGTGAATCACCTGAGAACCGCGTTCCTTCGCTTCGATGACCCACTGGAAGCCAACGGGATGATTCTCCGCCATGTTCGATCCCATAATCAGGATCGCATCAGCGTTAAGCAAATCTTTTGGCGCAGAAGTGGCTCCGCCCCGCCCGTAAGAGGTGCCCAGACCGGGCACCGTTGAGCTATGTCATATCCGGGCCTGGTTACTTATGCAAACCATACCGAGGCCGCCAGTGAACAGCTTTTTGATCAGATAGTTCTCTTCATTATCGAGCGTCGCGCCACCCAAGTGAGCGATCGCCGTTGTCTGCATCAGGCTCTGGCCATCTCTGGATTCAACGAAGGTGCGTTCGCGGCTCTCCCAAATTCGATCCGCAATCATTTCCATTGCCTTATCGAGGTCAAGATCTTCCCATTGCTTGGAGAATGGCCGTCGATATTTCACTTTAGTTAGCCGTTTGGAGTGCGTCAGCAACTCGAAGCTGTCTGAGCCTTTGGGGCAAAGGCGTCCGCGCGAGACGGGCGATTCAGGATCACCTTCGATCGAAATCAGCTTCCCTTCGTTGTGGAAAATGAGCTGACCGCACCCGACAGCGCAGTAAGGACAAACGGACCTCGCTATTTGTGCGCCTTCATTCTTCGGCCTCAGGTCTTGTGTGCGCCGGCTCATCGACTCCGGGCCAGTACCATCGCCTCCGTGGAATATTTGGCGAAGAAACGGCCACTGCAGTGCAAACTCCTTAATCATGGTGAGCATCGAAGAGAGCATCGAATGGAGCCTCACGACCGAGAGTGTTTCGCTTGTTCGTACATATTAGATGCGACACGATCGCCACGGGGTTATGGAAATATGGTCAAGGAAATCGCAGTAACGGCCAGCGGACTTCATTTTGCTGGAGCGCTGGTCACGGGCGCGGTCTGAAATAATTTTTGCGAATTGAGCACGGTGTTGTAAACGCCCCACGCAAGCGGCACGCCGACCAGAAGCCACGCAAACAGAATCATCGCGGGCGACGATTTTTTTGTGCTGTCAGGCATTCGATTTCCCCTTTTCCGCGAGCCAATATTTAGACGCGACCGGGCGCACCATTAAATTTGCTACAAAACCAATGACCAGCAGTCCCGCCATAAAGTGCAACACGCTTTGATACGCACCGGCTTTATCGGCTCCATGCTGCAGTTGGTATTCGCGCATGTAGTTCACGAGCATGGGACCAAGAACTCCCGCCGTGGACCAAGCCGTAAGCAGGCGTCCGTGGATTGCGCTCACATGGTGGGTTCCGAACATATCGCGCAGATATGCGGGAATGGTAGCGAAACCACCTCCATACATGCTGAGCAGCACAGCTGCAATCGAAACGAATAGAAAGACGCTATTCAGGCGATCCGCGCCAGTCTGCGGTAAAAAGAAGTAGAGCACCGCACCCAGGGCGAAGAAAATAAAATAGGTCGGTTTCCTCCCGATGTAATCCGAAACGGAAGACCAGAAGAACCGCCCGCCCATGTTGAACAAGCTAAGCAAGCCCACAAAACCACCCGCGGCGACTGGACCGATGCTTCCCTTGAACAATTCCTGAATCATCGGCGAGGCCTGTTCGATAATGCCGATGCCGGCGGTAACGTTCGTACACAATACGATCCAGAGAAGCCAGAACTGTAGCGTCCCGAATGCGGTGTTCACATCTACGTTGTGGGCCGTAATCATTGCATCCTGTTTCACTGGTGGAGTCCAGTTTGCCGGCTTCCATCCTTCCTCAGGAACCCGGACCGTGAACACGCCGAACATCATGAACACCAGATACAGCGTGCCCATTACCAGAAACGTTTTGCCCACCCCCATGTCGGTGGAGGTCCGGAAGTACGCCATCAATTTGATCGCGAGAGGTGAGCCGATCATGGCGCCACCGCCGAATCCCATGATGGCCATTCCGGTCGCGAGTCCGGGGCGGTCGGGAAACCACTTGATCAAAGTCGACACAGGTGAGATATAGCCCAGGCCAAGTCCTATTCCTCCCACCACTCCATAGCCAACATAAAGCAGCCAAAGTTGATGCGAAATGACGCCCAGGTAAGAAATATAAAATCCGAGCGCGAAGCAAGCCGCCGAAGCAAACATCGCCTTGCGCGGCCCGGCGCCCTCTAGCCACTTACCGAATGTCGCCGCCGAAAGTCCAAGCATGACGATAGCGAGCGAGAAAATCCACGCAATCTGCGTTTGCTTCCAGTCGTCTGGCATCGACTTGCCGACGCCCAGGAGTTGAGTCAGAGGAATCTTGAATACGCTGAAGGCATAGGCCTGCCCGATGGACAGGTGAATTGCGAGTGCCGCCGGAGGAACCAGCCACCGGCTGTATCCGGGATGGGCAACCGATAGTTCTCGATCGAGGAAAGACAAGAAGGCCATGTCACGAACTCCCTCAATGCATTTTGTATTCCTCGACGTTTTTCGCGCCGGTGAAGCGGGTAAGGCAGAAAGGGCGCAAACTATACGCGCCCCTTGGCACCTCTATATACATTCTCGACCTTCAAAAAGCAACATGGATCGCTACCTAGGCGCGATCTGAAAGACATGAGCCTTTCAAGCAATTGCGCTTAATCATCCATCTTCTTGATCCGCTCCACCGCAATTTGAAATCCAGTATTCGCCGCTGGAACGCCCGCGTACACTGCGGTTTGCAAGAGCACTTCTTTCAAGTCACATAATTCGAGTTCACCCGCCAACCCCGCACGCACATGGAGAGCAAACTCTTCCCACCTTCCAAGCGACGCCGTTATAGCTAGCACGAGGAGCCGTCGGGTGCGCCGGTCCAGCTCGGGACGAGACCAGATGCTTCCCCAAGCATAACGGGTTATCAATTCTTGAAACTCTCTCGTAAATTCTGTCGTGCCGGCAATTGCCTTGTCTACGTGAGCGTCGCCAAGGACAGCGCGACGCACTTCGAATCCTGCTTGTAGGGAATCTGCGTGGGCATTTGGTTGCGGCAGCAGGAACTCAAGCAGGGCCGTGGTAAACGAGCGTGGCCGCTCAAGATTGGAAAGATGGGCCGCCGCCAAGTGAAGCGCTTTCGCCCCCGGAATCTCCTGCGCAAGCCTCTCACCATGCCCACTCCACGGAGTCGCAACGTCGCGCTCGCCAGAGATAACCAGGGTTGGAACCTTGATCTGTCTGAGGAGATCTCCGTGATTCATGTCGCGGAGAGCCGCACAACATCCTAGATACCCTACGGGATCGGTGCCCAAGAAGACCGAGCGGATCGAAGCGACGTCTGGATTTTGTTTCGCCAAGGTATCGGGCGAGAAGAATCGTTGCATGGCCACGTCGACAACCGCAGACATTCCGCCTTTGACTACTGCTGCAATCCTTGTGTCCCAATTCGTGCGGGGCACGAACTGCGGCGACGTGTTGGCCAGCACAAGATGTGTGACGCGCTCGGGTGCATGCGCCGCTACCCACTGTCCGATCGCCCCACCCAACGACAGACCGCAAAAAGCAAATTGCGTAATCTCCAACGTGTCGGCCAGGGCGAGAATATCCTTGCCCAACATCTCAATCGAATATTCACCGGGTGTCGCGTCCGATGCTCCGTGCCCTCGTGTGTCATATTGCAGAATCTGGAAGTGAGGAAGCAGGTCCTCAACTTGGAGTTCCCACATCCCGTGGTCCGTGCTGATCGAATGCGACAGAATTAGCGCAGGTCGTCCCGCGTTTCCCTGCAGTCGGTAGAACATCCGCGCATTGTGAATGGTGGCGAAGGGCAATTCATTGCTCCTTGTCGCGGTCGCGATCTGGGTCTGGGCGATCGTCGTCTTCGCGATCGGACTCTGATGCCAGAGCTTTCCGGAAAGCCTCTGCTGATCCAAGATATTGCTCCGGCGTTTCCAACTCCTTGAGATCGGCACGACGTAAATGGGTAGTTACTTCAGGAGTCTCCGCGAGGACAGCAGCAAGATGCTTACCCTCCTTGACACTCTTACGAACGGCCGCCTCAACGACCTTATGAGCGACATCTCGCCCCAGCTTTGCTCCCAGCAGCATCATGGCGCGCTCGGCGAAAATCGTTCCGTTCGTATTCTCGATGTTGAGGCGCATCTTCTGCACGTCAACCGATAGGCCTTCGGCCACTTCAGTCATCGAGGCAATTGCCACGCCAGTCGACTGGACCACGGCGGCAATGATCGGCCACTCCGCCTGCCAGCCTCCGACACCTCGCTCGTGCTCCTGCAGCATCGCAGAGAGAAATGACGCAACCAGTCCCGGTACCCGATGCGCCGCCCCAAGCGCGAGTGAACAGGCTGTAGGGTTGCGCTTGTTCGGCATGGTCGACGATCCGCCACGGCCCTCGCTACCAGGCTCTACTGCTTCCCCGACCCCGTTCTGCATGAGCAAACTGATATCGCGTGCCATTTTGCCGAGAGATCCGGTCAACACTCCGCAAGCGCAGATCAGCGTCGCGAGTTGATCGCGTTGAGTGTGCCAAGGCGTTGGGGGAGAGTCTCCAAATCCAAGTTCCGCACTCAGAGCTTCAGCCACTGGAATTCCGCGGTCGCCAAGCGACGCCAACGTGCCGCTGGCTCCGCCAAACTGCAACACCGCCGCAGTTCGAAATGCCTTCTGCAAACGCCGCCTGCCGCGGCGAACCGAAGCTAGCCATCCCGCGGTTTTCAGCCCGAAGGTCACTGGCGGAGCAGGCTGAAGTAGAGTGCGCCCGAGCATGACGCTCTGCTTGTGCCCCTCAGACAAAGCCGCCAACACTTTTTCCAATCGCAGCAGATCGGCAATGAGAATCGGCTCTGCACGCTTGAGCAGTAGAGACATCGCGGTGTCAGCGACATCCTGGCTGGTGGCTCCCCAGTGAACAAATCGCGCCGCCTCCGCGTCGGTCTTTCGTACCTGATTGGTCAGCATTTTCACCAGAGGAATCGCGGGTGTTCCAGCACGAAATGTGGCGTCAGCAAGAACGGAGATATCAAAATTGCCGGGCACTATGGCAGCCGCTATCGCGACTGCAGCCTCCATCGGGATGAGCCCGTGTCGCGCTTCCGCGCGTACGAGTGCGGTTTCGAATTCCAGCATTGCCTGCAGAACCGACTCATCGGAAAACAACGCGGCCAGCGCCGGAGTGGTTGCCAGGCTGTCGATCAAGCGTCCGCTCATGTTCGCCGCACCGCGAGTCGCTTCGATTTGGGTCGTCTGTTCAATCTGAAATGACTACACATGAATGATTACACATCGAAGAATACCGTCTCGCCCTCTCCACGAAGGCGCACATCGAAAATCCAGTTGCTGATCCGATCCCGATCTGGCTGGGCGAGCAACGTCGCGCGCCGATTTTCTGGTACCAAAGCCAATACGGGATCTGTGGCATTCGCCGGCTCCCCTGCGAAGTAAACTCGTGTTGACAATCTCTTAAGAATGCCTCGGCCAAGAATCGATACATTGATGTGGGGCGCCTGAACTGTTTCCCTTGGACCCGGCACGCATCCTGGTCTGATCGTTTCAAAGGTGCACGAGCCATCTTCCGCCGTTGCTAATCGTCCAAAACCGCGAAAGGCAGCGCCGTCAGCACCACTATCCAGATGCGTGTAGTTCCCTTCGGAGTCTGCCTGCCACAGTTCGATCATCGCATCGGGAACTGGCGCTCCGTCTCCATCCAGCACACGAAAAGTGAGCCATACCCGTTCGCCCTTCGTTCCGTCGCCCGCTATACGCGAAATACTCCGTGCGTCCGTAAGGCCAAGATGCAAGTACGGACCAACGGTTTGCGAAGGTGTCGGCGTCAAATCCATCGTTATCTTTTGCCTACTTTTCAAACGGCGTTGCTTCACGGCCACGCAGCACGATGTCGAAACGATAGCCCAGCGCCCACTCCGGCTTCGTTGTTTCCAGGTCAAATTTCGAAACCAAACGTTGACGGGCCCTTTCCTCCGAAATCGATTGCAGAATAGGATCGTAAGCAAAAAGTGGATCGCCAGGAAAATACATTTGCGTGATCAGTCGTGTGACGAACGCCGGCCCAAACAAAGAAAAATGAATATGCGCCGGACGCCAGGCATTGTCGTGATTACGCCAAGGATAAGCGCCCGGCTTGATGGTCACAAAACTGTAGAATCCGTTGTTGTCGGTCAGGGTTCTTCCTGTCCCGGTGAAATTCGGATCGAGCGGCGCGGGATGATCGTCTTTCGCGTGCGCATATCGTCCCGCCGCATTCGCCTGCCAAATCTCGATCAAGCTATTCGACACGGCGTGGCCATCCCCATCCACCACTCTCCCGCGCACAACGATACGTTCCCCCAAAGGTTCTCCCGCATGCTGAAGCGTCAGGTCTCCATCATGTCGCTGAATATCGGAATGGCCAAAGACTGGCCCAGTGACTTCTGAAAGAGTATGCGGCAAGAAGATCAACGGCTGAGATGGCGCCCGCAGTCTCGTCGCGCGATAAGCGGGATGGAAATAGTCCGGCTGGGTTCCCGGCTCATGCCGACGAAAAGGGGCAACAGATCCTTTCGGATTGTTGCTCCTGCTCTGAATGGGTGACGGGGGCATATTGATTTCACAATCCGGAAGCTCACTCGCACATTGCGCTACAGACGGTCGCTACAGATTGTCACCACCGATTGTACGTCGATTCAGCTCATTGGAAGTCCGACGTAGTTTTCGGCAAAGGATTGCGCCGCCACACGGGAACTCGTCAGGTAATCCAAGTCTGCCAACTGCCGGTGCTCCTCGAACCTGTCGTTCCCAGGAATCCGGTGCAGCATGGAAGTCATCCACAGTGAAAATCGTTGTACCAGCCATACTCGTCTCAAACAGGTTTCTGAGTAACGGTCGAGCAGTTGGTCATTTCCCGAAGCATAGAACTCCGCCAACGCGGCGGCTAGAACCCGAACATCAGCCACGGCAAGATTCAGGCCTTTCGCGCCGGTCGGAGGGACGATGTGCGCCGCGTCCCCGGCCAGATAGAGCCTGCCGTGCTGCATCGGCTCCGCGACGAAACTGCGCATGCCGGTAACGCCTTTCTGCAAGATGGCACCTTCCGTTAGCCTGCGCCCATCGCGGGTGGCGAGCCGCGTCTGTAATTCTTTCCAAATTCTTGCATCAGGCCACTGCGCCAGGTCTTCATCTGGAGCACATTGAAGATACAGGCGGGTGATCTCCGGAGTTCGCATGCTGTGCAGAGCGAACCCTCGATCATGGTAGCAGTAGATCAGTTCATCGGAAGAAGGTGGCGCAGCCGCCAAAATGCCGAGCCATGCGAACGGGAAAACTCTTTCATAGATGGTTAAAGCATTTTCTATGCTCGGGCGACAGACTCCGTGAAAGCCGTCGCAGCCTGCAATGAAATCGCAAAGGATTTCCGAAGGTTCACCATGATCGTGAAATCGTATCTTCGGTGTTGCGGAATCAAAGTCGTGAATGGTGACACCCTCAACTTCAAAGAAAATCTCGCCCTCGGCTCCCAGCCGTGCCGCGATGAGGTCTTTCACAACTTCCTGTTGGGCATAGATGGTGATCCCGTGCCCCGTGAGAGCCTTGAAATCGATACGATGTCCTTGTGCTCTGAAACAAATTTCCACGCCATCATGGATCAGGCCTTCCCGCTTCATGCGCTCGCCTAAGCCCATTTCTATGAGAAGGTCGACAGTGCCCTGCTCCAGCACTCCGGCCCGCACCCGCTGCTCACAGTGCTGGCGACTTCGAGCCTCGACGACGACTGAATGGATTCCTTTTCGGTGCAGGAGGTGCGACAAGACCAGCCCTGCTGGTCCCGCTCCCACAATCCCGACCTGCGTGCGTATTCTCATTGTTTGTTTCGCCGCGATTTCTGATGAGCGGGGCTGCGATTGTTTCCCACAGAAAACATCTCAATCACTTCGCGCGGCACGGGTTTGCTCTCGATTCGTTCTGGGTCGGCTTCTGACGTCACTGCCCAAACCCTGATCTCAAAGCATTCCACGGCTAAAACATTCTTGTTAAGCAACCTATGGCGGACGCAGAAGCTGCTGCGGCGCCACTCGGTTATTTCAGACTCAACGATAACTGTGTCCGAGAATCGCGAGGGCGCCTTGAATGAGGCACGCAGGTCAACCATAGGAATACCCACGATTTGATAGGTCTTAAGCATCTGTCGCTTGGACAGGCCGGCCTTCTTGAACAATGCCGTCGTACATGCATCGAAATAGGCCAGGTAACGCGGGTAGTGGACAATCTGAGCGGGATCGCAATCGCCCCACTCGATGTGAATCGTCTTCCGGTTGGTTAGGTTCACCTTGCTCAATAATGCCCCCTTTCCCGTGACACCTCTCGACGTTGCGCCGCAACTTGGGAACCTTAGTAGGAACCCTGGAAATAACAATGATAGTGGTTGCGGCACCCAGGATTGAACTGTGCCCCGCAAGCCAGGCAACGAGAATTACTTTGCATGTACTGGAGGATGGTTAGCGCTGCACCGCAGGCACCGCAAAGTACTGCTTGTTGGTTCCATTCGCTTTCCGGCCATACTGCTATCGGATGATCGGCGAGGGCCAGGTGGCAGTCTTTGCAAGCATAGTAAAGGCCGCAGCATTTCATCTTGATGGCAACGATGTCAGTCGGCCCGTGATAATGCTCGCAACGGGTTTGTGAATCGAGATTTACGCCATGCACGTGCGGAAAGGTGGGAACCATCGTGTCCGTTAGGGTCAATGAGGAAATTCAGCCGATCGTTATCAGTCGATCGTTAACAGTTCTTCGTAGAATCCGCCGATCTCCTGCGCTCGATCTACGAAGTGAATCTCAAATATCCAGTGCCTCTTTCGACCAGAAGCGTCGGGTAACTGCATCCGGTTGTGATTCTTGGGGTGGACATAAAGAGTGATCTTGTCCCCCTCGATCCTCTCATGCGGAAAAACGCCAATCAGATGGCCCGCAATAGGACCACCGTACTCCCAGCCAGCTTGTTCTGCCAATTGTTGTGCGTACGCATAAAGTTCGGCTGCAGTGATCTCAGGATGTTCGTGAAAATACCGTTTGCCGCTGGCAAATGCTTCTTCAATATCGCGGCAGAGCTTGTGCTTCAGCGGATCGTTTCCTACAACATAGGTCCGCCCGAAGTCGGCCTCCCATTCCTCGAACACAGGGCCGAGGTCGAGAAAGACGATGTCATCCTCACCAACCGTCAAGTCTGGAGGATTCTCGTCGTAGGGAGCCAGCGTGTTGCGCCCCGCGCGCACAATGCGTTTGTGCCAATAGCGCGAGATTCCATACATGCTCCCGGCAAGCGCGTAGACACTCTCGTTAATCTCGCTTTCCTTGGCCCCTGGCCGAATCAGGCTCTGGGTTTGGATCTCCGAGAATAGTGCCTGGGCCTTACTCTGAGCGTCCAACAGCCCCGCAACGAGCGCTTCTTCCGATTGCTCCATAGGGAATTAGATTACCGTATTGGGTGCCTTAACGCCCGTAATGCGCGATGAAGACCGCCTTCCCCAACAAACTATCCTTCGCGGTTGATACCACCATCGCGCCGCTGGAATCGCCGGGCACGTCCAGTTTCTCGACGCTCAACGCATACACGGTGAACGTGTAGCGATGCGGTGGATCTCCCTTATCCGGACAGGGTCCGTGATAGGCGTCGTTGCCGAGATCGGTGCGGCCCTGCATGGTTCCAGGTGGCAGGACGGTGCTATGCTCCGCGCCGGCGCCCTTGGGAAGTTTGTCAACGCTCGCGGGCAGGTTATAAACAATCCAGTGCCACCATCCCGAGGGATCACCGTGCTCGTCAGGATCGAATAATGTCACGACGAAACTCTTGGTTCCAGCCGGTGCGCCGGTCCACTGCAGCGCGGGCGACATATTTCCCCCGGTGCATCCAAAAACGTTCGCGGTGTAGACTTCAGGAACTTTTGCCGTGAGCTGCGTGTCGGGACTGGAGAGTACAAACTTCGCCTTAAGGGTGGATTTCTCCTGCGCTACTAAGGTTATCGCTAGCAGCGATATGACAAAGGCACCGACTATTCGAGTTCGCGTCATGTCAGTCTTCCCTACTGAGATTTCATTCCTGTCAATGTTCCAAGTCTGGATTCTTGTTTCTTACGCGAGTTCACACTAAGGGTTGCCCACCTCGACCGCAGTCGCATGAAACGGCTTCTCTACCCGGTGCGGATCGGGTGGACCGAACAGCGCGCTGAGTTGCCCCTCCAGTACGTACGCTGTCGTGCCCACGACTGTCACCGAAACTGCACCATCGGGATAGTCCTCTTTCAGAGGAGTGACTTGCCCTGAATCACCATTGATCTTGATGCGCGAGAGCCATCCCCTTCCGCCGCCTTCCACGATCAACACGCTGTCTGTCCCAAAGCTCCGCATACCATCCGGGTTATGGATGGCGCGATCAAGCTTCATCTCGGTGATCGCGGCTGCCTTGCCGTCAGCTTCGATTGGAACCGTGAAGAGTTTGTTGGTCTGGAGGGTGTTCACAAATAGTCGATTTCCCAGGACGGAGATGCCATCGAGAATTCCACCCTTAGGCCCGAATCCGCCATTGCCGGCCCAGACTTCGAGTTGATGACTTCCCGGTGCGAGGCGGTCGACTTCCATGTTGTTGGTGTCGGAAATGTAGGCGGTGCCGTCGCTCCCGACCGCAATGTCGTTGCAAAAAGCGCCATCGGTTGGGAGTGGATATTTTTCCTTGAGTGCTCCCGTTTGCAGATCGAACGCTTTCAACATGGAAGGAGGTTGCTTCACATCGTGGATCGAAGAAAAGCACGCCCAGAGTGTTTCGGCCTTTTCGTCCGCGAAAACTCCCAGGATTCCGAGTGTAGGCTGGTCATCCGGCTGAATCCAGGGTTCGGCATCTACCGCGCCCGGCTTCACCACGTAGATGGTTCGCGCGCCGATGCTGCCGATGATGACTCGACCATCCGCAGTCGAGGTGATGCTCTCCGGATAAACCTTTTCACCGGGGATGTGGAGTTCAGCGGGCGCAGCCGTCCTGCTTGCGTTAACTGGATGGCTGAGCCCCCATACGTAGGCAGCCAGCGCGGACGTCTGGGTATCGGAGAGTTGCGCCCCACCCATGGGCGGCATCGGGCTGCGATATTGCTTGGGTTGCGGCACTCCGTCGGTGATCACTTTCAATATCCCGGCGAAACTGCCGTCGCTCCACAGCCACTTTTTCTTCGTCAGATCAGGACCCAATGATGAACCCGTGCCATTGGCACCGTGGCAACCGGTGCAACTCGCTCCTCCAACTTCGCCGTGATAGATACGAGCACCGAGCGCAACCATGTCTGCCGTCGAGCCTTCGGGAACGGGAAGGTTTTCGGTGTCACTCTCGGGCGGCTGTGCGGACGATGCAACAACCTTGCCGGCAGGGGCAGAAATGCTCGGACACGGAGTGCCCTTGGGTGCTGGGCCGGCGGGATCGCCCGTGTAGACGATTCGATAAATTCGTCCTTTGATATCGTCAGAAATGTAGAGCGCCCCGTCCGGCCCGACCGCCAGTCCTGTCGGACGATAGGTAGCGCCTTCCGGAGTCTTCTTTGCTCCCGCAAAACCGTCGGCGAATATCTCGCAATTGCCCGACGCGTGGTCGCCGTCGAGTGGCTGAAACACTACGTTGTAACCGCCTTGTGCGTAGGGCGCCCGATTCCATGAACCGTGAAAAGCAATAAAGACACCGTCACGGTAGCGGCTTGGAAAGTTTTTCCCGTCGTAGCGGACCATTCCGTTCGGTGCCCAATGGGCAGGAAATGCGGCGACGGGAGCAATCTTGTTCGCGCATATGCCGACCGCTTTGCCGCCATCACCGCCGTATTCCGGGGCCAGCACGAGTTTCTTCTGCGCGCCGTCGTAGTAGCACTCAGGCCAGCCGTAGTCGCCGCCAGACTTCAAAAGCATCAACTCTTCAGCCGGCAGGGTAGCTTCTTGTTCGGGTTTGTAAAATTCCGGCCAATTCGAATGCAGTTGGTCCCGCCCATGCTGCGTGACAAACAAGTGACCCGTGGAGTCGAACGCATAACCCTCCGCGTTGCGTATCCCCGTTGCGTAGCGCTCTCCGGGTGAAAATATCTGATTCGTTTTGTTGGCGTCATAGCGCCAGACACCGCCTCGAGTCTCAAGTTCGGTGCATGGATTGTCGCCGGGGATCTTGGGTTGCCGGTTCTTGGGCTGGCAAGAATTAGTCGCGGTGGCAACATCCACATACATGGATCCATCCGTACTGATGATGAACGGATGCATGGGATGATCCCCACCGAGAGGCAATTTCGAGACGATCGTTTGAGGAGGATCTTTTGGAACGATGGCATCAGCCGTAAGTGCATAACGCACGATGCGATCGTTTATCTCCGCATAAATCGAGCCCTTATACATGCCGATGCCTACGCCACCGGCGCCTCCAGTCTGCGCGGTTTCGCCGAAGCGCTCAATCACGTCTGCTTTTCCTGCGCCCGCCTTGTCTTGAAGAGCCACCAGAAAGCCGCCATCATGCGGTTTGTCGAAGTCGTAATAGTCCCCCGACCAGGTGTTGACGTAAACCACTCCGCTCGGACTGACCACCAGGTGGCGGGCGTGCCCAATACCCTCAGCAAATACGGTGGCGCAAAAACCCGCGGGCAATTTCAATCCGCTGTCATCGCGCGAGCACCATCCACTCTTGAGTTTCGTATCATGACTGGGCTGATTCTGCGCCAAGCCGGTCAAACTGACGACGCACACTGTGGCGAGCATGACAATCACGGACAACCAAGGGCGATATAATCGCACCGATCGCATTGAAGCCTCCGGAGATCGACTAACAACTGCCGCGAGCGATTCTAATACAGTCATCAGCCTCATGTGCGTTCCATGCACCCGGAATTTGAGCGCGAGAATGGAATTCTCAATGCCGGCTTGACTGGCGCCTTCGGTGCTCGGCCTGAGTGTGGATTCGCGAGCTAGGGTGGTAACTTTTGAGTTTCGAATGAATCCAATGTTTGGTGAGTATCTAGCGTGCTGCAAACGATAAAGTACGAAGACTGGACGGGCCGATGCTGATTTATCTCCTGGCGTTTGTTGGCGGTGTTCTGACGATTTTGAGTCCGTGCATCCTACCGGTTCTGCCATTTGTGTTCGCGCGCGCGGACCAACCGTTCCGCCGTTCCGGCTTGCCTTTGCTTGTGGGAATGGCTCTTACGTTTTCCGTTGTGGCAATCGCGGCTGCATTCGGCGGCCATTGGGTAGTGCGCCTGAATCAAGGTGGACGCTACGTGGCCATGCTAATCTTCCTCGTGTTAGGTGTGAGTCTTCTCTTTCCCTCTATTGCCGAGGCGCTGACTCGTCCGCTTGTAAACGCAGGCGGCAAACTGCAGGGCGGTCCGTCAACGGAGAGCGGGATCGGAAAGTCCTTTGTGTTGGGAATTTCGACGGGACTACTTTGGGCTCCCTGCGCTGGCCCGATTCTTGGCTTGATCCTGACTGGAGCGGCAATTCAGGGTCCAGGTGCCCGGTCTTCCTTCTTGCTATTGTCCTTTGCGCTAGGTGCCGCGACCTCTCTAGGAATTGCGCTCTTCGCAGGCAACAAAGTTTTTTCTGCCATGAAACGTTCGCTCGCATTTGAGGTCTGGATCCGTCGAGGATTAGGCGTTGCTGTAATCATGGGAGTCGTTGCGATAGGCCTGGGCTGGGACACAAATCTGCTCACAAAGTTTTCATTTGTAAACACGGCGAAGGCGGAAGAGCATTTGATCGACAGGTTGCGTCCAGAGAAACCTGCTGCGGTTTTGGCAGCGAGCGCGACTGATACTCCGACCCTTGACGATGAAGGCCCCATGCCGGATTTGAGCGGTGCCGTGGCTTGGCTCAATTCGCCTCCGCTCAGTAGCAAAGCTCTAAAGGGAAAAGTTGTGCTCATCGACTTTTGGACCTACTCCTGTATCAATTGCCTGCGGGCGTTGCCCTATGTGGAAGGTTGGGCGGCGAAGTATAAGGATGCGGGTCTGGTCGTCATCGGAGTGCATACGCCTGAGTTCGCATTCGAAAAAGAACGCAGCAACGTCGAGAAATCAGTGCGCGACTTGAAGGTCAGCTACCCGGTCGCCATCGACAGCAATTACGCGATTTGGAAAGCCTTCAATAATGAGTATTGGCCAGCGCACTATTTTATCGACGGCAAAGGGCGGATTCGATATCACCATTTCGGCGAGGGCGAGTACGACGAATCGGAGCGCGTAATCCAGGAGCTTCTAAAAGAGAACGGTGCTCAATTGTCCTCCATAGGCGCAATTAGCGTGGCCGGTGCCGGTGCGGAAGCCGCTCCCGACAATGCGAATGTCCGTTCGCCCGAAACCTACGTCGGCTACCATCGGGCGGAACACTTCGCTTCCACCGAGGCGATCGCTAAAGATTCCAAGCACGGTTATACGCCGCAACCCAGACTCTCGCTCAATCAATGGGCTCTCAGCGGAAGTTGGAAAGTCGGTGAGGAAAGCGCAGTGCTTCAGACGGCCCCCGGAAAGATTATTTTCCGCTTTCATGCCCGCGATCTTCACCTCGTCCTCGGAACCACCAAGGATGGCAAGCCAGTCCGCTTCACCGTGAAACTGGACGGCACCGCGCCAGGTGACGATCACGGCGTCGATGTCGACAACAACGGTTCAGGCACCGTGCGAGACCACCGGCTTTATCAACTGATCCGGCAAAAGGGGCCGGTGGAAGACAGGACATTCGAGATCGAGTTCCTTGATCCCGGCGTGCAGGCATTCGCGTTCACGTTTGGCTGATCTTCTTCTGGGCAATCAGTTTGTGGCAATCTGTGATTGGAGATCGATGTTGACCCGTCGGCAATTCTTCGCGAAATCTCTGGCAACCGCAGCCAGAGTCAGCCTGGTGGAATGGGTTCTAGGCGCGACATCACGTGCATCCGACGATAAAGGCACCGTCAAGGTCATTCAATACGACGACTCAGGGCAAAAGATCGGTCCAATTCGTATTCAGAAGGTACGTAAGACCGACAACGAGTGGAGGCAGCAATTGACTCCGTTGCAGTTTGAGGTGACCCGCAAAGAGGGCACGGAAAGAGCGTTTACGGGCGAGTACTTCAATCTGCACGATAACGGTCTTTATCGCTGCGTCTGCTGCAACAATGCGTTGTTTAGTTCGGACACCAAGTTCGAATCAGGCACCGGCTGGCCGAGCTTCTGGGCTCCCATTGCAAAGGAAAACGTCCGCGACATCAACGACAGCAGCCTAGGGATGGACCGCACGGCAGTTTCCTGTACAGAGTGTGACGCGCATCTTGGCCACGTTTTCGATGACGGGCCAAACCCTACCCATTTGCGTTATTGCATGAATTCCGCGTCGCTGAAGTTTGTGAAGCGCGCCTGATTTTGCGCTAGAGCAAGCTAGCGCAAATGGGACGGAATCAAAGCGCGCGAAAACCAGTTTGCGCTTGCGCCGGGCTTTAAGGTAAAGTTCGGAAAATGTCTTCAAGGATTGCCACCTCGATAGTTGCCCTGGCTGCTCTGGTGGCAGGGACTATCAGCCCCATGGTGGTTTGCGCGCTGATGTGTGAAACGCACTTGCGCGCACAGGTCCATCACCACTGCGATCAGGATTTGGACCCAATGCCGGGAATGGCTCACCATCACTCGGCGATGCATCACTCCGATATTGGGGACATAACTCTCGCAGTGGCGGCGCAATCGTGCGGTGCAGATTGTGCCGTGGCTGAACGTCTCAACATTGCAAGAAAAGTTGTTCCTCAGTTGACAGTAGTCCAGACAGGTGCCGTAGCCCTGGAGGCTTCCTCCAGGTTTTCGGGACCCCATGTCGAAAACGCATGGAGTTTGGATAGCGGCCCGCCATCTTTTCCCTCTGTACACACTGCGTCTTACAGCATTCTTCGCATCTGAGTCTTTCCCTTTTCTTTTAGCAGCTTTGGCACCGGCAGCGGCTTAATGTCGACTGCTGGGCCATGCATCTAGTTTCGATCCATTAATCCCGCTGAGGTTCCGCGGGACGATTGGGTCTGCCCAAGGGTTGAAGAGGAAAAAACATGAAGAGCAGACGTGATTTCTTTAGAAACACGCTCGGTCTCAGCGCGATTTTCGCGGCTGCGCCTCGCCTGTTTGCAGTCCTGCACGAAGGTCGAACTGGCATGGACATGAAACACATGAGCCATGCTGCCGAGCGCAGCGACAGTCAGATTGTCCCGGTCGAAACGCCCGATGTCCCGCAACTCCCGTGGCGCATGGACGGAGGCGTGAAAGAATTCCACTTGGTCGCTGAGCCGGTGAAACAGGAGATTGTCCCTGGACGAGTCATTGACCTCTGGGGCTTTAACGGCAGTGCTCCCGGCCCAACGATTCAAGTGAATCAAGACGATCGCGTTCGCATCATTGTCGACAACCATCTCCCCGAAGCGACATCGATGCACTGGCATGGATTTGAGGTGCCGGTCGAGATGGATGGATCGCCGGGAAGCAGCCAAGACCCGATCCCTCCGGGCGGGCGCTTTGTCTATGAATTCACGCTTCATCAGGAAGGAACGTACTTCTACCACTCGCACATGGCGATGCAAGAAATGATGGGCATGATCGGCGCTTTCATCATGCATCCCAGGGAGCCAAACAAGCCGCGCGTGGATAAAGACTTCGCAATCATCCTGCAGGAATACGCCGTCCTGCCCAATATAAGCGTCCCCAACTCCATGAACATGGAGTTCAACTGGGTCACTCTCAACGGTAAAGCCGGGCCTGCTACGACTCCTTTAATTGTGCGGCACGGTGAGCGCGTGCGCATTCGCCTGATAAATCTCGGCATGGACCACCATCCGGTTCATCTCCACGGCCATCAGTTTGTGATCACTGGCACAGAGGGAGGACGACAGCCTGAGTCGACGTGGGGCCCAGGGAACACGGTGCTGCTGGGTGTAGCGCAATCGCGCGACATCGAGTTTGTCGCCAACAATCTCGGTGACTGGATGCTGCATTGCCATCTCCCTCACCACATGATGAACCAGATGTCCTCCAATGTCGGCCCGATGTCCCGAAGGAATGGAATGCCGGCTGGCCTCGACATGGAACGCGGAATGGGGATGCTGCGCCAAGGCAGCGCCACGTCTGAGGAAAATAGTCCAAGCCTGGGTCGCGGATTGGGTGTCGGTTCCACCTTCGAACAACCGCTCTCAAACTCTCCACTCAAGACTGAACGCGCGATGCAGCAAACAGGCGAACCCGCAGTCAGCAAGGATGCTAATTCCGTGCCCGGGTTTCCGCAGGATGCCTTCATGGAAGGTCCCATGATGGCAATGGATCAAATGGTAGACAAACCCGAAACCTTTGGGCTGCGTCCTGGCTGGAGCGGCTTTATGGCGGGAATGATGACGTTTGTACGCGTGCTGCCTCAAGACAAATACGACCAAATCACGGAGCTTCGACGCAAGCGCGAAGGCAATAAGCCCATGAACATGGACATGCCGGGGATGGAGCACAAACATGAATAACCTGACTGCACCAGTGATGGAATTCCGAGTCGAAACAGTGGCGCATCTTGCTCGTGTAAACCGATTTGCACTCTGCTTTTCCTGTTGTTTGTTTCTGTTTGCCGTCGCAGCCCGAGCTCAAAGTCCAGCCTCCGAGCAGAAGACGATCACACTCGAAGAACTGGAACAGATCGCGTTACAAAACAACCCAACGTACGCACAATCCGCGGCCAATATCCAGGCAGCCGAGGGCAGGAAGAAACAGTCAGGGCTCTATCCAAACCCAACCGTCGGCTACCAAGGCGAGCAGATCAGAGGCGGATCGTTTCACGGCGGCGAACAAGGATTTTTCGTCCAGCAGGAGATCGTGTTGGGTGGAAAGCTGGGCCTGAATCGAACGATTCTTGATCAGGAGCTCAAACAGGCAGAAACCGAAGCCGAAGAGCAAAAAGTACGCGTAGTCACAAACGTGCGCATGTCATACATCCAAGCGCTCGCTGCTCAGCAGACACTGCAGTTGCGCCGACACCTCAGCCAGCTTGCCGACGATGCTGTCCAGACCTCCCATCAGCTCGCGAATGTCGGCCAAGCGGACGCTCCCGACGTGCTCGAATCGGAAGTGGAAGCGCAACAGGCAGAACTAGCGGTCACCATGGCCGAACAGAATCAGCAACGGATTTGGAAAGTCCTGTCCGCCGTTGTGGGGACCTCCCGGCTTCCTTTAATGAGGCTCCAAGGAAAACTGGAGGACACCGCGCCAGTCAATGCGGACGAACTAGTGGAGAAAATCGCCAACGAAAGTCCAGCCGTAAGAATCGCCGAAATCGGAGTCAAACGAGCGGAAGCAACTTTAGCTCGCGCCAAGCGTGAATCGATTCCTGACCTGCAAATCCGCGGCGGCATGGAACAGAATGGCGAGTTGTTGCCCGAGTCCAACGGGAAATCTGTCGGATTGCAGGGCTTTGCCGATGTTGGGGTGAGAATTCCCATCTTTAACCGCAACCAGGGAAACGTCGCCAGCGCCAACGCTGATGTAGAGAGGGCGAAGCGCGAAGTCGAGCGTGTGAAGCTCGTTTTGCGGGAGCGAGCGGCAAGCGTCGTCCAAAACTACGCCTTCTCGCAAACCGCAGTCGATCGCTACAAGAACCAGATGATACCGAGGGCGCGAAAGGCATACGAGATGTATGCCAAGAAATATCAGGAGATGGCTTCAGCGTACCCCCAAGTTCTGATCGCTCAAAGAACTCTGATGCAACTAGAAGTCTCCTACATTACAGCGCTGGAGACATTCGCAACAAGTTCAGTTTCTCTGCAGTCCTACCTGCTCACGGACGGTCTCGAAGCTCCTTCGCAGCCAGGCGGAATCGACCAACCAGTGCGCGAAGTGAACATTCCATTTCAGATGGGCACAAGCCCGTAGGAAAGGTGAGCGCATGAGAAAACGCACTCCCCTTCTATCGATCGCTGTCGCCTGCACCGCGCGGCAGCCGCTGTGTTCGGATGGGTGACAATCCGGTGTGGATCCCCCTGGGCTAGAAAGATGTCAACACACGAAGATTCTGGTTGTCGTGGAAAATGGAGCTTAGGTTCCGAATGCGACTTCTTCGTCCAATTCTGGCGAGCCCGCCGGATCACCTGCCAATGACCGGATCAGTTTGCTGACGCTATGCGCGACGCCGAATGATTCCGCGACCGCCGATATGTCGAGCAGTCCGAGTCCACAGGTCGCGGTGATCATCGCCCGCTGGGCAAACTTCTGGGGATCACCCGCCAAGGACGCCGCTTTCAGCCAGCGAAGGAAGATGCTCGCGGAATCGACGGCGTTCACTCCGGGACGGGTGGGGACTATTCCGTAGGCAACCGTTCCACCCTGTTGCATGAAGTCCAGCGCATGCCAATCCGCAAAAAACAGGTCGAGTCCTTCGTGGGCATCGAAAGAGATGATGTCTGGTTGCACGCGGCACATGCGCTCGAAGGGACGCGCCGCACAGCAATGGAGTCCAGCATAGGCTCCACGACTTCGCACGCCTTCGAGCGTGGCCGCCAATGCGTTGAGACGCTTTTCCTCGGGAACGGCATTCGAAACTGGCGCGTCCAGGCACAAGGCCGGCTCGTCCACAAATAGCAGCACAGGCAGTCCAGCTGATTGCAGGCGATCAATCTGCCAACCGATGATCTGCGAGACATGAAATGCGATGGCTGCAAAGAGTGTTGGATCGGCCAGGAACGGCCGGCCATTGTGGAACAGATATGCCGACAGCGTGATTGGGCCCTCGAACTGCCCTTTGACAGCGATTGCCGAACTGAAGAGACCCGATGACAACCCTTCTTCAAACGCGCCGAAGCCGGCCGCGTTTGCCGGCGTTAACTTCCCGCTACTCCGGTAAAGGATTTCGAGCACCGAATCGAGCTGGCCTTCTTTCACCTGATAACCGTAGCCTTCATCACGAGGCTCAATCAACTTTTCGACAATACCGAGGCCCTGGCCGACAATACTCTCCCGTTGTGAGAGTTGAGGCAACTGCGGCCAAAAAGGAACTTCCGGCGAGAATTCCGCAACCGAACGAATCGCCGATGCGGCCGACGTAAGCGGCAGGCTGCCAATGCCCGTGACCGCGCCCGCCGCGACAAAGGGCATTCGGCTAGTGTGAGACTTGATGGCTGTGGTGTGCACTCTTTTTTGATTCTCCGCTCGGAAAATCTCTTGCATTTAACGCTATCACGATTACCTCGGTGATGACACCCCGCAACCGCTTGGATATCCTGCCATCGCTATAATAAAGCAGGTATATCTCGAGCAAATGTCGCCAGGTTAAGGCCGAATCGAAGGCTGCTCGAGATCATCAAAGGGATATGACAAAAGCCCGCCAACATCCGCTTGGAAAGATCCTCGACTGTCGAATTGCGATCATCGACGGGGCGATGGGCACGACCATCCGCACCTACGGCATGACGGAAGCGGATATCCGTGGGGAGCGATTCAAGGACTCGAAGAAGAGCCTTTTGAACAACGGCGATCTGTTCTCGCTGACTAAGCCAGAAATGATCGGTGATATCCATCGACGGTTTCTGGAAGCGGGCGCGGACATCATCGAGACAAATACTTTTGGCGCAACCAGCATTACCCAGAGCGAATTCTTTGTGGAGGACCCGCGAGAGCACGGCGGCCGCAAGGATCCCGCGTTCTATGAAAAAATCATCGATGATCAGTTTCTAGGAACTTTGGCGTGGGACATCAATGAGCAATCGGCGCGACAGTGCCGTGAATGGGCCGATCGTGTCGGAACTGCAACCTCGCGTCAGCGGTTCGTGGCGGGAGCGATTGGGCCGCTGACCGTGTCTCTTTCGAATTCGCCCGACGCCGACGATCCAGGCTTTCGGGTGGTCACCTTCGATCAGGTCAAAGCGGCTTACACGCAGCAGGTGCGCGCTCTCATCGCGGGTGGCGTAGATCTGCTCTTGGTCGAAACCATCTTCGACTCGCTGAACGCCAAAGCCGCACTCGTCGCCATCCGTGAGGTGTTCGATAAGGACGGCAAGGAACTGCCGATCATGATTTCGGCGGCGGTGGGGCGCGGCGGCGAGACGATGATCTCAGCGCAGACAACTGAGGCGTTCTGGAACGCGGTGCGGCACGTGAAACCCTTGTCAGTGGGCCTCAACTGCTCTCTCGGCCCCGATCTGATGTATCCGTTTCTGGAGGAGCTCTCGGAAAAGACGAATGTGGCGATCTCGTGTTACCCCAACGCCGGCCTGCCGAATCCGTTGTCGGAAACCGGCTTCGATCTAGGGCCCCAGGATATGGCCCGTTATCTGGGTGACTTTGCGCGGGGAGGATTGATCAACATCGCCGGCGGCTGCTGCGGAAATACTCCGGAGCACATCGCGGCGATCGCGAAAGCGCTCGAAGGCCAGCCTCCGCGAAAGTGGGGGACACAGCACACCGAGGAATCGTTCGCTCCCCAGGACGAGGCTCGTCAAACCCGGATTGAGAGTCGCGCGTGAGCGAATCAGACAGCGCAAGCGCGCCCCAGCCAACGAAGGCGAAAGCACTCCGTCTCTCGGGCTCGCAGCCATTCACCCAGCAGGCCGGCGTCTTCATCATGATCGGCGAGCGGACCAATGTTGCCGGTTCGCCTAAGTTCGCGAAGCTCATCAAAGACGGCAAATATGAAGACGCTGTAAGCGTCGCTCGCCAGCAAGTCGAGAACGGTGCAAATGTCCTCGACATCTGCATGGACGAGGGCATGATCGACGGCGTCACGGCCATGACGCGGTTCCTGCAATTGCTGGGAAGTGAACCGGAAGTCGCCAAGGTGCCCTTCATGGTGGACTCCTCGAAATGGGAGGTCATCGAGGCCGGCCTGAAGTGCATGCAGGGCAAGGGCATCGTCAACTCGATTTCGTTGAAAGAAGGCGAAGAGAAGTTTCGCCAGAACGCTGCGAAAGTTCTGAAATACGGGGCAGCAGTGGTTGTAATGGCCTTTGATGAACGGGGCCAGGCTGCCACTTACGACGATAAAATTCGCATCTGCGAGCGCGCTTACCGCATTCTCGTCGATGAAGTCGGCTTTCCACCCGAAGACATCATCTTCGATCCCAATATCCTCACCGTCGCCACGGGCATGGAGGAGCACAACAACTACGCCGTCGATTACATCAACGCCACACGTTGGATCAAGGCCAACCTGCCGCACGCGAAGGTGAGTGGCGGCGTTTCCAACATCTCGTTCAGTTTTCGCGGCAATAATAAGGTCCGCGAAGCGATTCACTCTGCGTTTCTCTACCACGCCATCACGGCGGGCATGGACATGGGCATTGTGAATGCCGGAATGCTCGAGGTCTACGAAGAGATTGAGCTGGAACTGAAGGAGTTGGTCGAGGACGTGTTGTTGAACCGCCGTCCTGACGCGACCGAGCGGCTGGTAGATTACGGCGAAAAGCTGAAGGGCATCGGCAAGGCGGTCAATGAAAAGAAGGCAGAAGAGTGGCGCAACGGCACGGTCGAGGAGCGGCTTTCTCACGCGTTGGTCAAGGGCATCGACACATACATTGAAGCTGACGCCGAGGAAGCGCGCGTAAAACTGGGCCGTCCTCTACTGGTTATCGAAGGTCCGTTGATGGACGGCATGAGCGTTGTCGGCGATCTATTCGGTGCCGGGAAGATGTTCCTGCCGCAAGTGGTCAAGTCTGCGCGCGTGATGAAGAAGGCCGTGGCACACCTGACGCCGTTCATGGAAGCCGAAAAGGAAGCCAGAGCTGCGGCAGGCGAAGTTGTCAAGGCACAGGGAAAAATCGTACTCGCGACGGTCAAGGGCGATGTTCACGATATTGGCAAAAACATCGTCGGGGTCGTCCTGGCCTGCAACAACTACGAAGTGATCGACATGGGGGTGATGGTCCCGTGCGAAAAGATCCTCGAACGCGCCAAGGCGGAAAAGGCGGACATGATCGGACTCAGTGGGCTGATCACTCCGTCTCTTGACGAGATGGTTCATGTGGCGCGCGAGATGGAGCGTCAGGGTTTCAAGTTGCCCTTGCTCATTGGCGGCGCAACCACGAGCCGGGCGCACACGGCCGTCAAAATCGCGCCGCATTACAGTGAGCCGGTAGTTCACATCCTCGACGCCAGCCGAGCAGTGCCCGTCACTACCAGCCTTCTGAGCGACCAAGGTAAATCTTCGTTCGTGGCGCAGCATCGCGCCGATTACGAGGCGTTGCGCAGAGCCCACTCCGCGCCGAAGCTAAGTGTCATCTCGCTTGAGGAAGCCCGGAAAAGGCGGACTCCTATCGAATGGCGCGCGGAAGACTTGCCCACACCTTCATTCACCGGTGTGCGCGTGCTGGACAACTTTCCGCTGGCGACGCTGCGCGAATTCATTGATTGGAGCCCGTTCTTCCATACCTGGGGACTGAAAGGAATTTATCCTCGGATTCTTGAACACCCAGAGCATGGTGCGCAGGCGCGCCAGGTCTTCGCCGAAGGCAACTCTCTTCTCGATGTCATCATTGCGAAGAAACTGATCACAGCGCGGGGAGTTTACGGTTTGTTTCCTGCCAATGCCGTCGGTGACGATGTTGAGCTGTACACATGCGACAAACGTGAAACGATGCTTGAACGTTTTCATTTTCTCCGCCAGCAATCGAACAAGGAAGGCAGCGAACCTTGCCGGTCTCTCGCCGACTTCATCGCACCGAAGGAAACGGGTTTGCCCGATCACATCGGCGCATTCGCAGTCACCAGCGGGATCGGCTTGAAGGAACTGTGCGACTCGTACAGGGCCAAGCACGACGACTACAACGCGATCATGGCGGAGGCCATCGCCGACCGCCTGGCTGAGGCTTTCGCCGAATGCTTGCACAAACGCGTGCGGGAGGAATGGGGTTATGGTTGTGCGGAGGGCTTGAGCCACACGGATCTTATCCAAGAGAAATATCGCGGCATCCGGCCAGCAGCGGGTTATCCAGCATGCCCGGATCACACAGAAAAGGGTCCGCTTTGGCGTTTGCTCGATGTGCAGGCGAATACAGGAATGCTGATCACCGAATCGTTTGCGATGTGGCCCGGATCAAGCGTGAGTGGACTCTACTTCGCCCATCCCGAATCGCGATATTTCAGCCTCGGCAAGATCGACCGCGACCAGGTCACCGACTACAGCAAACGCAAGGGCATGAGCGTCGCTGAAGTCGAGCGATGGCTCGGCCAAAACCTGAACTACGACCCTGCGGAATAGCTCTGATCTCCAGCTGGTCAAGATGATTTTGCCAGGGAAGGCTGCTGCAGCGAGCGGGGATTACGCGCCTATTTTTTCTATTGAACCTTTCTGAACCTTCGGCGCAAGGACTCGATTTTATTAAGTCCTTTGGATTGTTGGCGTCCCCGACGGGATTTGAACCCGTGTTACCGCCGTGAAAGTCGTCCTAGAGTTCGTAACCGATTGAAACTAAACGGTACGGATAGCGCTCTAGGGCACTTATCGGACTGTGGAGACGGGTTATCGGACTGTTAACGGACTGTGATGGCCAGGTGCTAAGGAGCCTGAAAATCATGGACCCAACGCTTCTTTCCCTGCTGGATTCGATCCCGCAGAAATCACCTCGCTCCAAACTGGAAACTCACCGCGAACTGATTCGCCAGTTGCGCCGCAAAGGTTGCACCTATCGCGACATCGTTCGCATCCTTCACGAGCGTGTCGGCCTCGACGTAGCGGTCAGCACGATCCACTCGTTCATCAAGGTTCGCGCAAAACACCGAAAGCAGGTGCAGTACGAACTGCCACCGCTCGAATCGGAATCGTCCTTGAGCACCCGCATGAATCCCAACGATGTTGCCTCCAGGCCCGGTTGCTATTTTGCCACGACTGTCTTCACCGGCTCTGACTGTGGACTCGCTTTGATGTTGAAATCAGATGGTGGCAGTGCGACCAGCGCCTCGGGATTGTAGTAGTCATACAGGACTGAGGGAGCGGTTCGAGCTTTCAGCCCGTATCGAGGACGAAACGCGAACGTCAGCTTGGTACCACCGGCGTTGGGCCAAAGGTAAAGCACAAGACGGTCGGGGAGAACGTCATAGCGCGACACGGTCCACCCTGAGTTGCTGACTACTTCGTCGAGCACGCGTCGGTCGACGTCGGAGCCGGGTGGCAGGCCGATTTCGGCAATCATCATACCCCACCCACGGCTTCCAATTCGCTCGGCGTCGATAAAACAACGAACTTCCTCTCCGGCGCGGGCTTCCGTCTTGTCAAACCTAACCGCAAGCCGGAGGGCGTCAAAATCGCTGGGACGCGTCGCCTCGCTGACGGCGGCGCCGGTCCAAGGGATGTAATACTCGGCGACAGCCTGAGTACTGGCCGTCGAGAGCGTGCTTCCGTTCTGGACAACTATGGTGTTATCGCCTGGACGGATTAAGTCCGAGATGTCGATAATTGCCGGGGCGTCTGAGGTCGGAGACCAGTCCCCACCTATCGGTACGGTCTTGCCATTAACTACAGCTGCGAGTCTTGCGTCGGGGCTTCTGGAAGGGTTAGTGTCGATCCCTTTGAGTAGCGCAGAGAGAACATCTACGGTTGCCTGACCGGAGTACCACACTCCATAGCGATCTTTCTGTTGCAGCAACCAGAGCGTACCGGCATCAACGAGGCGGCGGGTCTCGCTAGTTGGGTCGACGGTCGCCAGCGCTAAGACTGCCATCGCGGTACTCTCGACGCGGCCTGCGTGTCCCCAGCCGTAGAACGGAGTGTTGTGTTCGAGCACCCAGTACATGCCACTATGTTCCGGAGTTGCCAGTTTGATAATTTTCGAAATTGCGTCAGAGGCGTGTTGTTTATCGCCGAACCTAGAAGCCGCGATGGCAAACTCTGCGAGCGCATACGGTTCACTCAGATCACGATGAGATCGGACAAGTAAGCGAGAGCGCGTGAGACCGACTCATGAAGAATCTTCTTCAGTGGGTCGTTCGTGCGATTTTCGGATTCCGCCAGAGTGACGGTGATGTAAGCGGTAAGCCCGCTGTCATCGTATCCATACTTCGGCTGCCAGTGGCCATCCTTATCCTGTTGTCCAACGAGCCATTTCTCGGCACCGTTGATGAGCTCGGGATCAACATCGGTGAAAGCTGAGACGTCCGACAGGAAGCGTGCGGCATAGGCAGTGAGCGCTGCATCCGCCGAACCGTGGCCCCAATAACTGAACCCGCCGCCAGACTCGCGGTAGTTAAGCAAACGGTGGTAGCCGAGGCTGACGTAGCGACTGGCCTTTCCCTGCATCGGAGCACTCGTGACGCCGGCGGCTTTGTAGTATTTCAGCAACATGACACTGGGATATGTCGAAGATAAAGTTTGCTCACCGCAACCGTAAGGACGCTCAAGTCCGGCCTCGATGCTCTCCGTGAGATGCGCCAACAGGTTGGGATATATCTTCAGCCGTGCCCGCACGCTGCCCGGAATTAAATCGGCCGGTATGTTCAGCGAGAGCGTAGAGTCGCCGCGGAGAATGCCTGCCACGATTGAGGTTTGGTCCCGACCGTTGGGGTGAACGGTGACTGTCTTCTCAACAGCATCGCCAGTGGTACGGTTGGCGCCGTAGACCTGCTGCTTGCCGGCCTTCACCATCGCAGTTGCGAGGAACGGGAATATCGCAGTCGTGGATTCTCCAGCTCCGACTGAGATCTCCTGTTTGCCGGGATGCTCCAGCTCGAACCAATTCGCGGGCTTCATTTCCACGCTGAGTTGCTGGGCTTGTGGAAGATAGTTGCGGACCACAATCGGAAGGTCGATCAAGTCGCCAATAGTGAGAACCTTTGGAGGGTCGTGCTCAAGAAAAAACGGCTGGAAGGCTTGGATTTCGCGGTCTGCGACACCGATCTCGCCAGTTTTGTTCGACGCCAGCACAGTCATCTTCCAGGTTGTGATGTTATCCGCAAGTTTGAATCTCAGCCGCGCGCGACCGTTGGCATCGGTGATTACAGAAGGCGACCAGAACAGGGTTTCGGGAAAGTAGTCACGCAGCCTCGGTGTAAATGTCTCTTCGTGAACCTGAACCTTAGTTCCTTCGGCGGACTTGCTAACCGCCACGGATGAGCTCGTTGTCTCGACGTTGGCTACCGCTGCTGAAACCTCGACTGTCTCAGATACCGAGCCAACATTGAGCATCGCATTCACAGCCGTCATGCTCGTTGAGTGAACTGGCACAGTGCGTATCTGTGTCGCTCGGAATCCAGGAGCAGAAATGCTCATGTCATATGTGCCAGGGGGGATGTTACGAATGATGTAGGCACCGTCGGAGCCCGTGATCCCAGAGAATTTCTGGCCTGTCTGGCGGAGCGTTGCAATCACACTGGCGTTTGAAATGACAGCGCCTGTCGGATCTGTAACGACGCCGTTGATAGCACCTGTGTTCCCGCTCAGAGGTTCAGAATTAACGGACTGAGGAATGAGGTCTTTACCGCTTTGCTCGGCAATGTCACGGGAGAAGCTGGCGACGGGAAAGTCATCCGGTGTGTTCGCTTCGCCGTCCGGACCGGGACTCATAATCCGAATCCACGCGAGCTTCCGTGTTACGGGAGTGCCGGTTTGGACCCTCGCATCCGGCTGATAGGTAATCCGTGTGGCATCGCCGTATTCCGACTCGACGCTGTATTTGACGTAATACGGATGTCCCCAAGGATCAACCAACTGGCGGAAGTTCACGCCACTGTCGATCATAGCTTTGTCGAGCGTTTCATCGTCTTGAGGAAATGCCCCTGTGGAGCGAGAGAGTTTGTAAATCGCGGAATCTATCTTCCCGCGAGCTTGCTCAAAATAATCAATTGCGCTGGTCCATATCGCGAACGGTGCGTAGAATTCACGCGGTATGTTGTGGCCAGTGCTTTGGACAATGACCTGATAGAGCGAGCCGCTAGGTTGGAAACCGAACGCGTAAGGATTACCCCAGGGATCCCGAAGTGTTTTGAGGTCGAGTCCACGCGAAAGCACAGCAGCGCTAAGGGCATCAAAGTCGCGGATGTACGCGCCAGAGGAGGCGTAAGTCTCTTTAACAACTCGATCGACGATCTTACCGACCGGCTGGAAATATGGCCAGCTCAGCGTAAGCGCCTCAACGTCATCCGCCGTTCCCAACTGCTTGTCAGGACCGGCGGATACAACATTCAGCGTCCGGTTACGGTAATCGATCCCGAAATTGTAGTGATAAGGCGTGCCCCAGGGATCGACGATACTTCCGGGGTCAAGCCCCGCTTTTCGGAGAACAGACGCCACTTCATCGTTGTTCGTCGCGAACTTCCACCCGATCACGTCTTCGTTTAGAAGAGATTTGCGAAAGGGTTCAAGTTCACTCCGCATCTTCTCAGAGAACAGCGCGCGGGTTTCATATCCGTAGTTGTTGCCTTCGATTTCTGGCAATCCGACCGAGTAGTAACTGCGTCCCTGCAAAAGCATCTCGGCGACAAGATCCATACCCTCGGGGAGTGGCTTAGAAAGGTCCAGTCCATCAAGGTCCCTGAATGTGATCCCGCCGACGGACTCAGGTGGATACCACCAACTCCAGTCCCAGAAACCGTAGTGCCCTTCCCCAAACTCCTGGTCGGTGCGAATACGTTCTTCTACCGCCTTGTCGACCACGACGACCCCTAGGGCGCTGGCCGAAGTCGAGCCAGATGGCAGGCTGACGTTGAGAGCGGCTGATACGTCGTCCCCTGGCTTGTAGGTGCTACGGTCAGTCTTGACTTTCACAGTCAGGGTTGACGGGCTCGGAAACAGAATGGCGCGGGCACCGGAGGGGATTTCATAGCGTTCTTCACTGTCTGTTTCCAGTGAATACGCTGCAAGCGTCAGTTCGCCTTTGAACTCGGGGGCGTACGGGATAACCGTGAACCCTCGATGATTGTGCAGACCTATCCCGCCGGTCCACAGGACGGCCCCGTCGCGTGAGAGGTCGACAATAACGTGTCCGGAGAGAGTGCTGGGAGCGCGAACAGAGACTGTAATCTGATCTTTTGCCTGATACAGGGACTTGTCCGTTGTGACTTGAATCAGCCTGTCGGAGTCGCTCCAAAACACCTCGTCATAAGAAACGGTAGCCCCGGTCTTGTCGTGAACGTCGAAGACAAGCTGATAGCCACGGTTGCGGATAGAGTTGCCGTCGCCTTCAGTCAACAGTTGTAGATCGGAAACTTTGGCCACGCCGAATCGGTTGGTCTTGATGGCGTGAAGAAAATCCGTGATACCGGACGAGTTCTCCTCGCCGTAGTTTCTGTAGTGGTTCCGATCTTCGCTGACATTGACATGGCACTCCGCTGGGGTGCCGTCCGGATAATAGGTGGACACGTAGAAGGAGGCCCGATCTCCACTGAGATTCATGCCAGAAACATAGACGTGAATCGGCTGGTGACTGAGACGGACCTGGAATCGGCGCTGCTCGGTCTTCCCCGTGCTGGGATCGGTCACATATGCGGCATAGTTGAGGTCTTTGAATCGTCTGTACGTCTCCTCTGCGAGCTCGCCGTGCAGCTGCGTAAAGTCCAGCGTAAACGTCGCCCGTCCGGAATGGTCAAGTTCTCCCGACTGACGATCAGCTTCGTCAACTACCCATTTGTGTTGTGCGGAGTCCCAGTGGCCCTGCTCCTCACGAACCAGTTTCACCGCGCCGTGGGTCAGTTCTTTCCCAAACAGGTATTTGGCGGATATCGCAATCGATGCGTTCTGACCAGGCAAATAGTAGGAGCGATCCGGCTGGGCTGCGACTGTAAAGTTAGGGAGATCGTAGCGGCTGACGCGAACGTTCGTCATCTCCTGGGCGCTACCGTACCGATCACTGTTTGAGAGCGAGACCTGGAGCCCATAAGGTCCGAGTTCTGTTGAGTCGGGGAGCTCCCAGTCGATGCTGGCAATGCCGAAGTCATTTGTTTTTGCCGTGCCGCTAAACACGGTATTCGACTCTGGATCGACCAGCTTGAACTCAGCGTCTTCGTTTGCGACGGCGTGCTTGTCCACACTGAGCACAATTGCGCGGGCATGTAGTGATTGTCCGGGTTGGTAAAGCAGTTTGTCCGTATTGATGATGATGCGAGCCCGCGGGTCGAGCTCGAAGTCGAAATCCTCCTACCTTGTTTGATCGCGTTTCCGAGCCTCAACGTTGATTGAGCCACCGTCAGTCACTGCTCCTGGGATACGGAAGAGAAGAACAGCATCGCCAGATGAGTTCGTAGTGTGCGTTATGACGGCGCGCTTGTCGACCGAATCGAATTCTAGCTCGCCTCGAACCTCCACGCCGCTCACTGGCTTCCGCGTAACCGGGTTGGCTGCGTGTATGCGCACGCGATAGGACTGGTCAGGCAGGGCTTTGTCAGCGTGCGCGATGCGAAGTTCGAACATGTCGGGGGCGATAGCTCCGAGGGCAACGACGCCACTGGCGGCTTGCTTGTCATCCAACAGAAGCCGGTACTTCACGCGATACCACAGCACCGGATCATTGTCGGCCACCACGGGAATTGCCGGTCGTGGCAAGGACAACTTGATTAGACTGCGACCGGGTTTGAGGCGCTCAGTAGTTTTGGATGAAGCTACGACCGCGTCTTTGGGATCGAGCAGATCAACGTAAAGAGTCCCGGAGACGGCTGTTTCGGACTCGTTCGAAACGGGTGCGATCAAAGCGATTTCCCGTTCGGAAATAACAGCGCTCATCTCCGATTCGTTGATCCGAAGAGGCGCGGAACTCGCGAGAAGGCGCGTCGAGATAGCGGCGAGCAGAATGGCCAGGAAACGAATGCGTTGCGCAGATCGCATATGTCAACCGTCGAGCACAAGATTTACGCGAATGGTAGCACGGGAGAGGACTTAGTTCTGTGCGTGAGGGTCCGCCCAGTCCAAACAGTGGCCGTTTCTACTTCTTCAGTGAAGGGTGATTCTTCGTAATCCAGTCTTCGACTTCGCTGTAAAACTGGGATGCCTTGATGAGGATCTCCTTCGCTTCCGTCTCCGTCGCAACGTTGGAGAAGGTGTAGTCGATCGTATTTCGCTTTCGCCGACAGGTTTCGAAATAATCGGCGTACTTGTGCATGGGTTTACCCAACACAAGTTTCGTGCTTTCCAACGACACCCGGTGATGTCCAACTTTGCTCATGATCCGATATCCCGCACAGGCAATCGCCATGTTGGCGGCCTGGAGTGCTGCGTTGTAAGCGGTGGCGAATCTCCGATCTGCTGAGAGGCCAGCAAGACTCGCGTCCGCTAGGTCGCGGGCGATCAGGGCCCGCATATTGTCTAATTCCTTCTTGGAGGTTTTGTGTTTTTGGGCTTCCTTATTTGCCAATAAGCTCGTCCAAGTCACTCTGGCCTCCTTTCACAAACTGTTTCCGTCCTCGTAAAACGGCGGCAAGGAAATGGTCGCCCGACTTGATTTTCTCCCGAAACTCCTCTGGGGAATAGGCCGTGACGTTGACCTCCCTTCCCAGCCGCGCCTCCGCCTTGCGGAGCGCTGGAGACAGCTCAGCAAGACCTGCTCTGCCAATCACCGTCACATCCACATCACTCATCGCATGTTCCCGGCTTCGTGCCACGGAACCATAGATAAAAGCACTCTGAATCTTGTCCCCAAACGGCTTTAGTATCTGCTCCAAGATCGGAGCCAGCCCTGCAGTTTTTTCGAACAACTGCTGCAGGTCTCGGAACACTGGGGACTGGGTCTCCGCCTTGAAATAAGCCCTTGTGCCTTCCCGACGATGCACCAATATTCCGCTTGCCACCAGAGATGATAACTCCCGCTGAAGGCTGGACGGGCTCGTTCCCAAACGGTTGGCGAGTTCCGAAAGATACCACCACTTGTCTGGCTGGCCGAGCGTAGCCGCGAGCACGCCCTGCCGTACTTGTGGGAACAACGCAGTCAGCACGGAAGACTTACGCATGTTGCGTACATTATTACGCATATTGCGTAAACATGTCAACTGGTAAACGAACAGGGTTGTCTGCGGCGAGTCTTGAGTAATCCAAAGTGGCAGTCCAGATTACTCATATCCGTTCGAATGAGAGTCGGATGCAATTCGAACAGACTCGAATGCTGTTCGCCTTCGTGCGAGCAGCGTTCGCTAGTCCACGGACTGCCTGCACCGACCTAAGCCGAAGGCTTAGGGATGGTGTCTCTCTCTCTCCTCTGCCACGTTGCCACGTTATTCGGCAGATCTGAAAACTCTTCTTGCCGAAGTGGAGCTCCTCTTGCAGCTTGCGAATGTGCTTTAAGGCGCAAATTCAATATCTCATGAGGAAGAGCGTACGGGCTTCGTTGTTCGACGTTTGGCTTGTAGGCGACGAGGACCAGATGGCTTTGATGATGCGGCATCGGTATCCTTGTTGAGCGTGTATTTAGCTACGAACTCGCGCGCCTGGGTTAGCTGCGAACCAATCTCGTCGATCGTGCTGAGGACAGCCTTCGGCACTGTGATAGGGCCGGGTTCCCCAGATTTGTTAGGCAGGCCTGAAACGAGCGCCTCAGACCAGATGCTCAATTGCTCCAGAATATCTGCTTCATCCTTCGACTTGTGGCTCTCATCAAGGCTGGCGGTGATCTCAAGCCATACCTTAGCCGCGACATCCTCAAAAAGAAACGCCCCGACAAGAACGACCCATTGCTCAACTCTTGGGGAATACAACATCTGCACTTCCGTATCGATGGAACCGACCAACTCCTCTTCTGCGTAATAACAGAATCCGACGTATTTGTAATACAGTCATTGCGCCACGACGCGGAGTATCTGTGGGTGAACACACAGCTCATCCAAATTTTGCACGACAACTGGCCGGAGATGATCGCCCGTGCAAAGCATAGTGGTTTACACCCGGAAGTTTTTCCGGCCGCCAAGCGCCACTCTCTTCGCGGCTACAACGCGAACTTCGCAATTACTGTCGCTGATGCAACCGTCTATCTTCCGCTCGCCGGCGGAACGACGGCATCCGGTGACTCGCAAGAAGATCGGGTCAACTGCGACAAGATCTTCTCAGAGCTAAAACATTGGCAAAGCATTATCACTCAGAACGCCCCTGCAATTCGTTCCGCTCTCAACTTGCCAGCTTGCAAAAAACTGGTCGTCCGAATGGCCTTCAACAATCGTGATTGTTGTTTTTACGAACCCACGCGAGCTACACGCCTGGGTGGGTTTGCGGTTGGTGGCCCACACCTTTAGGATGCAAATGCCGCACGGAAAGCAACGAACCTTTCCGCTCCCGGTCCCAGGGATCGCGCCCTTATTTGTTACAAGATCGCCATTTCACTCACTGACGGAAGATCGGTCCCCTGATGTCGGCTCTCATCATCAATCGCACAACTGACAACAAGCGCCTTTATCGTTATCTATGTGGTGAAACTTCCCAAAAGCCGATTTCTGGACCTGAATAACTTCTGGTTGACCCGTCACTCGCCCGCAATCCGCCGTTGGGGCCGTCCGGAATTCTCACAGATTGCATCGTGGATTTAACACTCCGGCGCCGCATGTCTTTCGTGCTGCTATCAGCAAGTGCGTTGTGGTCCAGCTGGTCATCACGTCCAGCAGTTGTGGCGAAGTTGCGAAGGCAGGCAGATAAACCAACTGCGGTTCGGACCGAAAGGGTTCGGCAGCAACGAGTGACTGACGCCGAGAATGATCGGGACCGTCACGCCTGAGTTGCCACTGCTGCGAATGGCATTCGCGATCCTCTCGGAGCGAATGGGAACAGTGATGTCCGAGCCGCCGTGCCAGAATTACATCCCAGTTGCCGAGACTAGGATTCCAGCAGCGCCCGTAACTTATGAGCGTATCTGCGGCTCGACGTGACCACCGTTCCTTCTGCCAGTACGATGTCGTAAACCCCATCGAACATCGGACGAATCTCGCTTATGCAGGCGCCGTTCACGATGGCCGATTTCCGCACGCGGATGAAGTGGTGTGGCGCCAGCTTCTCTTCGAGATGTGCCAAAGTTTCCCGCAACAGGTGACTGTCGCTGGCGGTGTGTATGCAGGCATAGTTTCCCGTGGCTTCGATCCACAAAACATTGGAAACGGGAACAAAGAAAATCCGCTTCTTGTCCTTCACCACAAAACGTTCCAACGGGCGGAGACTACGGAGGGATTGGAGCAGTGGTTCGAGATCTCGATTTGCTTCCCTGCGCTGTTCGAGAACCTGGCGTGCGTGTACCAGGGCCTTGGCAAATCGCTCCTTATCATACGGTTTTAAGAGATAGTCAACAGCGTGCACTTCGAATGCACGAATGGCGTGCACATCGTGAGCCGTGACGAAGACATAAACGGGAGCGGGGCCGGTCGATGGCTCCACATTTTCGATGACTCCAAAACCGTCCAGATCAGGCATCTGCACATCGAGAAAAACGATGTCGGGATGAAGTTCATTGATCTGCTCCACAGCATTTATTCCGTTCGTCGCCTCTCCTACAAGTTCAATGCCGTCGTGTTCGGCCAGATAGCGACGGATACCGCGCCGGGCGATCGGTTCGTCATCGACGATGAGGACTCGCGTCTTCAAGGGAACTCCTCAGTGGAATGGTAATGATGGCCTCACAGCCTCGACCGTCGCCCCCGGTAAGTTCCAGCGACGACTCGTCGCCGTAGAGCTGTTTCAAGCGTGACTGGACATTGGTGAGCCCAACACCGAGTCGGAGGCGCGATCCCGGTGCCGGACCCGGCCCGTCATCGCGCACGCAGAGCCGGACTCTGCCGTTGTGGCGTTGCGCAGCGATCTCCAGTCGGCCTGCGCCGGAATCGACGCTGATGCCGTGCTTGATCGCATTTTCAACCAGTGGCTGAAGCGCCAGGCTCGGTACATAGACTCCGAGAAGTTCAGGTGGCACGTCCACGTGAACCTTCAAGCGATCGTGAAAGCGTGTCTGTTCGATCTCCAGATACTTGCCGACAAACTCGAGTTCGCTCTGCAAGGTGATCTCGTTCTCCCGCCGTTCGAGTGCCATGCGCAGCAAGTCGCCGAGACTGACCAGCAGATGGCTTGCAGCATCAACGTCTTCCTGCATCAGGACTCCAATGGTGTGAAGACTGTTGAACAAAAAGTGCGGATGTAGCTGGCTCTTAAGGTTCTCAAGTTCGGCTTGGGAGAGCTGCGTTTCCAGTTGCGCCGCTATGGTCTGGCGCTCCATCGCGGCCTGGTAAAAGTGGATCGACTGATACAGTCCCACAACTAACCAGTACGTAAGCACGCCAGTGAAGCTCATCGATAGAACACTGACTGTGAACGTCGGGAGAAGGCGCAGCGCACCAGGATCGGTATTGCGAAAAAGTAACCGCAGAAGTCCACCGCTCAGAAAGTATTCGGTGACAGATGCCAGCGGAGCCATCAGGAGCGCCGTGATTGTGTGGATCGCTATATGAGTTACAAACCTCGGCCCCGTCAACGGGAACCGCTTGGCTAAACCAATCACAAGCGGTGTGTACGCCGCCCATACGTACCAGTAGACGAATTCGATCACAACGAACACCCAGTTGACGTGCCCGCCGTGAACTTTCGCCAGCACGATCTCCTGCACGGTGAACAACAGTCCTAC